>Ga0334895_1002911_pt1 | contig 13814 bp, 10 predicted proteins | sample GraSluR3_MG_7_FD_207229 | JGI IMG/M metagenome (GOLD analysis project Ga0334895, IMG submission 207229) | Sludge microbial communities from methane-producing bioreactor in Wageningen University, Netherlands - Granular Sludge_31_05-R3 | ecosystem: Engineered > Bioreactor > Anaerobic >... | reverse complement strand
TATCCCTTTGAAATTATTGCGCTTGAAATAAGTTTAAATGGAAGCGATTATACACCTATAAGTTTTGATTCGGGTGGTTCCCAAATAGAATGGAACACCAACCTTTCCATTGAGCCGGGAGAAAATAATCTTGAAGTTTTTGCCGTAACCTCCATTTACATAACCAATTCCGTAGATTTAACCCTCTACCGGGTTTCTATCACCGACATAGCCGCCGGAAATCAGCATACCATATCTATAAGGCATGACGGCGCTGTTTGGGCATGGGGATGGAATAGTAGCGGACAAATCGGTGACGGATACTCCGGAGAATTTGTTAACAGAACCTTCCCCGTGCGGGTTTTGGCGGGAGAAGCAGGAGGTGGCACTTATCTTGAGAGTATAATAGCCATAGCCGGCGGTAATGAGCATACGGTATCCGTGATGAATAATAATACGGTTTATGCATGGGGATTGAATGATAGAGGTCAACTCGGTAACAATTCTACTGAAAATAGTGATATCCCCGTGCAGGTTCAGGGCGATCTTTCAGATATAATCGCCATAGCCGCCGGAAATCAGCATACAGTAGCGTTAAGGGAAACGGACGGCACCGTTTGGGCATGGGGATGGAATAGTAGCGGGCAACTTGGTAATGGAATGGGGAATGACAGTAATATCCCCGTGCAGGTTGTAGGCGAGGGCGGAAGCGGTAATCTTGAGGGTATAACAGCGATAGCCGCAGGATGGGCGCATACCGTAGCGTTAAGGGAAACGGACGGCAGGGTTTGGGCATGGGGGAATAATAATAGAGGACAACTGGGCGACGGTAGCACGACACAAAGGCAAACTCCCGTGCAGGTTGTGAATTTAGAAAATATAACAGCCATAGCCGCCGGTTATCAGCATACGGTAGCGTTAAGGGAAGACGGCACCGTTTGGGCATGGGGATGGAATAGTAGCGGACAACTCGGCAATCCGGATGCGGTCGGACAATCAACAACTCCCGTGCAGGTTCGGGGTGGAGCTACGGGGGAGACTTATCTTACAAATATAATAGCCATAGCTGCCGGTTATCAGCATACAGTAGCGTTAAGGAATGACGGCACCGTTTGGGCATGGGGATGGAATAGTAGCGGACAACTCGGCGATGGATTGACAGAAAACAGCGATACTCCCGTGCAGGTGATATTTATGCATTATTAGCAAAATTCGGTCATCGAGGCGACCGGGGACCGGACGGTCTTGCTTTTTACTTGACATATTTTGAACACAAACATACAATAATTTAGCTAATATTAAAATTTATACTCCAAAATCTATACGTTACGGAGGTTATTATGAAAAAAAGATTGTTCATGTTTTTATTCGGGGCTTTGGTAGCGACGGGCTTGGTATTCTCCTGCACGTCTTTGAGTGAAGTTTTTGATGCGGAGTTCGGGGATACGGACGATAAAAGCGGGCAGGATGTTAAGGACAAAACCCCTCCCTCGCTGATAATTTTATCGCCGTTAAGCGGGACTGAGGTCGGCGGGGCATACCAGCTTACGGGGATGGTTGCCGATGAGGTTTCGGGTGTCGATAAGGTGAGGTATAGAGTGGGCGCGGGCGAATGGGGCGAGGCATCGGTTTTCGGCAATAACTGGGTCGCGGTTGTCGAGATTGCGCAATACGGGACGCATACGAACTATGTCTATGCCGTCGATAAGGCGGGCAATATTTCGGCTACCAATAGCGTATGGGTTGAGCGCGCCGCGGTTCCATCGGTGATAATATTATCGCCTGAAAACGGGTTTGTAACGAATGTCGCGAATATCACAGTCAGCGGGACTGCAAGCATAGACGCGCCTTATACTATGACCAAAGTCGAGGTCAAACTCAACGGTGGAGGCTGGGTTGAGGCTGACGGCACCGACAATTGGAGCAGGGAATTGAACCTCGCAGAGGGAGATAATATAATACAGGTGCGCGCCGTTTCCGATAATGAAAAGGTATCAGCTACAACGGAGTGGTATATTATTTACGGCAAAGCTTTTCCATCGGTGGTTATTGAATCCCCCGAATACGGGTTTGTAACGAATGTCGCGAATATCACGGTAAGCGGGACTGCAGGCATAGACGCGCCTTACTCCATTACCAAAGTTGAGGTTAAACTCAACGGAGGTATCTGGCTTACGGCATCGGGAACGGAAAACTGGAGCAGGGGGCTTTATCTTAATACCGGCGAAAACTCAATTATTGTCCGCGTTACCGCGAATAACGGCAGAACCGCGGTATCTTCGGAGTGGTATGTGTTTTACCAGAAATCCGGCGAGACTATTTTTGTGTCGCTTCTCGGCAACGACAACAATCCGGGGACAAGAACCGCTCCCGTAAAGTCAATACAGAAAGCGGTAGAAATAGCCGGCGATAATGATTATATCCACGTAGCACAGGGTATTTACACACCCGGCAACGGGTTGAATAACGAGAGCGCAAGCTATTCAAACAGCGGGGCGTTTATAGATGTCGCGGGGTTGACTATTCTCGGCGGATGGAACGCCGATTTCACCGAGCGTAACGGTATATCAGAACTTGACGGGGAATCTTCGCTTAAACACGTTATATGGATTGATAACGTTGCAAACGTAACGATAGACGGGTTTGTTATCCGCGGGGGGCTTGCCAACGGAAGTAATCCTCATCACAGGGGAGGCGGAGTTTATATTAATCAAGGAAGCGGGCATCTGATACAAAACACGGTTATAATCAATAACGTTGCGCAAAACGGCGGAGGAATTGGAATTTATCAAGGCGTAAACCACACTATAAGCGCGGATATTATAGAAAACACATCAAGCGGTTCCGGTGAATTCAACGGTGGGGGAGGCGTATTTTTGGTGGAATGTGTCGATACCGTCATAAGCGGAAATATTGCCGGCAATACGGCTGCTAACTGGGGAGGGGCGATATATGCATTATACGGAACGGGCAACACAATAAGCGGGACTATCACAGGCAATACCGCTAATAACAGCGGTGGCGGAGTTTATATCAGAATTGCCACAAACTATGCAATAAGCGCAACCCTAACGGGCAACACGGCTAATAATAACGGAGGCGGAGTATATATTGGTAGAGGCAGTTCCCACACAATAAGCGCAACCATAACGGATAACACCGCAAGCTTAGGCGGAGGAGTTTGTTTTTACGACACATCGCCGAATGCTACGCACTCTTTCAACAACGCTGTTATACACGGTAATTCCGAATACGGCGCGGCTATTGTCGATAGAAACAGCAACCCTCAGGGGATTGACACAATCAACTGGGGAACAGGCAACACGCCGGAAAATATCAACTGGGATGAGTATATCTATGTTTCTGTTGCAGGTAATGATAGCAACGGCGGGTTTAAAACGCTCCCTGTAAAATCTATACAAAAAGCCGTTGAAATCGCAGGGAATTTTGGGTTATCATCAATCAGAGTTGCACAGGGTATTTACACACCCGGCAACGGGCTGAATATCGAAAGCGCGGGTTATCAATACAGTGGGGCGTTTATAGATGTCGCGGGGTTGACTATTCTCGGCGGGTGGAATCCCGATTTCACCGAACGTAACGGTATATCAGAACTTGACGGGAACTCCGCGCTGAAGCACGTTATATGGATTGACGATGTCGCAAACGTAACAATAGACGGGTTTGTTATCCGTGGCGGGTTTGCCAACGGAAGTAATCCTCATAACAGTGGAGGTGGAATTTATATCAATGGAGGTAGCGGGCATAATATAGAAAACGCGGTAATATCCAACAACACGGCGACGGGTACACTTGCTTACGGAGGCGGGGTGTATGTGAACGGAGGCACAAGCCACACAATAAGCGCGACTATATCGGGCAACACGGCGACGGGTTCAAGCGCTTCCGGAGGCGGTGTGTATGTGGATTCCGGCACAAGCCACGAAATAAGCGGGACTATCACGGGCAACACGGCGAATAATTGGGGAGGCGGGGTGCTTGTGAACGGAGGCACAAGCCACGAAATAAGCGGGACTATCACAAGCAACACGGCGGGTAACGGAGGCGGGGTGTCTGTGTATGAAGGCACAAGCCACACAATAAGCGGGACTATCACGGGTAACACGGCGAGTTCGTTCGGAGGCGGGGTGTCTGTGTATGAAGGCACAAGCCACACAATAAGCGGGACTATATCGGATAACACGGTTAATACCGGAGGCGGGGTATGGGTACAAGCAGGTACAGACCACACAATAAGCGGGACTATCACGGACAACACGGCGAATAATAACGGAGGCGGGGTGTTTGTGGTAGAAGGCACAAACCACACAATAAGTGGGACTATCGCGGGCAACACGGCGAATACCGGAGGCGGGGTGTTTGTGGGTTGGAGTACAAGCCACACAATAAGCGGGACTATCACGGGCAACACGGCGAATACCGGAGGCGGGGTGTGTTTTTGGGACAATTCCGCTAATGATACGCATACGTTTGTTTCGCCTACCATATCGGGCAACTCCCCGTATGGCGTTTATCGTGCGAATGCCAACAGCAACCCGTAGGGTATCGGCACAATCAACTGGGGAAGCGGGAATACGCCTGCAAATATGAACTGGTAGCTTAGGGGGTTATCTCGATACACCCCCGCACCAATTTATTGGGAAACCCGGAGAAGCGGGTAAATTGGTGCGGGAGCACTCGATAACCGGTTGGTTTAAGGAAGGACTTTTATGTAACGTTTCGGTCGCCGAGTGCGAGTGAAACGAGCGTATCGAGGCGACCGGATGGCGTTCCCCTCGATACTTGGTCTTACGACCAAACTCGGGGAACGGATGGTTTAAGGAAGGACTTCATAGGTAACAAACCGGTCATCGAGTTTGCCGATAGGCAAGTATCGAGATGACCGTTATCGAAATGACCGTTATCAAGGCGACCGATTCTCAAACGGAATGACTAACCGATACGCTTCTCGAATTTCCTCATCAATAGTAAAAACAGCGCGATATGGACTATAACCCCTCCCGCAAGGTATATTACATACCAAAGCGGGTCGTTGAAACTTGCTATATACGACTGGGTTACCCAGTATGTCGGGGAAAGCCCACCCAGCAGATGGATTTTCGATTCTACGAAAAGCGGGACAAACGAGCCGAGAAGGAAGATGCCGGTGGATTTGCCTATTGCCAAGCCCTCTATTTTGTTTGATGCAAACGAGGCGAGGAACAACGTTACAAGCGGGGCTTCCATTGATGCGAGTATTATTACGGGAAGCGTCCACAGCAGGCGGAGTGGGGTTAGTCCGCTTATCAGTATCAGCATAATCGACAGTATAACGCTTATTACTATCGAAAGTGCGAAACGGTAACGGAGGAATTTTCGTTTTCCTAAAGGAGTGGTCGTTATTACCGCGAGGACGTTTTCATCCCTTTCGTCAAGCAACAAAAATCCGATAATCCACCCGAAAATCGTAGGCACCATTATAATCCCTATGCCTGTAAGAAAGCCGTAGTAGTCTGCAAGGTCAATATATTCGATAAGCGCGTTTCGCAAAGGAGGGACACCGAAACGGTAAACAAGCCCGACAATTATCGGAAGCAACGGCATAAAGAATAAAACCTCATCGCGGGTGATATTTTTGAAGTCGGTTTTTATAAGCGATAAAATCTTACTCATTTTTTAGCCTCCGTCTTTTTTATAATATGCTTTGTGAAATTCTTTTTAGCCCAAAGGTATGCTATTACGCACCAGAACGAAAGCGTAAGTATCGAGAGGATTAACTCCAATGGGGTGATGCCTTTGTATGCTCCGGCTATCAGGTAAAGAGAGCCTTTTGTCGGGAAAATCCAGAGAAGCGGTGAGGAGAACACGTCAAAATATTCAAATATCGGCACAAAAAACACCGCCACATAATACGGCATTACCTCTATCATATACGAGTTGATTGTTTCTTTATACGACGCCACGGCAATACCGATTAAAGTAAACAAAACCGCGGTCGGGAATATTCCGGCTATGAGAATTACCGGAGAAAAATTTATACCCCACGCCGCTATTGCTACTATTACGCTTGCCGATATAGAGATAAACGACAGCGATACGGCTTTCGACAGGATATATTCCGATGGGGTAAGCGGGGTTACGAAAAGGCTTTCGATAGTATTGTCGTTTTTTTCAAGAAGAATCACCCCCCCGATAAAAAACATACCCAAAATCGACGGGTCGGAGAACATTACAAGCGGTGCGGCAATATTTTTTATCTCCTCGCTCAGGAGAAGCATTATTACAACGTAGATTGCGGTTAAAACCCCGTAAATCGTGTAGAACCCCGAACGCAGTTGCAAACGGAAGTCGTTTTTTATACATTGCAGAAGTCTCATTTTTTCCCTCCGCTGTCCAACGCCTGCCCCGTAGTTTTGATAAATATATCCTCAAGCGTAGCTTCAAGGGAATGGATTGTTTCGATAGTGTGGGTTTTGATAAGAGAGAGGAACTCCTTGTTACCGCCGATATTGTCTAACGGAAAGTCGCGGGATTTTAGGTCGGAATTATCGCGGTATTCCACGCGGACTAAGCGGTTGCCGTTTTGTATCATAAGGTTTCTCGGCGAGTCAATTAAGGGAATAGTTCCGTCTATAATAAAAGCGACACGGTCGCAAAGCTCCTCGGCAACGTTCATATTATGGGTCGTAAGGAACACCGTTTTACCATCCCGCTTTTTTTGCAGTATGATGTCTTTTATTTTACGGGCGTTATTCGGGTCTTGCCCTGAGGTGGGTTCATCAAGGAAAATCAATTCCGGGTAATTCAGGAAGGCGCGCGCAAAATTTAGTCTCATCCGCATACCTTTGGAAAACTCCTCGGTTCGCTTGTTTATAACGTCGTCGAGCCCCACCATTTGCAAGAGGTCTTTCGGGTCGGCGGTTTTATCGCGATACATAGATGCGAAAAACTCAAGGTTTTCAAGCGCGGTGAGTTTGGTATATATATTGGGAAACTCAAACGATATTCCGATTTCTTCATAATAAGCGTTGGTGTGTTTTCTTAAATCCTTACCCATAATTTCGACTTCGCCCTTGAAGTTCGTTAGAAGCCCCGTGAGGATTTTCTGCGTGGTGCTTTTTCCCGCTCCCGATGGTCCCAGAAATCCGAAAATTTCACCCTTGTCTATATTGAAAGACAAGCCCTTGATTGTTTCGCTTTCACCTTTAGGGTAGGTGTAGTGAAGGTCTTTTACTTTAATCATTGTCGCCTCCCGACGTATCTTTAATTATATGGTTTGTAACAAGTTCAAGTAGCGTATCCAACACCTGAGGGAAAATATCCTCGCCGATTTCCTGCTTGTGAATAAGCATAAAAAAGCAAGCCTTGAGAATACCGGTTATAAGTTTATCATCCTTTTCCGCGATAACGCCCTCTGCGCGCCATTTTCGGATAATCTTGATTGTGAAATTATCATCGTGTTCTATATGGTCGTTTATTCGATGAGGTGGAAGTTTGCGCAGGAGATAGGAATACTCGTCCTTGTTCAGCACTATGGATAACAGGGGATTGTCTTCCATTGCCTGAAACTGTTGTTTCAGAATGGTTTTAAAAACCCCGCGGGGATTGCCGTAGGTGGCTTCCAAAGCGGCAGCAATGTCGGTTTTGATTTCGATTTCGATGGATTCAAGTATATCCATAAAAAGTTCTTCTTTTGAGGGGAAGAACAGGTAAAACGACCCCTTGGCGATACCGCATTCCTTGGTTATATCCTCAACGTTGGTTTTTTTTATCCCGTAGATTGAAAAAAGACGCTTGCCCGTTTCAATGAGTTGGGATTTGATAATTTCGCGTTCTCTTTCGGAAAATGCTTTAGGCATAACTCCCTCCTATAAATCTATTTTATAGATAAAACTCATAGTCTTTTTGCCTAATACATACGAAAGATGATAGTCGTGGAAATCGGCGAGTTTTGTAAACCCGTAGATTTCATAAAACTTCCGGTTGCTTCGGATATCGGTGTAAAGGTAAACGGATTTCTTGCCGTTATTGCGCGCGTAGTCAACAAGGTGGTTCATAAGTTCTCTGCCTATACCTTTTCCCCGAAAATTACTATCGACTATAAAAAGCATCACTTCGGAATCAAAATCCCGGCAGATGGATTCCACTTGAGCGTTGGTTTTCATCATAGAGTTGAGGTATCCGAGCCGACCTTTGAATTTGCCGTATTTGCCTATAATAAGATTCCACAATAATTTCAAACCTTTCTTTCGCTTTTCGCGATTATACGAATTTTTATCGGTCAAACCTAAAATAAACCCCGCGACTTTGGAATCTCGTTCGCATATTTGCGTATAATCCGATGCGCAGAGGCATAACTCGAAATATCCCTGAGCCAAGAGCCTTTGCGTTTCCGGCGTGTTGATATTTTCGGGGAGCATTTCCCAAGTTGCCGATATGAGAGCTATGCATTGCTCAAAATCTTTTTCCGAATAGGGGCGATAAACCAAATTCATAAACCCTCCCGTGAACAATGACTATTTTTCTTTTTCAGTCATTGTGATTATAACATACTTCAGTTATTCCCGTCAAATAAATTTTAAAAAAAATAATTTCACGGTTTTCTTGATTTTTATTTCGGTTATCTTTAGTATATCGCTTCTGAAATTTGAATTTTTGAATTAAGAGGAATAATATGAAAGAACCTAAACTCCAGGAGCCTCCCCCCTCAGGCACAAACAAAGATAAATCCGAGCCCCCCTCATCGGGCAAAAACGGTAACGGCAAGGTATGCTTAGGACCCATAAACCAACTTGAGGAGCATACCCGACCCGACTGGTGGAAAAATATTTTTAACTCCCTTTATCTCAAGACCGACGGCGACGTTGTTGAAGACCCGCGTATCACATCGGACGAGATTGATTTATTCCTAAAGATTTTGTCTCCCGCAAAGGATGCCCGTATGCTTGACTTATGTTGCGGGCAGGGACGTCATTCACGTGAAATAGCCAAACGGGGTTTTACCGATGTCGAGGGTTTAGACCGTTCGCGCTATCTTATCCAGCGTGCAAGGTATCAGGCGAGACGTTCCCATCTTAACGTTCGGTTTCGCGAGGGCGATGCGCGGAAACTTCCCCATTCCCCCGACACTTTTGAATATGTTATGATTATGGGAAACAGTTTCGGCTACTTTGAGACTATTCAGGATGATTTGACGGTGCTTAGAGAGGTTTTACGCGTGCTGAAGCCGTGGGGTAGAATCCTTCTTGATATTACCGACGGGGAATATCTTAAAACTAATTTTCAACCCCGTTCCTGGGAGTGGATAGACAAAAAGCATTTTGTTTGCCGCGAGAGGTCTCTTTCCACCGATGATAACCGCTTGATTTCGCGCGAGGTTATTACCAATATAGACGAGGGCGTTATAGCCGACCAGTTCTATGCCGAGCGTTTATACACTAAGCAGAATATAACCGACCTTCTTGTTGAGGCGGGATTTAGCGATATAGCTTTTCACGGCGCTATCCTGACCGATTCCCAGCGTAATCAGGATTTGGGAATGATGGGAAAACGTCTTGTTATTACCGCAGTCGCTAAAAAGGAATGGACACCGGTCAAGACAAAAAAACGCCAGAAGGTTAAAAATGTCGTTGTGCTTTTCGGCGACCCAAACCGCCCCGACATTCTTAAACCCGACAGCGTTTTTGACGATGATGATATTTATACTATCGACCAGCTTAAATCCGCTTTGCGCGAGTTTAAAGGATATAATTTTACCTACTTGGATAAGCACGACAGTATCGCGCAGGACTTGTCTCGTATGAAAGACAAGATTGATTACGTGTTTAATCTGTGCGACGAGGGCTACAATAATGAAGCGACTAAGGAACTGCATATTCCGGCGCTTCTTGAGATTATGAATATTCCTTATACCGGTTCTAATCCCCAATGTCTTGCTTATTGCTATGATAAATCGCTTATCAGGGGTATTGCCAAGGAGATGGAAATACCCGTGCCTGAGGCGATGTTTATAAAACCGCAGGATAAGAGTTTTGAATTGTATTTTGAGCCTCCCGTGATTATCAAGCCCAATTTCGGGGATTCAAGCTATGGTATTACTCAAAACAGCGTTGCCAATAGTATAGAAGAGATTATCTCGGCGGTGTCGGAAATCCGCGACCGTTTCGGGTATAATAAGCCTATCCTTATAGAGCAATTCCTGACGGGGAGCGATATAAGCGTGGGCATAATCGGAAATTCCCCCGATTCTTATACGGTTTTGCCCGTTACCGAGGAGGACTACTCCGCGCTTCCGCCCGAACTCCCGCGAATTTGCGGGTATGAGGCTAAATGGAAGCCCGATTCCCCGTATTGGAAAATAAAATCCATACCGGCAACCCTTCCCGACAGCACTTACGAGGCGCTTATCGACTGGTGTATGAAACTTATTGTCCGCTTGGAATGCAGGGATTATACCCGTCTCGACTGGAGACTCGACAGCGAGGGTGTTCCGAGACTTCTTGAGGTCAACCCGAATCCGGGATGGTGCTGGGACGGGCATCTTGCCAAAATGGCTAAATTCGCCGGTATCTCCTACCGTGAAATGCATCGTATGATTCTTCAGTCGGCGGAAAAGCGTTTAAAACTTTTCGACAATGAACAGGATTGATACCAATAATTTTTTCGTTCCGGCTTTGTATGGTTTAGCGGTTTTGGCGGATATTAGTGTGTAACCGAAGGTGTCCGTAACCTTTCTTTTTTTGGAAAAACACTATCGGCAAACTAAAGTCTATTTTTTTTGCATAATGTAAAAAACATAGCCGTAATAGTCCGAATATCTTTCAAAAACATTAATTTCCTCTTCTTCCATATCCAAAACCGTATTCATTTCACCGGTAAGATTTTCCATTTCCCTGTATTTTCGTATCTTGGATTTTATCGGGTTGTAATATTCATCAAACCACGCATCTTTCGGGAAAACATAAGCCCCGATAATTTTATATCCGGTTTTTTCAACAATCCTGAGATTTTCCGAGATGGTAGCGATGCCATCATATTGTTCTTTCCAGTATTTTTCCAATTCGGCGGGTCGAGTATCGGTTAACCAAGACAATTCCGAAACGCATAAAAACCCCTGAGGTTTGATAAACCTCTTCCATTCGGCGCATCCTTTTTCAAACCCGATAATATAGATTGCTCCTTCCGACCAGATAATATCAAACTCCTCATCGGCATAAGGCAATTCAGACATCGCCCCCTGTTTAAGTTCAATTCTATTATCCAGTCCCTTAGCCTTAGCGCGTAATTCTAACTCGTCTAAAAATTGTCTGTATAAATCAAACGCGATAATCCTGCCGTTTTGATAATACTCAGCCAAGCACAGGGTTTGCATACCGGGTCCGCACCCGATATCTAAAATTTTCGGGTTTTGATATTTTGTGTATATCATTGAAAGCGCAATATTGGTAATCTTGTTGCTACCCGGTCCCTGTCTCGGCAAACCGTTGTGAAGTTCCATAAAAAATTCTTCCATTTTATACCCTTAGAATATTAGCTTTTTACTTTATCAATAACGCCTTTTATATACCTGCTTTTAAACTCGCTTGCGAGAATATCCATTATTATAGTGTCGTGGTATTCACCGCCGAAAAAATATGCCTCACGAAATTTTCCCGCATGCTTAAACCCGCATTTCTCATAACATCGTATCCCGCGCTTGTTGAAATTATGCACCCCAAGCCAAACCATATTGAGATTTAAAACATTGAACCCGAAGTCCAAAATCAGGTTGACAGCATCCTCGCCGTAGCCCTTGCCCCAGTTTTCCTTTTCGCCGATAAAAATCCCCATCTCGGCGTTACGGTTGACATAGTTAATCCCGTGAAGCCCGCACCCTCCGACAGGCTCATTGGTTTTAATATCGACAACGGCAAAGATTTTTTCGTTGTCTTTTTTAACGGAGTTTTCCAAGAACTCACGCTCCTTTTCAACGCTAAAAACCTTAAAACTCTCCAAGTAAACCATAGTCTCCGTATCGTTCAGCCACTTACAGCATTTTTCGGCATCGCTTATATCCCACGGCGAGAGGTAGCATTTTTCCCCGATAAGTTTTTTAAAGTACGGCATAATTTGCCCCTTTTATTTTTTTTCATCCATTACCATTATACTTTATCAATAACGCCTTTTATATACCTGCTTTTAAACTCGCTTGCGAGAATATCCATTATTATAGTGTCGTGATATTTTCCGCCAAAGAAAAATTTTTGACGAATTTTTGCGACATATTTAAACCCGCATTTCTCATAACATCGTATCCCGCGCTTGTTGAAATCAAATACCCGAAGCTGGACACTGTTAAAGTTTAAAACATTAAACCCGAAATCCAGAATCAGGTTGACAGCATCCTCGCCGTAACCCTTGCCCCAATTTTCCTTTTCGCCGATAAAGATTCCCATATTAGCGATGCTGTTGACATAGTTAATCTTATTAAGCCCGCATCCCCCGATAAGCTCATCATCTTTAATATCGACAATAGCGAAAAACTTTTCATTATCCTGCTTTGCTGAATTTTCTAAAATCTCGCGCTGTTTTTCAACCGAAAATAAACCGGCGCTCAAGGTCAGATATACGGATATTTCGGTATCATTAAACCACTTACAGCATTTTTCGGCATCGCTTGTATCCCACGGCGAGAGGTAGCATTTCTCCCCGATAAGTTTTTTAAAATACGGCATATTCTTTTCTCCCGATTATATAATACACCCTTGCCGAATTTAAGTAAATTTTTTGACACGAAAACTTAAAGCCGATTTTAAGGAAATTACAGACTATTCATCAGCGGGGTTTACCATCCGCCACCGCCACCCCCTCCGCCACCGCCGCCGGAAGAGCCTCCGCCTCCGCTTGAACTTGGGGACTGTGAGGAGGATTGTAACGCACTTGAGAAATTAGACCCGAGCGACTGTGCAAATCCCGTTGCGCCGAGAGTTGACCATCCCGCGCCCCTATACCAGCTTGGGGAGTATCCGCGTCCGGTAGAACTTACCTGCGTGGCTTCTTTCATCACGTCGGAAAAATAGCTTGCCCACGTTCCTTCTATATTGAAAGCAAGCGCGTAAGGCAGGAATCGTTCAAACAAATCAATAGTTTTAGCGGGAGGGTTTAAAACCTGCATACGGTTTTTCTCCGTAGCGTCAAGATACATCTCAAACCCCTCGATTAAATCCATAACCTTGCGTCCTTTCATAGTGGGGGCTTTCAGGAGACGGTAGTATATATAGTTGAGCAGGAATAGGAAAACCGCGCTTACAAAGAACCATACACTGCTGCCTGATGCCGTCATAGTAGAAAAGAAACTAAAAGCAAATGCGCCCATAAAAATAGTTCCCATTCCAATCATCATTAATCCGACAAACCAGTTGGCAACACATCCCTTAGTTCCTGCCCTGCCTGCTTTTATAAATTTAACGCCGGAAACCAAAGCCATAATTATAAAAAAGCCCATCATAAGATTAATAAAGATAATAAGCGCTGTCTCGCCGCCGGCAGGAAAGAACACAAAACCAAGAATAAAAAACACAACCGAGATTACAATACCCCATGCGAAATATTTCACATTGGTAACAAAATACTCCATCTCATACTCGGTTTTCAAAGCATTCCTAAACGCCCTTATAGCTGAAGAAAAAGTTGCGTGGTTGGTATTCTTGAGTTCAATAGAAGAGCTTCCCGAAGAAAACAATTTATTCGCAACAGCTTTTTCATCATGAGAAAGAGCGCTCATATCTTCGGTATTTCGTATCAGTTTGTATTGTCCTTTTTCATCCTCTATGGTAAGGAAACCTTTAACCGCCAGA
>Ga0334895_1002896_pt1 | contig 13865 bp, 24 predicted proteins | sample GraSluR3_MG_7_FD_207229 | JGI IMG/M metagenome (GOLD analysis project Ga0334895, IMG submission 207229) | Sludge microbial communities from methane-producing bioreactor in Wageningen University, Netherlands - Granular Sludge_31_05-R3 | ecosystem: Engineered > Bioreactor > Anaerobic >... | reverse complement strand
CTCCATTAATATCCTTTTCCCCTTTTAGATTATTAAAATGTTCTAAGAAATCCGGGTTAGAGTCTAAAATATGTTCAGCTACTAGTAGTTTATTTTCCTTCATCAAGGAAGACACTTCACTTACCGCAAGGTTTTTATGGATTGTAATAGTCATTTCCCCTTCATCTACCTTGCTTAAATCAGTAACATTCCTAAACCATACATAATAAACTTTATTCATTAATTCTTTTACATTTTTAGCAAAAGTAATATCAGGCAACGGGTCTATCCCAAGATGAAATGGATTGTATCTGTCTATCGCATCTTTAATCCTGTATATACCCTCATCACTATCCGTAACAAAAGCATCTATCACAACAAAAGTATTTTCCCTTACATCTATTACTACCACATGTTTGGCTACACTATTATCTATCCCAATTAAACAACCATAACTTTTATCTACAACTTCTTCTTGAACAACTATCTCATCTAACATGCTAAGATTAAAGGGGACAAGCTCTGCACTGTCATATGGTAACCCATAGACATAATTCCATATATGCTGCACTGCATCTGGGACATTTTTATACCTTTGCTCACTCTTCCTTATGCTCTCGGCATCCCATACCTTACTCCATATTTTCCCAACTTGGTAGCCTGCCCTATCTTTCCTATCTGGATGTTTCCTGACCCACTCGGCCTTAGTCTTCGTCTTATCTATTTTCCTCCCACAATGGGGGCATACAAAAGCCCACTTCCCACTAACTCTCTTCATATCCGTAGGCATAAAGCATACCCAAGTATTGCACATATAACATTTATGTAAATAATAGGCTTGGTCAGAATCTCGGAACAACCTATTTATACCAAAATTGGTGAATGTAGGTGTGCTGAAATATCTGACCAAGCTAATAACGCTATTCTCAATCCTACTGCTATACTGGCTGATAGCATCCATGTCACTCTTATCAATCTCATCATGTATAAGTATATCAGCTGGTATGCTTATAGGGGCAGTAGCACTCTTTGTCCCTCTAAAATATATATGGGCTTCTAATATCTGTTTCAAAGAAGCATTGCTTATATCCCCAGATACAGGAAATGTTTTTTCTAAATCATTTATCATTGTATTAAATCTGTCTGCACTAAAATTGTCTATATCCTGTTTGGTTGGCATAGTATAAATTATTCTAATCCTACCATACTTCACGCAATACCTTACACCAGCCCTTGTAAAAAGCTCAGTCCCTCCAATCTGTGCCGATTTCTGCATGCACAGCCATTCCCTGTCATCATCTATTATATCTATAAAATATTCCCTTCCCTCGAAACTAAACTTCTTGAATGGATTTTTCGGGTCTGTCATGTATTTAACAAGCCACTCACTATCCTTTATCTGTTCGGCAGCAGGAATCCTACTGTTTATTACATTGCCAAATTTCTTTATCTCGTTTGATATATTTAAGCCCATATCCTATCTCCCTGTATTTTAACAACACAATCATGAAACCATTTATTTATATTACTTATATCAACAGGGGCAATATTTGATATATACTCATCCCTATTACTTATCAGTTCAGAATTAATCTTATTAATATGTCTATTGCATGATTCAATTAAATTATCGCACACCAGTTTTGGATAATAGTCTTTCACAAATTCATAATTCATTGTAGGATGCACCTTCTTATCCATAATATACTCACAAATGCTAATTGCCCTGCGGAATTGTTTGAACGCTTTAACATCCCCATTCCCCATTGATTTTAAATCACTTCTTGCCATGTTGCAGTAATGATATATCCCTTTTATAGGGCTAAAGTATTTGTTAATATTATCATTCATCCATGAGTATAGTTTATATTCACTTTCATATAATAAAGGTGACTTGAGCCACCCAATAATAGTGCAATTACTACTCATATATAAGTCCAAAGCCTTCCGTATGTCCCATCCATGAATATCCAATCCCCCATTAATATTTGTCATAGTATCTTTTGTTTTCCACTTAATTGCCAAATATTGTTTTGCTGGATAGGCGTAGACAAACCTTATATCAAAATCACTGTCATCACTATAAATACCCCATCCTCTACTTCCTGAAAGAACTATGAATAATGGGACACACATTTCCTTTTCGCACATCGCTTTAATTGTTGCAATACCTTTCGTTATCATATCAACCTCCCTTGCCTTTTAGGTCTTTCCTGCCTGTTGCAGTATAGCTTTTCAGTAACTCGCTTATTATTATTGGTTGCAGATAATATGCTTCTATGCTTCCAACCGTGAACCTCGTATAGAGGCGCTTCATAACTGCTGACATATACTTTATACTTATGGCTCTTGACCCATTCATAAAATACATTATGCTCAAGCTCGTGCTGATAAGTGCCAGTGCTTTCATACGGAGGGTCGCAATATATGACAGTTTCTCCAACAGGCGTGGCTATCTCAACCTGCTCATAAGACAGATTAGTTGTGACACTCCACGGGGCAAGCCCCGTGGCTTCAAACGAAGGTTGACTACACATTTGCAATCCTTATTCGTTTAGGGAACGCCACAACACCCTTTATCTGTTCAACAGTATTAAACTGTATTGCAGTTACTTTTGATTTACGAGCTATATTTATAGCTCCGTTTAAATCTGCATTAATTAGAAAACCATCTTTGCTTTTAAATAATCCTCTTTTTACTCTTTTCCCTAAGTATTCATCGTGATGTTTGACTTGCTCATTGTCAATTGCTGAACACTTAGAGGTATGGGATTCTTGAGTTTCAAGACATCTCACCCCATATTCTTGACATTTGGACTCCAATATCGACATTAGATACCCAAAAGGAACCTGTACGAAATTTTGGTTGTTCCTTTTGCCCATATTTACTTCCTGCTTCCAACCTTTATTGTGCCCTACTACAATGGTTCCAATGTTATGTTCAATGCAGTAATCAAGAATATATTTAGCTGTTTTTCTCATTACATCTTTAACCCGATTCTCTCTTTTTCTCTTTAGCAGAAATTGATGCTTTGTGTACCACTTGATATTTTGTTTATCTTTAATACCTTGCAATTTTGCATTCTGCTTATTCCAATAATAGTTAATTGATTTGAGTTTTTTACCGTCCATAATGAACGCCCTATTATTTGAAACATCATAGCAAGTAGCAAGATTTGACAAACCAATATCAATACTTAGTACGTTATTTTGATTGAGGTTCAAATCCTGTTCTTTTGCTTCATACACTACCTCCATTTTGAAAAATGTTGCTTTTTGTTGTGGAATTATCCTAATTTCTTGAACACTTTCTTTTTCTATTTGTGTGGAAAAATCTAAAACAATATTTTTCAATCCTGCTTCTTGTTTGAGTTGTCTTGATATTCCTATGCAAATTTTGTCCTCTTTAATTTGAAAACCATTTTTAGGAATTATCAATTGAAAATATCCATCTTTAGGAAGATACTTTGGGATTGAAATTCTACTTTGATATTTACCTTTTTTCTTTGCTTTTAATAGTCCAAAAAACGATTTAAAACTCCTATCAACAACCTTAAGAGTTTGCTGACCCATTACAGAAGGTAGTATTTGAAAGTTCTCATTGGTCTTACAATAATGATAATTTTGTGGATATGGTAAATATGTTTTAGTATCAAAAAAGTTTTGACGAACACTATATAAACCAAAATTATATAAACGAGCAGAATGCCAACACATCTTTCGTAAAAGATTGTATTGTTCTTTGCTCAATTGTCTTATTTGGTTTGATTGCGTTTTATACAATTTACTCACTCCATTTATTAGTATCTTACTCATAGTATACTAATATATTTAGTCTTTGTCAAGTATTTTTTAAATTTATTTTGCCAATTCATCCCCGATGCAAGCGGACGGGGTTTTCTTGGCGGTTCTCTATAAAATATTGCCATAATTCATTATCATAATTGCCTTCATTGAAGGCATCAAGTATTTTATTAATGCAGCTGAAAGATAATGTATTTTTGCAATATTGGTATTTCCCCGACCAACTTGTTGCGATTATGAATTGCAGGTAGTGTATATCCCCCTCTGGCTCAGTATAAGATTTATCAAGGAAGCTAACTACTCTATACCCTGACAATACATAAATCCTTGAGAATCTTAATCTTTGCTTAACCTCTTTCAAGTTTTTGAATGAAAGCAGCATTGGCCAGCCATCATCCAGTTTTTCAGTATAATCCCTTATCCCTTTCTTATACTTATATGATTCTGGCTTTTGATAGTTCTTCATATCTCTATGTCTAAAACCTCTTCTCTATTAATTCTTTCATCTTCTTCAATATGTCAAACTTAGCCCCATCATCAAACTTGCCAACTTCCTCTAATACAATCTGCTGGAATTCCCTGAATATCTTTATATTATTATACCTCTCCTGACTTTTCAACATAAATGATTGATATTTCTGTATCTGTTCCATTACTTTATGTAAACTGTCATTACATGCTTTTTCCGCCCTTTCCAATCTAATAAGCTCTTTCACACCCCCCTTCTCCTTTACATCAATATCTTTAATGCTCTGCCTGATGTTTGCTCTCTCATGCAATGTAGCTAAAAGCATATGTTTCAACATAATATAAACTTCCTTAGTCTCTTTCCCCACATCCAACATCTCATCATATCCAATATGCAACTTCGGAATCGTGCTTACAAACCCTATCTCTACCATAAATTGCCTCAACCTTGGGACTAACCAAATCTCAACTCCCAAATTCTTAGCAATAGTCTCATCATCTAGACCATCAGCTACAAGCCTAATAAAGTCTACTAACTTCCCTAAACTCTCATTCAAACAATCCGTATTCCCTAATGTCTTTTTAACTATGCTTTCCATATTATATCCTTCCGTAGCGTATAATAATTATATGCTACGTATATTTATTCTACGCTTCGCTATTTAGATAGGTCTATTAATCCACCTAAATACTTTTCCCCGTCTGTTGAAATAGCTTCTATTATCTTTGGAATCGATGCTGTAATTAATATATGCTGGGTTGACCCATCACTAGGAAGGTAGGAAAAACTATGCATATTAATCATAGCTATCTGTCCATCTATAATGTGAATTTCCCCATTCTTCCAACGTATCACAATCTCATCAGACCCTTTAGTTTTAGTCCATGCAATGCTCTGCGCTTGTAATGTTTTAAGAACTCTTTCCATTTATTATACCTCCTTGATGTCTTACATCTAAACAAAGTTTAATATGAGCCCATATTAGTTGGTTTGCTCTCTCTTGCAATTCATCAAAATACTCCATTAATACGCTTTCTTCCATCTGCCTAATATTATCTAACTTAAAATTATAATTCTTACTAACCTCATACTCCCCATCAATATCAATAGTAAAGCAATAGTTTGCATACCCAATAGGGTATTGATATATCTCACAATACTTGGTTGTCATTTTATGCCCCTTGTATTCCCAGTATGTAATAGTCCTCATATAAGTTTACCCTGCCTTTCATATTTTTATTTCCTTTCTTCTGAATCACTATATATAAATTGGAAAAGCATTATAGCCCCTCGGACATCTTCTGCCTCAATTAAATTATATGCTATTTTATGTCTTCCATATTTCGTCATTACTAAGTATAATGTCATGCATCTATTCCCCTTTCCTTATCTTTTCTCTTATTATTTGTTCCCTTCTTTTCGCAGTATAACTATCTATCTCATCTAAAATTAACCTATACAAATCTCGATGGTTATTATTGAATACCACACCATTCAAATCAGTATGCCTTATTATTATGTTTTTTAATACATCAACACTATCTTTGTATCCAACACCATATTGTATAAAATGAAGTTCTACACCTCTTCGGCAAGCATCAGACAGGTATTCATCATTCCCTTTATCTGGAAATAATAAGTTTAATAAATTTTTAAGCTCTGTACTAAAATACTTATTATATGCTAATTCTTGTGAATATATATCCATATTTACTTCCTTCCCCCTGACGTAGGGCAGTTCTTCATTCTGGCATCACCGTGAAGAAGAAGGGTTCCTGACCCCCATACATCTCACTCTCATTTATTTCTTTTATCCAATTCTCCATCGCCTTCCTGATTACATGAATATTAAAACATTCAGTGTAGTCTATTGTAACAGACCAAGGATTAGATGTATCACAATCTATTGTGCTACACGAGCAGTAAGCCCAATAGCATTCCCGATGATGCTGTCTTAAAACATTACCATTCTCATAAGGCTTAAAATAAGGACACTTGCCTTCACCCTCTGAAAATGCGTAAGGGCATAACACTCGAACCTTTCCTGCCATATTCTCTAAATTATTATCTAAATCATTATTATCCATTTTTCACCTCCTTATAATTAATAGTCATCATTTTAACGTTCCCTGCCTTTTATATTTATTCCAATATTCCAATCTTGCCTGTGCTATCTTAATATAATCTTCTTCCTTATCTATCCCTATAAACTTAAAACCTTCCATAATAGCCCCTATGCCTACACTACCACTACCCATAAATAAATCCAACACAATTCCATCTTTCGGCGTAATCATCCTGCATAAATACCTGCATAACTCTTTAGGCTTAACCGTAGGATGATTATTTTTTACATTAAGCCCCATATCCCTTTCTTCCCTTGACGCTTTAGCACAATAAAAATACCTGGCTGCCGACCCATTATCATTATAATTGCTCGGAGCCTCAGGCTTGTCCCCATTGAATATGGATGTATCCTTATTATTATATTCCTTGCCCTTATAATTATAAGGCTTCTTGTTATTCCCACTACCTGTATTCGGAAATGTATTAACAACCTCTTCACTCCCATCATGGATTAAATTAGCTGGATAACGACCATTGTTGTCTCTACTAACAGCCTTGAATCCCCAACCTTGTTTACGAGTATCAATCGCCTTATCCCCATCCCTACTAATAGATAAATTCTCTGTATGCTCTACCCTACACCCATCTATATTAATACCGCCCGTCCCCCATTTTATTACATTGCTGATAATAGATTTCTCGCTCAATCGCTTTCTACATAATATCCATTCCTCAACCGCTGGCTTCAAACCTGTCCCCCACCCCTCCCATTCTGAGTCTCCCTTTGTCATCTTTTGTATTATTCTTTCTGCATTTTTGACTTGTCCAAAAGAAAGTTTATCTATTCCACACGCTTCTATTGATTTTTTACCAACATCTCTTAAATATGGCATATTCCAACTTTCTCAAATCACCTGCCTCTCGTTCCCCATAACCTTATCATAAGCCTTACCTATATTCAAATTCTTAGGAAAGCCAGAACCAAATAAATGATACACTTTATCCCTTATTTCAAATCCTGCCCTCTCTAAACCCATAGCAGTATGATGACTCGTTCTCGGTATAGCCCATACAAGACAATGACCTCCGGGTTTTAATACACGATATGCTTCCAAAAAAACAATATATATAAATTCCTGAAACCCCTTTAAATCATCTTTACCTTCTTGCCCTTTAATACCAAACATACTCTTATCAAAAATGTCCCATTCCTTCCCCATAAAGCTAATCCCTGCTGGCGGGTCTGTTACTATAGAATCTATACTATTATCCTCAAACCCTTTCATAACTTCCAAGCAATCACTATTGTAAATAGTTATATTGTCTTTATCGTAATACGGCTTCATATCAATTCCCCCTGCCTTGATGACTTAGTATTGCTTTTAATCCCTTTTAGGATATGGACGATAACATCAACTGTCCATCCATTGCCAAGCATTTTATATCTTTGTGTATTGGATATTCCCTTTGTGTAGTCATCTGGAACAGTCTGCAACCTTTCGCATTCAACTGGTGTAAGTTTGCGGATATATCTTTCAAATAGAAGAACAGTTCGCTGCCCATGGTTGTCAATGCCCTTATGATAATTATGGTCAATACAAGTGCTTTTACCATCAGGGCGTGGAATTAATTCATTATGATTTTTTGTTATAAAAATACCATCTCTCTCGTGTATAATATCTTTTAGCAATATACCTTTATCCTCAGGCAACTTACCAAATGGAATATTAGTCCAATATAACCTCTGCCTGTTTTGAGCAGATACAAGTGCAGAATTTATAAGTATTGGCTCAACCCCTAGCTGCTCATTAATAATTGCTATCCATTCGGGTTTCATCTTTACATTCCCAAGCAGAAACCATTTTGGCTTGCACTCTTTTAATAATCTTACAAACTCAAAGAACAACTTGCTCCTCTGGTCATCAAAATTTAATCGTTTCCCAATAACAGAGAATCCCTGGCATGGGCTGCCCCCAATTATTAAGTCAATCTTTGGCAAGTCATTCCCATTTATCTTTGTAATATCGCCAAGCTGGATGGTATCAGGATAATTCTTTTGTGTAACCTGTATTGCATATTTATCAATCTCTGAAGCATAATACTTATCATATTTTATTCCTGCCCTGTTGAGTCCAATCTGCCCACATGACATTCCGTCAAATAGGCTTAATATGTTCATGTCAATTCCCCCCACTTCCAGACATTATATCCCTGTCAAGTTCAATAGCCATAACCCTTAACCCCTGATTAATAATTACTTCATCAATAATCTGCTCAAGTTCACATAACGACACAGATAACTCTAAACTATTTGGAACATATATAACAGGTTTCCTATATTCTTTCATTCCCGACCCTGCTCTATTTTCTCAATATCCTTTTCCAACTCTTCCAGTCCTTTCTTGCTTGCGCCATAAAAAGCTGACGTAGGGCGGGGCGAAGCCTTAAGATTAAATACTGGTTCGTCACCCGTATAAGTTTCCACATCACCTTCATCCTGACCCCCATATATCTCGCTCTCATTTATTTCGTTTATCCAATTTTCCATTGCCTTTCTAATTACATTAATATTAAGACATTCAGTATATTCTATTGTAACAGACGAAGGATTGGCTGTATCACTATCTATTGTACTATACGAGTCATAAGCCCAATAACAATACCAATGGTGTTCCAACCCATTGTCATTTTCAAGGGGCTTTGGCTTTTCGTCTTTATACCCAGCAAAATAAGGACACTTGCCTTCACCCTCTGAAAATGCGTAAGGGCATAACACTCGAACCTTTCCTGCCATATTCTCTAAATTATTATCCATATCACTCACCTCCAAAAATGTCATCTAAACTCTTACCCTTGTCCAACTCAACCTGAACCCTATCCAATACATCCCGTATCAACTGCGTTACACTATAACGCCTGCCCTCCTTATACGCCACTTCCCTCGCTAACTCTTCCAACCTGCAATACATACCATCTTCTAACTTCAAATTAAATTGCTTCATAATAACCTCCTGTCAAATTTTATGTCCAACCAATCATGCATACTCTTAACAAATGCTAAGTTAGGTATCCGACTATTTGCATCTACTAATAATATTCTCATACTATATAATATATGCTGTCTACTCTAATTTTCAAGTAAAAAATGAAATATTTTTGAGAGGGAAGTGCCGACCAATTCTAATTAAGTATTTACTTAATAGGTGTAGCTTCAATGAACATACCCCTGATCCTGACCTTATCCGGACCTTTACCTGACCTTTACCCTGCTCCTTATCCTTTATCCTTACCCTGCTCCTGACCTTATCCGGACCTTTACCTGACCTTTACCCTGCTCCTTATCCTGCCTTGCCCTGATCCTTATCCTGATCCTTTGACCCCGGATCCCTTATCCTGATCCTGCCTTGCCCAGATCCTGATCCTGATCCTTTGACCCCGGATCCCTTATCCTTATCCTGCCTTACCTTGCTCCTTATCCTGATCCTTTGACCCCGGATCCCTTATCCTTATCCTGACTTTATCCGGACCTTATCCGGACCTTATCCGGACCTTATCCGGACCTTATCCTTTATCCTTATCCTTATCCCTTACCCTGCTCCTTATCCTGCCTTACCCTGATCCTGATCCTTTGACCCCGGATCCTTGACCCTTATCCTTTATCCTTATCCTTATCCCTTACCCTGATCCTTATCCTGCCTTACCTTGCTCCTTATCCTGATCCTTACCCTGATCCTGACCAGCTCCCTTATCCTTGCTCCTTATCCTGCCTTACCCTGGCCTTACCCTGCTCCTTATCCTTTATCCTGCCTTATCCCTTACCCTGATCCTTATCCTGCCTTACCTTGCTCCTTATCCTGATCCTTTGACCCCGGATCCCTTATCCTTATCCTGACTTTATCCGGACCTTATCCGGACCTTATCCGGACCTTATCCGGACCTTATCCCTTATCCTTACCCTGATCCTGACCAACTCCCTTATCCCTTATCCTTATCCGCAAGCAGATTATAAGATATACTGTATATATTAGGTATATAATATAATAATATACACTAATTAAGTTTTCACTTAATTAAAGGCATATAATATTTTTGTATATAAAAAAAGTGCCCTTTAAGCCGACAGCCCGTTTGAGTTTCAGGTTTCATATAAGAAAATAATATATGATTGAAACCATAGACAAATTTTTATTTTTATAATTTTTATATATAATATATGTCAAGTCTTTTTTTACATTTTTTTTTAATAATTATTATTATTATTATTATTATATATGTATATTATATTATATATTATTTTCTTATATGAAACCTGAATACAGCACTTGTTCTTACTTTTGAGCACTCTTTTTTTATATATTTTTTTCTTATATACAAAAAAAGTATATGACTTAAATACTTATCTTTTCGGGACTTACATTTATGTCCATATATATTCATAGTTTGCCACATTTTGTCAGGTTCTTAATTTTCAAGAAAAATGAAGAAATATTAAAAAAATGTAAAAAAATACTTGACATTATACAAATAACTATTATTATGTATAGTATCAAACGCAAGGAAAAGGAGGTGTTATATGAACATGAGAATTAGCAAGTCCGCAGCTATCCGCATGTTGCGGACTTTAGAAAATGCGGAAAAGACCTTGTCTATCTTCCCAGACAAGGCAAGGTCTTATGTCTGTCTGGTAATAAACGAGCTCCAGCTCCCAACGCTGGAGTGCTGGAAGAAGAACGTTCCGACAGAACGAGAGCATCTGCTCTCAGTAATCGGAACGCTTCAAGACTACCTAAACTAAACAAAAAAAAAGGAGGATTTAAAAATGGAAAACAGAGAATATAGAATCATCAGAAACACTGTGCGGTCTTTGACAGACAGCACAGATGTCAAAATAATTACCAGAGATTTAATGGTAAGCATCTGTGGCAGGAACGGCATGAGACCTGCCGTTGAATTTGAAGAGGTCTCAGATGATAATGGCATAGGAAGTTTCCTGAAGAGATTCAGGAGTTTCTTTGCCTCAAACGGGTCAAGAGAGGCATTATTTATTGACCCGTTTGAATTGCCTCATCTCTTTATGGAGTTTGGGGGTTCAGAACACGAAGACACCCTTCCAGGGTTAAAAGATTGCCTACACGGCAATCTCTACGGGGACTCTGAAACAGGAGTCCTAATTGAAAGAGTCCCATTAACCTGGGCTCTGGGCGTCATCAGAAATGATGAGGGGATTTTTAAAGACATAGAAGTCTTTGATAATCCCCTCAATAGCAAAACGGTGTTAATGATAACACCGTTAAAACGGAATACTTATAGACTTGAGTATTCTGCTGGGAAGATAAAAGCCTTCCCAGTAGAGAACTTTTAAAGTGAAGTTCTCTAAAAAAGATAAAAGGAGGAAGCTCATCTCTTTAGTCCATTTAAGAGATGGGCTTTCCTTCTCTATGGTTTTAAACGGAAACCTTTCAGTCTCCGATTGGTTTAGCCAGCGGAGAAATTTAAATAATATTATTAAAAAATATATAAAGGAGAGTTAAAATGTTTATCAGTAAAAAAGAAAATAGGCGGTTATTTTTCAATTTCACAAACCATGAGCTGAACAATGACCAGCTTGAGGAATTAAAAAGATGGGAAATTGATGAAGTGGTAGAAATGCCACAGGAATTAAAAAAAGCATGGGGTGAAGTAACCCCATGCAATGTTAAATACCTTGTTGAGTACATAGTTGACTTCGTAAAAAGAGAGTCCACCCATTTAATTCAATGCCCAGAAGGGCATAATGAATTTGATGAGACAAATCCGTATGCCATGATTGAAATATATTCAGAGTGCTTCTTTTTAATTCAGGGTCATTTCGGGGCAACGGTAAGTTTAGTTGAAAAGCTGAATATGTTTGGGACTCCGATGTATGCCCATTCAGAAAGGCTCTCAATTGAAAATCCCGATGGTTCTATCACAAAGCAGTTTAAGCATCAGGGATTTTATAGATACTATGACAATACAAAGATAAGGAGGGTTTATTAATGAAAGCCCTTGAATTAAATAGAGGGAAGAAATCCTTCGGTAGGAATATATATGAAGGATTTGTGGAGTTTAAGGTATTAAACAGTTTAATCCAACCTGATAACTACAAACCATTATTTGAGCATTTAATTGATTATCAATATGATGGGCTTCTCATGGTTGGCATAATTAAAAATGAGTGGCGGTTTACAGCAATAGTAACAGCTAACTCATATTTAAGGGTATACGGTAAAGTCAAATTTATGAACCCATTAGGGATACCGTTGACCCTTTTAAATGATGACCGATTTGCTGAATATTTAGAGAAGCAGTCGGTTCAAAGGTATATTCCAGATGGGTATCTCAACCAGATTTTAATGACCTGTTTGAGAAAAGGGCATAATTTTCCATACAGCAAAGATGAATTGCTGTATAAATTTAAGTATTACATTGATAACAAGTAAATACAAGGGACAGGAATATCCTGTCCCTTTAACTATGAAAATAATTATATTATATATAAAAAATAAAAAGGGAAGGAGGTGAAAAAGATGAGAATTAAAGTCAGAAGAAACATTATCAGCAATCCAGAATTAAAATACAAACTTATGGAAATCAAACTTGATAAAAGCAACTTTGAATTTAAAGAACTGGATAATCTGGTAAAGGAATATTTCGGCTATTTTAAGAGAGATAAGTGGGATTTGCATCCTTGGTTTTCAAATTATATCCTACTTATGAACAATGTCGTATCTGTTAGAATTTATACAGCAGACAAAAAACTTTATAAAAAAATCAAGGAGGAAATTAAATGATTAATTTTGTAACAGGGTCTCTCCAAGGTGATTTAATTCTGGGTCAATGTATCACAGCTGGAATGTGTTCAATGTTCATTGTATGGATTGCATATGATTTAATATGCACAATTATCAACTATATCAAAGAAAGAAAGGAGGATTAAAAATGAAAGTTGCACAAATCGTAACTAACCAGCTAATAGAAAAGCTGGAAGATGCGATTAAAAACAACAAAAGATGTTTTTGGCAACAAGCCTGGAAGGGCGTGCCGAAACAGAATTATTTAACTGGGCATCAATACACAGGTATCAATAGATATCTATTATCTGAAGATGAAGTGTTCTTTTTAACATTCAAACAAATCAAACAACTTGAGGCAAAATATCCAACAGCACAGTTAAAAAAAGGTTCTAAAGGTCAAATGATAACTTATGTAAACACAATTAATATTAAAAACAATAGGAATGAAGATGATGATGAAATGAGAACAGTAAAGTTTTTAAGATATTATATTGTGTTTAGAGCTTCAGATGTTGATGGGATACCAAAAAAGGAAATTGAAAAAAATGATAAAATTCTGTCAGCAGATGAAATTGTCAAGAAATCTTGCTGTGAGATTAAAAATGTCTTTGGGTCAAATAGGGCATATTATTCACCAAAAGATGATTTATTGTAGTTCCTACAATAAATCAATTTAATTCATCTGAAAGTTATTATGCAACAGTTTATCATGAAATGATACATTCAACAGG
>Ga0334895_1002885_pt1 | contig 13897 bp, 20 predicted proteins | sample GraSluR3_MG_7_FD_207229 | JGI IMG/M metagenome (GOLD analysis project Ga0334895, IMG submission 207229) | Sludge microbial communities from methane-producing bioreactor in Wageningen University, Netherlands - Granular Sludge_31_05-R3 | ecosystem: Engineered > Bioreactor > Anaerobic >... | reverse complement strand
ACGTCTTTGTGAAAATACATCCACAGGATTGTATAAACCTGACAATTGTTTTTTGAAAGGAGGAAAGATGACGAAAAAAGGAATATGGACCGGTGTGGCCGCCGTAGCGATAATCATTCTTCTTTTACTGGTGCTCGGCACGAGTAAAAAAGAAGGCTATACGGTGGCTGTAGTAACAGGAACAACATTTGAAAAAGAGGCCCGAAAATTTCCCGGAGTGGCCGAAGTCAAACTTTATGAGGATGACAATCAAACCCTGACGGAGCTTTCAACCGGGAGAGTGGATGCAGTCATCACCGACCGGCTTGTCGCTTTGACCGGAATTGAAAAAGGGGGCTATGACAATTTGAAATTAGCCGGGGATCTGCTTTATCGGGAAACAATAGCCGTCGCTTTGTCAAAGGAGGATGATGCGCTTCGCCAGGCCATCAATATAGCCTTGAACCAGATCATCGCCGACGGTACGTATGCCGAAATCAGCCGTAAATATTTCGGTACTGATATTATGCTTGATGTGACAAGGCCCGTTACCTTTCCCAATGAAGCGCCGGCATCGGACGACTCCCTGGAAAAGGTTCTGAAAGAAGGCGTTTTAAGCTTTGCCATGAGCGGAGGATACCCTCCCTTTAATTATTATAATGAAAAAAACGAACTGAGCGGATTTGATGTTGAAATTGCAAAAGCTGTCTGCAACAAACTGGGCGTCCGTTACAAGCCCGTCACTACAGCATGGGACGGCATTATTGAAGGGCTGCGTGCCGGCCGTTACGACGGGGTCTGGGGAAGTATGGCTATTACGGAAGGACGGCTTAATATTGTCGACTTTAGCGACCCCTATTATATTTCCGGAGCCCAGCTTGTCGTCCGGAAAGATTCCCCGATAACGGGGACAGAAAGCCTGCAATAAGTCTTTTGTCATTTTTGCCAAAAGAGAGGTAAATCCATGGATTTTACTAAACTATCTGAATTTGTCCCTTATTTTCTGCCGGCTGCGTGGATGACGCTGAAAATCACGACTTTGGGTATTCTTATCGGACTCTTCATCGGCTTTCCGATGGCTTTCGGACGCCTTTCAACACGGAAATGGATTTCACTTCCCGCTAAAGGCTATATCGCCCTTATCCGGGGAACTCCTCTGCTTCTTCAGCTTTTTGTCGTCTATTACGGCCTGGTTCGGTTGGTGGCCCTGGACCCTCTTCCCTCAGCCGCTTTGGCGTTAGGTGTCCATAACGGCGCCTATATTGCTGAGATCATACGTGGAGCCATCCAGTCTATTCACAAGGGACAGATGGAAGCGGCCTGTTCTCTGGGCATGACTCACATTCAGGCTATGCGTCGTATTATCCTTCCCCAGGCTTTACTGCGGGCCTTACCCCCTTTAGGAAATCAATTCATCATCGCATTAAAGGACTCCTCTCTGGCCAGCACCGTAACTGTCCGAGAACTGGTCCTCACATCCCGACAGCTGGCGTCCTCCAATTATATGATGATGGAGATGCTGGCGATTGCAGCAGTCTTCTACCTGATCCTTACAGGACTTCTGACCCTTTTTGTGAATCATCTGGAAGTAAAGATGTCTGTCAGCCGGGCATAGAAAGGGATAGCTATGATGATTCAAATCAAAGACCTGCATAAAAGCTTCGGGCAACTGCATGTTCTAAGGGGAGTCAGCCTGAATGTGGAGGAAGGGGAGGTCGTTGTCATTATCGGTGCCAGCGGCTCGGGAAAATCAACGCTTTTGCGCTGCATCAACTTTCTGGAGGAAAGCGATAGCGGAGACATTTTTGTGGAAAATGAGCGCGTCCATCATACAGACCGTGACATCAACATGGTACGCCGGGAAGTCGGTATGGTTTTTCAACACTTTAACCTCTTTCCTCATATGACCGTCCTTGAAAATGTGATCGAGGGGCCCACGCAAGTCAAAAAGATGCCCCGAAAGAAAGCGATCGCTTTTGCACATCAGCTCCTTGAAAAGGTCGGCCTTTCGGATAAAGCCAAAGCCTATCCGGCCAGTCTCTCCGGCGGGCAAAAACAGCGTGTCGCCATTGCCCGGGCTCTGGCCATGGAACCGAAGATTATGCTTTTTGACGAGCCCACATCCGCCTTGGATCCCGAACTGGTCGGAGAAGTCCTCCTTGTTATGGAGGAGCTGGCCAAAGAAGGCATGACCATGATCGTGGTGACCCACGAGATGTGGTTTGCCAGAGAGGCCGCTGACCGGGTCATCTTCATGGACGAGGGCGTCTTCCTGGAATCGGGAACTCCGGAAAGGATGTTTACAAAGCCCGAAAACGAACGCACTCAAGAATTCTTAAGCAAAATACTGGCTTCTCCCAATACATGATCTATACTAACAAAAAAGGAGAAATAATATGGCATGGATCAAAGTCATCCCCCCGGAAAAGGCTGAAGGAGCCCTGAAAACATGTTATGACCAGATAAAAAAATCACGCGGGAAACTGGCGCATATCCACACGATTCACAGCCTGAACCCGGAATCGTTGAAAAATCACATGGACCTTTACATGACGATCATGTTCAGCCGTTCAGGACTCACCAGAGAAGAACGTGAAATGATTGCAGTCACTGTCTCGGCCTCTAATCAATGCCCCTATTGCATCCGCCATCACGGAGAGGCCCTTAACTACTACTGGAAAGACAGAGAGAAACTTGAACGTTTTATCGATGACTTTTCATCTGTCCCTTTGAATGAGAAACAATCTGCTATGCTGGCTTATGCAAAATCTTTGACTGAAAATCCTTCTTCGGTGACTGAAAACTCAGTAGTTAAGATGAAAAAAACCGGCTTTTCTGACGAAGAGATCCTCAATATAAATCTTATCATCTCGTATTTCAATTTTGTCAACAGAATCGCCATGGGCCTGGGCATTGAGACATCCGAAAGTGAAGCAGCGGGTTATCAATATTAAAATGGAACGGCTCCCGCGTTGAAGCGGGAGCCGCAAGACAGATTAAAAATTACAGATTAATCCCCAAACCGATGGTCAGGGTGCGCGGAATCGCTTCGATCTCCTCTTCGGGCATAAACTCCTGGTCTTCGCTGATGACATTGGAGAACCCGTAGGTATAACGCACTTCTCCAAAGAACGTCTCCGTAATCTCATATTTGATGCCGGCTGCCGCGCTGAATTGAAAACGGTTCAGCCATTCGCCGAAATCAAGGCCCTCGTATTCAGCCACATCGGGATCATCCACATCATAGACCATTTTAACGCCGCCGTTCAAGACATATCCCAATACAGGACCGGCATAAAGAGTCATCTTTTCCATAGGAATATAGGTGAAGAGAATGGGGAGTTCCAGGGTGTTCTGGATCATATACGCATGTTCGGTGAATCCCGAGCCCTCATCCGTATAGCGATCTCCTTGCTCCACATAATTGAGCTCTGCGGTGACCCCCATCTTCTCATTCATCATATGACGGGCCCAGATTCCGCAGTAAAATCCCATCTTCATCTTATTTTCCAATCCGGGTGCACCCTCGGTAGGATCCGGATCCACAGCCATATTCCCAATGGCCAAACCGGTGCGAAGTCCGTAATTCAAATTTAACGCTGAGGCCATAGCGGCAACAGCCACAATCAAAATAAGAGAAATAAGTAATTTTTTCATTTATTCCCTCCTTTTTATTCAGTGTCCAGCACCTACAGGTTCACACCGAACCCGATGGTCAATGTGCTGGTTTTGCCTTCCATTTCATCGGGTAACATACCATCGGTATCATCTTTAAATATGTTGGTCATACCGTAAATATAGCGGACTTCCCCGAAATATTTCCCTGCAAACTGATAGCGTCCGCCTACTGCGGCGCTGAACTCAAAACGGTTGATCCACTCGTTCATATCCAACCCTTCATAATAGGAGACACTGGGATCATCATAGGAGAGCTTGTATTTAAACCCCCCTTTGAGGACATAACCCAAGACAGGGCCGGCGTAGAGAGTCATCTTCTCCATGGGGAGAAAATAGAAAAGAATCGGCATCTCCAGGACTTTGCCGTAAAAGATGTAGTTAACATCAACCCCGGACTCTTCATAATGATAACGATCCCCTTTTTGGATGTAATTCAGTTCACCCATGAACCCCATGGTCTCACTCAACGGATACTGAATAAAAAAACCGCCGTAAAAGCCCATCTTGATCACATCATCAAAATCAGGGTTTCCCCACTCCTCGAATTCAGGGTCCAAAGCCATATTGTTCAGAGCAACCCCTCCGCGGACACCGTAATCCAACGCCATACTCATACCCACAGCCACACACAATACCGCAAACAAAAGAACAAGTCTTTTCATAGTAAACCTCCTTATTTTGCTATCATATAGCCACTTTTAAAAAATATCAAGGAAAAATAAAAAACTTTTCTACTGTGATTCTGGAACGGCTCCCGCGTTGAAGCGGGAGCCGCAAGACAGATTAAAAATTACAGATTAATCCCCATACCGATGGTCAATGTGCAAGGCAAATCGTCTCTTATTCTTCGCGGCTGAGCATATGGGACGCGATCTCATACAATGAGTGCTCCACCGAGTTCATACAGCATTTGATCCCATTGTCTGAGGTCTGAAATTTTTGAGCGTACCGCCTGTTCATCCCCATGGAACCAGCTGTGGCAATAGCGTCCTGATTGGCCCCGAGAAAGACAAATTCCCACCCTTTCTCTCTCTTCTCTTTGATCAAAAGACGAATATTTTCCAAGGAATACTCGCGGCTGGCATTTTCAAGCCCGTCGGTGAGGATACACAGGATAATGTTTTGAATCCCCTCTTTTTTCTGTTTCGCCTCCATATGGCAGATGGTCCGCCCTATGGCGTCCAGAAGAGCTGTGCAGCCCTCTGGCTGATAGTTCTCATCAGTGAGTTTCGAAAACTCATCCACCAGGGCCCTGTCGCAGAGAAGTTCATACTCCTCATTGAAAAGAACCATACTCCAGAAGACCTCCTTCTTTCCCGATTTCTGCTTTTCCAGATAATTGTTGAATTGACGGATCGTCTCCTCTTTGATAGAGCTCATCGATCCCGACCTGTCCAAAACAAACGCGACATCAACACTTTTTCCCTTCATCATCGGCTCCTTTCCTCTTCACCGTCTTTATTCCATAAACTTGTCAACTCTCCACCATCCCGGAAATTTCCGTAATACTCTTCAAAGGCCTGCATGGCTTTTGTGACTTCGTCACAGATCTTTTGAGCACCGTCTTCCACCTCCTCTGTGTGACAGAATCCCAACCCCGAATTGACAAAATGAGGAAGGTCTCTTCCATTCCACCGTGTGAGTGTCATGGCATAAAAGAGATAAGGTCCCTGTGACATCTCCTGAGCTGAAAAGATTGTGAGCCTGTAGATCGGGCTCTCTTTGTGCATGTACGCATAATCGGCTTGCCGGGATATCTCAAAAGCTTCGATCACCCGTTCTATCAGAGCACGGGCTTCCCGGCTCTCGTTACAGTTAACACCTCTGACCTCGATTCTTTTTTCCATGATGACTCCTTTTCCACACCGTTAAATATCCCAAAGACACCGCCTGGGTTATTCTCTAATGTAGTTTTCCTGTAAATATTACGACATTTTGTTGATATGTCAATACATATTGTGTTAATTTACATCTTTTCTTCTCTTGACAATAAAACATATTGTTGTTATCTTGATAAGAGAGGAGCGTTATGAGCTCAAACCGTTCCATGGGTAACCGCATCCGGGAGATCCGCAAATCGCTTCACCTTTCCCAGGACGAGCTCGGCAAGCTTTTTGATCCTCCCCTGAGCCAGACATCCATCTATTTTTACGAGACCGGGCAGCGAGAGCCCAATATGTCCACTCTCATCCAGCTTTCCCGCATGGGGAACCGCTCCATCGACTGGATCCTCAAGGGAGATGAAGAAGAAGAAATTCGTTTATTTCAGAATGCCAGGGAGAGACTCGAGAGCCCCTATAAAAATGTTTTGCTCGAAAATATGCCAACAGATCCCGAACCGGGAGCCGTGTATTCATTAGAGCCCTTTTCTCCGGAGGATAGGCTGCTGGCTGACCTTGCCGAAATCCCGGAGCTGAAAGCCGCCTTTCACAAACTGGCCAGGGGCGCCCGCATGATGAAAGAAGCCCATGACGAGATCATCGACTATATCAAACGGATGAACCTGAAAAATCCCTTCGACGATGAGTAAGGAGCCGTCTCTGAATGCTCTCCCCGAAATCACGGGGGTAAACCCGGATGAATAGTTTACAGCCACATGACCCCTATCGTTTTATTAATACCCTTTTAGGAAAACAAATGTGGTCTTATCCGTCAGTTCCATGGAACAGAAGCCCTCTTGAAAAGCTTCCCGTTTTTTCAAGCCATGCCAAAATTTATCTCACTGTTATTCCTCTGAACTTTTCGGGAAAGGGATCATCTCACAATCCGGCCCCAAAAACCTCTCGATTTGACTCACATCCATGCTTGAAAGAAAATCTACAAAAAAATCATTATAGTCTTTTGCAAAAAAACCTGTGCTGTAAAGGTTTCCGTGTCTGTCCTTTAAATAGACGATGTATGTGTCTTCCACCCCTTTCATCTTCACCAGAATCCGGTCTTCATCATTGATGATGTCCAGAATATCAGTGATATCCTTATCCATTTCAAAGAACTTATAGTATTCACTCATTCTCGCTCCTTTTTCCGGCCTTCTTTGAAAGAAGGGCAGTTGTTCTTATGCCATCTTATCAAGGATCTTTTTGATTGTCTCGACTTTTTCCTTTTGTTTCTTTGATTGGGCTCCGCTCCATTTCCCCAATTTTTCATAGACTGTTTTCAGGCTTTCAGCAGCTTTCTTTTGTTCTTCATCATTGAAAGTGTCCAGTTTTTTAAAAAGCTCTCCTGCCAGCCTCTCCCGCTCCTCAGCCTGTTTTTCGTTTTCCATCAGATAGAGCTCTTTTTCAAAATCAGTCATCTTGTTGAGCATTTCCTGTTCCTGCTGCCTTCTCAATTCCTCTTCTTTCTGTCTTTCAGATTGCCTATAAGGAAAAAAGTTATTGTCATTCAAATTGCTTGCGCAATTTAAATGACGTTTTATACTTGAGGAAATAGCCCGTAAGTGCGAAGTAAAGTCCTCTGGAAAAATCAGGTGCTGAGAACCGAGCTGACAATATGCGTCCTGACATCCCTGATTTTTTTAGAGAAAAAGTCTATTGCCTATAAGGAAAAAAGGATTTGTCCCTCAAATCCCATACGGGATTTAAGGGACGGTGTAACGAAGCTTGATTGTCCTGCTCGTTAGTAGTAAAGTAAAGTCCTCTGAAAAAACCGGGCACAAGATCAGCTGAAGAGCATTGCAACTTTTATCATCCCGGTTTTTTTAGAGAAAACTCTTTTGCTTGCGCAATTTAAATGACGTTTTATACTTGAGGAAATAGCCCGTAAGTGCGAAGTAAAGTCCTCTGAAAAAACCGGGCACAGGATCAGCTGAAGAGCATTGCAACATTTTTCATCCCGGGTTTTTTAGAGAAAATTTCTTCAGGTAAAAAGAGATGAAATTTCTTCGAACCTTTCGATACAAAAATCGGGGTTTTCTTTTAAAAGCCTCTCCCGGGGGTGAGAGCCGGTGGTAATGGCGATAGCTTTGGCGCGCAAATACCGGGCAGTCTGAATATCCAGGACGGTATCGCCTATGACATAGAGGGTGTCCGGAAGAGCCCCCAGTTTTTTCTCAGCTTTATCCCGTGCCGCTTCGGCGATCCCGAAACGGTGAAGGGCATCTTCACCGAACCCTCCCGCGATAAAGAAATCCCACAGGCCGATTTTTCTGAGCTTGTATTCGGCTCCCCTGGAGAGCTCCCCTGTGATGAGCGCCAGGGGATAGTCCCTCTCAAAAAGGTGCCGTATAAAGGGACAAACATCGGCATTGGGCCGCCAGATATCGCTTTTGGCCAGATTTTCCAACTCCTCTTCATAAAGCGAAAGAAAAAAATCCCATTGATGCTCTGTGAACTTGATTTTGTGATTAGCCAGGACTTCCATAAAGACATCCTTATCCGAGCGGGCGGACGTGTCGATCCCGTCCATCCCTCCTTTAGAATCCAGAAAACGGTCCACCGCCCGGGAAAAGGGAAGGTCGGTCCTTTCGTCCCGGGTGATGAGAGTTCCGTTGATGTCAAAAAAAATAAGTGGCTTCATAGAGTCTCCTTATTAAAATGAAACTCCCCCTGAGGAGGTAAGCAGAAGAGACAGGGGGAGTTTCCGTTTAGTGCGTCTTTTGAGCGATCTCTTCACCGAAAGCCATACACTGAGCGCAAGCTTCGTCATCGGGATTCCACAAAGCCCGTATTCCCTCGTTTAGAAGCTCAAAACCGCTTTTTTTGAGCCATTCACTTAAGACTGCCTGGCTTTCGCCACTCCAGCCGTAGGTCCCGAAGGCTGCCGCTTTTTTCTTTCGGAAACTCAGTCCCTTGATCTCTTCCATGAGCCCGGCCATGCCGCTGGTGATCCCTTTTCCTATGGTAGGAGAACCCGTGAGGATCGCCTTTGACCTGAAGACTTCGGTGATGATATCATTTTTATCCGATTTGGAGACATTGAAGAGTTTCACTTTCACATCCGGGTCTTTTTTTCGGATCCCTTTGGCGATATGCTCAGCCATGATCCGTGTCCCGTCCCACATGGTGTCATAGATAAGAGTGATCTGGTTCTCCTGATAGGCTTTAGCCCATTCCATGTATTGCGTGACGATCTGAACAGGGTCCTCCCTCCAGATGACCCCGTGACTGGGAGCAATAATATCAATAGGAAGTTTCATAGCCAAGACTTCATTGATCTTTTTTTCAACCAGGGCGCTGAAGGGCGTCAGGATATTGGCATAATATTTGATACACTCATTCATCAATTCGCTTTGATCCACCAAATCATTAAAAAGGTACTCGGAGGCATAATGCTGGCCGAAAGCATCATTGCTGAAAAGAATATTGTCTCCGGTGAGATACGTCGCCATGCTGTCGGGCCAGTGAAGCATGGTCATCTCCACAAAGACAAGTTTTTTCCCGTTGCCCATGTCAATGGAATCCCCGGTCTTTACTGTCTGAAAATTCCAGTCCTGATGATAATGGCCTTTAAGGGACTTGACGGCATTAGCGGTGCAGATAATGGGAGTATCAGGAATATGGCGCATAAGCTCCGGCAAAGCCCCGCTATGGTCGATCTCCCCGTGATTGGCGATAACATAGTCGATGGATTTCAGGTCAACCTCTTTTTTGAGGTTTTCCACAAATTCCTTGTCAAAGGGTTTCCAAACCGTGTCGATGAGCACGGTCTTCTCTTCGCGTATCAGATAGGAGTTGTAGGAGGATCCCTTGTGGGTAGAGTATTCGTCACCGTGGAATTTGCGTAACTCCCAGTCGATCTTTCCGACCCAGTCCACATTATTCTTCACATTCACTTTCATAACCGCCTCCTTAAGAAATAAAAATGGTCTTTTTATCGGGTTTCGGCGCCTTGATGACCATGAAGCGCAGGTCAGTCTCACTTTCGTTATACCAGCAGTGGAGAATATCTTTAGGGCTTTCTATGAGGGTATCTTTGGTGACCTCTTCCTTTTCTTCCCCGATCTCCACAATCCCGGTCCCTTCCAAAACATAAAAGGCCACATCCACCGGTGTGATATGGCGTTTCAGTGATTGTCCGGGTTTCAAGGTAATGATCGTGACCATAGCGTCTTTGGTATCATAGAGATTCCGGGCATCCACATTATGCGCTGTGGGCATCACAGACGCATCATCCCATTTTTTGATTTCCATAACGCCTCCTTCCCCTCGGCTTTAAGAATACAACAAATCAATGTTCCTTTTAATGATTATGAGGTTAGTAACAATTAAAGTCAAGTATTATTTGTTATTCTTTTTGCGATTCGTTCGGCGGCTGGCTTCATCTGCTTTTCAATATTGCGCCCCCTTTTCATGACAGCTTCGCCTTTAAAAGTAACAGCTCCCATCGTTCGGGCGATGCTTTCCATGGCCCTCAGGGCCCGCGTTCCCCCCCAGCCTTTAAAAGGAAGCCCCATAGTGATAAAAGGAAAAAACCTTTTCCTGGACAGCCCCTTTGCCTTACGCAAAAAGGCCCGGATCACCGGTGTGGGAGAAAAAACCCAGACCGGACTTCCGGCCAGAATGCAATCATACGGAAGACAATCAGGGATCTCTTTCAAAATGACATCCTTTTCCTCGCTGAAAGGATCTTCTCCTTGAGGAGTCTCAAACTTCAAAAGAATCAGTTCGGTTTCTATTCCCTCTTTCTGTAATGCCTGTTCTATGGCCTTTCCAAAAGCCAATGTGGTTCCTGTTTTCGAATGAATGACAAGAGCGGCTTTCATACGCCTCCCTTAATTTTTTAGGTCCAAAAAATCAACCTATTGTAAAGACCAGCCCGGCAGGGATCTCCCGTACATTTTTCTTTCCCAACATCTTTTCCATGACCTCCAAAGCCGTTTTCCCGGTGCAATGGCCGGCATAAAGCATCCCGACTCCCATTTTTTTTAACTCCAGGGCTGTCTTTTGCTGCTTTACTACGGATGCCTTGGACAGATGAAATCCCCCGATAATCGCTTTGATATGCGTTAAACCGCTGGAATGCAGCATCTGCGCAGCCATATTGACGATCCCATGATGCGAACAGCCTGAAACAATGACTAACCCCTCTTGTGTCTTGATCCCCAGGGCGATCTCATCTTCAAAGTGATCCGGTATTTTCCCGTCCGGATCCATAAAAAAGGGCCCGGAATTGGTTTCAAAATCGTTTTCATAGGCGAAACGGCCTCCTATGAAGTGGCGCTCATCAAGGGGAAAAAATGCAAAATCTTCTTTCAACAGCATCTCAAAAGAATCAAAAAGGCGGAGATGGTCTCGGCATAACCCAATATAACGGATTTCTTCCTCTGTCACAGCATATCGCGGGAGAACAGCCAGGGGATGAACAAAGGCCGGGATCCTGCGTTTGATCTTTTTAAAAACAGGCAATCCGTTGCCATGGTCATAATGACCGTGACTGAGGATAAAATGGGTCACCTGTTCAATCGAAACCCCCAACTGAGACATATTCCCCTTTAACACCCCACCCTGCCCTGTATCAAAGAGAAAGGTATACGGCCCTGATTCGATAAGAAGGGAGAGCCCATGCTCCGATCGAAGAAGCGGATTATCGGTAGAGTTTTCCACGAGGACAGTGACTTTAATCTTTTCCATACTTCTATCATAGCGGGACGCTTGATGATGTCAATATGCTGCTTTTCGGGAAATAAAAAACAAAGAAATTGTTTATTTCTATTATAATGAATGCTACAATAGCGTATGAATTGGCCGCCATAAAAGAGGAAAGACGACGATGATAATGGATTCTTACAAAATCAGAAACGAAGCACGTGTGCTTCTTAATCATAATTGGGGGACTGCGGCAGGCACGGTCTTTCTTATGCAATTGATCTATTCGGGAGCCGGCGTGTTCAGAGATATTTCTCTTTTTTTCCTTGACCCCCATATTCATCATATCCGGTGCTGTGGAGCTCGGGTTAGCCGCTTTTTTCATCAATCTGGCTGAAAAAAAACATTTGATATTTGAAGACGCTTTTTCCGGATTCAAAAATTCCTTTACAGCCCTGGGTGTTACTTTTTTTTGGTCACTTTTTTGTATTTTGTGGAGCCTTCTTCTCATCATTCCCGGCATTATCGCTACGATCCGCTATTCACAAGCCTACTTTATTCTGAAAGATAACCCCACAATCTCTGTTCTGGATACACTCAAACAGAGTTCAGAGATGATGCAAGGCTACAAGAACGATTATTTTCTTCTTCAGCTGAGTTTTATCGGATGGGGTATCCTCTGTATCCTGACCCTGGGCATCGGCTTTCTCTGGCTTACTCCCCATATCAAAACCAGTAATGCCATCTTTTATAGAGAGCTTAAAAAAATCCGCAGAGGGGAAAACTTCGAAGAAAGGGCTGCTCAAACTTGAACCACCCGGATAAATATGATCATTATCCGCTCATACTGAAACAATTTGGAGCACATATTGTCTTTTATAAAAAGGAACATCGGCCGGAAACGGACGAATTATTAAGGAGGGCTTATGACGGAAGCGATGCAAACCTATGAGATCCGGGCAGAAGCGAGAAGACTTCTCAGCGGAAAATGGGAAACTGCGGTAGGAACAGTCTTTTTAATGGGGCTCATTATCAGCGGTTCAGGCGCCGTGGGAGGCATTTTGCTTTTTTTTGCCTGGCTCATCATCCTCTTCGTTGAAGGAGCCGTTGCTTTGGGCCTGGCAAAATTCTTCATCAACCTGGCCGAAAAAGGAGAATTAGTCTTTGAGGAAGCTTTTTCAGGTTTTCGCAACAATTTAGTTAAGGCCATGGGCCTCAACTTTTTCCGTTCTCTCTTTGTCTTTCTTTGGAGCTTGCTTTTCATCGTCCCGGGGATCATCGCCATGCTCCGATATTCCCAAGCTTTTTATATTCTTAATGAAAACCCCGATATTCCTATCATGGAGGCATTATCAAGAAGCGCCGTGATGATACAGGGACAAAAAACGGATTATCTTCTGCTTCAATTAAGTTTTATCGGCTGGGGAATTCTCTGCATCTTTACATTCGGCATCGGCTTTTTATGGCTCAGCCCCTATATCAAAACCAGTAATGCCGTCTTTTATCGGGAACTTAAAAAAATCAACACAAAAGAAGAAAAAGCTTCAGAATGACATTTTTCTGAAAATAGGGGCTTAGCGCAACGCCAAGCCCCGCAACAGTCAATGATCGCAGCAGTTTTCTCCGGTCTCAAGCGAGCCGTCAAGATAAGACTCTACAATGGCTTCCGGCTCCAGTGCCTGAACCCCGACAACAACACGAATATCGTTCTCTTCAAAAAGGGCTTTTGCCCTTTGCCCCATACCTCCGGAAATAATCATATGAGCACCGGCTTCGTGGAGAAAACGGGGAAGCAGTCCCGGCTCATGGGGGGGCGCTGCCAACTCTTGAGAAGAAGTGATTCTCTTTTCTTTCTCATCCACATCAATCAAGATGAACTTTTCACAATGGCCGAAATGCATTGATAATTTTCCGCCGGCCAGGGGGATGGCTATTTTCATTGCTCCTCCTTTAATCTGCTTTTAAATGTTTTTCTACAACACTCCATACAGCCCTGATATCGTCGGCCGCAGGAGTCTCACTCAAGACAACCGGCCGTCCTTCCACCATAGCTGTTGTAACACCCTTATCATAGCGGATACGCCCCGCTTTTTCAACACCGTAAGTTTCAGCAGACTCCTCTATCTTTTTGGCCATATCAGGGTTCAAATCCCATTTATTGACACTGACCAGGGCTTTGATCTTAAAATGGCGGGTCAAATCCATGACCCGTATCATATCATGCATCCCTGAAACTGTAGGCTCAGTGACGATGAGGACCAGAGAGGCCCCGGTCACAGAGGCGATGACAGGACAGCCGATTCCCGGTGGCCCGTCGGTGATGACAATATCATATCCTCTTTTAGAGGCTTCCTCTTTGGAACGGCTTCTGACCAGAGAGACCAATTTGCCGGAATTCTCCCCTGCTGCGTCTAATTTGGCATGAACCATAGGGCCATAGGGTGTTTCAGATAAAAATGAGGCTCCACAATGCCTTGCGGGAAAATCTATGGCGGAGACTGGACAATGGTCCACGCAAACCCCGCACCCTTCACATCCGTATGGATTTACAGAGTAGACCCGGCTTTCCTGATCGTAGCGGATCGCATCATAGCGGCATAAGGCCCGGCATCGCCCGCAACGGACACAATCATGAGTTCGGATCACAGCTTCATTGCCGCTTATGAATTCTTCTTTTCGAAGGATTTCAGGTTTCATCACAAGATGAAGATTGG
>Ga0334895_1002883_pt1 | contig 13899 bp, 11 predicted proteins | sample GraSluR3_MG_7_FD_207229 | JGI IMG/M metagenome (GOLD analysis project Ga0334895, IMG submission 207229) | Sludge microbial communities from methane-producing bioreactor in Wageningen University, Netherlands - Granular Sludge_31_05-R3 | ecosystem: Engineered > Bioreactor > Anaerobic >... | reverse complement strand
TTACCTTTTTAGCTTATTTAAAAATTCTAATAATACCTAATAATAATAGTTTATATTAGTAGTAGATATTAATAACAAGTATAAGTATATACTCGAATCGTACTTGTGTCAATATAAATATCGGCTATTTAAAAAATGAAACAAATGAGACATATAAATATGCTAAAGATATCAATAAAAATTAACTGAATCTTGTCCACGGGGAAAGGCCTCCTGTTGTTTATTGGCATATTCATTTTCTTCTGTTGAAAAAGCTAATTGCCCTATCACATCAATATAGCATGTACCATTCTTTAAGTTATGGGAATGGTTAACTGTGTGGTGGTGAGCCCAGGGGAAATATATTGCTGGTTATTTCATTATATATAGAAGTCTTATATTTAAAAGCATGTTCAATGGTTAGAATAAAGTCAGATTTACTGCATTTTATAAGTATAACTACAAGTAATTTTGGTTTTATTCAATATTTCTTAATACTATTAACTAATTTAATTAATTAGATCAGATAATAACAATTCTACCCTTATGCTTGGATAATTTTTTTGGTTATTTCAACGGTTGAAACAAAGTAGCCTTTAGTCCATAATCCTTTATCATCCAGTAGGTTTTATGCAGAAGGTTAAACTTCTGTTTTAGTACTCTGCTGGTATTGGACTTGATTGCCTCTACTGCTTTACTTACTGCATACTGGAAGGATCAGCATGTACAAATGAACATGAACAACGTCTATTCCAATTTCCAGGTACTCCCAGCCTGGATAATACCTTCCTATGTCCAGTAATCTTATCCTTTAATAATCTTTTACATCTTTTAAGAGTATCTTCTTCCTAAACAGGTTATCCAGACAATATGATATTGAGTTTTGTATACGGTATGGGCTGATTTATTGAGTATCATATTTATAATTATATCAAAGTACGAAGTACGAACGGAAGACACAAAAACCTACTCCCATCCCCGCCCTTAAAGGCGGGGAGTTCTTGTTGGATCAAATATATTCACTATATACGTAAAATTAATAGAATATATCTAAAAAAACCAACGTATTTTGCATAATAAGATATAATAAGAATTGAATATTAATTATTTTTCTCAATGGGAAACATTAATAAACCAGATCCAAATGTTTTACCATGTTTATCAATAGAAAGTGATCTAGTCACCCCTCCATTTAATGCATCATGGCAAACAAAATTCAGTGCATTTATTTGAGGAAGTTCATATCTTTCAACTTTACCTTTAATTCTATCTTTAAAGAATTTTTTTACAGATTGCGGCGTTAATATTTCTTTAATCATTTCATAGTTATCATATCTATATACTATAACAGCTATATTACTAGTGTTCCCTTTGTCTCCTGCCCTACAGTGAGCATAATCCCTTAAATATTTTACATTCATATTATTAAACCTCCATAAAATGAATTCTGTGTTCTATCATATCCCTAGGTATTAACGTAGATTTGATTGCAATAATTTTTTTCACATCCCACTCTGAACCACCATAAGAGGCAGAACCATTATGCCCTACTACTGCTCTGATTTCATTTAAAATAAAAGCTATTGTATTTTCATCATTTGTATTAGTTCTTACGGCAACTCTTAGCCTAACTTCATTAGGTATAACATAATTTGGATAAAAATTCTCTTCAAACACTGAATTATATCCAATAATGTCAATTTTCTCTTCAGTTATTGGCATATTAAATCTTTTCAACCTTTTTAAAGCTACTTCCGCAGTAAGCTTTGCTCGATCCACACACCCAAATCCAGCATAAGAAACCTGGCCTGTTATAACAGTACTATCATTATATCCAATAGCTACTTTTAAAGTATTTGTTTTATGATTACCTGATGCTCCTGTAACTTTTACTTTATCTTTTTCAATTTGATCAAATTTTACTCTTGAAAAATCTGCTATTACATCTGGGGTAATATATTTAGTGGGATCATGTACCTCATATAATATTTGCTCACTACATGTTCGGGTACTGATTTCACCGCCTGAATTGGGTAATTTAGTTAATACAAAATCACCATTTTTTTCGAATTCACAAATCGGAGGGCTAACACTATCTAGACCTTTTACATCTTTTACCCCTGGATCAGCAAAATATGAACCTGTAACATATGTACCACACTCCATCAAATGGCCTGCACATGTTCCTTTTCCAAGCAAATTCCAATTATCAGGTGCAATATTATATTCATATATAATTGGTGATAAGAACAAGGAAGGATCCGCAACTCGTCCTGTTATAACTATATCAGCTCCGTTACTTAAGGCTTGAACTATCGGTGAAGATCCTAAATAAGCATTAGCAGAAACGGTTTTTTCAAAACCAAGTTCGCTTACCTTCTTACCATTTTCCAAAATAATTGGATCTAATTTACGAACCTTTTCAAGCACATCATCCCCAGTTACTGTTGCAATTTTTAAATTAGATATTCCCTGGTTCCTAGCAATTTCAATTATTTTTTTTGTAGCTCCAAGAGGATTTGCAGCACCCATATTAGTAATAATTTTAATTTTTTTCTCTTTAGCTTTTTTTAAAATTGGATCTATTCGATATTTTAACCATTTGTTATATCCAAGTTCGGGATTTTTTACCTTTGCCATTTGTGCTTCAGCTATAGTTCTTTCCGCAAGACATTCAAAAACAATATAATCTATTTCTCCATAGTTGACTAGATCAATACCATATTGTATCCTATCATCTGCAAATCCTGCACCGCAAGCTATCCTCAAGGTTTTCATAAATCCTCCTATCATATTTATTCTAATAATATAATATATTCTTTAAAATAATTTGGATCTTGTTTAAATTGTACTAATTTCGAGTCATGTTAACGTTTTATACCAAATTAACTTAAAAAAATTGGTCATGCATGTTGTCTTTCATAAAGAATGTAGTTGATAAAACAAAATCTAATAGGAAGGAGAACATCACACATGACCAAAGATGAACGCATTGCCAGTTACAAGTATAGTGTACTGCAACATGCATATAAAAACAAGAACATTATCAGTACCTGTAGATTGTTTAACTTATCCAGAACCATCTACTAAGAGTGGAAAGAATGGTTTAAAAAATTCAGCTATCTTGGATTAAGGGATAAAGATCGTTCCAAACCCAAGATGCCCAAACAGATTAAACCTGAATACGAGACGATCATTTACAATTACATACGAGACTACCCAACCCATGGACCTAGAAGAATCTCTAATGAGCTTAGGATAAAAGGCATCGTAATTAGTGAAACTGGTGTCTATCATGTCCTCAAAAGAAAAGGACTTAATCGTCTTATTGACCGGTTCTTTTATGCCCAGGAGCACTCGGATAATCCAGTAATCACCGAAAGCTATCTCAGGGAGAAAGAAAAGAAGAAAGAAACTCATATTAATGCTTTCTATCCTGGATACCTGTTCTGTCAGGATACCTTCTATGTAGGAACTATCAAAGGCTTGGGTAGAATTTATCAGCAGACCGGGATTGATGCTTATGCTAACTTCGGCTTTGCCAAGATCTATACCAACAAGAAAGCAGAAAGTGCTATTGACTTTGTAAAGACGAAAGTTATCCGGCCTATGGGATGTTTCATATTCCCCTAGATCGGATCTTAACCGATAATGGTAAAGAGTATACCACTCACTGGGTAAATGCTAAGCATGATTATGAAATCTTTTAAGCAAAATGTGGTATTACCCATGCCAAGATTAAGCCCGGATGTCCCAAGAGTAACGGCATGGTAGAAAGATTTAATAGAACCTTGCTAGAAGAATTCTACCAGAGTGCCATAATTAAGAATATTTATACTTCTTTGGAACAATTACAGGATGATCTGGATAAATTTATCTACTATTACAATTTTAAAAGTACGAATCAGGGTTATCGGTTGAAAGGTAAGATACCTTACCAGAAATTTACTGATGGTAAGAGAAAATTAACTTTACCGGAACCTGGATAAATAGCATCTTATTTCTATGGGAAAGAACAAGATGTGTAAACACATCTTAGAAATAATAAATATAAAGTTATTTTTTAATTTATATTTAAATAATTCACTTGTCTCAATTTTTTAGCGCAACAATTTTGGTAAAAACATCATAAGATGTTTCCTAGTTTAGCACGTGCCTAGGACGACTGTTAAACATATTTTCTATACTTTATAGATTTGATAGTTCGATACCTTGTTAATATCAGCTCCCTTCGGGAAAAGATGCCTAACCAGACCATTAAAATTCTCATTCGTCCCTAGCTCCCAAGGACATTCTTATGTGAGCAAATTAAATCCGAATTTTGGTTTCCTTTGTTAGAATAGCATGTTTGGAAATTTCGCGTTCCTGATTATATGTCAGACTCAGCCGCACATGCTATGGCAAGCTTTTCAACTTGGGGCAAATTGCTTTATGATCTCCTAAACATTTTTTCCGCACGATCTGATCAAAAGCCTAAGACAGTTTGTGCCTTCAGTTAATGCTCCCAATGTTGATTGACAATAACGATCTATCAGCCAATCGCCCTCCTAGTGCCAAAGAACCATCCGGCATTCCATTTCCAGCGGAAACTCATCAATATTAACCATATCTCTCAACGGTCTTGATCTTGCTGCATCATCATGCTTAGAATATCGCCTATTATGATTGGACCGAAAGTCACTTATCAGTTCTTCCTCATCACGATACGTTCAAAGATTGCAACCTAACCCTGTCAATTTCGGGTTATTTTCGAAACAGCCCAGCTAAGATAACTGGCAATGGACTGAAATGATTCACCTTTTGCCAATGAGCGACTAAGTTTATCACACTCATCTGTTATGAGCCTTTATTCACACCCTGTCTTGATAATCAGAACCTAACGCACTCCTTCAGTATCCTCTATTTTAAATAGAATACCAAATGGCTGTATTATATTAACTTGCCTTAATCTTTTTTTGATATATTTTGCACAATAAAATCAATAAAAGCATCAACTACGATTAACATTCTAACTTCTTTTCGGTATAATATATGAGTTTTCCAGTACAAAGGATTACCATTACTATCTTCAAGAATTTTTTTATAAAATTTTTCAGAATCATTATCAAAAAGCATACTGGGAGAAATTGTATAGCCTAAGCCATTTAAAACCATTTTTTTTGTAATTTCTAGATTATCTACAGTCATTGAAACATATGGTGATTTTTTAAAATTTTCACTCCACCAATAATCAATATACATTTTTAAAGAAGGATCCCTAGCACCGTCAATACGAGGCAAATCAGGTAAATTATTTAAATCAATTTTCTTTTTACTAACCATATATATATTTTCGGTAGCAACAACATGTTTTTCATAAGGCCAATATGGAATTTCTCCACGCACGATACAAACATGTAAATCCTGTTCTAAGACTTTATTGATTAAGTTTTTTTTAAGATCGGTGGTTAACTTAAAATCTACTTTTGGATATTTTTGAGAAAATTTATTTAAAATACGAGGAAGCCTGTAGAGAGAATAGGTTCTTGTAGAACCTATTCTCAATATTCCATGCACCTCCTTGCTTTGATTTAATACTATTTCTTTGAGGTGACTTAATTGTTTTATCATTTCTTTAGCATAAGAAGCAATAAGCTCTCCTTCTTTGGTGAAATCAACACCATGCCTCCCTCGCTTTATTAAACCTGTTCCAAACTCTTTTTCGATTTGTTTAATTCTGTAAGTTAATGCTGGTTGTGAAGTATATAGTTTCTCAGAAGCTTTTGTTATATTTTTTTCTTTATAAAGAGTGGCAATTAGTAATCAATCTCGTTCATTCATATTTATCCTTCACACCATATTTAATAAACTCTTTTGATATTCGTATAGTACAAGTTTTTAGTAAAAATAAACTTCAATTGTACTTATCTTAAAAATTGTTGACAGATAAGTATATTCATAAAATATTAATAGATATTTACTGCAATGAGCATTTTTTTAAAAATATGAAGTAATAGTTATCCTAAGTTTGCTTATTTCAAATAATATATATACTACGAGCTTAAAAGCCTTTATAAAACAAGAAATATTATTTTTAATTAAGGTAATGCATAACCAAAATTACACTAAATTTAATCTTTGAAATATAAATTTATTGATTTAGCAATATCAAAAACATTAACATTTAATCCTTAAAGAACAATATTTCTTGTTTTATAAGCTTTTTAGGTTCATAGTTTAATAGCTCTATATTAAATAGAAACAGAATAGTCTTTCTTAAGTGTTTACTAAAAATATATGCTGCATCAAGTACTTATTTTGATACTGCGAATATACTTATTTATCAACATTATTATAAGATTCTAAGTGCAACTTAAGTATAGGATTACCTTAATTAATTGTTATTTATTCTGCATCTATTTTTTCTTTTATAGCCTTTCGAGTCTTTGCTTTTGAAAATACCATGGCTATTATAAGTAATACTATTAAAACAATAATAAAAATACAATAAGGTCTAGTTACAAATATACTCCAACTTCCTCTTGATATCATCAAGGAACGACGCAACCCTCTTTCCATTATTGGACCAAGAATAAAGGCTAAAACAAAAGATGGTAGAGAAAAGTCCAGTTTTCTTAATATATAGGCAATACCCCCCACAATAATAGCAACCCATAAATCAAAAATATTCAGCCTTGGTACATATGTACCAATTAACGCAATAAAAGCAACAATCGGAACCATTATATATTGAGGAAGGGTTAGCATTCTAGCAAAAAGTGTAGTTAAATAACGGCCAAAAATATACATACTTATAACCGCAAATAGAAATCCCCAAAATATTCCGAAAATTAGTTCTGTTTCAGTATCCATCAACATAGGACCCATTTGAACTCCATGTATCATCAGTGCTCCCATAATTACTGCTGCTGCAGGAGATCCTGGAATACCTAGTGTCAATAATGGAACCATTGATCCACCTACACAAGCATTATTGGCAGCTTCGGGAGCAGCAATCCCATTAGGATGTCCTGTACCAAACTTTTCAGGAGTTTTGGATGATCTTTGAGCTTCTGTTAATGAAAACCAAGAGGCAGGACTACCACCCATACCGGGAAGAATACCAATTGAGGTCCCTATAACGCTACTTTTAAAAATATCTTTAACAACGCTTTTAAATTCCTCCCATGAAATTGATGTTTTTAATCTTTTCTTCTCAGTAACATGTCTTTTAGACAAATCACCTTCAAGCATATTCAATGCTTCAGAAACTGCAAATAAGCCAATAAGAAGAGATACTAAGGTAAACCCATCTAATAAATTTATATTCCCGAAAGTAAATCTTTTAGCCCCTGTAAAAATATCCATTCCAACTAAACTAAACTGTAACCCCATAAAAATAGAAACAGAACTTTTAACAACATCTTTCGAACTTAGGCTGGCAACACATACTAAACCTAATAACCCTAATAGAAAAAATTCCGGATCACGAAAATTTCTAGTTACCGTACTAAGAGTTAATGTTAAGAACATCAAACATAATGCTCCAAATATCCCTCCAATCGTTGAAGCTGTTAGTGAATATCCAAGAGCTTTTCCTGGGAATCCTTTCTTAGCCAATGGATAACCATCAATTGCTGTTGCAGTAGCTCCGGGGGTACCTGGAACACCTAATATAATTGATGAAATAGAACCACCATATGATCCTCCATTATATAAAGCCATAAGCATTATAATAGACATTATTGGGGACATGCTATAAGTAAGCGGAAGAAGCAAGACAATACCAATAGTTGATCCAACTCCAGGCAATACCCCGATAAATATCCCAAACAAGGTACCAAAAACAACTGCAAATAACACATCAAATGATAATAAGGTTGTAAAATCAAAAGAAAATACGTTCAAATCTAATCTTGCCTCCAGTCCGGTATGTATTTTAGAATCTTACATGCAAAAGTTTTTCAAAAATTAAGTATATAAATAAAACCACTAATAAGGAAATAGCCATCATATTTCCTACCTTTTTCAGGCTATTTTTTGTCGGGTTAAACATCATAAATAGTGTGAGGAGTAATAAAAAAGAAGAGATATAAAATAATCCTAAAAGTTGCCATGCAGCAACAAAAAGAGATAACAATATCAATGTAAAAACTGCTAAGTTTGGTTTTTCTATTTTTATATATCGTTCTTTTTTTCTTATGGTTGTAAAAAAACTTAGGATACAAAGAATTAACAATAAAATACTATTTAATTTAGGGAAATATTCTGGGCCAATTGTAGCGCCTTTAACTAAAACTGGTAAATTTGATGCCTTAAAGTAAAAAATTATTGCAATTATAACAAAAAATAGTAGTATGGCATATGTAGCTAACTTGTAACTTATTCGCATAACTCTGCCTGCCTCCTAAGTGGAAGTTAAAAAGGATATGAGGAATTTTCAATTCCTCATATCCTTTTTTATAACAAACTAATTACCAAAATATTTGTAACCAGTTTCAAGGGTATCGAAATATACTTCCTCAAAGTCATTACCGGAAAGGAACATAGTCACATCTGCAACACTATTAATATATTTTTCCCATCTTTCATCCTTTACAGCTTTTGCAAAAGCTTCTCTCCATTTATCAACAATATGTTGAGGTGTTCCCTTCTTTATAAAAAATCCTCTCCATAGATTGTCTTGTTCAACTTCTGGATAACCTAATTCCTTAAATGTAGGGGCATCTGGATAATTATGATCACGTTCTGACCCTGTAACACCAAGGATTCGAACTTCTCCAGATTGAACATAAGGCAGAGGAGGAGCAGCAGAACTAAATCCTGCCTCAATGTCTTTTCCAAGTAAGCCTAACATATTCTCTCCTCCACCTGTGTAAGGAATATAGGTAGCTTCAATACCAACTGCATCCATAAGTTTGAGGAAAAAAATATGATTGGTTCCATTTATATGGCTTCCGCCACATACAACACCGGGATTATCTTTTGCATAAGCAACGAAATCTTCAAAAGTTTCATAAGAGCTATCCGTCAAAGCGCTCATCACTTGGGGAGCACCAGATACATGCACTAAAGGTAATAAATCGTAGGGATCTCCTTCTATTCCTCCAGAAGCAAGTGTATATGGTAGAGTTGAACTACTGTGGAATATCGCATATCCATCTGCTGGTAAAGACATTAGGCGGGCAATTCCGACAGCTCCGCTACCACCATCTGCAGTAACGCAAATAACAGGAACTCCCAAGTAGGTTTCAAGAATTGGGGCAAGAGCTCTACTTAAAATATCTCCAGATCCTCCTACAGAAAAAGGTATTATTATTTCTACTGGCTTTGTAGGAAAATCTTCTTGTTCTGCACTAATACCTACCAAAAGAAAATTAGAAATTAATAAAGTAAGTACAATTAGCATTACTAAATAGTTTTTTTTCACTTTTAACAAACTCCTTTTATAAAAATTTTTTACTAAATACAAAATTCAGGTTATATTTAGTTAGTTATTTTTACAAATAATTTTCTCATTTTCAAGCAATAAGAATCAACTATTTCCAGATTTTTATTACATAGTCGCCCCCTCTTTTTCTTTTATTTTTTAAAAATTAATCTTGACTTAGTGAATAATTATACTACATTTATGATATACTATAAAGTTTTTATTTTTTATAATATATCATAAACATTTTTTATAATTATTTTACTATGGATGAAACTATGTTCGGTGGCAGAAGACCTGGCAAAGGTGGATGGGGTGCATCAGTTAAAAACATTGTCTTCGGCATTTACCAAAGAAACGGTAAAGCCCTTACTTTTCCAATCACTTCACGTGCCAAGGAAGCCATGCAGCCTTATATTACCAAATATACTAAAGCAGGCAGTCTCTACTATACCGATGACTGGTTTGCTTATGCGTTTTGGCCTGTAAGAGGTAACCATGTGGTAGTATTAAAGGACAAGGGTGTCCCAAAAGGTAGAAACCATATCAACGGCATTGAAGGGTTCTGGTCCTTTGCTAAACATTGGCTATACCATTACCGTGGTATCTCAAGTATGTATTTCCCATTCTACTTGAAATAAGTAGAGTGGAGATTCAACCATCGAAATGAGAACCTTGTTATCCTATTAAGGAGGTTACTGAATCAATAGATTTCAATTATCAAAGAGCAAATTTAGTGCAATTAAGTTTAGTTGTTACCTAAAATATTAATTTACATTACAATTTATATAACTAACTACTACTATAAGTATAATATTATTTAAATAATTATTTTTTTGTTAGTTATTCTATATTAAAATTTATTTACTTTCTTACTTTCTGTGGTTAAACCTTTATATATTTGTGAACACCAAAGTAATTTTTGGGAGACTTTTTCCCGGTTTCCGCAACATAAATACTACCTTCAGAATCAACGCACAATCCGTGAACAGCTCTCCATGGCTGTCCAAAACCTGGCCAAATAGTATAGGGATTATCTAATCGGGATAACAAATTGCCTTTCAAGTCAACTATAGCAACTCTACTTGGAGAACCATCAAAAGTTGTAGAACGCTTACATTCTCCTACATATATCAAATTATTTTTATCAATAAATAAGCCAGCGGGTCTGAGTAAATCATTCCATTCTTCTATAAATTCACCATCTATAGTAAATAATTGTATTCTACCATTTTCTCTATCTGCAACATAAATTATATCGTCTTTACTTATAACTATACTATGTGGTAAATAAAATTGACCTGGCTTGTCCCCTGGCTCGCCCCAACTGAATTGTAAAACACCATCAGCGCTGAATTTATGCACGCGCGCATTACCATACCCATCAGTCACAAATAAATCATTATTACGAGAAATTGCAATATCAGTTGGCCTATTAAAAGGAGGGCCAGCGTATTCTACTTTCCAGTCGAAACTTACTTCGCCAGTATCAGAAGGATTACCTCTATTACCCAAAGTCATTAATTTATCATGCTTTCTATTAAATTTATATACAACATGGGATCCATCATCAACACAAAAAATATTATCTTCCCTATCAATATACATTGCATGAGCACGACCAAATTCGTTATTATCCCAACAATCTAAATAATTTCCTTCTTTGTCGAAAATAACAATAGCAGGTCGAGTTCGGGTAAGCATATATATATTATCACGGGAATCAATACTAATACCAGCAACTACATTTAGTGTCATACTATCTGGTATTTTCCCCCAATTCACTACTTTTTTATATATAAAATTCCCATCTCCATATCTTTTCATGTAGGTCGAACCAACCTTTCGTGATTATAATTTAACTATTTACTTTATTTTTTAATTTTTATTTTACAGATTCTTAAAATTTATATACTTAAAATATTTTATAGATTTAATATGTCCTCAATTGCAGATAAAAGTCCTTCTAAGTCTTCAATTCTTGCCTCACCCATATGTCCTATCCTAAAAGTTTTGTCCTTTATCTTATCTAAACCATTTGAAATAATATAGCCTTTTTCTCCAAGACTTTCATTTAATTTAGCAACATCAATATTTTTAGTGTTTTTTACACAAGTAACAGTGTCTGAGGCGTATTCTTCTTCAGCAAACAAGGCAAAATTATTCTTAACCCATTCTCTTACGTAATTAGCCAGTTCTTTATGTCTCGCAAATCTATTTTCTATTCCCTCTTGAAGTATCTTATCTAGCTGATAATCCAAAGCAAACATGTGTGAAACTGAGGGAGTAGAAGGATATTGATATTCTCTTTCTGTTACCCATTCATATAATCTTAAAAGATCAAAATAAGATCCTCTAAATTCTACTTTTTTAGCTGCCTCTACTGCTTTTTGAGACATTGAACATACAGAATATCCCGGTGGCAAAGCCAAACATTTTTGGGTAGAAGCTAAGCATATGTCTACTCCTAATTTATCAACTTCAATCTTTACACCACCCAAAGAGCTTACTGTATCTAAACAAAAAATAACATTTGGATAATCTTTAACAACTTCTGCAATTTCTTCAATTGGATTTACAACTCCAGTTGATGTTTCATTATGAGTAACTGTTATTAAATCGTACTCTCCTGAATCTAGGGCCTTTTTCACTAATTCTTTTGTTATCGGTTTGCCCAATTCTACTTCAAATTTGTCACTGGGAATATTGTTGGTAACTGTCATTTGATACCATTGATTTCCAAATACACCGCACGAAAACATGGCTGCTTTTTTTTGGGTACATGACCTAACAGCTCCTTCCATTAAACCGCAAGCTGAAGAAGTAGATAAAATAATTTCATTATTAGTAAACATTATCTTTTTTAATTTTGCACTTATATCTTTTTGGAGTTTTGTGGCTTCTTTTGTTCTATGGCTAATTAATGGAGTAGCCATTTTTTGTAAAATATCTTCATTTACATTGGTTGGTCCTGGACAAAATAATTTTTTATACATAAATAATTCATCTCCTTTATTTTTATTTTATTTTATTAATAAATAAATATAATTCCAAACCGCTACATGTGTTTATGCTATTAAAATATTAAAATTATTCTGATTGGTTATAATAACCCAAACAACTTGACAACATTTTGGCATATCTAATAACTTGTGCCCTTGCTTGTGTTTTTATTTTAGTTTTAAATCTGTAGGAAGGCCCAGATATACTTAAAGCAGCAATAACTTGCCCTCTATGATTATATACTGGTGCAGCTATACAACTGACATCAATCTCATATTCTTCATTGTCTAAAGCATAACCTCTTGTTTTTACTTTTTTCACTTCTTTTTCAAAAGATTCTTTATCTATAATAGAATTTTTTGTAGATTTTATAAGCCCTACTTTTTTATATATTCTTTCCCTTTCATTTTTAGGCAAAAACGAAATCAACACTTTACCTAATGCAGTACAATTAAAAGGTGCCCTTGCACCCACATGAGTTACCACTTTAACTGGTTTTGAGCATTCCATTTTTGCTTCATAAAACACTGTGCCTTCGTAAAGTACTCCCAAATAAACATTTTCATTTATTGTTTCTGATAATTGTTTTATATAAGGCATGGCCTCTTTAACAATATCAAGTTGGGATAACTTTGCCATCCCTAATTCCAATGATTTTATACCTAACTGATAAGTTACATTATCAGAATTTTTATCAACATAATTTATGTAATTTAAAGTGTCTAAAATACGATGTATAGTACTAGTATAAAGATTAATCTTATTATTTAATTCACTTATAGTTACGGGCTTCCCCCTTTTAATGAAATAATCCATTATTTTTGAAGCATTTATAATTGCTTTTATAGGATATCTTGGTTCTTTTTTTTCCAATCTAATTAGAATACCTTTCTAAATAGTTTTATTTTCTAATAAATAATATCAAAAATAAAAGGACAAATCAATAGCAACCCTTTACAAGTCTGTGTCAAATTTTTGTGGGTAGTTTTTCCTGTTGCTAAAATGTTATTGTTTCAGGCAGACCTACCTTACAGATTAGAAAAGACTATGATAGCTTAAACACTCATCAAATACCCTTATTTTATTTAATTTACAGTAATACATAAATTACTTTCTTTAATTTTTTCTCTATTTAATTACACAAGCTCTAATTGAGATAATTTTCTTAAAACACCTACCCAGGGTTTATCCTGATTTGGTCCATCTAAGGCCGGTATTCTGGCCTGCACTACAGGAGAAGAAACACCTTCTTTGGTAAAAAAGGAAGCAGATAAGGGTTGTTTGGGTGGTGTTAGTTTAATGGGATGATTCCTACCTTTGCCCCACCAGGTTGAACCTCCCCCGCTTTACTGGACAGTTAGATAAGACTATAATTTAAACCATTGGAGGTTCAAATAATATGGAGAGAAAATTAAGACAGTATACACAGGAATTCAAGAAAGAAGCAGTGGAGTATAGCCTATCCTCAAAAAAAACAACAGAAGAAGTAGCTCGGGATTTAGGTATAT
>Ga0334895_1002877_pt1 | contig 13923 bp, 8 predicted proteins | sample GraSluR3_MG_7_FD_207229 | JGI IMG/M metagenome (GOLD analysis project Ga0334895, IMG submission 207229) | Sludge microbial communities from methane-producing bioreactor in Wageningen University, Netherlands - Granular Sludge_31_05-R3 | ecosystem: Engineered > Bioreactor > Anaerobic > Unclassified... | reverse complement strand
TAAAATCCAGCATTACAATTAACAGCGTTAATAAAACCGTACGAGAAGGGGCTTCGAAGATACTGTCCGACGAGCGAAGCGAGGAGTTTATCGAGAGAAGCCCGTTCGAGCAGGTTTTTAGCTGTTACATTGTACGCTGGCAGTTTTTCTTTGCTACTTTCTTTTGGCTGTCCAAAAGAAAGTAGTTTAAGAAAAAGTTGTGAGAGCTTTTCTTTGTTTCGTTCTTTTGCCGGCGCAAAAGAAAGAATAAAAAAAAAGCCCGGGAATAAACCCCGGGCTCTTCATTATACTATGTTCTCTTTATTTCAAGAGCATCATCTTCTTGATCTCTTCAAATTCGTTATCAGTCTCCATACGGTAGAAGTAAACTCCTGATGCAGCAGGACGCCCGGATAGATCGGTTCCATCCCAGAGGACGGTATGATAACCAGCCTCATATTGACGGTCATTGAGCAGTGTCTGCATCGTCTGGCCGAGAACGTTATAGACGGTAATCGTTACCCTCATATCTTCTGCCAGGCTGAAACCGATACGGGTATCAGGATTGAACGGGTTGGGGAATGCACCAATAAGTTTCGTCTCCAGCGGTATCTCCGGTACTCCACCCTCTTCATCTTCACCTATGATCCTGATCGATACGGGACCGTGGAAGAATGTCGTCAGGTCGAGATCACCAATCTCCAGCCAGTAATAGTAAGTATTACCCGACTCTACCTCTTCATCGATAAATGTATAAGTCTGCTGCTGAGATGAGTTATTAGCCGTTATGAGCATCGGATTGATCCTGACCGCATCACCGAGCTGATTGAAATCGTTACGATAGACATTGTAACCGAGCATGTTGATCTCTGTCTCGGTCACCCACTGTAACTCCACAACCTCATTGGCAATCAGAGACGCCGTAAACGATGAGAGCTCGACGGGGAGGGGTGGCTCTTCTTCATAATCGGTAATCTGAATGTTATCAACATTCCATCTTTTACCGCTATCACCACCAGTTTGTCTTATACGTATTCGCGCTTCACCGGGAATATTTGCTTCAGCTGTAAACAGAGTAAGTTCATCAACTCCGTCTAGATTTGTCTCATTGCCAATCTGTGTCCAATTCCTTGCATCTGTTGTGTATTCTACAACAAATAGAGGAGCTATTCCTGTTCTGTCTCCAGAGAAATTGGCTCTAGAATAATAGAAACTGATCTCACCTATACCGTTTCCCTTTAAGTCAAGCATCGTTATCGAGCCATAAGTGGTTCCATCATAAAGAATCCGAGCTGCACGATTACCAAATTTCATGTCTCCATCAGCTGTTCCAATTAAGGCCTGCGTCATATCCCAATCAAGTCCGCTGAGAGTAACTGTTCCTGGATCATAACTTGGTTTAGTTTCACCTTCACCTTCAAAATTAACGAAATACCCTGCTGGTAAAACCCATCCATCCACAGGAATAATTAACGGATCTCCATATATGCCGTTATCATCAATGATACTAATAACTATACTACCAGAATAATAACCAATGTCAAGACCGGCTTTCATTCTAACAAGTAGAGTAAAGATTATATCGCCATCAACTGGAATCACAATCTGTGAACTATATTCTGTACGTTCTTCATCATCTGGTAATTTTACTTCAAAAACAGAAGTATCTACATGTATAACGTCTACCGTTACAACCACGGGGGGCACGGGCTCTGGTAGAGGAAAGGTGGGGGGCGGACCGGTGGGGGGGGGAGGATCCCATTTGGTTTCTATTTCACATTCTGTTGATTCTGAAGGACCAACATCTATAATATAACTTAATTCTCCCGTTAGATCGTCAGGATCGGCAGTTATCATAGAAATAACTTCACCATCAACTTGAATGATAACTGACAAAGGATCATCAATTCCGTTATCAACAGTGATCTCAATCTCGTCAGAATAATAACCAACTGGACGGCCTTCTTTCATTCTAACAAGCAAATTAAAGGTTAGGTCACCCTCCACATTATCGATTGTAATACTTGAACCAAATTCTGTACGACCCTCTCCACTTTCTTCCTCTTTGGCTATTTCAAAATCCGATTCATCGATTAGTGTCACTGAACCGACAGTCGTATAGTTTCCATAAACATTCACAACTTCTATGACAGTCTCTACTGCTGCTGAAGGCCCTCCACCTAAAAAATATCTTAACGTTCCCGTTAGATCGGCAGGATCGGCAGTAATCATAGGAGTACTTGTTTCGAAGATATCGATTGAGAAATCTCTGAAGCGGGTACTTGCTCCACCACCTGTCATCTCTATCTTAATCTTGCCAGTAGCAATATCGTATGTATCAGTCAGATCAAGAATTTCCCCATAAGTTACATAGTTCCCGGTTATTGCATATGAATCAACTAAGTCATAACTAGCCCCATCATCGGCAGATACCATGAGAGAAAGTGTCTGCCCCTGATCTCCGCCATAGGTTGTTGCATCAAAACTAATTTCCAGATAGTCATATTGAGTGAAATCGATGTCGGGTGATTCAATATAACTGCCTACCGTTATAAATCTGAAATAGGGATCTGTTGTTTCGTGTATTGCGTAATCATAAAGTTCAAATCCTTGAGCTAAAGCAATATCAAGATCATCCTGAGATCTGAAAGCATTGAAGTACGGAATATCAAAGGGTTCAATTATATTACCACTTACAGCAACTGTAGTTGAAGTTGCTCCGCCTCCACCAATAATGGCTTCTCCTGTATAGTCGCCAAGCTCTAAACCTGCAACAAGCTGGACCCAGATATCAGTTGCTGTTCCATCGTATGCTGTTAATGTAATGTCGTTATCAAAGCCGCTAGTCTCATTGAGTGATACCTGGAAGTTAGCCGGAGCTGTTACTGTGACATCAGTTCCATCGAGATTAGTACCTGATAATTCAAAGGATTGTGCATCAGATGGACCTTCGTCAAAAACATAAATCAAGCCAGAAAGCTCGTTAGGATTAGCATAAAGTACAGGATCTTCTGGTTGTTCGTAAGTGATGGAAACAGCATCGATCTGAATATGATCTCTTGCTGCATCAGTATTTATAACTGAAAAAATCACTTCAACATCGTCTTGAGCAGTACTATATTCAAAAGTCCATACTATTTCTGTCCACTCATCTGTGTCCAGTACCGTGTAATTAGAATAACTTGAATATCCTCCTGCACGATAAAAAGCATTTCTTATATCTCCTTTTCCTCTAGCATAATAGGTTATGGTATATTCAGTATCAGCTAATATTGATAATGGCTCGGTCGTAAATCTTGCATGAGATGTAGAACTCCTGACAAGTTGGCAAGAAGTTGTTCCTGAATATGCTGATGTAGTATATTCATTAACATTAGTAGTTCCGATGCTTGATCTCGCACCGTACCAATGATCAGGAAGTCCTTCGGTCCAGTTTTCAAAGTCTCCGTTCTGGGCAATATCGATTATGGTTTGTCCAGAAAGCAACGAAAACGAGATCAAGGTTATTAAGATCAATAAACTTATCCTTTTCATTATAACCCTCCAATTATTTATTTAAAAACTTATGATCAATGATTGCAGTGTTATCTACATTCATCGAGAATACTTTTGATTTTTTAACTGATAGATAAGCTGGTAGAAATCTGTTTTGCCGGGTGGTAAAATACCTCTCGGCCTTGATAGTAAAGACAAAAACATCACCGGGATAATCCATACTTACATATCTCCATTTTTTTTGCATATTTATATAAGTATAGAAATTCATCTTGCAGGGGAGTTGTCAAGGAAAATGTGGAGAAAAAGGGTGCTCCGCCGTGATCCGTGATGAGTAAAAAACCGGAGGGAGGGGAAAAGAATGTAGGATTTAGAATTTAGGATGTAGAATGGAAAAACCGGAGGAAGGAAGAGCAAGGAGAGATGGGTGATGGGGTGACGGGGAGACTGAGAGACTGAGAGAAAAAAAGTAGTGAGTAGTGAGTTGTGAGTTGTGAGATCCAAGGGAAGCATAGCAAGCATATAGGAGTAAAGCAGGGAGAGACGGAGTGACGAAGTGACGGAGTGACGGAGTGACAAAAAGTAGTGAGTGGTGAGTTGTGAGTTGTGAGATCCAAGGGAAGCATAGCAAGCATATAGGAGTAAAGCAGGAAGAGACGGAGTGACGAAGTGACGAAGTGACGGAGAGACTGAGAGAGGGAGAGACGAAGTGCTTTTAATTCCGTTTGGGGTGGTGGGCGGGAATAGATAAAATCCAGCATTACAATTAACAGCGTTAATAAAACCGTACGAGAAGGGGCTTCGAAGATACTGTCCGACGAGCGAAGCGAGGAGTTTATCGAGAGAAGCCCGTTCGAGCAGGTTTTTAGCTGTTAGATTGTACGCTGGAGAGGTTTTCTTTGCTTCTTTCTTTTGCCGGAACAAAAGAAAGAACGTAGACGAAAGACGTTGGAAGAGGTTTTCTTTGCTACGTGGGCTTCGCCGAACTCGGAAGCAGCCACGAGGGAGAGTTTTCCTCGGTTCTTTTTACGGAGAAAAAGAAAGAACGTAAACGAAAGACGTTGTGAGAGGTTTTCTTTGCTTCATGGGCTTCGCCGAACTGGGTAGCAGCCACGGAGAAGCAATTTCTTCGGTTCTTTTGCCGGAACAAAAGAAAAAAGATAGCAGATATATAATTTTGTGATGCATATATAGTAGAGGAGGAGAGTAAGCCTATGGGAGTAAAGCAAGGGGAGAGATAAGTGACGGGGTGACGAAGTGACGGAGAGACTGAGAGAAAAAAAGTAGTGAGTAGTGAGTGGTGAGTTGTGAGGGAAAAGAATGTAGAATTTAGAATGTAGAATGTAGAATGGAAAAACCAGAGGAAGGAAGAGCAATGAAGGATTAGCAAGTAGTCAGATTAACGGATGAAAACCGGAGGAAGGAGGCTTCGCAGTGATGAGTGATTAGTGATTAGTGAAAAAACCAAAGGGAGATGAAGCAGGCTACCAGGGGTAAAGCAAGAAGGATTAACAGATTAACGGATTAACAGGTAAACAGATTAACGGATGAAAACCGGAGGAAGGAGAGCAAGAAGTGAGGGAGAGACTGAGAGAAAAAAGTAGTGAGTGGTGAGTTGTGAGATCCAGGGGAAGAGAAGCAAGGAGGATTAGCAGGTTTAGGGTTTAGGGATCCAATGGAAGCAAAACTTAGCTGGAATCGGAAATCAGTGATCGAGAGATTAGAAATTGTTGAGATGGTTGAGAATGTTTAGAATTAAGTAAAGCAAGGAGATGGGTTGTAGTTATGAGTGATCAGATGTTTCACAGGGATCATCTTTTCATCTCCAAGTCACTTAGTCACTTCGTCTCAAAGTCACATCATCACGATGTCACCCCGTTACTTCGTTACTCCGTCACCTATGACCCTGTCACTGTTATTTTCCCCTCGCCTGGCTCTGTCATCCTGCCAATAATGGCAGCTGAGACAAGTCCGGCATTGTGACAGGCTTTGAGTGCTTCTTCAGCCTGCTTTTGCGGCAGAGTTACAAGCAGGCCGCCGGAGGTCTGGGCATCGAAGAGGATGAGTTTATCAGCTTCGGAGAAGTTGCCGTTCCAGCGGACGAGATGCTGGTAGTGTTCTCTATTATTGAGAGTTCCGCCAGGGACGGAGTCACGGGCTATGAGTTCTCTGACACCGTTGAGGATCTGGATTTTATCGAGCCAGATTTCGGCATCCATCCCGCTACCGGTGGTCATTTCTGAGAGATGGCCGAGTAGCCCGAAACCGGTGATATCGGTACAGCTACTTATCGGAAACTGAAAGAGGGTATCAGCAGCCTTCCTGTTCAGTCCGCTCATATTATCTATGGCTGCTTTGATCTGTTCCAGCGAGGCGATACCCCGCTTCATTGCCGTGGTGATGATCCCTGTCCCGAGTGGTTTGGTGAGGATCAGGCAATCGTCCTGACGGGCGGTTTTATTGCTCAGTATGTTATCTATCTCTATTATCCCGGCGACTACCAGCCCGTATTTCGGTTCCGGATCTTCGATGGTATGCCCGCCGAGGATGGGGATACCGGCTTCTGTGGTCTTATCAGCCGCCCCTTTGAGGATGGATGAGAGGACTGTAACAGGCAGGCGGTTGATGGGGAAGCCGACGATATTGAGGGCAAAGAGTGGCTTAGCACCCATAGCGTAGATATCGCTGAGAGAGTTAGCAGCGGCAATAGCTCCGAAATGATAGGGATCATCTACAATCGGGGTAAAGAAGTCGGTGGTCAGGACCAGGGCTCTTTTCTCGTCTATCTTATAGACGGCGGCATCGTCGGAACTTTCCGGCCCGACTAGGACATTGGGATCGGACAGGACGGGGAGTTCACGCAGTACCTTCTCCAGCACGGAAGGTTGGATCTTACAGGCACAGCCGAGTCCGTGTGTATAGTGTGTTAACCTGATCTCCTCTTCTTCAGAGCCGGTGAACGTAAGAGGCTCTTCACGGGAAATGAGGGGTATGAGGTTTCTGGTTATTATGCCGGCAGCTTCTGCGACCTCTTCTTTCGTCGTTGCCCGACCGGTAGAGAAGCGGAGTGAACCGAGCGCATAATCGAGCGGGACATTCATCGCTTCGAGAACGTAGGAGATCTCTGTCTTATCGGAATGGCAGGCAGCGCCAGCCGAGATGGCAACTTTATCGTTGATCAGAGGAAGAAAGGTTCCGGCATCTACTCCATAGAAGCTGAGATTGAGGGTATTGGGCAGTCTGAGATCGGGATGACCATTTAATTTGATCAGCTTTTCGTCTATTCCAGCAGTGGCCAGAGCTTCTCTTATCTCTGTATATAGCAGGTCACGAGTCTCTTTCATCCTTCTACTGCCGGTTATCAGATCGCGTTCTGCTATTTCGGCTGCCCTGCCAAGGCCGGCGATGGCAATGACATTCTCGGTACCAGGACGGAGATTCCTCTCGTGTTCCGCTCCGAAGATAGTCTTTACCAGTTCGGTCCCTCTTCTGATATAGAGCGCCCCGATACCTTTCGGAGCGTAGAATTTATGCCCGGCAAGAGAGAGCAGGTCGGCCTGGATTTCATTGACGTCGAGTTTTACCTTTCCGGCAGATTGGGCGGCATCGGTATGGAAGATGATCTTATGTTCTCTGGCAATCCTGCCTATCTCGCTGACAGGCTGCAACGAGCCGGTTTCGTTATTACTGTGCATAATAGTGATGAGGATGGTAGAGGGGGCTATCGCATCACGAAGAGCTGACAGGCTGACGATGCCAGATTCGTCTACCGGCAGATAGGTCACACGGAAATTCTGTTTTTCCAGATATCTGCAGACCTCCATAACTGCCGGATGTTCTATCCGGCTGGTGATAATATGGTCACCCTTCTTTCTGAGTGCTTCGGCTACACCACGTATAGCGATGTTATTCGCTTCTGTGCCCCCGGAAGTAAAGATAATCTCATCGCTGTGAGAGCCGATCAGTTTAGCTACCTGCTGCCGGGCCCATTCGATCCGTTCTTTCGCCTGCAGTCCGTAGAGATGTATGCTGGATGGATTACCGAAATCCTGCTGCATCACCTCTTTCATCGTCTCTATCACCTCGCCCGCAAGGGGTGTTGTGGCATTATAATCGAGGTAGATTGGTTTCTTCATATTTCTGGCTCCCCTCGTTCAGTTACTTCTGTTTATCCTTCTCAGCCTCGCTGTTCCAGCTGTAGAAGACACCACGCTCCAGCTCCTGAGCTTTGATAATCCCCTGCTTGTGCAGATGTTCGAGATATTTGGTAACTTCGTGGATGTGAAGATTGAGTATCCTGGACATATCCTCGGCAGTGCAGGGCCTTCGTTTAATCGTAGAGATAAGCTTATCCTCCATCGCACCATCGATTTCGGGAAAGCTAACCTTATCAGTCTGGCGGGCTATGACCTCCACTGGAAGTGGTTGGAAAAATTCGGCTATCTCAGCCAGCTTGTTATCTGCCTCTTTCACCAGCCAGCGTTCTGTGCCCGGCCTGTCGAGGCTGTTAAGCTGCACTCTATGCGGGTCAATTATCTCTACAGCCTGCCTGATAGACTTCAACTCCTCTTCATCATCGTTGATACCAGGGAGAAGGAAAATCTCCAGCCACATTTCGGCTTTACTCTCCCGGCGGAAAGAGACCAGTCCGGCAATGATATCTTTCACTTTCAGAGAATCTGCAGGCCGGTTGATCTTTTCGAAAGTCTTCTGTGAGGCAGCATCGAGTGAAGGGAGTATGATATCAACACCGCTCACCTCCTTTCGCAATTCAGGATCGGGCAGAAGAGAACTGTTGGTAATCAGGGCGATCCTGTAGTCAGGAAAATCCTTCTTCAGAAAGGTGATAATATCTCCGATACGGCTGTTGAGAGTAGGCTCGCCAGCACCGGAAAAGGTGATGAAATCGAGATAGGGGTGTGTGCCAAGATAGTCTTCGAGCTCTTCCTTTATCTCCTGATATGAGACATACTCATCACGCTGAATTGTGAGATTGGTCGTTTTCCCGATCTCACAATAGATGCAATTCATAGAGCAGTACTTGAACGGGACGAGATCAACCCCGAGCGAAACTCCTAACCGACGGGATGGAACGGGTCCGAAAAGATGTTGGTAACTCATTATTCTTCCTTTAATTTTTTTTAGCAGTCTCTTCTCAAGAGGGGGATAAAGTCAAATGATTTTATCTGGAGGCTTCGGTGAGCTGCTTAGCTTTGCTATTTTTGTTTGACAAAATTCCCCATTTTTTTGAACTGTATACAGAGTGGGTGATTAGCTCAGTTGGTTAGAGTGCTACGTTGACATCGTAGAGGTCACAGGTTCGAATCCCGTATCACCCACCATTATTTTTTTTCAGCATTAGAGGGGTCATATCAATGGAAAACAGTTACAGTAAGCACAAGCAGCGTTTAAGATTGAGATATTGTGCCGATGGGCTGGAGGGCTTTCATAATTACGAAGTGCTGGAACTGATCCTCTCCTACTCCCTTATCCGGCGTGACACCAAGCAACTGGCCAAGAACCTGATAGAGAGATTCGGAAATCTGATCGGAGTCCTGAACGCTCCGGTCGAGAAACTCATCGAAGAGAAAGACATCAATGAAAGGACTGCCGTTTTACTCAAGCTATTTCGCGACACAATGACTTATGCTCTATCGGAGAAGATCGTCAAGGAGAAATGGATCACCTCCTGCCACGATGTCTATGATTATCTGAAGCATTACTTCAAGGGTAAACAGAACGAAGAATTCAAGGTGATCTATCTCAATTCGCGCCATATCATCATCGCTGAAGAGACCCTGTTCAGGGGGACGGTCAATGAGGCAAAGATCTATATCAGGACACTGGTAGAGAGTGTCATCAAGACCGGAGCAGCAGCTATTATCATCGTACATAATCATCCTGGCGGCACACTCAAGGCTTCGGAAGACGATATACTGATTACCGAGAAGATCAAGAAGGTACTGAGATATATTGACGTTAACGTACTCGACCATATCATTATTGGTGATAACGACTATATCTCACTGGCGAGTGAAAAGAAAATATGATAAAATAAAGGAGTGAATGATCTATGGATTACAGAGTGGGATTTTGCCAGTATAAACCGGAGTTATTTGCAATCGACAGGAATCTGGAAAAACTGGAGAGGATGCTGACTGGGGTTGAAGCCGATCTAATCGTTCTACCGGAACTGGCAGCTACAGGGTATGTGATCAACACTCGTGAAGAGCTGGAGATGGTAGCCGAGGATGTGAAGAGTAGTAAAACCCTGGAGATGTTTCGTGAACTGGCCAGGAAGAAGGAAACGAGCTATGTAGTCGGTTTCGCTGAGAAAGATGGCGAGAGGATATACAACTCTGCTTTCATGATCAATCCGAATGGTGAATTCTATATCTACCGCAAGATCCACCTCTTCAAATGGGAGACGAAGATCTTTACCCCGGGAGAGAGTGGTTTCTTTGTCAAACCAGCCAAGGATGATGTCAGAGTCGGTATGATGGTCTGCTTCGACTGGATATTTCCTGAATCTGCCAGAACCCTTAATATACAGGGTGCCGAAATAATCTGCCACCCAGCGAACCTCGTCCTCCCCTGGTGCCAGCAGGCAATGATAACCCGCTCCATCGAGAACAGGATCTTTACCGTGACAGCTAACCGGACAGGAAAGGAAAAGAACGGAGATGTAGAGATGGCCTTCACCGGACAGAGCCAGATCACCAATACGACAGGAGAAGTTCTCAAGAGGCTGAACGAGACAGAAGAGACTGTCTGGGTTGAGACGATAGACCCGGAAAAAGCAAGAGATAAGTGGGTTACAGAGTATAATCATATCCTGAAGGACAGGAGGAAGGAATTATATAGTGATGCGTAGTGCGTAACTTTTTTCTTGTCAAAGATTCGGGGTTAAAAAACTGTGTAGCAAATTTAAGACATTGAGGTTATTAATTATATGGCAACAACATCAGATATTAGAAACGGAATGATGATCGAGTTCAAGGATGGAATCTACGAGATCATAGATTTCCTGCACGTAAAACCGGGCAAGGGGAACACCTTCGTCAGAACGAAACTGAGAAATATCAAGACGGGACAGGTTCTGGAGAATAACTTCCGGATAAGCGAGAAATTAACCGAGATCAGGATAGAGAAATCGAAAAAACAGTATCTCTATCACGACGGAGATTTCTATGTCTTTATGGATAATGAGACCTACGAGCAGATTAGTGTCCCCTCAGAAGCGATAGGTGATCTGGATAAATATCTGATAGAAAACACAGAAGTAACAATGAAGAGCACCCCGGAAGGTGAGATTATGGGAATAGAGCTCCCTACATCGATCGTCATGGAGGTTACAGAGTGTGACCCCAACGTCAAGGGTAATACTGCTTCAGGTGGTGGAAAAAATGCCGTAACCCAGACCGGGTTGAAGTTAACCGTTCCGTTCTTTATCGAGGTTGGAGACCGTATTAAAGTAGATACAAGAACAGGAAGTTATCAGGAGCGAGCTTAAAAAAAATAAGAATTTTCTTGACAGCAATTTAAGCTCCAATTTTGTTGTCGATAGTAAAAGGAGGAATTAATGGCAAAAAAGAGAACATTTGCCGCTAAATTAGCACACGAAACGAGTCTGGAAGGAAAACTGGTCTGTCCTAATTGTAATGTAGAGATGAAGAGGACAAAGATTGTACGCAACAAGAAATCTAAAGCAGGTACCTGGGCTCCGAGCTATGAGTTCCTCAATGTCTGCAAATGTAACGAGAATGACGTTTATGCAGGAAAACTAAAGTAGCGCTTTCACACCCTACATAGAATGCCCTCCTAATACCCTCTTATCTCCCCGATAAGAGGGTATTTTTTTAATGAAAAACCAGAGAGGAGACAATGGGGAAAAAGATATTGAGCTTAATGTTATCAGTGCTGGCCGGTGTTTCTATACTCACGGCAGCTATACCATTCGCGGCAGGTGGTGGGCAGCAGGTCTTTCCGGCTACTCTACCGGCTGAGAATGAGAATGTAATATCAGAGATCTTCGGTCCGCATAGCGGCCCGGGCAGAAATGAAGGTTTTCCAGCCCAGACACTCGTACTGATGGTCGAGTTCCCAGATTACCGGTTCGAGGACACTATTACCAACCAGGACTTCTGGGCCAATCCTGATTATACTATTAGAGATTATATCGAACGGTATATGTTTCATCTGCAGACCTACTATCTGGACGCCTCCAACGATACATATCAGATAAACTATACCGTGGCCGATACGATCATCTGCCTGCCGAAACCGATCTCCTATTACGGTGATGCGGCTTACAGCCTGGAAAGAAGAGTCGAACTTGTGCAGGACCTTCTTGCTATTAGCGACCCGCTGATCGATTTCTCCGCTTATGATTCCTATATCATACTCCATTCAGGTGGCGGGAGAGAGACAGACCTCTACGGGACAAGCCCGAACGCTATCTCCAGTTCATTTCTCAATCGAAGGCTTTTACAGGCAGTACTCGACCCCGATAATGAGGATGACGACTATCCCGGACTGGAGACAGATGACGGTGTATATATTGAAGAGATTGTAATCTCCGCAACGAATCATAACCACCCCGACAATCCGGAAGACCTGAATTATGGTGTTATCGGGCTGCTCTGTAATCTCTTCGGCAGGCAGATGGGGTTACCGACCCTCTTTGGTAATGTATCCAGCCTCGGCAGGGCTGCCGGTGTGGGAAATTTTTGTGTTATGGGGACAGGCGTCTGGAACGCCAACGGGCACGTGCCACCATTTCCTTCTGCCTGGACTCGGTATTTTGCCGGATGGGGAGAGCCAGTAACACTGCAACAGAGTGGAGATAACTTCCCCCTGACTTATCCTTTCAATCGTGAAGATCTGCAGATTCCCCGCCTTTATAAAGTACCAATCTCCGCTGATGAGTATTACCTGATCGAGAACCGGCAGCAGAATCCTGACGGCTCGGAACTTGGCGGGCAACCATCATTTACTTTTCGCCTGCTTCCCGACGGGGAACAGGATTATTACGATGAACCCTTTGATATGGTGCCCCGCTTCAATTTTATGAAGAACAGTTACCGTGGTTGTGAATGGGACTTCTACCTCCCGGGGCTTGGTGGTCCTGATTTTCCGGAAATAGATGGCTCAGGTATCCTCATCTGGCACATTGACGAGAACATTATCAGAGAGAATTATGAATACAATACGATAAATGCCAATCCCAATCATCAGGGAATTACCCTGATGGAGGCGGATGGGATACAACACCTCAGGTCGAGTATCCCCGATATATATATGCGCGGCTCGGGCTACGACTCATATCGTGCCGGGCATAACGATTATTTCGGTAGATTCGAAAAGGATGATGGAACGATCTCCATCCCTTATGCTCAGAGCTTCTATGGAGAGACTGATCTGGAGATAGACAGTATAGGTAGTTCGGAAGTAATAATGTCCTTTTCGGTCAGCTTCCCCTGGACGCTCGATTACGACTATGAGGGAAGAGACCTTCTGCCGGGTTCTGCTGTAGTGGATAGCCAGAACGATCTATATCTGCTGCAGACCACAGAGTCAGGAGAGATCTATCTCTTCAAGAACTATGAGCTGTTACCCGATTATCCGGTAGTTACCGATTCCATCAGGTTTATGCATACCGGGTTGAAGAGTAAAACTGCTTTTCTGATACCTGTAGAGAACGAAGAGGAAGGGGCAGCCTATCATATCGTGACACCGGAAGGGGCGGAGAAGAGTTCCTATTTTAACGGATTGGAATGGGGAACTCATCCCATCGCTTTCCGTGATTTAGGCCTCTCTATGAGCTATGCCCTGGCACTCAGGTCCAGAGAGGAGTATAATACCGAAGTTCATTTCTACGATGATGATTTCCAGCTGATAGACATTTTACAGATAGAGAACAGAGTTATCGTATCCAATATGGTCCTGTCTGAGGGTCATATCATATTCCTGTCCGAATCTCAAGAGAACGACAACCTGGAGCAGGTGATAATAGATCTCTCTTTGAATGAGGCGAGCTTCTTGACCTTTCCGCTGGCAAAAGACAGAATCATACGCTCGATGATGATGGCACCGGTAACCAGGAAAGAGAAAAGGAGCGGGGAATACGAAGATAATATCATCATCCTGACGGGGGATAACACCCTCTATCTCACTGATGAGTCCTGCGAAATTGTTGACGGCTTTCCCCTCTATTTCGATGATGAAATACTCTCAATACCTTCACTCGCTGATATCAATCGTAACGGCCGACTCGAAATACTTCTGGTGAGTAACAATTCTCTCTATGTCGTCGGATATAACGGAGAGATAATTAACTATCCGGTCCCTTCCGAACTCCCATATCCGGAAGAAGAGGGAAAGAATCTCGGAGTTGTAGCCTGTGATCTCGACAGAGACGGTAATCCTGAGATGATAGCCAATCTCGGT
>Ga0334895_1002862_pt1 | contig 13991 bp, 12 predicted proteins | sample GraSluR3_MG_7_FD_207229 | JGI IMG/M metagenome (GOLD analysis project Ga0334895, IMG submission 207229) | Sludge microbial communities from methane-producing bioreactor in Wageningen University, Netherlands - Granular Sludge_31_05-R3 | ecosystem: Engineered > Bioreactor > Anaerobic >... | reverse complement strand
TAAAGATGATTACCTTGATTTTCACTTTGAAAAAGACCCGCCTTTTCTAACTTAATTAATTCACGACGGATATTCGCTACAGAGTAATCTAATATTCTTTCCAATTCTCTAAGATAATATTTTTTATCCGGATTGGTAAAATATAAAGTTAAAAGATCTTCTCTAAGTTTTGATTTTTTAATTGATAATATATCCATAATTGTAGTCCTTTATGACTACAATTGTAGTATGATTTTACTACAATGTCAAAATATACTTTTTAATTCTTTTTTTATTTTTTCTTCCCTTAATCCTGTTAGGTATCTTACCAGCTTATCAAAATATTACATAAATAAGGGTTGTTGGATTATTGTCTCTATTGTTTATTGGAATTATAATAAGCTATGTCAAATGTGAAGGCTAACCCCGATTTCTTTTCCTGCCCAGGCAGAAATCACTGAAATGGATTCAGCGGATCAAGGGACAATTGAGAGATGGAATCCTTACAGGGGACGGTTCTCTGTGTTAGACTCTTCTAACCTCGTACAGAGTTAACCCTGTTAATCTAGATAACTGTCTTAAGGAACAGCCGTTTAATCCTTTGAGATAAGTTAGTACTTTTTTCTGGGTCTTGGGTTTGGTATTGGATAAAGTGGCCAATTCCAGATGATATTTTTTCGATACTAATTCTCTGATAGCTTTATCAGAAAAGGTCTCTCTTTTTTCGGTGATATCCAGACATCTGTCATCATTGGGCTGGTAATGGAAACTGATGAATCCTTCGATGGCTTTATCCTGGTCTTGGTTAAACAAACTTAGAGCAAATTCAGTATCGGTTATTTTTACTTTATCGGTATATTCTCTGTAACTGCTCCAGGGGTAAGAAGCAAGATCATCAGTTATCCCTGCCTTAATGGGATTTAAGTGGATATAACGCAAGACAGTAAGAAAGTAGGCATCATCTTCTACCGGTTCACTTTTAAAACGATCCTGGAAGAGATGTCCTTTTCTGTTGTATTGCCAGTTATAGTAATAGACATAACTGGTGCCTATTCTCTTCATGGTGATGGCAAGAGGTTCCTGCCCTTCTTTTAATAAGAGATGGATGTGATTATCCATGAGGCAGTAGGCATAGATTTCACAAGAGCTTTTTCTACAGTATCTGCTGAGGGTATTGATAAATCTTTCATAATCATCATCAGCAGAAAAGATGTTTTGCTGGTTGATGCCTCTTGTTATAATGTGGTAAATTCCAGTACTGCTTTTAATACGGGCTGCTCTGGGCATAAGCAACTTCCTTTTAATCAAGATTACATAATAATATCTTAAATCATAACAATAAAGCTGTCAAACAGAGAACCGTCCCCTTTGTTTTTATTAATAAAAAAATATAAAAGAGAATAGATAATTTTCATTAAAATAAAACTTCTAAATTTAAAAATATTCTTATCTATCTCCAGCTCATCCCTGTCATTGCAAACTTTCATTCTATTTCCCGCTAAATGCCAAACACTGATTGCCAAATACTTTACAATAATATGGGTAAAGTGTACTGCCTAGGCGGAAATCGTTAAAATGGATACAGAGGATCAAGGACCAATTGAGAGATGGTAAGATGAGCTGTGAATAAGATAAAATTGATAATTCAAGATTAGATCCCGTTATACTGACACTGAATATTACGGCCAAAGCCTGGCCGTACCAAAGGACCGTCCCCTGGTCTGTACTGAGTATGAACAACGGTCCCCTGTATCATTTCTTGTTAAATTCAATCAGCTTGTTTTTCTTTATAGCAAAGAAGTCTGTTTTCTAATGTTCCGGTATGAAGCTCGAAAAGATGATTGTCATAATCATAAAAATATATCGAATTGCCTTCTCCCGTAACTCTTCTTCTTTCCCTTTTTATTTCTAAACCAAGGTTTTTTATTCTTTCAAGATACATTTCATAATCTGATTCATCAATTTTAAAAGCTATATGATTATAACTCTTTTCAATTTTTTCCCCTTCCATCACCGCAATCCAAATGTCATTTACCAAAAAATACTTCTCTTTCGATATGGAAAATTGTTTGTCTCCACTATCATAGATTTCTTTTGCTCCAAAAATATCTTTAAAAAAAATTGTTGCTTTATCTAAGTCTTTAACAATAAAAGTAATATGGCTAATCCCCGATATCAAGTTTATCACCTCTTGAAATATTCATAATTTCATCTTTTATAACTTTATTTAGGAAAAAGAGAGGTCAAATTGCTTCAAAAGTTGTAGTAACTAACCCGGACAAAGTAATTGTCTTGGGACAAACCCCTAGAGCCACAAATGCTCCTTCGGCCATATTTACTTATTCTGGCATAAAGAAAGTTTTTTGACTATCCTGGTGGATCAGATTATTCTATTATCAAGTTAGCTGGGGTGTTATTTTTCAATTATAGACCCCATTGTTTTACTACCGCTAAATATTACGGCCAAAGCCTGGCCGTACCAAAGGACCGTCCCCTGGTTTTTTGAAAGTTATTTGATTATCCTGATTGATCAGATTATTCTATAGTTAAAATGTTATTTTTCAATTATAGACCCCCTTATTCTAAATCCCCTTTATTTTTTATTACAGAATAATCTCTACCATATCAAATAAAGTAAATAAATTATAATCGGGATTAGTGTACTCCTCTATGGATGCTTCCTGTTCTTTTGATATTTTGTCAAGCTGGTAATAAATGAACTTACAAAAATCTATCAGAATCTCATTACCTTCATATTCAAATTGCTCAATATACTTACAATCACCTTGGATTGAATTTATTTTTAAATATTGATTTACATCGTTTATTTTTGGTGTAAAGAAACTGATAAATTTCTGCAAATTTTTAGATGAACTATCTTTTTCTATAAGAAACGATTTACTTATTAAATTGCCAAATTTAAAAAAATTTCTATTTGCCCTCAAAAACTGATTTATTCTATTATTTATATCATTATCCGAAATCCTTGAACCCCGATCTGTTCTAAAACGATCGAAATAGTTATTAAATTTAAAATCATAATTCTTAACTTCAAGATAATTTCTATAAAAAAATTCATATAAAATAATAAAGTACAAAACCATTATAGTATCAAAAATAAATCCTTTTTTACTTGAACCAATTATTGAAGGAATCATATTTTGATACTTCTCACTCGTTGTATTCTTGGCCAAACATAATAATTTATATTTATTGAAAACTTTCTTAAGATGTCTTGGATTATCAAAATGGATATAAGCCAGAAATGATCTTATAACTTTTGCTTCTTCTTCAGAGAAAGTACTTAAAGAATTGATGAAATTTATTGAATCATAGCTCTTCGGCATTTCAAATGATATATCAAATATCTTCTCTAAATACTCCTCTGCTTTTATGTTGTCTCCATACCTGATTTTTGCTGATTTTCTAACTGCCTCCTTATCAACAATACAAAAATAAATTATCTTACTTTCTCCTTTATTCATGCAATCTTTATCACTAATGGTCAGTAACAACTTAACTGAAGATAACAAATTCAAAATATTCTCAGGATCACATCTATCCAATTCATCTATGAATACTAATAAATATTTCTTACCTTTTTCATAATATCGGTTAATCATTTTTTCAAATCGCTCTTCAAAATTTTTAATATCTTTATATAATGAATTCACTGCTTCTTTATTTGATTTTTCTAATTCATTGAGTACTTTTTCAACTAACGGGATTGATTTTAAAGAACCTCTTAAAGCAGCTAAACCAATTTTCTTTGCTTCTTCCAGTTGTTCATTTTCCAATTGAATTTCATCCAACAAATATTCGTAAAGAGAATAAGCTAAATTATCATCCCTTTCGTACTTCCATGCATCGAAAACAATTGGATGAAATGTTTCCCAATCTATTTTTTTGATAATATCATTTACTAATGTAGTTTTCCCACTGCCCCAATTTCCGAACAAGGCAATCATGTTATTCTTTTTGATAAACGATTTATTTCTATATATAAAATCTGAAATAAATTGTGACTTCTCTAGATTACCAAATAAATCACTCTCTTTGTTCAGATCATAAATCGGCTTATTCGATAAGAATTTTTCATCCATATTCTCTAATTAAACCTTTAAATCTTAAAATATGACAGGGGATTTAAACTTGAATTGTTACAGTCAGTGGCAGTATTCCAGGTTCAATAACACTATTGGCATCAACTTTTATTTAAATGTCAAATGTAAAAACCAACCCCATGGCTTATTTAGACAACTTTCTGTTTGAGTATAATCACTTAAGACGCCATGGGAAATTAAGTTATAAGACCATTCATGAAAAACTAGAAAAGTTACCGAATCATTGAGCTAATACAACCGTACCCTTTATCACTACCCTGAATCACTACTGAAGTCTTATTTAAAAACGGGGATGTCTACTGGCAATCCAACCCGCATAAAAAACCTAGCAAATGCTTGTGATAAGTGTTCACGATAGGGTGATAATAACCGATTACGTTTATTTCGAGATAATACAATCTGTTTCAGGAGAGGTAATGGTATAGCATAAACACTTTTAAAGTCTACTACTAAAAAATCTGTGATTCCATTAATATTACACTCATTTAATAGATGCATACCTAAAACATGTCCTTTACGTAGTTTTTCTTTATTACTAGATGACTTGTATTCTGAATGTATTTTCCCAAGTTCGGTCAATGTATAAAAAGGACAAACTAAGACTAAATTTATTTTTTCTGCAACTAGATCACAGGACTGACTCATAATAATTACATCATATTCTTTGACAATTGCATTTAATTTTTTGTTAGCTTGTTTTGCTTCAACTTTTGGTTGGATTATCTGACATTTTAATACAAAATCACCTTGTTGGACAGGCTCAGTTGGATCAATTTGAGCATACCATGGATATGCAAGGTCCCTAGAATTACCATTCATATTCTACCTCATCACAAACAGAGGGACGCCCTTTCTCAATCCGTTCAATAATTAAATCGACTGTAAATTGATTTTTTGCAGGCATTATAGGGCTTTCCATATCATCAACAACATCTGATTCTAAATATTCTAAATGTTCAATAAATTTTCCACTTACAGAAGTATTACTCTCAAACAATACCCAATCACCATTCTGGCCTTTAACATTGTGCATCGATAACTCAGGAAATTGCATATGTCTACTTTGAACAATAGATAAACTTTCATCCAAAAAGTCTAACCACTCATTACGATAGTTAGAAGTTGTTGAAGTGCTTTTGGGAGGTAATGCTTCAAGAATTGCTGACATATTAATACTCCGGATTTAATTTTTTATTAATAAAATCTTCTTTGAGTAAATTGAAGAATAGTCTCTTTTCTTCATCATGTCCCTGTTCTACAATTTCAATAATTTCTTTTTTTGGATTTTTAATATATGTATCAATATCAATAATTGAACCTTTAACAGTGCCTTCAGCTTTTTTGATTTGGGCATTATTAAAAACCTGTAAGGTGCTAACAAAATCACCTGTTGGCACTTCCATTCGAATTACTGAATCGAAGTCAGTTATTTTAGTTTTTAAGAAACTAATAGATAGATTTATTTCCTCAAGAATATTGAAGTCAAATCCATTAATATAACGAATCCCAACACGTGTATACATATCCACAACAGACATTTTCTCAATTCTTTTAATTAAGTTTTTTAATTTCAAAGAAAAAATCGTCCATCCATCATATGGATTCAGATTGATTAAAGAAAAAACTCTAGCACCAATCTGAAATAAAAACTTTTTATCTTCTGACGATAATTTGTAGTATGGTTTATATTGAAGTGCGGGGTCCTGCCGCCTAACTGCTTCAGGTAATTGTAATATTGGTAGTTCCTCTAAATTTGAAAAATCACTCTTGAATTCGTTATATATTATTCCAAAAATTGCATCATATGGAAAGGATGATTCAAACCGAAACTCAACAACTCCTTCAAGAATTGGGCAAGGATTTATCTTTTTTGGTAATGAAATTTCATTTAGATTAATTTTCATAGCAATCTTATTTTACCACAATTTATATATATTTGTTATTAATATTTTATAAAAATCATTTAGTTAATTTATACTATATGCTATGAATATAATACTATCCCAAACATGAAAACTTTTGAACTTTTGCTTGGATAATGGAGTTAAGCAAACGCATAAAGATTAAAGAATATATTTTTCTATGACTTTAATTTTAAAAAAAATTGGGATTAATTCAAATTTTTTAAATTTTCACTTTTGATATCGTTAAATTTTTTAGAAAGATTTCTTTCTTATTCTTTATATTAAAAATTAAATTTAATATTTGTTTTATCATCAAATAATCCATATAATTCATAGACCATTTTGTCTAATCGATTTTGAATTTGATCTAATTCTCTGGTAGATTCTTTTTTGGTTATTTGGTTGCTGAATTGCATTTTTTTTATTTTAATTGCCTTATCGAATAGTTCTCTAAAATTAGATAACTGTTCTAGATTTGGAATAATGACTGGTAATTGGCGAGCATCATTCATCTGAAAATGTGATGTGTTATTTATAAAATCATTTACATATTCGCTTATCAACTTTGAATTTATGAGTGAAATAATAAAATATTCAGGAACTTTTTCAGTCATCGAAAATAAACTCATGCTTAAAACATCATGTACTCCTTTTTCCTTCATACGACATTTTAAGTAAATACTATTTACATCAGTCCAGCAAAATCCTTCCTTAAAGTAAAAATCATACCCTTGCCATCTACATTTCGGACTAGTTTTATAAATTTTTACTGATTCTTCTGACCAGTCAAGACAAAATGGAGTTTTTAAATACCATCGATTCCCCTCTTTATCACCTTTATCATAAGGAACAAAATAAGCCTTTGAGCTATCAATCCCAGATTTTTTCTCTTCTTCGCTTAAACTATCCACATCAGCAATTTCTTGTTCAGATATTATTTTGTATAAACAACCCTGTCCAAAAATATCCCTGTCATATTTACTCTTTAAGTTATCAAAAATATCTCTTATTTCATGTTCATTTTTAGAACTTAAAAACTGAATTGCATCTTCCTTATTTTTTATAAATTTATATTCATTTATGCTATTTGACAAAATTGCATCTACTAATTTTGATGGCCTGGTCTTTTTTATATTTTTTGTTATTATTGTATTTTCCAGACCACCAACAAATCGACCGTTGTCTGCAGTTGCTAATCCCTGACCACCATCTGTAATTAACCCTAGAAGTGTTATATCACCTTCATTAAGAGATTCTCGATATCTTTTTAACTCTGATGAATTTTCTTTGATCTTTTTACTGGTATTTATTTTATCCCACCATTGATCCATTAATTCTTTAACTTTTTTATTGTATTTATGATATATTTTCATATTAAAACTATTGGGGATAAAAAAGACATTATTTGAAGCATTTTGATAGACGCTACTTCCGACTTTATAAATTTCCGGATTTAGGAAATCCTTTTTCCCATCTAAAACATTTATTAAGTAATTATTCTGATGATTTATTTTATATAACATCATTACACAAGTTTCTACCATGGCGTCAAAAGGATTTCCGGTATCATAAATCTCAATAATCTGATTTTTTAAGAATAGGTCACGTAAATTCTTTTTTGTCTGGATTGTCCAGAAGGTCCTGGAAGAAATATAACATAGCACACCCTTTTCTTTAGCTATTTTTATGCCTTTGAAATAAAAATGGCTATATAGATCGTCCGCAAAACCAAAAACTTGTTTCAAGGCTTTTTTATCAGTTGGAGATTGTCCTTTTGTGGATACATATGGTGGATTTGCTATAACAATATCAAAACCATTTTTATCATTATCCTCATGAAAAACTTCAGAAAAGTTTATTTTAAAATCAAAATTTACTTTGTAACCCAAACTTTTTTCTGAATTTTTAAATAAATCGTGAATTGCTTCATCTATTTGATTTCGATAAATTTCTTTTTTATTTGGGTTTGTTTCACCAAAGAACTGATTTTTCAATTTCTCAATTTTATCAAACCCTCTGGGTCTTATCGGCAAATCAAGCAATGAATCCCCACAAACAACTTTGTAATCTAAATTAGGCAATGGTTTGATATTTTTAAAATTCTCTTCCTCAACAATTAAAGATAGCCACAGGCGAAGTTTGGCAATTTCTACAGCGCCTGGATCGATATCTACTCCATAAAGAGATTTTTCAATACATTGCCGTTTGAAATTATAGGTTGAGCGAGAATCATCTTTCAAATATAAATTAAGTACAGTCCGGGCTTTCACAATCTCATTCATCATACCCACAGGAAATGCCCCGCTGCCTACTGCAGGGTCACAAATTGTAATATTTTCAAGCTTCTTATCTATTAATGATGCATTCTTTCGAATACTCTCTGGCAAAAATGTTTCTATGCTGCTGCTTTTTTGATTACCGTTTTTTATCTCTCGCTCTTTTACTAAAGCAACCTCATCATTTTCCTTAAATTGCTCACCCAGTTGAATAAATTTTTCGATATCCTCTTTTGGTATTGTGGGCATTTCTTTATGTTCAATGGTAATATCAAGCTGTCCTTTTCTGAATTCATTGCCAAACATATCCAGGTTTGATTTTCCAACTCTTTCATAACTTATTGTCTTCCCATTTAATTCACTTCCAAGATAATGAATCAGACTTTGCTGACACATATAATGCACAATTTACCGGGGAGTATAGTAGACACCATGTTGTCTGTTAAACTTATTTTCGCTGCCTTTTTTACCGCTTTTTAAAACTTTTTTATATTCTTCAAAATTTTCTGGCCTAATTGCATTAAATTTTTCATAGGCTTTACCTAAAAGTTCCGGATCGATGGCAACTTCTTTTTCTAATGGTTCATCTTCTCTGACTGTAAAATTATACCGGTCAAAGATATCTAAAATTCCATTACCTATATCACTATACTTTGTGGATTCATTATTAGAAAAAAGACTATCAGGTAAGTTGATGTCGATATGAACCCAATTATAATTTCCGATAGGGTCAAAAAGTCCACCATTTAAGAAAGGTATTTTACAGTTAAAGCGGCTATAATAATCATCATCATAACTTCGATCAATACGTAAAGCCTCATAGAATAGAGGTTCTAAAATTTCATTAAAAAAATTATCATATATTCCATGCTTTTTGTTAAATAATTCCCGTAAAAACTTTTTAGAGCCTGTCCCCCAATCATCATCTCGGCCAACACCAAACCAGCCTTTCTTTTGCAGGAAATATAGAAAAATAATCTGACCTAACAATTTTTTGGCAAAATCTACGGTATTAACTCCTTTGGAATCAAATTCATATTTAACATCTGGACTATCTTTTACAACTTTATCTAATGCCTCTTTAGTACGGATAAATAGATTTCGGTATTCCAGAAAAAACTCGTTGGTTACTTTTTCAATATTAAATACCTCTTCTAATTGTGCAAGTGTCGGATCCTGCTCATCATCAGCTATTAATTCTACTAACTGACTTTGAGCAGTATGGCTTTGCTCATTTTCACCTACCAGGAATGACCAGCGTCTGGCAGGAGAAAATTCCGTTACTACTTTTGGGTTGCCAGCGGTGGTTTTCTTGAAATCATAATCCATTTTAACCAGGGAAAAACGCCAGTCTACCGGATCGGGAGATACGCAGGCTACAAGTGCTGCTTCTTTATTGGAAGTACTCCCGTATTTACCCTGGAGATAACCGGCAATAAAATTTCGTTGCATTGTCCTGGCATGAACAAGAGAAGTTTCTTTTTGTAATTTAATGATTAAAACATCAATTCTATTGTTTCCATCATGATATTTCCCGACTCTTTCAATTGATTTAATATATGGCCGGTAAGTTTCGGGAAGATAACATCCATAATAATTGAAAGAATCCTGTTCCATATGGTTTAGCAATTCTCTACTGAAATGAATGAATCGTTCTCTATCAAAAGCATTTTCAAAGGTTTCCTTAATTAGAATTTTAGCTTGTTTTTGATCCATTCTCGCCCCCTGTTAAAAACATTGATAAAATAACTTCACGTTTAGCTGAAGTATTGGAATTACGCTCAGCATAGTGGCTTTCTAAAAGCTTATCAGAAATATTCTTCTGCAATACTGCCAAAACTTTAAAGGGATTTGTTAGTTCATTATTTAAGGACTCCAATGCTTTTTTAGTTTGCTTGGAAGTCTGTTTTGGTATTCCGCCTTCCTCTAATTTTCGTAAAACATTTTTTAAATATTGCTCCTGATCTTCGGTTAGCTTCTGGCTGTTTTTAAGGGTTGCTTTAATAATTCTGATGACATTGGTAGCACTATCTCTTCCTCCCCTGGTTTTGCTGCTGGAATATTCCTCAGTTGTGATATATGAAAATGCTTCCTTATTTTTATCTAAGAGATTATAAAAGGTGTTAAGTAATTTTTCTCTACTTTGTGATGGCGAGCTTTCCAATATTTTGGCAGCAGAAATGAAATCCAGTTCCCGTGCTTTCGTTTGTGGTGAGACTATAAAAAATTTCTGAATCCTTCCCTTACGAAAATAGGTAAGTAAAGATTCCGGAAATTCCTGGTATTGTTTTGCAGTACGAACCTTTTTGGGTAAATGTTTAATCCTGGCAAATAGAGAAGAATCATTATCTCTTATTTCTTTAATAATATTAAGATATTTTAATTCACTTTCTTCCAGTCCATCTTCTCCCTCTAATGTCTTTTTGGAAATTAACCGATTAAATAGTTCATGGGAACCAATAGGTTCTCCTTCAGTGAGTAACTCAGCATCACCACCAAGCAAGGTAAGGAAGGCATTTATTTTTGCCTCTGCTGCTTCTTTTAATTTAATCTGTTCATTTGATTGTGTGGTTGGGAAAAAATTAAAGGTATGAATTTTATCAAATTTGGTATCTACTCGATTAATACGGCCAACCCTCTGCATCATTCTGGTTGGATTCCAGGGAATATCATAATTTATTACTGTATTACAACGATGCAGGTTAACACCTTCAGATAAGACTTCGGTAGATACCAGTATTCGAAATTCATCTTTTTGCTCTCTTGACCGGGCATCAAAATTTTCAATAACCTGATTACGCACAGCTTCATTTGAGCCACCGTTATAACATAGTACTTTTTGAGAATAATCCTTCTTAATTGAATCATAAAGGTAATCTGCTGTTTCCTTTGATTCTGTAAATATTACAAGGTTATTCTTTTTAAGAATCTGTCTCGATGATAATTCAAAAAGAAATGTTAATAGCTTTGGGTCTCTTTTGACATTAGTCCAAAGTGTTTTTATTTCCTGTAATATCTGATAATCATTTTGCAAGTCTTTTTTAAATTCAGGAGCAAAATCTTTACTATCATACTTTTCAGCCTTACCCTCATCGATTAGCCTTTGAACAGCAACATCATCATCATTTTCTAAAAGCTCAAATATTTTATTAATATGCTTTTTACTGATATATACCTTCCCCTGATCAAACTCTTTAATAAAAAATTCATAAGAATGAATGAATCTTTCAATAGAATTCCGAAAAGCGTAGAAACTACTTTCCAAACGCTTTACTAATAAGACTTTCATAAAACGACCCATGTTTCGCTGGGACTGTTTTTCTAATTGGTCAATTTCTAAATCACCCTGATAGTAAAGCAAAGGCATATAACGGGCATATTTAAACTTTTCAGTAATTAGAGAAATGGTTTTATTAAATACTGCATCCTCTTTATCATTGAGCTGATAAAAAAGAGGAACAGGTTTTTTTACTTCCGGAAATTTAAGTTTCTGTTGCTTAATATCTTTAGGAAAGTATTTTTCTATTTCTGAACGTGTACGTCTGACCATAAGATATTTTAATACCTTTTCTCTTATTTCTCTGGCGTTTTCCCTGACTGTTCTAATATAATGAGGATAATTTTTCTTGCGATCCAATTTTTTTAATCTTTGTTCTAACCGACTGAAAAAACTTTCCAGATTGGGCAAATTAGGAATAGTGCTTTTTTTAGAATTTTGAAACAATTTTAACAGACTCAGAACATCTTTCGGGGTATTGTTATAAGGGGTAGCAGTAACCAGGATAACCCTTTTTCCTCTACAGATAGTTGCTAATTTTTCATAGGAAATGGTTGTTTCAGTACGAAAACGGTGTGCTTCGTCGATAATAATATTTTGATATCTCTCAGTACCTCTGGCTAAAAGATGATCCAGTTTTCCCAAAGATTCAAAATCTGCCGGAATACGAAAATCTGAAAAGACATTTATCCAGGAGCCTGGATTAGATTTCTCCAAAAGTACTGGTGGAGCAATAACCAGGGTTCGTCCTTCTAATTGTCCTGCCAGCATAGCTGAAATATAGGTTTTGCCAAGACCTACAACATCAGATATAAAAACCCCGCCATATTCCATGAGTATTTTTTTAGCATTCAATACTGCCTGCTCCTGGTATTCTAATTGCATAAATTCCTCAGGATAATACTGTGCAATAATCTCGTCAGTTTGTCCTAACTCATCTTTAAAATATTCATATAGGAACTTGAGGTAAAGCTGATATGGGGTAACATCCTGATTAAGCCAAGTTTTATTTCTTATTGTATTAATATAGACATCCTTTAGGTCAACAGAGTTTTCCCATAATTTATCAAATTCATTAATAGCAAATTCATAATCTGAACGATTTTTAAGTTCAACATTAAACTCCAAATTATCTGAAAGACCGGATTTAGTGAAATTACTTGAACCAGTAATTACCCTGCCGATGTCACGATCTCCTTCTACAAAAGTCATGATATAGAGTTTGGCATGGATGTTTTGGCTTGGATATGCCCTGATTTTAAGTTTGCCGGATCGAAGCCATTCCATGAATTTATAGATTCCTTCTTCAACCTCTTTCTTGTCTGTACTATTTTCCATTTCTTCAGTAATTTCTTTGGAATATTCTTCTTTAGCCTCAGCATGAGAAAATTGCAATGTTTGCTGGGCTGAAAATGGTTTTAGATTAGATGAGGTATCATTTGCTCTTTGAATAAGGTCAAAAGTTAGTTTATCTGTGTTAATTCCTATCAATATTCTTATGTTTTCAGTATTTTCCAAGGATTGATAGATTTTATGGAATCCACTGGTGTAAAAGAACCCAACTAAAACATCAAAATAACGGGTATTTTTAATCAGGACATTAAAACGGTCAGATAATGTCTGATTTTTTTGGTTAGTGATAAATGTTAAATCAAAATTATTCATTTTCTCCTAACTTCACATAAAAAAGTAATTTTTTATAAATCTCCTACTATCCTATCTCATGCAAAAAAAGAGAGTGTAAAATTTCTGCGTTTCTTGTAGTGGCTGTTGTTGGTCTTTTATTACTGGCTGAATGCTGTTTTCTGTTTTTTTAATTTTTCTATAACTTTAATCATTTTAGCAAATTAGAATTGTAAATTGCAAGGGGAATAATATTAGTTTTCAGTTGTCAGTTTTCGGTTTTCAGTTAAATAAATACTGTGGGTATAAATGGATGAGATTGCTTCACTCCCTTTGGTCGATCGCAATGACAAAATAGTATAAAGTATAGCTCGTTTCTTCCCCCTCACCCTAGCCCTCTCCCTCTGAGGGGAGAGGGAATATTAGCTGTTAATCCACCCTACCGGTCAAATACAAAAAAATGAAGGTGTTATATATTAAAATTTACCAGTTTAACAGTGAAAATCGTATATAGTATTACGTATAGAGTATATCGTAAAAGGAATAAAAATTATAATAATTCCAGTAATAAAAGGGTTTTCAGTTGACAGTTTTTTGTTTTCAGTTAAATAAATACTGTGGGTGTAAATGGATGAGATTGCTTCACTCACTTTGTTCGTTCGCAATGACAATACTACATACTTCGGGTTTATTTCGGGTTAGATTGTAGGCAATACCTATACCAGTAATTCCGGTCTTTTCCAAAAGACCTTTACCCCTTAAATCATTAAGATCAGTTAAGGCAGTTCTATCTGAAATATTAAACATA
>Ga0334895_1002858_pt1 | contig 14011 bp, 15 predicted proteins | sample GraSluR3_MG_7_FD_207229 | JGI IMG/M metagenome (GOLD analysis project Ga0334895, IMG submission 207229) | Sludge microbial communities from methane-producing bioreactor in Wageningen University, Netherlands - Granular Sludge_31_05-R3 | ecosystem: Engineered > Bioreactor > Anaerobic >... | reverse complement strand
GCTTGGCCTTGAGAAGTTTGATTCTGAGAGAGCATACCTCGATATTCAAATGTCTGGACCTTTAAATTCAAATCTTGAACAATATGAATCAATTTTTAAGCGAGGTATTGCTGAACTAAAGGAAGTGATGAAAGATTATCATGAGAATACTTAAATATGACACACATACGCATCTTGATCTATATGATGACTTTGAAATGAAACTCAAGTATATCGAGAAAAATGAGATTTATACCATAGTGATGACAAATGTTCCAAAACTTTATAAAAAGTATAAAGACAAATATCCGAATTTAAAATTTACTAGATTCTCGCTGGGGTTTCATCCAGAACTAGTGATTCAATACGGTAATCAACTTAATTTGTTTTTGGACTATTTACCTGAAAGTAAATACATTGGCGAAATAGGCCTAGACTATTCAAAAGGTATAATTGTAGATCAGAAACAAATTTTTGAGAGAATTATAGAATCTTGCAACACTTTTGAAGATAAAATTATTAGTATTCATAGTAGAAAGGCCACAGATAGTGTTATTGATATTGTCGGAGAAAGCAAGAATAAGATAATTCTTCATTGGTTTACTGGAAGCAAGAAAGAGCTAGAACGCGCTATAAATAAAGGATATTATTTTTCAGTAAATAGCGATATGTTAGTTACAAAAAAAGGAGCAGCTCTTATTTCAGAAATTCCTACAAATAAATTATTGATTGAGAGTGATTCGCCATTTACAAAACAAACGAGAAACAACTTTACTGTAGATTATTTTGATGATTTTTATATAAAAGCATCTAAAATACTAGGTAAGACTGTAGATGCAACTGAGCTGCTGTTTAGTGAAAATTTCAGGAATCTAATTAAATAGGACACCTGAAATAAGGAATACTTAGGGAAAGAGGGGGCATTTTAATTGGTGGTGAAGTTATGAGAGCACAGTTGTATTTAGATAATCGAATACGAAAAATGCTGAAAGAACCATTTGAGACCTTTGCAAAGACTTATCATGAAAGGGTTATACCAATATTCTCATCGTTAGAGGAAGAGTCACAGGTGCTTTTACCGCCTCATAATGTCCGTAGATAGCCGAACTATAATGACACAAAGCTACCGAACAAGCTGACAATGATAATTTCAAGAAAAGGCGCCGATTAAGGCGCCTTAAGTATGAATCAGGGCAACTCAGTTTCCAGCACGAATCTTACCATGTGATCATCTATAATCTTCTTGTGCTGTTGCTGTCCGTAGAGTAAACAGTGAGTGCAGGCTTTATTTATAAGTCTTGGACTGCCGCCAGAATATTTAAAGATCTCAGACACTGCAGCGTCAGAGAAGATCTCAGCAGATGAACCAGCAAAGCGAAGGTGTTGCATAATGTATGATTTCGTTTCCGACTCATCCAAGTATGGAAGGTGACAGCGTATATCCAGTCGTTGTAGCACTGCTGTATATACTTGTTTTCTAAGCTTGTCCCAGATTTCAGTTTGACCAACCAGGATAAGCGCCAGCGGGCTTTCAGAGTCCATCTTCTGATTGAGTAGGAATCTTATCTCCTCAAACATTTCGCGGTCAAGAAGATGCGATTCATCCACTATGACAACAGGCTTAAGGCCATGGACACCACGCATTAGCTCCACCTCTCTGTGTAAAATGCGTCTGGCATCACCTCTGTAGAATTTACCCTGTGCGCCCAGCTGCTCTAGAAGGCCGTTGTAAAAATGTCTGGGTGTAAGTTTAGAGTCGGCAAGATACAAAACCTTATAGGCTCTATCTTTTTCGAGCATGGCAGTAAGTTTCCTTATTAACGTTGATTTGCCAGTGCCACAATCTCCTGTCAGCAGTGCAAACCACTGTCTGCTGGCGGCTATCTGCAATCTTGCCAGCACCTCTTCGGCTTTGTTGTTAGAGAAAAGCGCAGATGTATCGATACCGCGGGTGAACGGTGTATTGTCAAAACCATAAAAAGCTTCAAACATCGTCATTTATCCTCCAACACATTTTTGTAAGATATGGCTGTCCTTGCCAGATCACGGTGTTTCTCATACAACTTGGCAGCGGCGTCGAGCTCACGTGATGTAACAGGTTTCTCTATCTTAGAAACAGGCGGACGTTTACGAGGCGCGCTGTGCTCTTTAATCTCCAACGGCTTAATTTTGCGAGGCTCAAAGCCTTCGTGAAAAACCTCTATCTCATCCGGATTGCTTGGCCTGAAAGCTACATCCACTTTCATACCGATCAAGTCCTGACCAGCTTCCCACAAGGCACTTCTAAAGGACAAGCAGCCAGTCTTATCTACCAATCTTTTCTCGGTAAATACGAAGGCGTAGTCCAGTTGCTCCTTACTGGCCCAGCGAATATTCTTGTCATCCTGTTTGAAAACTTCGACTGGTGTTTTGCCGTCAAGAGCTGAGTGTGGCTTGTTGTGGTAGAGCTCTTGCATCCAGATATCGAGGTAGTGCTGAACTTCAGCTACACTTTGCGGATTTTTCAGCTTTACCTCAGCAACAAACGTATCTAAATACTTGTTTAGGACCTCTACCTTGCCTTTTGAGCTTGCAGATCTCGGTCTAGCGGTTATTTTCTTAATACCAAGCTTGGCACAGACCTGCTGGATATGTTTGTTAATGTATTGTCCGCCATTGTCTGTAAAAATTCGATCAGGCAGACCAAACATCTCTATGCCTTGCCGGAAGCTTGCTAGAACATTATGGGTATCCTGCTTCTCATAGACCTTACAGGCAACTGCCACTCTTGTAGCGTCGTCGATGATAACAGAGGCGTAGACCTGCTGGGCTGGCCTCCTGCTCGTTGCTGGTAATACCAGTAAGTATTTTAGGTCCATCTGCCATAAATCGTTGCGATGAGCACGCTGAAACCTTCTGGCAGCACCGGCTCCGGTACTGTGATACATACTTAACTGGCGAGAACCATAGCCTCTTTTCATTAAATGATCCTGAAGAGTCGATCTCTTTATCTGACCGGGTGCCACAAGTCCTTCCATTTCCAGGATAGTGATAATTTGCCTAATACTTCGAGTCGGCACTTCTCTTCGCAGGATCACGGCCTCATCTACTATCTGTTCAGTTACAGAACCATTTGGATTGCCGGGCTTACTCTTAGGTAATAGCCCTTTATACCCTTCGTGCTGATAGTGAAATAGCCAGCGTCTTAGCGTTCTTTCGGAAACATTCTCACGCTCGCTGATTTGTCTGAGCAAAAGAGCTCGCTTAGCAGGATCCACTTCGTCGTATATTAGTGGACCCAGAATATTGATGCGCTCGGTGGCCACATCTTCTGGTTGTTGCTGTTTTGACATGTATTTTAATCCTCCCATTCGAATTTTATTCAAATGTAGAGGATAATCTCGAGCTTGCTAATGCCCGTACGGGTGGTAAGTCCAGAATCCGCTATTGACGGCGGTTCTGACCAACAAAAATAAATCAGGCTCTTCATTTGGGGACGCAAAACCACTCTTTACCATGCGATTCCAGACACCTGTTAGGGATGCCTTTACCTGCCTGTACCATCTTCGGATTTTCTTGATTGTTCGCTGGTCAGACGGCACACAACTATTGTTTGTGGCAATAGCATCTTCTATTACTTCTGCTTCGTATCGCTTGTAGGGAAGCAGGCTGTCTGGTAGTTCAAGATGAATCTTTCCGCATTTCTGACAACGCAGGCGTCTAAGGCTGTAACGCTTGGTTTCAGCGTTGTTGTCGATTGCTTTGCGGATGCGCCGGTCGTATTGCTTCAGTGATCCTTGGCAAATTGGACAACAAATAGTCTCCGTCCCCGTCACGATAAACAGTGATTTACACTATCCAAATTACGGATAAACCGTGATACAATAACCATGTACTCGTTCGTACAAAGACCTCGGGATGCTCCAGTTGCTTTGGAGCTAGTAAACCCGGGGTCTTCTTTTTTCCTTTCAACAGTTTCCTGTTGTCATTTCAACAGTTTCCTGTTGTCATTATATTCGGCTGTTTTTGGACAGGCAAGGCCGGTAACTCTACGACGCAATATTTCGGCCTAAGCAACAGGCTGTTGCTGATGAGAAATATAATGCCCTTGGAAGGTACTTTAATCCTGAAAGCGATGATCCTGCAGACTATGCAGAGATGGCTTGGGAAGAAGGACTTGAACACTATGAAAGCATGTCACTCATGCAGTACAATATGCGATTGATGTGGATCTCAACCCTATATCAATTCTGGGAACAGCAAGTTAGAAAATTTGTCTTTGAAGAAGTGACAAGGACACATAAGTTTATTGATAAGAAGGGTAACGAGGTCGCTTTTGTAGGCTTTTGCACCCGTGGAATTGATGATATAAAAGACGAGTTCAATGAATTTGGACAAGACTTAGAGAAGCTCAATTCCTGGCCTAGGATTGAAGAACTAAGGCTATTAGCAAATGTCATTAAACATGGGGAAGGTTGGTCTACTACAAAGTTGAAACAACTGAGGCCAGACTACTTTGATGCAGGAATTATATCAACTGATTTGCTTGATCTGTACAAGACAACACTTGGAGAACGAGTACTGAATATCGATGACAGTGAGTATGAGGTTTATTGTGATGCTATTATTCAATTTTGGGATGAGCTTCCTGATGCGTTGTACTCGAAGTGAAATTTTTTACGCTGAGGATATCCTTAAGGGAGCCTAGAAATAATATGTGTAGCCATTGAGAATGATAGTTAACCTCAAAGAGAGATAGTTAGAAGACCATGATTGGCAGTTTAGCAGCTGCTGGTCATGGTCTTTTTTTTTACCCAACAAACAATTCCGGCACGTTGTATTGAACATCGGCCACTTTTTTCTGGACACTGATGTTACCACACTCAAGTAATGAGCGGTGTAGTTTTATTTCTCTATCAGATGTCAGAATCACATATTTTTCTCTGTTTTTTCTAATATAGGTCGAGGTTTCTCTAGAAAAACCATTTCTTTGAAGCATGATCGATAGCGGGTTTGTTGTACCGTATTCAACATATTCATACCAGTCATTAGGGAATGATTCTAATTCGTGGAATCGCTTATATTCTGTTGAAAACCTCAAAAAGTAATTTGAAATGCTAAACAGAACAACACTTTCAATTACCTGGAGGGTATCCGAAATCACAATGTTTCTGTGCTCGAGGGAATCATTATAAGCCACGGGTTTAAAATTAATCATAACTACCGATCCATTGTTTTGCCTCTTATAATCTAGAGACTGCTCCATAATAAAGCTAAGGCCTGTTCCTTTGATCCATTGGGACAGAATAACGGCATACCATCTCAATTTTCCATAAGTCCCATCTTTACTAACAAATCCAAGCGTGGAGGACTCATATACTTCCCACTTAAAAATCTTACACAGTATTTCCAGAAAAGCCATTAGTTCTGAATAATCAACATTTCCCTTTGAATCAAGTTCGGGATACTTTAGTCCCCTTGCAATGGCAGTAGTAAGATTTGCCGTTTGATCAACGGATACGCTTATGTCATCATCAGGTACTTCTTCTTTGGCGGCAAAAGCTTCAATAATTTTCGATTCAGTATCATCAACCAGTAAGTGTGAGAACTCTTTCCAAACAAGGCTCTTATTACCCTTGGTAATATCCCTTAAAAGCATCATAGCAAATTTGCGCATCAATTCATAGCTTTCATCGGTCTGTTTCTTGGGATGCCTCAGTAATTCTATATTCCCCTGCAGAAGACAGTTCACAATTACTTTTTTCTGGTTCTTAGATAATTCGCTTACAAGAGATAACTTTTGCTCAGGAACATCTTCCTTGAGGAGATTAACAAAATCTTCCTTCTTAACATTCTCTTCAAGCCTGACCAGAAACACATTTCCATAAAGATTATACTCAATTCGTCCAACCCGTCCAACTAAATTTTTAAAGTCAACAGGTGATAATTTGGCCCTTCCGTTTTTAAAGTGGGTGATGAACAAATTATCGGCTGGAAGATTAACGCCCTCTACCAAGGTGCTGGTGCAAAACATGGTCTTTATTAGACCGGCCTTAAACAACTCCTCAATGCGCAATCTAATGGAGGAGGGTAAGTAGCCTATGTGGTATGCAATACCTTTAGTAATGAGGTCTGCAAGGTAGTAATCCCCATGCACTTCATGTTTAATATCTCGCGACAATGCTTGAAGATCCTTGTCTTCAATGGGATCTTTAGTATCGGCAAACTGGCGAGCAAGCTCTACCGCTTTGTATGTTGAGCTGCAGTAGACAATATTTTGAGCCTCAGATCCAATTCTTAATAAAATGCCGATGAACGTAACTGAATCTTTCATGGTAGCTACATTGGTAAAATGATCGGCGTAAGGGTTATACTGCAATATCTCTTTTTGAGGAAAGTCAATCAAATACTTTAATTGCGTTACCGGAGTAAAAGTTGTCGTCAGCTTTTGTTCTAATCCTACATCAGCGTCTGGAATAAGCTTAAGGTAAATTTCCGGATTTGGAATATTAGGTGAAGCAAAAATCATATTCGGCTTCTTATCACGTCGACTCAGCATATCAACAACCTTATAATAAAATGCGCTACGACTGCCCTTCGTCGATATTTTGTGAGCTTCATCGATAAAAAAATGGTCAATATCAAGCTCTGGATTGCTAATGAGTAAATATAGCAGTCGTTCCGGTGTAAGCACTAAAATAAAATTATGCTCTTGTTTGAGAGCCAGTGCACCAGCAGAAGTGACAAGTCTATAGTTATATTCAGATAGGAGCTCTTTCAAATCATTTATGATACTGCTGGTTACCTCATTGATTAATGCTTTTGTTGGTACTAAAAGTGCAAAATTAGCCCTGGTACCATCCATAATCTGCTTCTTAATAAACATGCGCATCACAAAGGATTTACCCATAGAGGTAGGCCCTGAGTAACTAAAGTAAGGGTCATCCAGCCGATCATAAACTAGCTTTTGAGAACGGAAGAATTGTTTATCCCGATCTGCCGGAATACGCATCATATCCTTGCTGAACTCCGTATACAGTTTTTCAAGAAGGGTATTGCTTTGATGGTCCGGTGTGACCATTGCCATACCGCGGAAGTTTCCAGCGCTTAAAAGCACAGAGCCTAGATAAAATTTGACTGCAGGATGTTCTGGTTCAATGTTATATAGAAGAGCCGCAATTTCCTGCGCCATAATTTTGTGCTTATCTGCATTTTTTGGGTCCGTAGACTTCGATAAGATATCAGCAAAACGCAGTGCATCCTCGATTTCGATATCTCTTTGCTCATCGCTCCTGACACCGAACATTCTGGTTGAATAGTTATAAAGAATACTATCGTAGAGTTCATTCAGGTAGGGATCATTGAGAATCTCCTCATATATTGCTGTGCCTAAAGTGACGTTATTCTCGTTCAAATCAAATCCCTCCCCTCAATAGTAAAGCATCCATGATTCTTTTCTTCTCTCCATCAGCATCATTGAACGGGAGAATATAAAAGTAGAAAGAGTGGGATCCGAGTCCTTCTTCGTTGATTTTATCAATAATATAGGCTGCGTGAGCCTTAATATCGAGATCCATTTTATCCATCACCTTTTGTCTAAACTCTGCATTAGAATAATTCTCAGGATTTAGTCCAAGTGAATAACCTAGAAATACGCCAAACGCGTTATCACAAGTGGCGTTATTATTTTTGCTTGGAAGTATGATGTTTTTCAAATAATCAGTCGTTTCAGAGTCATAAGCCTGATAGAGAACAGTGCTTTCCAAAATCTTTAATTCACTGCTTGTATTATTTTTCAAATCGGAAAGAGCCTGAAAGGCATTGTCTATGGCATCTTTCATATCTCCGACAATATGGGATTTTCCAAAAACCATTTGATAAGAGGGGACACCGCCATTTTCTAGAGAGAGCAAATGAACACCACAACCATTGCAGTTGGATAGTTGGCCCGGTGCACTCAGCTCAATCTTGCTGTAAAGCTTGGGTGCTTCTAGCATCTGCTCTAAAAACACATAAAGCATAATGTCTCCAAGTTCTTCACTTATCTCAGCCTCATCCATCTTGTAGGCATCTCTTAATAGTTCTATGGCCTTTGTGCCTATATCCTCATGATCTCCATCTATGTAAAATTGTTCGATACTTGTTCTGGAGAACACATAACGACCGATATTTCTTCTCAGGAAACGATGCAGAGCATCAAAAGAAAACAGATTGTTCGCTACATTTAAATGGAACATGCGTAGCTCATGGGGATTCCTAAGCCCCAGTGATTCTTCGTGGTCCACCTCTGTAAAGACATCATCAAATCCCTTTTGTATCGTTCTATTGATTTGTTGCATCTGCACCACCTCCATATATTTGCCGCTTTTGAGTTACTTCTCCTTCTTAGTACTGCGGTCATCGGCTCCACCTGACCGTACCCACTCATCAACTTCAGATATCTTAAATTTCCATAGCCTACCAACCTTATAAGCTGGCATGTTTCTTTTTGCAATCCACTGCAGAATGGTTTCCCTTCCTACGCCTAAGTGCTCTTGTATTTCTTTTAGCGTTGACCATTTTTCAATGCTATCTTTTTGATCCATTATTCAATCCTCCAATTCAATGTTTCACCAACCAACGCTTACTGCCATCTTTAATACTTGATTCTCTGTGAAACAGGATCGCCCTTCTGAATCTTTCATTTCCCATATTGCCTCAAAGTCACCTTCGCATGATCTGGCGTTCATTTCTATAGCCAAAGATACTTCCTCTCCGGGTTTTACTTTTGGTATTTCAATGGTTTTACAGTTGGCTCTGATCGGGAGGTCGGCTTGGTTTGCAAATTCAAGGTACCTACCCACCCATGTAACAGACCCGGTATTTCTGAGTGTCCACTGGTGTACATAGTCCTTATAAAAGTTAACTTCATGTTTGTGATTTGGTTGCGGGTCAATGATTTCAAAGTCGTCCCCTGGATAATAGGGGACATCGGTTTTTATTTCTGCTCCGGATTCCCTTAGTAGCCTGAGGTATTCAGAGGCAACAATATCATCCACCTCATCGGAAGCTTCCGTTATGATGTTTTGAAACTGCGTACAGAGTGCTCGAATGAAAAACTCCTTATTTTCCGGTTCGCTTTCAGGGATACCGAAGTTTCTCATGATCAGAGGTAAAGAGGCGTCTCCAATTTTTAATCGGAAGAATTTCATTAGCCCTTCATGATCTATTGGACTCGGGAAGGACTCTTTCATATTCGGAGTTAGTGTTCTTGTACCACTGACTAATTTTTTTTGAGTATCATCCGTTCCAGGTGTTGGTTTGGGATCAAAATGGTTACTTCCTGCAGCCGTGAAAAGAGAGCCAACTAAGATTCCTTGGCTACTTATACCGCTTAGACGTTTATGCAGTCGCTTTGAAAAGTCAGAGAAATTCATTATCAGGCCCCCTTTTTCATAAAGGATCAAGCAAAAAAATACTTGTCCCTATTTTGTCCCTAGTGTCCCTAGCTCGTCTCTACTTGCAACAAGCCCTTCCTGCGATAATTAGAGTGTAAGAAAAACATGTTAGTCCCTGGTGATTGAAAAGATTTAACAAATCAATTATATCATACATACTGACAAATTTAACCTATAAAAATGCAAAGATACTTATAGGTGGTTATTAACAGACGAAAAAGCAGGGAAAGGAGGAAACCGATATGAGCGAGATTAGGAACTTAGACGGAAAGCTGGTGTGCAGGGTAGACGAAGCTTCCGGCATCGTTGAAATCAAAGTGAAGGGCTGTATCACTCAGATTAAACTAAATCCCGATGGTACAGCGAAGGTCATCCATCGTAAAGATACAGCAGCCTAAATAAAACTCAATATGTAATCCGCGAGACCGCTAGACGGCAGTGCGAAATACCTGAAAAGGTGTTCCACTGCCGTCTTTTTTTTGTCTTTCGGATGACCGGCGGCTCCTGCGGATTCAAAAAAATTTGAAGACAAAGGAGTCGAGTGAATGAGTAAAGAGATTAAAGTCGGAAAAATTGGGGTCCCAGTTACAGATGAGGTTCACAAGGAGTACTACAGGTTGAAACGCCGGGAGAGATATTTTGAACAGGATATCAAAGTCGGTAGCAGCATTGTTGATCCTGAAACCGGTGCAGTAAAAGGATACAAGCCCAGCAAAGAAGATTCCATTCAGCGGCTGATGGATAAGGGGAAGGATTTTGCTTCAGAAGAAAGCCTCGAGGATGTCATTGTCGATAAGGCCATGCTCCTTATCTTACAAGAAGCCATGAAGGAGCTGGACCGCCAGGAAAGAGAGCTGATCCATGATCTCTTCTACCAAGAGAAGACGGTGCGAGAAGTGGCAAAGAAAGATGGCATCTCCCATGTGACGGTGATGAAGCGTAGAGACAAGATTTTGGACAAGCTCAGAAAGTTTTTCTAAAAAACAGGTTACCAAAGTGCCCTCCCCATTGGCTAACAAGTGAGGGGGTCACTCCTTAAATACAAATAGAGGTGATGAAAAGATGAACGAGTTAATGAGAGTAAATTACACCCAAGATGAACCAACGGTATCAGGCCGGGAGCTTCATGAGTTCCTGGAAGTGAAGACGAAATATAAAGATTGGTTCCCCAGGATGACAGAGTATGGCTTCACTGAAAATCAGGACTTCGCATTGGTGGCTCAAAAAAGAGCAACCAATAATCCAAAGAATCCTATAACGGATATTATGGACCACCAGATTACCATTCCTATGGCAAAAGAGATCTGCATGATCCAAAGATCAGAAAAAGGTAAGCAGGCCAGACAGTATTTCTTGGCCATCGAAAAAGCATGGAACACGCCAGAGATGATCATGTCGAGAGCTTTGAAAATGGCTGAACACAAAATTAATCATTTAGAAGTGGAGAACAGCAGACTCTTAGTGGCCAATACGACCATGCAGCCAAAGGCAGAGTACTTTGATGAACTGGTGGACCGAAACCTACTGACAAGCTTTAGGGATACCGCCAAAGAGCTAAAGGTGCAGGAAAAGATCTTCATTCAGTTTCTACTGGACAAGAAGTACATCTATCGCGACCGCAAAGGAAAGCTGAAGCCCTATGCGGAGAAAAATGACCAGCTCTTTGAAATAAAAGAAGCAAGAAATGAAAAGACGGGCTGGGTGGGGACACAAACCCTGATTACACCCAAAGGAAGAGAAACCTTCCGGCTGCTTTTGAAAGGCATGTAAAAGTTTTAGTTACCAAATCGCTTTCCCATTGGCTAATAAGTGAAGGCCCCTTGGGAAAGTGAGGTGAGGTTGATGAAAAAGAGAGGAGGCAAAGACATGATGAACAGCGCCAATAAAGAACTTCAAGAAGAAATGGTGGGGGTGCTTACCGCTATCAGCATTGTATCCAAGCGATTAGCCGGCAGGATTATCGAAATGGATGAAAGCAAGGAAGAAGATACTACGGAAAAAAGAGAGGAGAAAACGAATGAATGAGAATGTAAAACCCGCTTATACCTTTACTTCAGAATCAGTCACCGAAGGACACCCGGACAAGATCTGTGATCAGATCTCCGATGCCATCCTGGACGCCATGTTGAAAAAGGATCCTGATTCAAGAGCTGCCATCGAGACAACAGTAGCTGACGGTTTTATCCATGTCTTTGGTGAAGCAAGGACCAAGGCCCGAGTGGACCACAAGAAAATCATCCGGGACACCATCGATGCCATTGGCTATAGAGCAGACGAGCTTTCAACAGATGGTGAGTTCTACAGGATGCTGATTTCCATCAATGAACAGTCAGCGGACATTGCCCTGGGAGTGGATGGAAAGGAACTAGGTGCAGGAGATCAGGGGATGATGTTTGGTTACGCAACGGATGAGACAGATGAGATGGTCCCCCTTCCAGCTGTCCTAGCTCATGCACTTTGCAAAAGATTGACGGAAGCCAGAAAAACGGGAGAGCTACCCTACCTTAAACCCGATGGAAAGTCTCAAGTGTCTGTGGGATATGACCAGAATCACAATCCAGTATGCATCAAAGCCATCGTTGTATCCACCCAGCACTCTGATGAGGTGTCTACCAGCAAATTAAGAGACGATGTGTTAAGCCAGGTCATCTTAAAGGCCATCCCTTCAGAGCTTATGAACCGGGAAACACAGATTCTGATTAATCCCACAGGGCGCTTTGTCCTTGGTGGACCGGCAGCAGATGCAGGGCTTACCGGTAGAAAGATCATCGTAGACACCTATGGCAGTAAAGGACGCCATGGCGGCGGGGCTTTCTCAGGAAAAGATGCCACTAAGGTGGATCGTTCCGGAGCGTATCTCGCCAGATACATCGCAAAGAACATCGTGGCAGCAGGGCTGGCTCAGGAATGTGAAGTGCAGGTGTCTTATGCAATCGGAGTAGCGAAGCCAGTATCCTTCAAAATCGATACATTTGGTACCGGAAAGCTGCCGGATGAAACCCTGACGGACATGATTGCAAACTTAATGGATATGAGGCCGGCCACCATCATAAAATCCTTTGGGTTAACCAGACCTATCTATAAACAGTTTGCCGCCTATGGTCACTTTGGAAGAGAGAAGATGATCCTGGACGGAGCAGAAAAAGACACACCCTGGGAGCTACTGGACATGGTGGAGACCCTTAAACACCTAAAACGGGAAGGAGGACGAGGTCATGAGTAGAATCAAGCTGGCCCTTGAAGTGGTAGAGAACATGAGAAGTTTAGCCTCAAGCATTGAAGATTTGGTACAGGCCATGGAAGGGGATGAAACCCCTGTTCAAGGGGATGGGAAAAAGGCACCTGCAAAAACCAAAGAAAAAACTGAACCAAAGAAAGAAGCACAGCCCAAAGAAAACATTCCAACCATTGAAGAAGTAAGAGCCTTAATGGCTGCAAAGAATCGAGAAGGGCGTAGAGAGGCGGTGAAGGCCATCTTAAATAACTATGGGGCTCAGAAACTCACCGCACTGGATCCTTCCCACTATAAACAGGTTATGCAGGAAGTGGGTGATCTAAAGTGAGTGGTTCCAATCATGCACACTCTGTCCTGTCAGCATCGGGAGCTCATCGATGGATGGACTGTACACCTTCAGCTCTTCTAGAGCAGCAGTTTCCGGATGAGACCAGTGTCTTTGCAGAAGAAGGCACAGCAGCCCATGACCTGGCAGAGCACAAGTTAAAGAAAGCCCTGAAGATGCGCTCAAAGAAGCCCACCAGTAAATTTCATTCCGATGAGATGGACGAAATGAGCGATCTGTATGTAGAGTACTGCCTTGGCATCATTGAAAGGGCAAAGGAAGAATGCCAGGACCTGCAGATCCTCATCGAACAAAAACTGGATTTTAGTGACTACGTGCCAGAGGGTTTTGGCACCGGTGATCTGGTGGTTGTAGGACATGGCACCCTCCATGTGGTGGACCTGAAATATGGTCGTGGGGTGGTGGTGTCGGCAGAAAAAAATCCGCAAATGATGCTTTATGCATTAGGTGCCCTATCCCTATTTGAAATGCTCTATGACATTGAAAAGGTGTCTATGACCATCATTCAGCCAAGGGTAGACAACTTTTCCACCTATGAGGTCACTGTAGATGAACTTCTAAGCTGGGCAGAAGAGGAGCTAAAACCAAAGGCCCTTCTTGCCAGCAATGGAGATGGTGAGTTTTGCGCGGGGGATCACTGTAGATTCTGCAGGGCACGAAATCAGTGCCGGGCCAGGGCGGTGAAAAACCTGGAGCTTTTAAAGTATGAATTTCAGGACCCAGCTCTTCTTCTTGATGAAGAGATCGCTGAAATCATCGGCCTTGCAGATGAGTTATCCAAATGGGCCAGTGATATCTACACCTACGCCACAGCCCTTGCCATTAATGAAGGGAAACAGTGGGCCGGGTTCAAGCTGGTGGAAGGAAGGACTAGACGGAAATATGCAGATGAAGATGTGGTAGCAGAGAAGGCAAAGGAAGCAGGATACACCGACATCTTCAAACAATCCTTGATTAGCATTACCGAGATGGAAAAGTTGATGGGCAAGAAAAAGTTCAAAGATATCTTGGGTGATTGTGTAGAAAAGCCAAAGG
>Ga0334895_1002856_pt1 | contig 14019 bp, 10 predicted proteins | sample GraSluR3_MG_7_FD_207229 | JGI IMG/M metagenome (GOLD analysis project Ga0334895, IMG submission 207229) | Sludge microbial communities from methane-producing bioreactor in Wageningen University, Netherlands - Granular Sludge_31_05-R3 | ecosystem: Engineered > Bioreactor > Anaerobic >... | reverse complement strand
ATCTGGTGCTCAACTCTATCCGCTTCACCAAAGATTTCGGCACGATCGTTCTCGGAGCCCGTCAATCGGCTTTTCAACAGGAGAAGATAGATAGTGAAGACAGTTTGATAGTCTATGTGCAAGATAATGGTATCGGCATTCCGAAGCATGAACAAGAGAATATCTTCAAAGAACTGTACGAATTGACGGAAGTAAACTCTCACAGTTCCGGTTTGATAGAATTCGGCTCCAGCGGATTGGGATTAGGATTGGCAACAGCAAAACTGATAGTGAATTTACATAAAGGCAAAATCTGGGTGAATAGCAAGGAAAATGAAGGAACAACAGTGTTCATCGCACTTCCTTATAAGCACAGTTGAGGAAAGGACAACATAACAGATGAGAATTTCGAAACAGGATAAAAGAGTTAATTTTTCGAAGATATTGGAAGAAAGCAAACAATGTACGGTTTTTCTACCATCAAGTATTAGTGAGTGTCTGCAATGCATCAGCTACATCGTTGGTTGGCACAATCGATATGACCGAATTAGTTTTGTTACAAACGATCAATTTATCACATTTTTCCAAAATCTGGATTTGCCTGAGTCAATTAAATTTACAACCGATTCAAAAAATGGTGATAACAAAAATGAGAATATCATCATCAATTTATATAAGAAAAGGAAAATCAAGTCTCTTTCACCTAAAAAAAAGAAAGTGGTCTTCGATATAAACAACAAAGGCAACATACATTTCTTGCCTTCACCAGATAGTTGTATAGAGCTGATTCACGAAATATCTTATTACTGTCAGCTTCCCTATAAAAACAGGGATTTGTCTATCAAAAAAGATCAGACTGAGCAATATGCTATCCCGTTCGTGCAAAATCAGAAGAACAATATCGTATTTCATACTTCCAAGTTAACTAATCTGCCGCTGCTGATAAATAAGATCAACGAGAGAGCAAAAGTGAATTTTTATGTCTGCGGAAAGATTAACGGTAAGTTGCATAATATGGGAGTGAGATCTATTCAGCCAAACACTTTCTATCAGCTATTTTTGATTGCGAGAAAATCTGATGTATTGCTTACCGATGATGATGAAACACATCAGGTGCTTACAAAACATGAAGTTAATGCTATGCGTTTGCCCTCCAAGTTAGTACTTTCTGCTAATAACGGACAGATAAAAAATTTGCTTAATGAAATAGACAAGTATATTTTTAATAAACAATAAGGGGAGTGAAGATGAAAAAAACTTATGTGATATTACTACTGTTGATAATGGTCGGTACTTTAGTTGCATCTGAACTTGATGACTTGCGTTTTGCTATGGGATTGTATAGAGATAACAACCTAACAATGGCAAAAAATGTGCTGAAGGAATTCATCAGAAACTATCCTCAGAGCGACTATCTTTGTGATGCACAATACATGCTGGCTATGATAAATTTGCAGCAGCGAAATTACCGGGAGTCCGACGATGGATTTGCTTATTTACTCAGGCATTGTACTCAACCTCGTATTCGTGCTGATATTTTACTCGGCTACGGGCAGACCAGATTTTTTTCAAATGACCTCCCTACTGCTCAAAAGCACTTAAACTCATTCGTCTCAGAGTTTAGCAAACATAGAGAAATATGGAAAGCATATTACTATCTTGGTAGAATCTCCTACGAAAAGAAAGAGTATGAACAAGCAAGAACTTACTACGAAGAGGCATGGGACAGAAGTGATGATATGATGATCAGACTGGCTCAGCTCGATCTCTTCTTAGCTACAGATGAGTGGGAACAAGCTTATGATATCGTAAACGAATTCTTAGAATTATCATCTGGTAATGAACAGCGTAACTTGGCTATAGTCAAATTTCATACCTATAATATAGAGCAGAACCGTTATCATGATGTCATAAATATAGCTTTTGAAGAGATCCCATCCACCTCTCGCTACTATGAAGAATATTCTCTATTGGTGGGAATAGCGTTTTACGAGAATGAAAGTTATGTGTATGCATTATCGAAGCTGGAAGATGTGAGCTCAGATAAGGGCAAATATTATCGCGGACTATGTCATATCAGTCTGGATAATCCCACCGAAGCAAAAGCTATCTTACAAGATTTGTACGATACTACGGATAATGAAGAGCTTCGTACCAATAGCTTTTTCTATCTTGCCAAATTGGATCCGCTTCCCGAAAATACTATAAGCAAGCTCAAATCATTCATCTCTGATAATCCGGAACATCCATTTGTTGGAGCTGCATATTATCAGATCGCTGCTCTAGAATTCCGGCAGGAGAACTATAAAGAGATGCTGCAAAATCTGGACAAGGCTGCCGAATTCGATTTGGATGAAGAAACAGAAGAAAAAGCTGCCTATTTACGCGCCGAAGCATTATTCAATCTCGATCGGATTGATGATGCGCTTTCGCAGTTTGAGAACTATACCAGCACATACCCGGAAGGTGTATTCTCCGATGAAGCTGTGTTCAAAAAGGGAGTGATAAAATTTCAGCACGAAAATTACAATGAATCTTTCAAACATTTTATCAAGATTACCGAAGAATATCCCGTATCGGATAAGATAGGCATGAGCAATTTTTATCTGGGTGAGATCAGCTTCATACAAGAGAAATATGAATTGGCACGAAGATATTATGAGCGTGCTCTTCTTGGAAAGGTAGACAAAGGTGTCGTTTGGCAGAAAATTGCTCATTGTCGCTATCGAGAAGGTGATTATCAGCGGGCGTTGTCTGCATTGACCAATATCCCCGATGAATCGCGCTATCTTTTTGATAAATACTTTTTGAGAGCTAATATCATGTTTGCCACAAATGATTATGCTGCTGCTCTGCAAGCTGCAAATCAGGCGGAAGATCATGCACGCAACTCCGAAGATAGAGAAGCGATATTGGCAAACAAAGCGAGAATTTTGTATCAGCTCAAGAGATTCGATGAGGCGGAGAATATTTATCGTCGCCTTACAATTACGACAACCTCTCCGGAAGCATATATTATCAAAGGTGCTTTGGCTGCCTTTAGTGCAGAGAACTATCAGAAAGCGATAGAGCAATTCACGACTTATCTCGAGAACTTTCCGGACGGTGCTGAGTACCTCTCGGCAATGATCGGATTGGGTGATTCATATTACAATCTCGGTCAATATAAAAACGCTATCCAACAGTATGATCGGGTAATCCGTCGAACAACGAACAGAGAATTAGTCCAAAATGTTTTAAACGGACTACAGTGGGCAGTGGAACAATCCTCAGATATCGATTTTCGTGATAAATTGGAGAGTTTGATGGAATCTGATATTGCCGATCTGAACAAAAGGATGATATTAGAGCGGAAGTTGGAATATGAATTTGACAGAGAGATGTGGGATGCAGCGGTTGCTTCTGCAAACAAGTATGAGAATAGTTTTCCACGCAGCGAAAGATTGCACGATATCCGTTTTATGAAAGCGAGGGCGCTATCTTATGCCGGAAGATATGATGAAGCTGAAAATCTTTTTATGAGATTGCACAATCAAAACCCCAGTCCATATCTCTCTTATGAATGGGGTATGGCGAATCTACGCAGAGGCGAGCGGCTACAAGCTTATCATATGATAAGAAATGCTGCTCTTGCGGTCCGGGATATAGAAATTTGGCTGAAACTACTCGAAATATCAGCCGAGCTTAATGTGGGCACCTATCAAAATGATCATGCCAGATTTCTGGAGTTTGCTTCCCAATCTGAGAAGGAAGAAGCTGAAGTTATCTGGGTGAGGTGGAATATCGAACGAGGCGAGTATGAAAGGATCGATCAAACTTTGGAAGAACTAGTGAAAAGTGAATCCAAACTAATCAGAGCAAAAGCACAATTTCTCAAAGGGTTGTCACTTTATGAGCGAAATAACTATGAGCAGGCGATCCCGGAACTCTTGCGGGTGCGCTATCTTTATCCGGATATTTCCGATATTCGCATAGAGGCAGAGTATTATGCTTGTCTCGCTTATTTAGAAACCGATCAAAAAGAAGAAGCACGCAATCTCTTCGATCTTATCAAACAGGAATTGCCACCCGAGAAGAGAAATGATTTGCAGGAAAGGATGTAAGGGGGATTATGCCATGAGTTATCGCTGCAGCTATCTGATAATAATCCTAGTACTTGCCACAGCTCTATCAGCCCAAGATTCTCTTGATTTGGGCGATATATTTATCTATGGCGAGTCCGAACTATTGCCCGATTATAGACGATATGACGATGATTTGCAGAATCATTGGATTATTTATGAGAAAGAGAGGTTCGATCATGAGCCCCAAGTTTATCTATCTTCTCCCAATAAAATGATTGAGGAAGAATATGATGAATCCAACTTGAGTGCTATGCTTATGATCGGTCATCCTGTTTATGTCCATGCAAAATTAGCTTCCTACTCGCAGGATAAACCTTGGTTAAATTTGAATTTAAACTACAATCATGATCAGCCTACTACCAGTTGGAGATCCAATACATATAGTGCCTTCTGGCAGAATAAATTTGCCGATCATAGGTTCACTCTGGATCTCAGAGGTGGATTGTTTACCGTAAAAGAACCATATCTTGAGACAGATATACGCGAGATTGGTTTATCCTATCAGACACCAAAGATCAGTCTAAATGACGATGTTTCTATTACAAAATTACAGTTGAGGGGTAGTTTGTTCACCGGAACGCAGGAACTCGAGCCTAGTTGGGATAAAATCGACAAAGAGGAGTTTCATTACGGGTTAAAGACAAGCTGGCTGGCAAATAAATTAGATGGAGAGCTTATTTATTTACATGGCGGTTATGGTCATGCGGGTGCTAAATCAATAAATCTAGCATTGAATCCTTATCTGGATCAAATTGGTGTGTGGTTGGCAGCAGATAAAGATGATATCTATGCTTCCTTGAATTTATACAAGGAAGTTGAGCTTACCAATAGTATGAAATTGAGGATTGAAAACAAGCCTGTACTAGTAGAAAGAAACCGGATCAATGATTTCAAAGAAAATCAATTTCAGTGGATAAGAGAAGATTATCGGATCGGGAAAGCTCCTTTGAATAGTACAGTCGCTCTACTTCATAATAGTTTTGTTCCTCTCACCCTCTCCTATAATGTCAGATGGGAAAAAGATAAAGACTATCTGATACGCGATGCCCTCTATACAGATAACTCGGATAACATATACCACCAAGTTTATTATAAAATTTTTACTGATCTTCTAAAGCAAACTGTTTCACTAAAAGCAGCATATAGTTGGGATAATTTATTTTGGGAAATTGGGGTAGCCTATCATATCTACGATGATGAAATTCCTTTTTTGCCTGGAAACACAATAAATACTTCTATAACTTATGAAAAAGGTTCATTAAAGACTGTTTTGGTAGCGAACTATACTGCAGGCAAGATAAATGATAAATATCGTCAGCAAGATCGGGATATGGATAATGCACTCCTGTTTGATCTCTATGGCTCTTATGCACTAGGAGAAAGGGTGTCCGCATTTGCAGAGATACAGAACTTACTTGATGAGGACTATTATCGCTATTTAGGAAGAGACTTCCCAAAAGAGAAGCGCAGATTCGTTTTAGGTGGGCAGTACAGATTCTGAATTATCTGTGATCCATCATATCAACGAAGCTTTCCAAGCGGATCTTCGTTCTATTGTCCAATAGCTGAGGATTATCGCCCTCGATCATCAGCACAGGTATATCAAGATACTTCTTTATCAACATCGTATCGATCTGACGATGACAAAAAGCTTGAGCGTAACTAAGGCAGGCATCGATCGCCCTCTGTTCGATCGCCGGTTTTATATCTTCCAAGCGCTCAAAAATACTATATGGATAAGTGTAATGCAAATACTGGTCTATGATATTTTCAGCGAGATAGGGCATACTGAATTGACGCTGAATTTCATTGAAAACCACTAAGCAACCGAGCGATTGTAGATAATCGTATAAATCTGGGATAATCGGAGGCACACCCAGATATGCCAGTCTATGCTTGCAGTAGATCGGTTTACGTTTTTCAGCTTCAGTTAGAAAACAATCCAGATCTTCCTCAAATATATCCGGATCTCCCCAAAAGTCAGATGAATTCACCAACCAATAATGATTTTCAAAACCGGAGACCAGTTGTTTTTGATAAGTAAGTTTATCGAGGTATATGAGCTTTTTCCTGATCTGGTCCAACCTGGTTTTATATGCTTGAGTTTCAATTCTGGAAGTCTGAAAATGCGCTTCCAATTTGGAGATTTCATTATCTAGTTTGGCGGGATCTTTATCATAAGGAAAAGCGAAGGGTATAACTTCAATACCCTGATCTTGCAGAGTCCACATCAAAGAATGGGTATTGGAGCAATCTCCTTCCATCACGCCGATCACGGCATCGATATCGTGGTGCAAAACTGTTGAATAAATACCTTTGATCCAAGCGCAGATATTGCGTGGATAGCCGGCATATTCGGCGTTTTCTACCAATTCCATCGGTGCATTGTTTATGAAGATATTGTTCAAATCCACCGGTGTATGTCCGGCAGCAAAGATAACTTCTACCGGCAAGCTCGAGGTAAATCCTACTTTCATGCGTTTACCTCATTATGCTCGATATATTGCAGATATTTATGTTCCAGCAGATCTACTTCTTCTTTGAGATTATGCTTATCCTCTTTTAGAGTTTTTATCTTTTTGGTAATTTCGATAATCTTATTTGGATCATTATATGAGTTTTCATCGGAGTAAACAGCTTCGTTTTGATTGATAGCGTCATCAATCTGATCAATTTTTTGATATATAGCTTCGATCTCAGTCTCTAATTTTTTTAGAAGTATGGGATTTATCCGCCGGGTTTTGGTATTGCGTGGTTTAGTTTTCTGTTTTTGTTTTGGTTCTTCTTGCAAGATAATCTCTATATCCGCATCTGTTTCGGAGATGGTGTTGTTTAAAAAGACAAATTTCTTAGTCGCCACATTATCGATAAAATAGCGATCGTGAGAGACGAATACGACGGTTCCGTCATATTCTTGCAGAGCTTTTTCCAAGCTGGATATGAGCGGTATATCGAGATGATTGGTAGGTTCATCCAAAAGCAACAGATTCGGTCGCTCATGTATCAATTTTGCCAGATGCAACCTTGCCCGTTCACCGCCACTTAATAAACCGACCTTTTTCTCCAGATCGTCGGTATAGAACCCGAATTTAGCCAAGTAGCCTCGCACATAACCTTGCGTTTCCAAAGGTACCAAAGACCAGATCGTATCCATCACCGTTATGCTTTCGTCCAATCCGCTCTGCATCTGATCGTAATAACCTATCTTGAGATTGGCTCCCATTTTAACTATACCGGATTGTTGTTTCTGACTGCCATTCAAAATATTCAAGAAAGTGGTTTTTCCGCAACCGTTTTTCCCAATTACCGCAATTCTATCCTGATAACCTATACGCAGAGAGACATTTCGGGCGAGAGGAGCATCTTCGAAGCCAAAACTGACATCTTCAAATATGAACACATCATTCCCACTTCTGTCGTCGGTTTCGAAAGTGAGCTCTAAATTTTTAGATTCTTTTGGAAGCTCGATAAGATCCATTTTTTCTAACATTTTTCGGCGGCTTTTGGCACGCGCAGTCGTGGAGTCTCGCACGATATTCTTCTGAATGAACTCTTCGGCTTGTTTTATCTTTTTCTGCTGTTTTTGATATTCTCTTAGCAAAGTCTCTTTTTGCAGGGCAGATTGGGATTCATAGGTGCTGTAGTTGCCTGTGTATTTATTCAGTTTACCGTCTTTGAGCTCCAATATCTTGGTAACAGTCTTATCCAAAAATTTTCTATCGTGAGAAATGATTACATAAGGTTTATCCGAGTTTCGCAAGTATGATTCCAACCAAATAATCATAGTGAGATCAAGGTGATTGGTGGGTTCATCTAAAAGGAGAAGATCGTGTGCTCCCAGAAGCAATTGTGCTAATTGGATACGGGTTAGTTCACCACCGCTAAAGGTGGATATTTTCCGGTTCCAACAGGAGATGGGGAAATTCAGTCCGGTGAGGACCAATTTCAGCTCAGTCTCGAAGTTGTAACCATCTATCAGCTCGAATTGGTGCTGAATTCTTTCTAAATTTTTTAGATTTTCCTCCGAATTTTGCAAAGTGAGTTGATGTTGTGCATCTTCCAACTTTTTTTTCAGGGCGATAAAATCCTGACGTGAGTGGAGCACAAAATCATAGAGTGTTGTATCTTGTGGTAGTTGAGGTTCCTGAGATAGATAGCCGATATTTTTATTTTTCGCTCTATTTATCACACCATTTTCCGGAAGAATCTCTCCGAGGATGATTTTAAACAAGGTCGTTTTCCCCGAGCCATTTTTCCCAATGAGTCCAATCTTACTATTATATTCCAAAGTGAGGCTGACGGAATCGAACAATTGCCGATTCCCCAGTGTATGTTTCAGATCGGATATAGCCACTATACTCATTTTTTACCTCGAAACCAAATTGTAAACCCCCAAATAAATGTCAAATGATGTATTGCTCAAAAAAAATGCTTGTCATCATAGTAGATAGTTCAAAATCTGTCTTTCGTCGGGATGTGGCGCAGCTAGGTAGCGCGTTCGTCTGGGGGGCGAAAGGTCGCTGGTTCAAATCCAGTCATCCCGACCAATTTTTCGAGGAATTTGTAGTATATATGATCTATATGAATTTGGCAATGTTTAGTGTGACGATTTTAAACCGTCTCAAAGACGCGTGGTAATCATGATCGCCTTATGCAGAATATTGATGTGATATACAAAAAACTGAAAAGTGAATTTGAGAAATACAACACACCTGTAGTAGATCTGGTAGAAGCACAAACCAAGGATCCTTTCAAAATATTGGTAACTACAATCCTTAGTGCGCGCACCAAAGATGAAACCACTTCCAAAGTAGTAAAAAAACTCTTCGAGAAAGTGGATAAGCCGGAAGATCTGAAACAATTGAGTTTGACAGAAATCGAAAAGTTGATCTATCCGGTCGGTTTTTATCATAATAAAGCAAAGTATTTACAGAAATTACCCGATGTTTTGGAAACAGAATTCGACAATACTGTCCCGGATAAAATAGATGATCTTCTCCAGCTTCCCGGAGTGGGGAGGAAGACAGCGAATTTGGTGAGGACAATAGCATTCAAAAAAGCGGCTATCTGTGTGGATGTGCATGTACATAGGATATCGAACAGATTGGGATTGGTAAACACCAAAACGCCATTTGAGACAGAAATGGCACTACGCCAATCTCTGCCACCCCAGTATTGGCTGATGTTCAATTCTTATCTGGTAGCATTTGGGCAGAATATTTGCCGACCACGCAATCCAAAATGCAATGCTTGTCCGATATATGATGAATGTGAACGTATTGGCGTGGAAAGCTTATCAAAAAAAGCGAGGTGATGATGAATATTCTGTCATGGAATGTAAACGGATTACGAGCGGTAGTAAGAAAAAACTTCTGTGAATTTATCAATCAAGAAAAACCGGATATCTTGGCAATTCAGGAAACTAAATTGCAGAAAGAACAGATCCCGGAAGAGATAAAACAACTACAAACTTATCATAAATATTGGAACTTTGCTCAGAAGAAAGGCTATTCGGGGGTTGCTCTGTTTTCCAGACTAAAACCGAAAGCAATAAACTATTCTATCGGCGATCCGGATTTTGACAAAGAGGGTAGGTTGATCATAGCAGAGTATGATGAGTTTACTCTGATTAATTGTTATTTCCCAAATGGTAAGATGAACGAAGAGCGATTGCAGTATAAGCTCGACTACTATGACCGTATGTTCGATTTGATGGAATCGCTCAGAGCTGAGGGTAAGAATCTAATAATATGCGGCGATTTCAATACTGCTCACAAAGAGATCGATCTGGCAAATCCAAAAGATAATGAAGATATCTCCGGATTCTTACCGATCGAGAGGAAGTGGTTGGATAAACTGGTAGAGCATGGTTATATCGATACTTTTAGATATTTTGACGACCGTCCGGAACAATATTCTTGGTGGACTTATCGTTTTGGAGCTCGCAGAAGGAATATTGGCTGGCGCATAGATTATTTCTTTGTTAACAAAGAGTTTATTGATAATGTTGAAAACGCATATATAAGACAGGATATCATGGGGTCGGATCATTGTCCGATCGGTATAGATATCAAGAGTTAGCATCCGATACTCTAATATTCTGTTGACATAGTAGTGAGGATTAAAAAAAAATGCATAAAAAAATATAGGAAGTAATGATGAAATCTAAACATATTGAAATACTTGATATTATAGCTATACTGCTTAAGTATAAGAAAATGATTATATTTCCCACCTTGATTGTTTCGCTTATAGCAGTGGTTTATATTATGTTGGTTCCAAAATACTGGGTATCTACGGCCAAGTTTATGCCTTTGCAGGAACAAAGAGCAACGATGCCTTTGGCAGGTTCGCAGTTATTGGGAATGGGACTATCAATGCTTGGTCCGCAAATTCAGGTCAATGCATTGGAAATGATAGCAATTATCAATAGTAGAACTTTTTCTGAGAATGTGGTCCGCAAGTTCGATCTGATAGCTTACTTCGAGATTGAAGATGAAGATGAGCGGGTTGAAATGGAAGAAGCAGTAGAGGCTTTGAATAAAAAAGTAAAAGATGTAAATCTGGATAGGGAGACCGGCATAATAACCCTTAATACAGAGACCAAAGATAAGCACCTCTCTGCTGATATCGCCAATTACTATATCGAATTGTTGGATAGACATAATTTGGAAAACCGGATGACCAAAGGACGTCAAAAGCGAGAATTCATTGAGGAAAGATTGACTAACGTCAAAGCGAAGATAGATTCAATTGCCAACGAAATTAATAAGTTCCAAAAACAACACAATGTGATAGATTTGGAATTACAGGCGATGAATTTGGTTGACCTATACTCCGATATTATCTCAGAGCAAGTAACTACGGAAATTGAGTTGGATTTCAATCGGCAGTTCATCGAACCATCCTCGCCGATGATAGCAAAGCTAGAAGCAAAGAATCAACTCTTGAAACAAAGAATCGCCGATCTGGAACATGTAGATAAAAGAGAAGAGAAGCTATTCGTTCTGAATTTGAAAGATTTGCCTGATTTGGGCTTGCAATATATGGAATTGGAGTTAACTATGGAAATTCAAACCAAAATTTACGAATATCTCTATCCCATATATGAAGAAGCAAGGATTGATGAGATAAAAGATCTACCGACAATCGAAGTGCTAGATCAAGCTATCCCAGCCGGACTGAGAAGTAAGCCCAGTAGAGCTCGTTTTTGTATCATCACTTTTCTTATCACTATAGTTACTCTTTCGATAGCAGCTATAGTAGTAGAGCGGATAAAGATGCTCGATAATGAAGAGAACAAGCCGAAAATTGATGAAATCAAAAAGTATCTCAAGTTTTAATAAACATCCTTTGAAGTATATCGTTGGAATACTACTTCTCTATGCGATAGGGATATTTTTGCTCCTTATAACTGACGCCTTACCTTCCAAATTGGTTCAATTGATGGCAGTGACTCCTCTGGTAGTTTTGTTGATGCTAAGGGAATTTGAGACCAAGCTATTAGCTGTTTTTTTCGTATTGCTGGGCATACATTTTTTTTGGGATGACAATTTTATTCTTACACATTATGTGCTTTTTTTGCCATTTTTTTTATTCTTTTGGCTATACAGGCATCCCTTGATAAAATTTGAACGAAATGGCCTGACAATACCCTTTTTGATACTAGGAACATCTTTTATAATCTCAATGCTTTTTTCAAAACATTATCAGAGTTCTGTGCATATGCTCATCAACTACTCACAAGCAATATTTTTTGGTATCTATTTGATAAACTACATTTCCACTTCAGATGATTTTAGAAGAATTGTGAAATTAATATCGCTTTCATTGATAATACCTCTCATTGTGGGAGTCTATCAAATCTTGTATATGTTCAGTCCTGCTTTAAATCATGTTCAAGGCACATTCATGAGTAGAAATAGTTTTGCACCATTTTTAGCGTTTCATTTTTTTTTATTTATCGGTTTTTTTATATGCTCAAAAAAAACCATCCAAAAATTGTTATGTATTGTGATAATTTCGATTATTCTTTGGGTGTTTCTAAACACTTTTTCTCGAGGAGCATACATAGGTCTTTTTATCGCAATATTGGTTTATTTATTTTTGATGCTTCCTAAAAGATATAAACTGCTATTCCCCGTAATATTGTTAGTGTTTGTGTTACTTATAGGCGGATTTGTTTACAGTATAGGAGATGCAAAATATATGGCACGGTTCGATTTGGAAACTCTGGACATGGGAACAATAGTGAGAATTGGTTTGTGGGAAACAGCGATTAATATGTTTGTCGAGAAACCTATAATTGGCTTCGGACCAAATACTTTCCAAGATGAGTATTTAAACTATTTCCCCATTATTATAGGAGCTTCTACGCTGGTTTTGGAAATTAATCATACACAAGCACATAATATTATATTAAATACTATGGCAGAACAAGGACTGATCGGATTGGCTGCTTTATTATTTAGTATAGTGTTGTTTTTTAGATACTTGTTCAAAATGTACAAAAAACCGGTATGTAGGCATGATAAAATGATACTGTCTTTATTCTTATGTTTCTTTGTTTATTTTATCGTGCACAATATGGTCGATATTCCGATGACAGCCTACCACCAACTCAATTCACAGTTTGTATTGGCTTCTTATTTTGCATTGATTGTGTCATACGATAAACTTCGTTATCAACTATATGAAAAAAACTAACACATTAATAATAACAAGAAATTTTTATCCTGTTGAAGGTGGCATAGAAACTTATATGCTTCAGTTGGCTAAAAACTGGGATAGAGGTCAACCTGCTGTTATGTGTTATCGGGATAATAATGAGCCAATCGGTGATGAACTTCCATTCAAAGTTTTTAGATATTCTACTCAACCCCTCTCTTACATGAAGGGGCTAAAAAAAATATTCAAATTAGTATGCGAAAGCAAGAAATCATTTCTTCTGCTTAAACTCCTAATTATACTTATATTGAATCGAAATGCCGTAAGGCAAGTAACAAGATTTTTGGATGGAGCTCACCAATTGTTTCATAACAGTAAAGAAGATTGGATAATCCAGTGTAGTAAACCTATTACTATGGGAGTCGTAGGTCTTATTATCAAAGTCAGATATGGATATCCTTATATTACATACATACATGGTGCCGAATTGCTTTTACAAGGTAAAAAGTGGAATATAAAAAAACTCTTTAATTTGGTTATGAAGCATGCAGATTTAGTAATAGCCAATAGTAATTATATCAAATCTTTGGCAATAAGTTTAGGAGTAAAAAGAGAAATCAAAGTGGTGAATCTTGGTGCTAATACAAATCTTTTTTATCCTATACCAAAGAATATCGATATTTTACACAAACATAATGTTCCAACGGATGCTAAAATTTTGCTAACGGTTTCTTCTCTTATCCCTAACAAAGGGAATGAAAGCGTAATTCAAATTATGCCCAATGTTCTAACAAAATATAATAATACTTACTATTTAATAGTTGGTGAAGGCAAATACAAAAAACACTTGAGACAACTGGCTATTAAATTAGGAGTGATTGATAACGTGAGATTTTGCGGAGAAGTTCCTCACAATTTAGTTAATGAATATATTAATACCTGTGATATATTTATTATGCCAAATAGATATGAAGGGTTTGGCATAGTATTCTTAGAAGCAAATGCTTGTAAAAAGCCTGTTATAGGTGGTAATTCCGGCGGTGTGCCAGAAGCAATTGTAAATGGCGAAACAGGTTATCTGGTCGATCCGGATAATATGAAAGATATTGAAGAAAAAACTTTATTATTATTAGACAATCCAAATATGTGTAAAACTATGGGAGAGGCAGGTTTTAAAAGAGTTATAGAAAGATATAACTGGGAAGCAGTTTGTGCGAGAATTGGTGAGATAATTAGGGTAAACATCGGA
>Ga0334895_1002848_pt1 | contig 14046 bp, 17 predicted proteins | sample GraSluR3_MG_7_FD_207229 | JGI IMG/M metagenome (GOLD analysis project Ga0334895, IMG submission 207229) | Sludge microbial communities from methane-producing bioreactor in Wageningen University, Netherlands - Granular Sludge_31_05-R3 | ecosystem: Engineered > Bioreactor > Anaerobic >... | reverse complement strand
CCTCCACCACCCTGGAGATCACTCAGGCCAAATCCTTCAACTTCCGGATCGAGGACGTCGACAAGGCGCAGATGAACGTGAAGCTGATGGAGAGCGCCACCAGAGACGCGGCCTATCGGCTCGCCGAGGTCGCCGACGAGTACATCGCAGGGATCATGGCCGCTCAGGCCGGCTCTGCTGTGGGGGCTGACGGGTCCGACAAGATCTTCGACGGAACGACCGACCTGGTGTCCGAGGAGCTCCTGGAGGTCAAACAGAAGCTCGATGAGGCCAATGTCCCCTTTGAGGGCCGATGGGTCATCATCCCGCCCTGGGTGACGAAGTGGCTTCTCCAGGAGGACGCCGTGAATCTCCCCACGTGGTCTGCTGTGGAGGGAGTGATGAAGAACGGTCAGATAGGCCGCCTTTACGGCTTCGACATCCTCCAGTCCAACAACGTACCGAACACGGCGGGCGACCACTACAAGGTCCTGGCTGGTGTCAGCAGGGCGACGACCTTCGCCGACTCTGTGAACGAGACCGAGGCTTACAGGCCGGACAAGTTCTTCGCCGACGCCCTCCGGGGCCTTCACTGCTACGGCGCGAAGGTCATCGATCCTGAATGTCTCTGCGTTCTGACTTGTGCTCCGAGCTGAGGTGGTGAAAAATGGCAACCAGATCCGAAATTACCGTAAACGAGCTTAACGGCGCATGGGCCGACAGAGCGGCACCCGACGCGATCGACAAGTCCAACCATCACTACATCGCCGCCGGGGCCAACTTCAAGAGGCTGCTGATCCTCGTCCACATCTCGGCGGGAACGGGAACCGGCGGCGCGGTGACTCTGAAGGCCGGAACCGCTCACCCTGCCTTTAGGCGAGGTCTCGGCGACCTTGTGAGAGGCGACGACGTGGTCGCCAACGATGAGTTCTGTATCGGACCCATTGAGACGGCTCGATACCTCCAGGCAGACGGAACGATCCACATCGACATAACCGACACGACCGGGACGAACATCGCCGGGACGATCGAGGCCTACGCTCTGCCTTGAAACATCACGCTGGTCAGCGTTAGCCATAGGGGGAAGCCTCAAAAGGGCTCGCACCTAGGCCCGTTCCCCTGGGCTTCCCCCACAAACCTCGAAGGGTACGATTCTATGACTGAATATGTCACTTCTGAAGAGATGGACGCCTACGCGGCCGACAGACCCGACTCCTCGGCCTGGACCGGCGCCACCGAGGCGGATCAAGAGGACGCCCTAAAATACTCCTCCTCCCTTGTGGACTCTCTTCTATTCGTGGGCCGGAAGTACGACACCGATCAGGCTCTCCAGTGGCCGAGGCTGATTAAGGTCCGGGGCGGCTGGACGGTCGAGAGGGACACCGAGGGGGACGTCTGCATCCCACAGGCCATTAAAGATGCAGTCTGCGAGGAGATCCTGGCGAGGCTATCTCCCACAGGCGACGAGAGAAGAGCCCTCCAGGCCTCCGGGGTGAAGAGCTTCCGGATCTCTGACCTCTCCGAGACCTTCGACCCTGCGATGCAGGGAGGCGGGATCAAAGGGACCCCCCTCATATCATGGACGGCTTACCGGCTGCTGGAGCCCTATCTGGCGAAGGGAGCGCGGGCGAGATGAGCCTGATCTCCGGCTACCTCAACCAGACGGCCAGCCATTACGTCACAGCCGAATTTTATAATGGGGCTCCTCTCGACGAGATCCCGCTCAACAATATCACCATCGGCGAGGACTTCCGGGTCAGGGCCGAGCGTTCGGGGACCGCCGGTGATCCGAGACACGTCTATCTGGTCGGGACCCTTGACGGTGAGCCCGTAACTGAAACTCTCACTTTTACATCTGGTCTATACGGCCCCGAATTGATCGTAACGAGCGATGAGCTATTCGACGACCTCACCGAAGTTACAACCGATATGGGAGGGGACTACGGCATAACAATCAGTATTCGGGCCGTTGATGCCGCCGGCGATGAGATCCCACCCACATGGCAAGAATTCGCTTGCAGGTGGGAAGACAAAAGATCGACCTACCTTAAGGTGAGTGACGACGAAGCCAGCGAAGTTATCGCCGTATCTGATGCCAAAGTGATATGTGAGGCTCAAATAGAGGCCGAGGCCCTGGTTAGGCCCGTTGTTGGCGGCGTTCCGGGTATAGTCTATGAGGTTAAGGTGGTGAAGTCCACGCCCGGCTTATCGGGGTCCGAGGAGTTCCGTGTTCTTCTTCTCGGGGGCGTGGGGGAGTGAATGACCCGCCGGACCCCGACCCAACGAATAGGCGACAAGTGGGCGAGGACGATCTCCGAGGCCTTCCTGAAGTGGCAGAGGGAGGTAGAGATCGACGGCCGAAAGAACATCCCGGCGACGACCTTCGACCCCTCTCCTTTCATCGAGGCCGCATTTTACGAGGGCGGCGAGGCTCAGCTCGAAGAGATCGGGAAGCTTGTGGGGATAGGCGTCAAATTCGATCTACGAAACCCTGAGACAGCGGCCTGGATCATGAAATATGGAGCGGCTGAGGTTAAGTACATCGACGAGACGGCGAAGGCTACTATCAGAGATATCGTCCTCCGGGGCCAGACTGAGGGCCTAACCCCCACAGCTCAGGCGAAGCTGATCAAAGACCATATCGGACTCCTCCCCCGCCAGCTCCGAGCCCTGGAGACCTTCGAGGAGGGGCTTGTGGGGATGAATGAAGCCGCGAAAGCGAAGGCGGTCGAGAAGTACCGCAATAGACTTCTGAGACAGAGAGCGATGACCATATCGCTTACTGAAGGCCACAAGGCAGCCAACGAGGGTTATCGAGCGGCCAACAGGGACGCCGTGAAGCGCGGGATCCTGGACCCCGACGAATGGGAAAGAGAATGGCTCGGGACACCCGACGGCCGGATGTGCCCTATCTGCGCGGGGCTTGTGGGCGCGAGGGCGGATCTTCCCGACGGTCAGTTTGATAGAGGGGGAGGAGGCGGGCCAATTAAGCACCCGAAATGCCGTTGCTGCGAGATCCTGGTCCGGAAGGTCGCATAACTGGTCATCAACACCGCAACAATTCTATTCTCACCATTTTATAAGCACCGTTTCGACCTGTAAAACCTCCTCTTTGTGGGTGAAATCAGCATCCATCGGGCTGTCTTATGTAAGCTGTCTTATGTAAGGAATCTATATATACCATCCCTTACATAAGACAACCCATGGACGCGGTTAAGGACCCCACAACGGGGAGGTTGTACAAACAAGAGATCTCCCTCTGTGGGAAGGAGCGGTGCAAGAAGTGCGAGCGAGGTGATGGACACGGCCCCTATTGGTATGCCTACTGGTGGGAGGGGGGGAAGACCCGGAAAAAGTACATCGGGAAGACCCTTCCGGCGAGCCTTACACAAGACAACTTACAAAAGACAGAAGTCCTTACACAAGACAGCGAAGAGTCTTATGTAAGACCCTTACCTAAGACAGATACCTTACATAAGACAACGGGCCTTACACAAGACAAAGCCTTACCTAAGACAGCAGGGAAAGGGGCCTTACCTAAGACAGACGAGGGGGTCGTCGAGAGAGCCCTGGAGGTGATCCGGGACTTCCACAGCAGAGGGGTGGAGCCGAGCGTCTCCCAAGTCGCCGAGGTTGTGGGGGGCCATCCTAAGCATTTGGGCCGGTGGCTGAAGGCTGAGGGGCTGGAGGCTCAGAACGTTCGGAGGGGCGGGACCAGGGCGAGGCGCTACACCTTCGAGCTGAAAGAGAAGCTGAAGTCGGGGCGCGAGAAGTGAGGCGGGTGATCTCCTCATTGATGTCCATTTTCCCATAACCTCCTAGATTTTACACAATTCAAAAACGTATCATGATACGATTCGTTTTTGCTAGAATTAAGCCACAGATCATATTTTCTATATTGTTTATATTCTATCTCTGTATTTATATCTATATCTCCGACTAGACTATACTATATTTCATCAGATGACCATCCCATCCGATAATCAGAGTTTTAGCCGCTAGCGTTTCATCCGAAATGACCGTATCGTATCATGATACGTTTTTACGTCCTAAACTATGCGTATAAGATATCTGTTCGGCCGGTTCGGGTCTTTCAAAAGCGTAAACCTCATATCAGCCGCTAGATACGGTTTTAGCTTCTGCATATGAGGCTTGGAGATACCAATGAACCGGGCCGCATCTCTTACGGTTGTCTGGCGCATCCTAAGACGGCGCATCTCCGAGAAGAGGCGGTCTACGTGCTCTTCTGCTGTGGACTGGCGGAGGGCCGGGGCGGGCTTCTTCTGGCTCTGGAGGGCGGCGATATCGAGGCGCATGTCGGGGTGGCCGTGTAGGCTGTGGTTGAATAGCTCTCTCTCCAGTTCGGCTATTCTCTCATCCTTCCGGGCGTTATCTTCTCGGAGGGCCGATACCTCCTCCTCGACAGCGGCGAGGCGGTCGAGGACCTCGGAGAGGAGGGATCGGAGGGCGGGCGAGACGTCGAAAGGTATATCTTCGACTGATGGGATAGAATCAGGTGACATTTGGGTTCACCAAACTGAAATGTCGTTAAGCGGAGGCAGGGGCTTCATGATTTCCCTGTTCTCCTCTTATCTTGGCTTCTTCTTCGGTCTTTACATGGAATAGGCAGTACTCTATTGCATGGGTCCGGTTTGCAAACCTCTTGCTCTCTATTCCCTTGTCGATCCATGCGGCTATTTCTGGATCGATCGTTATTGTAGCCACTACTTTTTTTTCAGGCATGTTATCCTATTTGGCCCTGCTTTATATTTAAGGTTTACTCACCAAAAGCTTTATATTCCTTTATGACCCATTATGTATTTGGTGAACTCAAATGCAAAGCATTGCATCCACAAAGGAGGCCGCGGGGCTTGATCTGCCCGACGGGCTCCACCACAGGCGAGGAGTCGAATACCTGGCGGCGGCCGCGGGGATGGAGCCGGATCAGATCGGCGCGGCGGTCGTCTTTGGCGAGGACCTGGGATTCTCGGAGGCGACGGGCTTTTTCTTGGATTCCAAGCGGCGCGGCTACTGGATGACCACGTTAAACGGGTGCAGTTGCCCGGATTTCACGTATCGAAGGGGGCCGGCCGGGGAACCCTGCAAACACCAGAAGAAGCTGGCGGCCATCCTCCGGGACAGGGCCCCCCACCTCCCCGCGGGCGTGACTCCCCTCTCCTCCGAGGAGCTGGAGGCGAGGGCCGAGAGGATAGCCGCCAGAAATGCCAGGCTTCGCGAAGAGCTGGCGGGGCTGAAGGTCCGGGCCACTAATCCCGATAGAAGGGGCTTCTGTCTGCCTGAGGAGGCGGAGGCGTGAGCCCTCGCCTATCCCCCTGCCAGGTGGAGGCGGCCCTAAACTGCCTTCTGGCGGCATATCCCGAGGTGGTGGCGCGGTGGGCGATGGGGTTGATGGCTGAGGAGGCCGGGCGATGACCCACAACCAGATGCGCCGGAGGCGGAGGCGACGGGCTCGCGCGGTGGATCGGTGTCTTCTCCGCTACTATAGGCAAAAGAGGATCGAGGAGGAGGTTGATCGCCTTCTCCTCCCATTGGATCGCTTCGCGATCCGGCCCGCTCCGACAGTCGCCGAGAGGTCTATCTTCTTCCAGTCGCCTCCTACCTCTCAGGGACCGGATATGCGGGGCCGGTGGTCCGGTCTTGCTGAGGAGGATGAGATAGATGGCAACTCTTTTTGAGGGTGATGAGATCTATGGGGAATCCCTGTGCGATCACTGCAGATCGGAGGCTTTGGCCGAGGTCCAACAGGCGATAGACCGGGGCGAGCCGAGGGCGGGGAGGTGATGATATGAAAGAAGTTTATGATAGCCACGATGTAAATGGCTTCTCCAATTTCCACCAAATTTATCACTCCTAACCGCGCCGCGACCTCTGTCACTGAAGTTACTCTGCCTGGTTGCCGCCAGACAGAGTAATCTCTCCATCACAGGTTACGCTATTTGGTGGTAAGCGACGGCGTTTGTAGTTGAGCTCTTGTCTAAATAAAGTTAAGCAAGCGCTCTCCACCTCCCGATGCAATCGAGTGAACTATTTAAATATACAGGAGTATTTTATATCATGGTTGAAAAAACAGAATACAAATACGAAACCTTGCCCGATCCAAAAGCCGAGCTTCATGCGTGGGTTCTCGAAACCGCGAAGGACATCGACGCAAAGCTCTGTGAATATGCAGACTCTTGGGAAGAGCGAGGCGGTTCAGGTACTACTCAAAGCATAAGGCGAAAGGATCTATTAGAAACACAAAACACCAGGATAGATCTTATCAAAGCGGTCATGGAAAAGTAGACGATATTTTACACTGTGGCCCTCTACAAACCCATTCATCTTTTTTACAGCCACTGGAACCAGGCTTGTTTACTCGATCTCAGGCCTCCCCACAGAGACTATAGGAATGTTGGCGAGCCGTCGCGTATCATCGTGGGGTTTGAGTTCTTTTTTGGGCTCATCCGAGGGGGTCGGCCCGGAGCAGTGGCGACTGATAGCGATTTCTGAGGCGAGATTTTGGCTCCTGGTCTGTGGGGATTTGTGGGGAGTGCAAAGCTTATGCAAAGCATAACCGTCGAAATATACGGCTCCGCTAATCGGGCCGATAGGTTTATATTCGATGTAATGATAAGTAATTCCCATGCAGGCGAAGGAACGAAACGTACAGGTTAGAATGCCCGTCGAATTGTACGACAGGATAAAGAAGGAAGCAGATAAGAAGAACACAAGCGTGGCGGCCACCATCCGATATCTATCGAGGCTGGGGTTCGAGGTCGAGGACAGACTGACCGAATACGCGGCGTACGCCGACACCGTCAGGGAACACCTGGAAGTTTGGCACGACCTGCCTGAAGTTGATAAAGTAAGGATTAAGGCCGAACTGGACGCATACACGACGGTCCGCATGTTAGCAGAGAATGCTCAGAATCGCGAGGACAAGGATTTGGATGAATAGGGCGACCTCTCCCCCAGGGGCGGGGGCGAACTTTAATTATTATTTTAGGCCATATCGGCCGAAGGGTATATAACTTTCGGGCTCAGAATATGTATGCGGGTCGAGAACCTCCGAATTCTCAGACCTAGGAGACAGAAAATGTCAAAGTATGATGGCATCCCACAAAGGGATAAAACACTGTCCATACATTTGCAACCAGAAGAAAAAGCAATGTATGCGGCAACGGCAGACCGACTAGGTGTACCAACATCGGCTTTTGGTAGACTCTTACTGAGAACTGGCTATAAAGCGATAGCCAGAGACCCAACTCTATTAACCGAGGTCATGGTATGAATGTTAAGAAGAGTTTTGGGTGGTGGCTCCGAACCACCACCGCCGCCGACTATTCACGCGTCACTATTCCCAAGAACCGCCTAGGAGACATTTGGGGCCGAGAACTTAGGATCAGTGATCTAGATGAATTCTAGGTATTCTACCCATAAATACCTATCCGTACCTCAATCAGAGGAAGGATTTAACTTCGCGAATCTTAACCCCCCCGGGGAGGGGTCGAGATGAACGCCCCCACAGTCGAAGAATTAACCCGGTTCATCAGGTTCCTAGGTCATGAACGGTTTGCCATCAAGTCGGTGAAGACGGGCGAGAAGGGCGCACAGGAGAAGCACTTCGACCTCATCAACGCAAACCGGGCCGTCGACTACATCAAGCTGAGGAACGGGAAGTGGCAACTGTGGGTCAACGTCCAGAGGCTAAAGAGGAAACCCCAAAAGTTCCACACCCACCTTGACGTCGAGGCCTACACCAACATTTTTATCGACGTCGACGCGAAAAAACCAGATGATAAGAAGGACTTCGCGGCCACCGAAAGGGAGCGCGGGTTTGCGCTGGCGCAGCTCCCCACAGTGCAGGGATGGTTATCGACGAAGGGCCTCAAGCCGGGGCTCGGCTTCAAGTCCGGGAACGGGGCGGGGCTGCTGCTGCCTATCCCCCCCACCCCACCGACACCGGAGTTCATAGCGAAGGTGGCGGCCTTCCTGAAGGTGGTCAGAAGGGAAGCCAACGTCGACGTCGACACGACGACCTTTGATCCCCCAAGAGTCTGTGGGGTCCTAGGGACCTGGAACTCGAAGTTTGAAGACGAGGAAGAGGGGCGGAAGAACCACCTCAGGGAAGCTATCGGCGAGATCCCACAACGGGATGAGGATGAGAAGCTCCTGGAGTTCATCGAAGGGCTGACACCAGACCCCGACGCCCTGAAGACCTGGACGGAGAAGTTCAACCAGCCCCCCGCAACTGAGGAAGCCGAGCCGGAGCCGTCGGAGGACGCTGGCGAGATCGACGTCGACTTCGTGAAGGAGAAGCTCGACACCCTTTTAGAGGCTGATCCGACCCTCCAGAGCCTTCTGGACTGGACCGACGAGGCGAAGGAACGGCACGACGGGGACCGATCGGACGCCGAGTTCGGGCTTGTGGGGAAGCTCACCATCGCCGGATTCACTGACCCCCAAATCAACTGGATCATGGCCTACATCTCGAAGATCGGGAAGTGGGTCGAGGAGGGAGAGCACTATCAGAGGCTCACCCTCCGGAAGATCCGGGCGAAGGATGCTGAGGAGGCCGCCGAGGACGAAGGAGAGGGTGAAGGGGCCGCCGACCCGGAACGGCTGAGGTTCAAGGACCTTATGAAGACCGTCACCGACGAGGAGACCGGGAAGAAGAGACGGCAAAGAAGCGTAACGGCGGCGGCAACCTCGATCATATCGAAGTATAAGATCATATCGACCCCAGACGGGCTGATATGGGTCTACGACGTCCAGGAGGGGATCTGGAAGCCGAACGGGAAGAACCTTATCGCCGCCGATCTTGATCACGCCGGGAACGACGTCGTTAATATCACGTTCACCCGCGAGGTTACGCAAAAGGTCTTCCTCCGGACACTGGACGAGACGGAAGGCGAGATATTCAACGTCTACCCCGACTTATTCCCCGTCGAGAACGGTGTCGTCGATATGAGGAAGGGGGTCTTCATGGAGCACGACCCTAAGTTTATGCTCACCTGGAAGGCTCCGGTCCGGTATGACAAGAGAGCTAAATCCCCTGTTATCGATCAGTTCATGGAAGACGTCTTCGATGAGACGGGCCGCAAAACGTTCATGAGCATTTTGGCCGCGAAAACGACCCGTCACGTATTCGAGTTCTTCTCGCCCTGGATCGGACACGGATCAAACGGTAAGAACCGTTGCATTGACCTTATCAGAGCGTTCTGGGGCGACTCCCGGATATCTGAGGTCGAGATAACGGGTCTATCGAAGAATAGATTCGACCTGGTCCAGCTGAAAGACAAGGACTTTGTCATCAACTCGGAGATCTCCGGCAAAAAGGCGGAGACAGATTGGATCAAGAGACTGACCGGGAACACGGTCGTAACCGCCGACAGAAAGAACCTCGCACCAGTCCAGTTCAGGCCCCACTGCTTTTATGTCGCCGACTGCAACAAGCCCCCCCGATTCGATGATACCTCGTATGGATTCGAGCGGAGGATCGCCCCAATTTCATTCAACACCAAGTTTGTGGACGACCCTGACCCCCGAAACCCCCGTGAGCGAAAGAGAGACCCTCACATAACCCAGAAGATCACCAAACCGGAGGAGCTCTCCGGACTGCTTAACCGCCTGATCGAGATCGCCCCCGAAGTTATCGAGACCATGACGATCTACAGGGGGGCAACAGGAGAGAAGATAGTCGCCGACTACGATATGAAAGCACAGTCGGCGGAGTACTTCTGGGATCTATTCATGATCGGGGATTACGGGAAGATCCTATCTACCTCCGGAGCTCACACGAAGTATAAAGAGTTCTGCGATCTGGTGGGGGCGCTGCCTGTCCATATCCGCGATTTCAACGCCGTGGGGATAAGTCAGAGATTCGAAAAGACGCGCTTCAAGACACCAGACGGAGAGAATCTCCGGGTATGGAATAACACCAGCTTTGACGAGGAGGCCTGGGGAGAGTTCATACTCAGTAGAAAGAAGAACCAGGTACAGGACCGGCTGGAACCAGATAGGACCAGGTCAAAATCAACAACAGGACCAGATGGACCAGATAAACCCCCTTGTTCTAAAGAAAAGATGGATAACAATAATACCCCCCAGAATGTGGGTAATGTTGTGGGGGATGGAGTTGACCCGGTTCATCTGGTCCATGTGGTCCCGCTATCGATTCCGACCCGGTCCAATGTGGTCCCATCTGGTTCAAAGGACCAGGTCCGATCCGGTGAGAAAGCGAAGGACGACGGGGTCTTCGGGAAGAGTCGAGCGTATTATCTTCAAGTCGGTGGAGGTCAGATCCCCACCATCAAGCAGCTGATGGACGACATCCCCAGCGAGTGGACAGCGGATAAAGCAAAAATGGCCATCCACCTCCTGGAGGAGAAGGGCGAGTCGAGGGGGTTCAACGCTCCACTGGATTGAGTACAAAGAGGACAATCTACAAAACCCTTTTATATAATGATTGTCCTTTTAGTACATGATGGCAAAAGGTGGTCCCGTCGGTGAAGATGAAGAGAAGGCGATCCTCGAAGCTCTGAAGGCGGGCCGATCCGTCCGAGACGTAGCCGACGAATTCGACAGAGCGACAGGGACCATATCTAACATAGCCGCACGAAATGAACTCGATTTGGGTGAACGTTCAGCAACGAAAAAGGCGGCTCTTATCAAGTCCTGTTACGCCGCCGAGGACAGGATCAAGCTGATAGGCGAGGCCCTGAACAAAGGCAGGGAGCTTCTGAAGAGCTGCGATAGTCCCCGCGATTTTCAATATCTGATGACCGGCTTTGCGATCGGCATCGATAAGCGGCGGCTGGAAGAGGCGACCGACCCATCGGCCCGGGGCGGGGAGATCCGGATCCTCTTCGAGAGGATGGGCGAGGAGGTGGAGACGTGAGCTTCCAAGTACCTGTGGGGAAGCAGAGGGACTTCTGTCTCGGCTCCGATGCGAGGGTCAATATCGCCCACGGGGCGGTGAGGTCTGCGAAGACCGTCGGGGCCAACGTCCGATGGCTCCGGGCCGTCCTGGAGGCGCCGGCGGGTGTCAACCTCCTCATGACGGGGAAGACCCTCACCTCCCTGGAGCGCAACGTCCTTCTCCCCATCTCCAGGCTTGTGGGGGCGGGCGACTTCGAATACCGGCGGTCCCTGAAGGTCGCCACCATCTACGGGCGGCATATCCTTTGCGAAGGGGCCAACGACGAGAGCGCCTATACCAAGATCGCCGGCCTCACCCTCGGCGGCGCCTACGTTGACGAGGGGAGCCTCTCCCCGGAGAGCTTCCTTAACATGCTGGTGAGCCGCCTCTCCGAGCCCGGAGCTCAACTCTTCCTCACCACGAACCCCGGCCCCCCCGCTCACTACCTCAAGAAGCGATGGATCGATCGAGAGGAGGAGCTGGACCTCAAAAGCTGGCATTTCACGCTCGAAGATAACCCCTGGCTGGATCCCGTTTACGTCGCCGAGCTCAAGCGCCAGTTTGGCCCCCCGTCCAGCCTCTTCTATCAGAGGTACGTTCTCGGTCTGTGGGTGATGGCCGAGGGGGCGGTCTATCGCAACTTCGACCGGGACCTTCACGTCGTCCCCTCCCTCCCCGACGAGAGGATGGAGGAGATGAGGGTCGCCGTCGATCCTGGGGCAACCCATCCGAGCGCGTTTTTGAAAGCTGTTAGGATCGGCGAGACGTGGTACGTCTTCGGCGAGTATCGGAAGGCCGACAAGTCCCCGGCTGAGGTATCGAAGGACCTTAAGAGGTTCCTCGACGGGATGCACCCCTCATCGATCGACGTCGACCCGGCGGCGAAGGCTCACCGGCTCCAGTTCATCGGCGACGGGATCGAGGGGGTCCAGCAGGCCGATAACGACGTCCTCAACGGCATCCAGCGGGTCATCTCGGCGTTCAATCAAGGATGGCTCAAGCTTGTGGGGCCGGCTACTCCCATGCTCCAGGAGGAGCTGGAGGGTTACAGATGGGATCCGAAGGCGACGGAACGGGGCGAGGACGCCCCCATTAAAGAGGGCGACGACCTCGTCGACGCCCTTCGATACCTGGTTAATAGGATCAGCAAGAGCCGCCGGCTTACTCCTCCGACGGCGAGACGAGAGAGGGGGAGGATCAGATCATGACTTCGACCGTACATACTGACTTAAGCTTCCTCGGACCGGGGCGAAAATGGCCCCCAACAGAGGATAAAGCGCGGCTGGACCGATACGCAACTAACCGCCTCCTCCTGGAGGGAGACCACGATCTCATCTTCACCAGCCTGAATGAGGACGACGCCCCCCGGATCGTCAAGATGAGAGTCAACTGGTTCAAGCGGATCATGACCCTCTTCTCCGACCTGGCTGTGGGGAATCCTCCGGCGATCAGAGCCGACGAGCCGCAGCAGCCCAACCTCGACCGGGTCGTCGAGGGTAACGCTTTCCACCTCACGGTCTACGACCTCTTCTCCGACCTCATAGCCTTCGGCGACGGGGTCATCAAGGTCCGATGGAACGGGGGCCGGGGAGTCATCTCCAGGATCGACCCTCGGCTCTGGTTCCCGGTCGTCGACCCCGACGACGTCGGGACCTTCACGGCTCACGTCCTGGCCTGGGAGATCGTCGAGGGCGACGAGAAGTACGTCAAGGCCGAGATCCACCTCGCCGGAGGGATAGAGCACCGTCTCCTCAAGCTCAACGCCGCCGGCGACGAGATCCTCGGAGCCGTCCCTCTCGCCACGATCGAGAGGTACTCGACCCTGAAGGACTCGGAGGAGACGGGCGTCCCCGGCTTCCTGGTGGTCCCCTTCTCCAACCTGAAGAGCGGCGACGGCGTCTTCGGGCTGGACGACTTCAAGGGCATCACCGACCTTGTGGAGGAGATCGAGCGGCGTCTCATCAAGATCTCCGTGACCCTGGACGTCTTTTCTGACCCCTGGATGGCGGGACCTCCGGGACTGAGGATCAAGGACCCTGTGACGGGCGAGGTGGTTTGGGCTTCCGACGAGAAGTACATCGCCCTTAACGAGGGAGAGAGCCCGCCGGAGATCCTAACCTGGGATGCTCAGATGGGGGCGACGTTCTCCCACATCGAGGAGGTCCTCGGCCAACTGTACGTGATGGCCGAGCTGTCGCCGGCGGCCTTCGGCGAGACGAAGTCCGGGCTCGCCGAGTCGGGATCCGCCCTCAAGAGGCTGATGCTCCCCACCCTGGCGAAGGTCAACCGGCTCCGGCTCCGGATCAAACCGGGGCTTCTCACCGTCCTGGAGACGACCGCCGAGCTCGAGAAGGCTTCCAGGATGCCGGGGGCGACGACCTTCGACAACCTCACTATCGAATGGAGGGAGAACCTCCCCACCGACCCCCTGGAGGCGGCGAAGGTGGAGGCGACGAGACGGGGAGCGAGAGCCACCTCGACGTGGGGGTCCCTATCCAGGCTCGACCCCGACGCCACCGAGAAGGACCTCGAGGCCGAGGAGGCGAGGATCAAGGAGGAGGAGGCCGTCCTCCCCCCCTAATTTATCACAAAAAGGACAAACCTTTAAATACTATACCAGTGAATATAGACAATAAGGCAAACGAAGGCCGCAAACTTCGGAGATTCGAAAATGTCCAGTGATGATGAAAAGAAGTTCACTCAGGCAGACGTGGACCGGATAGTCCAGGAACGGATAGCCCGTGAGAAGGCGAAATACGCCGACTATGACGAGATCAAGGCCGAAAATGAGGACCTGAAGGCCAAGATCGCCGAGAACGAATCCGCCGCCCTGGAAAATCTGAAGCAGAAGGTCGTCGCCGACCTCAAGCTCCCCCCCTCCCTGGCGGGACGTCTCCAGGGCTCGACTGAGGAGGAGCTGAAGGCAGACGGCGCCAAGCTGCTGAAAGAACTCGGTCCCCGTGAGCCTGTGGGTGGTGGGGGGCAACCTCCGGGCGACGTGAAGAAACCGTTAACCCGCGAGGCTGTCAAGAAGATGACCCCCGACCAAATCATCGCAAACATGGACCAGATCAAGGCCCAAATGAAAGAGGGCTCACTGAGGTAAGATAGATGGCAATAACGAATTTCATAGGCGAGGTTTGGGC
>Ga0334895_1002844_pt1 | contig 14051 bp, 14 predicted proteins | sample GraSluR3_MG_7_FD_207229 | JGI IMG/M metagenome (GOLD analysis project Ga0334895, IMG submission 207229) | Sludge microbial communities from methane-producing bioreactor in Wageningen University, Netherlands - Granular Sludge_31_05-R3 | ecosystem: Engineered > Bioreactor > Anaerobic >... | reverse complement strand
CTCTTGGGATGAAGGAAAGATTTATCACTCTCGGAGGGGCATTACTCGCCTTCAGCCTGAAGGCTGGAGAAGAGATGAGGCTTCAAAGATGAAGGTCAGGTGCGAAAATGGGGTCAAGGGCGAAGACTGGATCTGATGCTGAGCTATCGGACGTGCGGACGTCAGGGGAGCTGGAGACCGCGGAGCTGCTTTTGACGGCGGAGATATACAACCGATCGGAGAGCCTGACCGAGGACGACCTGCCGCCCAGGATCAGAAAACACTACTTCGACCCCGTGACGAAGAAGGTTCGGCGGCCGATCTACGTCACCGAGGGGGACGTCCAGGAGATCTACGGCCTGGGAAGCGTCCGGGAGGCGGCTAGATCCCTTCCTTTCGTCGACCGCGAGGGGCTCAGAGACCAGCTCCGGCTCACCGTCTTCGACGTGGGTGCTCGGTGGTTTGTAAAACGCGAGACCCTGGAGAGGATCAGGTCCAACCCCACCCTCGCCTACTTTTACGAGAACTACGACTCCCTGGACGTCAGCTACGCCGAGGCGAAGAAGAGAAACCAGCCCCTTCTCACCGACAGGGAGTGGGTCCAGGCCAAGATCCGGGAGCTGACTGCAAAAGTCGAAGAGGCCGACGACATCCTGAAGCTCGTCCGGATCAAGGCCCCCGAGGACGTCCGCGACAGGATGGAAGATCTGGTCCTGACCGGTGAGCAGGTCAAGGAGATAGATAAGGCTGCAAAAGCCCTGGAGCACCGGGACTACCTGAGGGACGTGGGGCTCTACGACATAGGCAAGCTCCTCTTCGTGGGGCCACCGGGAACCGGGAAGACCTCCACCGCCATGGCCCTCTCCGGAAAGTTCGGCCTCCCCGTCGTCGAGGTCCGGCTCTCGATGGTGACGAGCCAGTACCTGGGCGAGACGAGCAAGAACATCGACAAGGTCTTCGATCTCGCAAAAAATCTCAGCCCATGCATACTGTTCATAGACGAGTTCGACTTCGTCGCCAAGACCAGGACCTCCGAAGAGCACGGCGCCATCAAGAGGGCAGTCAACACCCTCCTGAAGGCGATCGACGACATCAGCCTCGTGGAGGACGGCGTCCTGCTCATCGCCGCTACAAACCACCCCCAGCTCCTGGACTATGCCGCATGGAGGCGGTTTGACAAGGTCGTCAACTTCCCGCTCCCGGACCAGGAGATGAGGCGGGAGATCTTCAAGAAGGTTCTGGCGAAGATCCAAGGGCAGGTCGACTCCCAGGTCCTGGCGGAGAGGACCGAGGGTTACTCCGGCTCCGACATCAGGCTGGTGGTGAGGGAAGCGGTCTTGAACGCCCTCCTGGAGGAGAGGAGGGTGATCGACCAGGAGGATATGGAGAAGGGGATCCAGGAGTTCGATCGGAGGATACGAGATCATCGAGGGAGCGCAGCGACATGAAAGTGACCCTTCTGGGGACCGGCGACGCCATAGGCACCCCGAAGATCGGATGCAGGTGTCCCGCCTGCGCCGACGCCCTCTGCGGCGGGAGGAGCAGAAGGCTGCGGTTCTCGATCCTTGTGGAGAATGCCGGAGGGAAGGTGCTCATCGATACCAGCCCCGACCTCCGGTGGCAGCTGATCAGGACCGGGATCAGCCGGGTCGACGGCGTCATCTGGACCCATGCCCATTACGACCATTACGCCGGCTTCGGCGACTTTCACAGGGTCCAGAACCGGGTTCCCGTCTACGGCCTCCAAGAGACGATGGACTACATCTTGAACTACCTCTACTTCATGAGGCCGAAAAGGAACGTCGTCGAGACGGGGGTGCCCTTCGACCTGGCCGGGATGGAGTTCACCCTCTTCGAGGTGAACCACCCCCCCATCTGCGAGGCGGCGGGGGTACTCGTCAGGGTGGGGTCCAAGAAGCTGGTGGTGACGGGAGACACCAACCTTTCCATCCCCGAGGCCAGCCTGGAGATGATGAGAGGAGCAGACCTTTTGGTCGCCGACGCCATCACCCCCCCCGGTTACAACCTCAACAAGCATATGGACTCGGAGGAGGCCGTCGGCCTCGGCCGCCGCCTTTCGGCGAAAGAGGTGGTATTGACCCACATAAGCCACCTATTTCCCCCCCACGACGTAGCCGTCAAGAGGTGGCCCCTCGGGTTCGACATGATGACGATCGAGCTGTGAACGCCGATCGAGCTCTGAACGAAAGTTGTTTATTTTTGCATCGGCGCAAAAGAGGGGCATGGGGAGTTTTCGTCTTTTGGGGGGGGGTCTGCCCTTGCTCGCGACCTTATCCTTCACCACCATATTCATAGTTCCGGCTGCAGTAGCAGCCGAGAGTTTGGGCTGGGAAGATAATTTTACAGACCTCTTCGAGATCGCCCCCATCCCAGACTTCGGGTCCGGGACGGGCGGCCCAGGCGAGACGAAACCGGGTTTCCAACCGATGGTGGCGGAAACGCGCCCAAAGATGGGGCTGACGATGGGCGGCATCAATTTCAGCCTCGAAGATCCGAAGGATGGTGAAGACGACGGAGACCGGAGCTGCTGGGGGAACTTCTCCCTCGTCCTTCCGCCGGGATGGAGGGGGTCGGCAGAAGGGGGGGGGAACGAAGGGCGGCTCGCCCTGGAGGGCCCCTGCGCCCTCGCTTCCATCGGCTGGTTTGAGGACTTCGGCGTCGACCCCGACGGCGTCCTCAGGCAGGTGGTGAGGGGCTACAGGAGCGAACCGTTGGGCTTCTCGGTCCTGACGGCGGAGCAGTCCCATCCCGTCGAGGTAGACGGCCAGAGGGGGTCGACGCTTAACGTCTACTATCGGCGCGGAGGCCACGAGTCTTCAAAGAGGCTCGTCGCCTGGTCGTCTCCCGTCTCGGGGAGGTTCTTCTTCGCCTCCTTCTGGTCCTGCCCTGAGTACTGGGATGAGAACCTCGAAAGGTTCGAGGGGGTCATCGAGAGCTTCAGGGACGAGGGGTCCGAACGGTACGCGGTGCTGCAGCCCCGGTCCCCCGTCCTCGACGGCTGGGGTACGGTCCTATCTCTTACGCTTCTGTCTTATCATTTTTCGAGCCGGCCTCCAACCCAAAACCCCGAGGTGGGGGTGAAGGTCGTCATCAAGAGCCGCCGAGAGGGAGGGCGGATCGACGAGGTAGCCTGCGAGGAGATAGTCACCCTCCGCCGGAGGGCGGAGGCTCCGGCCGGAGAGGTGGCGCTCCAGAAGCTCCTTTTGGACGGGGGATACGGGGCGGTCCTCCTCCGGAGGGGGGGAGCCTTCTGGGTGGCGGTCCAGGGGCCGGAAGGAAATTGGCAGCCGATATCTCCGGCCGCGGACGGAGCCGTCAGGGGGGTAGGGGCCCTGGTGCAGCCCGAGGAGGTGGATTGGTACCGCGGGATGGTGGTGGACGGGGTCAACGTGGTGGGAGAGCTCACCGGAGAAGACGGCTCCTTGGGCGGCGCCTCCATCGAGAAGGACTGCGACCCGCCCCGGATCGTGGACCTCCCCCCTGCCAGAATGGTGGACCTGAGATGGATATTGGGTCTCAGAGACCTGTTGGACCGTTACACCTACGCCGGGGAGGGGGAGGACCCGGACTCCTCCCATCGGGCTCAGGTATCCTGGGCGCTCCTCGAAGGGGAGGGGTACGACGCCCTTCTGGTGGAGGGTTACGAGGGCCACCCCCTCCACCCGCGGATGTGGGTCGCGGTCCGGGATCCAGGGGGAGGGTACGTGGCCGTCGACCCTGCGGCGGGTGACCAGCGGGGCCTCGGAGAGGTGGTCTTCGCCGATGATCGGTTTTATGGGATCGGCTACGATACGTCCCAGCTCTTCTCCTGCCTCTGCCCGGATAGGGGCCTCTCCATCGATCCGGGATCGGTCAGGACGGAGGGACGATGACCTCATACCTTCGCCCCCTCGGCGCAGAGGAGCAGAACCGCCTCCTCTCCGCCCTCAACTCCGAGGGGGATAAGATTATGCTCAGGCTCCTTTTGGAGACGGGCCGAAGCCTGGAAGACCTCCGGGGAGCGAAGAGCTGCGACCTTGATCGAGACCGGGGGGTCCTCCGGTTGAGAGGAGAGGATGAAGAGGCCGAAGATGGATCCTCCGGGGTCGAGGAGATCCCCCTCTCGCCGGAGCTCCTCAGGGCGGTGGAGGGTTACATCGACGACAACCCCGGCAAAACCCACATCTTCGAGGGGAGGTGCGGCAAGCCCGTCGGCCCGAAGTGGGCGAGGTGCGTCCTCGTCCCCGCCGCCGCGAAGATCGGCGTCGAAGATCCCCGGGCCGGGACAGACCGGGGCTGATCCGTCAAACCTTGCCGGCCTTTTGGCGGAGCACCAGGGCGAAGACCCCGCCGACGAGGGCTATCGCCGAACCCAGGAGGACCGCCCCCTCGTCGAGGTGAAAGATGAGGAAGATGGATGTGACGATCCCCAGCGTCGGGAGTATGGGGAGGGTGCCGATCCTCAACGGAACCCTGAAGGGGCGAGGACGATCAGGATCTTTGTACCTCAGATAGATGAGGCTCGCGTTGATGACGACGAAGGTAGAAAAGAGGATGAAGTCGTTGGCGCTGGCGACGAAGGCGATGTCTCCGGAGAAGACGAAGGCCATCGAGAGGATCATGACGACGAGGATCGCCGTCCAGGGAGTCCTCCTCACCGGATGGACCCTCGCCAGAAAGGGAGGCATCGACGAGGACTTTGCCATCCCGTAGACTATCCTGGAAGATGCGAGGAGCATCAGAAGGACGGTGTTGGCGGTGGCGAAGAGGGCGATGACGGATATGACGACGAAGGCCTCCGGCCCCAGGGCCTCGGCCGCCACCTCGGCGAAGGGGGCGTCGGAGGCGGCGAGGGCCTCCCAGGGGACGACGGAGACGACGCTCACAGCCACCAGCATGTAGAGGACGATGGTGGTGGCCAGGGCGACAACCAGGGCGAGGGGTATGTTCCTCTCGGGGTCTCTGGTCTCCTCCGAGAGCTTCACCATCTCTTCAAAGCCCATGTAGGCGAAGAAGATGAGGGCCGCGGCCCCGAAGATCCCGTCGAAGCCGCCAGGCATCTCGAAGTAGTCGACGCTTCCCAAATGGGGGAGGCCTATGTAGATCACCATCAAAAGCCCCGCCGTTTCGACGAGGGTGAAGACGATGGCAAACCAGGCAGAGATCTTGATCCCCCAGAAGAGGACGATAGAGAGGGTCAGGAGGAGGACGATCGCCGATCCGAGGATCGAAAGCCCCGTCAGGGCCTCGAAGTAGCCGCCGAAGCCGAGGGCGACCGTCGACGCCCCGATCACCCCGCTGAAGATGATCATCCATCCGACGACGAAGGCGAGCCCCTCGCCGAAGGCCCGGCGGGTATACTCGTGCTCGGCGCTGGCCTTCGGAAATATCGAAGAGAGCTCGGCGTAGCTGAGGCCGGTGAAGACGGCGACGAGGGCCGCAATGGCAAAGGAGAGCCATAATGAGTTTCCGGCGAGGCCCGCGGCCTTCCCGATGAGGGCGTATATCCCCGCCCCCAGGATGATCCCGACGCCGGAGAGGGTCACCTCGAAGAGCCCCAAGACCCTCTTCAGCTCCGTCTTCTCTGATTTTGTCATGCCGCTTTGCAGCCCCCATCGAATTTCCAGTTGGATCTCCTTCCAGGTGGAGCTCCTTATACGAGAGTTCCTCAGTTCTGAGCTGAGGAGGACGGTCGAAGGTCCTTTATCCTGAAAGATTAAAAAGAATTTCCTGATATGACGAATGAGGTTTCTGATCGCCCCGAGAGCTTCCGAAAGACCGTCGAGTTCTATCTCATCGACTACAGGACGCCCTTCGGAAAAGCGATAGACATCGGCATAATCTCCATGAACCTCCTCGTCTGCGCCATCTTCGTCGTCGATACCTACGACATATCCGATGGGCTGAGAACCTTCCTATGGAGGCTCGAGCTCTCCGTCGTCGCCTTATTCGTCATCGAGTACGTAGCACGCCTCTACGGGGCAGAGGATAGGGGACGGCAGCTCTTGGACGTCTACAGCATAATCGATCTTGTGGCGATACTGCCGACGCTATTTCAAGCGATCCTCCCATTCATCGGCCTCTCCCTCAACATCGCTTTCTTAAAGACGGTCAGAGTCTTCAAGGTATTCAGGATATTCAGGTTCCTCCGGTTCCTCGCAGCCCCCCACTTCTTCTTTGGGAGCATCTCCCTGGAGCTTGTGAAGTTGGTGAGGCTGGTGACGACGATACTGATCCTCTTCTTCATCGGCTCAGGCCTCTTCTACTACGTAGAGAGCCCCGCCAACGAAGGGGTAAGAAACTTCACAGACGCCTTCTACTTTACAGTGGTGGCCCTCACCACCGTCGGCTTCGGAGACATCGCCCCCGTCACCGATGCCGGCAGGCTGGTGACTATCCTGATGATCCTCTCGGGGATCGTCCTCATCCCCTGGGAGGCGAGCAAGATCGTCAAGGAGTGGGTCCTGATCACCAGGAAGACGGGCGTCCTCTGCCCGCGGTGTGGCCTTGAGGAGCACGAGGTCGACGCCTCTTACTGCAAGCGATGCGGCCATCGGCTCTATCATGAGGAGGTTGTCGATGATGAGGAGGTTATCGATGAGGATTGAGAAGTCGGGGTGCTTTGGTGGCAGGTCGATCTCGTCTGCTTCTGTCTCAGAGCGGTTATTTCGCGGATGTTCTCAACACCGGGGTAGAGGATCGAGGTTCGGGACGGGGGGGGCGGATACTCCGGTTTGAGGGACTATCCGGGATTTAGTCCGAATATAACGGAGCATCGGCGCATCAAATCCTATTTCATAGGAGTATATGGACTGAAAACCGAATTTCCGAGATTATTTTTCCATTATACCAATAAACAGAATAATACGGATTTTGATAAGATAACCGATGATGATAAGGCGTTTTTGGGGGATTAAACTCTTGGATCAACAGGTTTATTTACCTGATATGGATAATGGCGGCTTGGTAAACACATGACCGCGAATAAATTCGCAAACCACCTTGAAGGTTACATTTCAAGGGTTTTATCTGGATTGGAACTATCTAAACCAGATTTGAGGAGCCATAGTCACGTTAAAGCAGATTTCGGAGCATTTAAGATGATGGAGTCCGCCATCATGGAAATTAAACCTCTCTATCGGATAGGTGAGGGCATTGTTTGATTCAGCGTGCGCCTCCAGTGGCGAAAACGATTTTATAGCCGAATCCTCCGACGATAAGCCTCCACAAACGGCCGAAACCGTCCACGAGCTCCTGGCCCGCCTCGGCGCCGACATGGCAGAGATCGAGCGGGTAAAGAGGGTCTATCCCATGAAGATCAGCAGCCACTTCCTCGCCCTCATCCGGGAGAAGGACGACCCCATATGGAGACAGGCGGTGCCGTCCGCCGAGGAGCTCTCGGACTTCCGCAACGTCGCCGACCCGCTATCAGAGGGGAGGGATACGAAGGTGCCCGGGCTGATCCACCGGTACCCCGACCGGGTCCTCCTGATGGTCAGCTCCAAGTGCGCCATGTACTGCAGGTTCTGTACACGAAAACGATCCGTAGGCAGGGTCGAGCAGACCCCGATGCAGCAGATCTTCGCCGGGATAGAGTACATCAGAGGCCATCCCGAGGTCAGAGACGTCCTCCTCAGCGGCGGCGATCCGCTCCTCCGGTCCAACCGGGAGCTGGACATAATCCTCCGGGAGCTACGGTCGATACCCTCCGTAGAGATCATCAGGATAGGGACTCGGATCCCTTCGGTGATGCCCGAAAGGGTCACTCCGCGGCTCGTCAAGGTCCTCAAGAAGTACCATCCCCTCTACATGAACATACACTTCGAGCACCCGAGGGAGATAAACCCCGAGAGCGAGCGGGCGCTGAAGCTCCTCGCCGACGCCGGCATCCCCCTGGGCAGCCAGACGGTCCTCCTCCGGGGCGTAAACGACGACCCCGAGGTGATGAAGGAGCTGATGCAGAAGCTGGTCAAAAATCGGGTCAGGCCCTACTACATCTACCTCTGCGACCTCGTCAAGGGCGTCGAGCACTTCAGGACCTCTCTCCAGGCGGGCTTCGACGTCATCGGTCACCTCCAGGGCCACACCTCAGGGCTCTGCGTCCCCCACCTGATCATAGACTCGCCGGGGGGGGGGAAGATCCCGATCCTCCCGCCGGACTACCTCCTCGCCTCGGATGAAGAGAAAGCGGTCATATCCAACTACAAGGGCGAGGTCTACGAGTACCCCAACCCGAGGCTCTGAGATGAAGGTCGCCCTGACGTGCAACACCCTCCCTCCCGACTACTCTCGGGAGTCGGGGGACGACACCTTCTCCGAGTTCGACGCCCCATCGACGATCGCAGCGATAAGAGATGCTCTTCTGAACCATTGCGATGAGGTCGAGGTCGTCGAGGCCGACGAGAACGCTTACGAGAAGCTGAAGAAGGGAAATTTCGACCTCGCCTTCAACATCGCCGAGGGCGTTCGGGGGGAGGCGAGGGAGGCCCAGATTCCGGCGATGCTGGAGATGCTGGGGATACCCTACTCCGGATCCGGGGTCACCACCCTTGCGATCACCCTGGACAAAAGGAGGACGAAGGAGGTCCTGGTGGCCAACGGCATAAGGACCCCGAGGTTCCAGCTTCTGACCCGAGGCGGGGACCTCTCCATAGACCTGAAATTTCCCCTCTTTTTGAAGCCCAACGGCGAGGGGTCGAGCCGGGGGATCACCGCCAGATCTCTGGTGAACTCAAAAGAGGAGCTGGAGGAGGTCGCCTCCGAGATGGTGGCAACGTACCGCCAGCCGGTTCTAGCCGAGGAGTACCTGAAGGGAAGGGAGTTCACCGTGGGGCTTCTTGGAAACCCGCCCGAGGTCCTTCCCATCGTCGAGGTCGGCTTTGAGGCGCTCCCCGCCGGTGCTCCCCGGTTCGACTGCTACGAGGTGAAGTGGATCTACGACTCCCTGGACGCCGGGTACGACACCACCGTCTGCCCGGCCCATCTGGACGACGACCTCCGTTCTCGGATCGAAGACGTGGCCAAGAGGACCTTCGAGTCCCTGGAAGTGAGGGATCTATGCAGGCTCGACCTCCGCCTCGACAAAGATGGTGAGCCGAGCGTCTTCGACGTCAACGCCCTCCCCGGCCTCATCCCCGACCCGGCCGAAAACTCCCGGTTCCCCAAGGCCGCCTATGCTGCCGGATACTCGTACGAAGAGCTTATAGGCGAGGTCTTCAATGCAGCCCTCAGACGCGAGGGAATTTCGAGATGAAGGCGGCGATCCTCTACAATATCCCGGGCGAGGGGTCCAGAAGCGAGATCGAGATGGAGGCGGAGATTGAAGTCCTGGAGACGGTGGAGGAGGCGAAACGGAGCCTCGAAGCCGCGGGCCACGAAGCCGTCACCCTGCGGTGCAGCCTGGAGGCGCTCTTTTCCCTCAAGAACTTCGACCTGATATTCAACCTGGCCGAGGGCTTCGGCGACGACCTCCGGGCCGAGCCGAAGGTGGCGGGGTTCATCGAGCTTCTCGGCGTCCCCTACACCGGCTCACCTCCTGGAGCCCTGGAGGTGGCGAGGGACAAGGGGCTCTCCAAGCTCGTCCTGGAGAGGGAGGGGATACCCACCCCCAGGTTCTTGGTCTTTCGAACCTCCGACGACAAATTCAGCCTCGACTTTCCCGTGATCGTAAAGCCCGTTCTGGAGGATGCGTCCATCGGGATCACCGCCGACTCCATCGCGAGGGACGAGATGGATCTGAGGGTCAAGGTATCGAGAGTTATAGAGACCTACAGCCAGCCCGCCCTGGTCGAGGAGTACATCGAGGGCAGAGAGGTGAACGCCGCCCTCTTCATCGGACCCGACGGCTCCGAGGTTCTTCCGATCTCGCAGATCGTATTCAACCTTCCTGAGGGCGTGCCGAGGATCCTGGGCTTTGAGGCGAAGTGGCTGGAGGATAGCCCCTTCTTCCAGAACACGGTCCCCATCTGCCCCGCCCCCCTGGATCCGGAGCTTAAAGATCGAATAGAGGCCCTGGCAAAGGGGGCCTGCTCCGCCCTGGGGGTCGAGGGGTACGCCCGGGTCGACTTCCGGATCCGGGAGGAGGACGGCGAGCCCTTCGTCATCGAGGTGAACCCCAACCCCTGCATCAATCCCTCGGGGAGCGGCTTTGCCCGGGCCGCCGCCGCCGCCGGGATGGACTACCCAAAGCTCGTCGAGAGGATAGCGAGGTCCGCCCTGGACCGCTTCGGGAGGGGTCACCTCTGGTCGGAGGGAGAGGGGGAGGGCAAAAAGGAGGGCGGTGAAGGCGATGGAGAGGGCTTCTCGGCGGGGGAACTCAGGTTCGCCCGGGTGAGGGCAGAAGACGCCCCCCTCCTCTTCGGCTGGTTTGAGGACGAGGATCTGACGAAATATATGGAGCCCTCCTCTTCCCTGACCACAGATCAGCTGACCGTCAGCGTCCTCTGCTCCAAGGACGAAGACTTCATGATTTATTGGGGTGATGCAGCAATCGGTTTTGCCTCCCTCTATGAGAGAACCCCCTGCACCGGCGAGATCTCGTACCTGATCGGAGACCCCGAGTACAGGGGGAGGGGCCTTGGAAGAAAGATCGTCCTAGCTCTCCTGGACCACGGCTTTTCGCGCCTCGGGCTCAGATCGATCTTCGCCTCGGCCACCGTCGAGAACCAGTCCTCGGTAAGGGCCCTTGAAGGAGCAGGCTTCCGGAGGATCGGGACGAGGCGGGCAGCCTCCCGGCTGGGAGATCTCTGCCTCGACGACATCCTCTTCGACATCACGAGAGAAGAGCATCTGGGCAGGAGAAAGGGATCGGATAGATAGGATGAAAAAGATGAACGAGCGGATCGCTGTCGCCCTCGGCGACATCACAAAATTGGAGGTCGACGCCATCGTCAACGCCGCCAACCCCTCCCTCCTCGGCGGCGGGGGCGTCGACGGCGCGATACACCGGGCGGCGGGCCCGGGCCTTCTGGAGGAGTGCCGGACCCTCGGCGGCTGTCCTCCCGGCGAGGCGAGGATCACGAGAGGGTACCGCCTTCCCGCGAAATTTGTGATCCACACTGTGGGGCCGATCTGGCATGGGGGAGACCGGGGCGAGGAGGAGCTTCTCGCGAAGGCCTATCGCAGTTCTTTGGAGCTCGCCGAAGAGAAGGGGATCAAGACGATCGCCTTTCCGGCCATCAGCGCCGGAGCCTACGGGTTTCCGATGGAGAGGGCATCAAGGATAGCCGTCGCCGAGATCAGGGATTTTCTGGAGAAGAACGGCACGATCGAGAAGGTGCTTTTGGTCTGCTTCAGCGAGAGGGCAAAAGGGTGTTATCGCGATGCTTTGGAGGAGAAGTGATGAGGTTCCAGTTTTTCAGGGCTTCTGCGGCATCTTCGAATATCTGGGCGGTCTTTGAAGAGATTGCTGTCTAGCATCAACCCCGCCCCAGCTAGGCCTCGATCTCTTCATCGGTGAAGTATCTGCCCGCTTTCAAGTCCTCCAGCGCCTCTTCGATCCTCTTGAGCGTATCCTCGCTGAGGGGCTCATCGTCCGTTGCCATGGTGGCAAGCCGATCGACGACATCGTTGTAACTCTCCCGAGGGTGCCGCTTCAGCTCGTCTAACCGCGCCTTCGTCTCCCAGCGGATCACGATCGTCGTGGTCTCAGCCATATATCGGCCTATAGGGGGATATACCATATGAAAGCTACCGCCCTGTCGAGGCTGGCCCGACTGAAGTATCCTTTTTATGACTGTTCTTTCCGGGGCAGCGCCGACCTGAAATACCCAAATCGATCGTGCTCTTGAGCGCAAGAGAGATGTAGGCCCGGAGCAAACCCGTCTCCAGGCATAAACTAGCGAGGTATTCTCCATGGAACTTGATGAGATGGCAAAGACCCTGGTCGAGACACTCCACCTGGAAACTAACCCTGTGGGCGTGAAGCTGATCAAAAAGGAAGAAGATATCCCCAAGAACACGAAGATGATCCCCGAGCCGCTGCGCTACTGCGAGATGGTCCAGGCGGCGAGGCTCCGGGGCGAGACGACCCTGGCGAAGGTCGATATGCACTCCTGCAAGGGAGGCGCTGCGGGGTTAGGGCTGATGGAGTTTCCCGAGAACATCTCCTCCGGAAACCTCTACTTCTCAAAGCTGAACAAGGTGGTGACGAAGGAGGCGGGATCCAATATCGTCTCCTCCTTCCCTGCCCAGAAGGCGGGGAGCACCGTGGCGACCCTGGTTGCGCCCCTCGATAAGATGACGACGAAGCCGGACGTCGTCATCTTCGTCGGAAAGCCCTTCCAGGCGAGGAGGGTCGTCCAGGCGGCCCTCTGCCAGGAGGGTGGAAGGGTGAACTTTGACACCGCCGGAATCCAGTCCTTCTGCGTCGACGCCACCTCTTCGCCCATCATGAAGGGGGACGTGAACGTCTCCCTCGGCTGCGACGGCGCCGCCAAGAATGCGGGGCTTGAGGACGACTTCGTGGTGGTGGGGATCCCCTTCGACATGGCCGAGAAGATCACGCCGATCCTCGCCGAGAGGGGCGAAGGCTGGGACAACTGGATGAGATCCTGATACGAGATCCTGATACGAGATCCTGATACGAGATCCTGATACGAGATCCTGATACGAGATCCTGATATGATGGCCTGATATGATGGCCTGAAGCTAGATCCTTATCTTCAACGGAGGATCCGCCACCGCAGAAGTACGCCGCCGTCCAGGAGGTCGGCGGATATGAGGGAGAGCTTTGGGAAATCGGCGGAGAAGCCGGGGCCGTCGACGAGGGTCGGCGCCCCCGCCCCACCGATGATCATCGGGCCGATGTAGACGGAGATCTCGTCGACGAGCCCCGCCTCGATGAGGGACCAGTTGAGGGTGGCCCCCCCCTCCACCATCAGCCTCTCGACCCCTTTTTTCTTCAAAATCGACAGAAGCTCCCCAAGGTCGACTTTTTCCTCGCCGGAGACGACGATCTCGCACTTCTCCCTTAAGAAGGCGAGCCGCTCCTCCGGCGCAGCTTTGGAGACGGCGAGGATGGACCCCTCCCCCAGCACCTCAGATCCGGGGGGCGTCCTCGCCAGGCTGTCGACGACGACCCTGAGGGGTTGGTCGGGAAGGCCCCGGTCAGACCTCATCTTTTTGTGGTCCGCAGATTTTATCCTCAGCCCGGGATCGTCGGCGAGGACCGTCCCCACCCCCACCATGACGGCGTCGCTATCGGCCCGCAAGAGGCTCACCCGGTCCATATCCTCGGGCCCGGATATCCTCACCTGTTCGCGCTGAAAAGAGCTGATCTTTCCGTCGGCGCTCATGGCGGCGTTGATGAAGACGAAGGGCCTTTCCATGATCTTCCCGTGAAGGGGCGGAAAGCTAAATATTTTACCTCTCCCATCTCAGCTCGATGGAAAAGATGGATGATGAGATCCTCCTCTCCGGAACGATCCTCCTCGGCGAGGATTTTGAGCCCTTCGAGGGGTACCTCTCTCTCCGGAAGGGGGTCGTGGCGGAGGTCGGGTCAGAGAAGATCGACTCGGATCTGGAGGGGATAATATGCCCGGCCCTTGTGAACGGCCACGTCCATCTCGGCGACTCCGTCCTCAAGGACCCGCCGTACCTCCCCCTCGAGGAGCTGGTGGGGCCGGGAGGGCTTAAGCACCGGATCCTTGAAAGGGCCTCCCGGAGAGATCAGGTGAAGGGGATGAAAAGGTCCCTATCTTATATGGCCAGATCTGGGACCTGCGCCTTCGCCGACTTCCGGGAGGGGGGGATCGAAGGCGTCGATATGCTCTTGGAGGCGATGGAGGGCTCCAGCATGATAGGAAGGATCTTTGGGAGGCCCGATCCCGGATCGGTCCGGGTCCATCAAAGGTGCTGGGGGGTGGGGATCAGCAGCACCAGAGATCATCCGAGATCCCTCGTCGAGGAGATGGTGGAGAAGGCGAGGTCAGAGGGAAAACGGGTCGCCCTCCACGCCGGGGAGGCGGGGAGAGGGGACATCGAGGACGCCCTCAGCCTATCCCCCGACCTCCTCGTCCACCTCACCCGCGCCGAGGAGCGGGACTTGAAGATGGTGGCGGAGGCGGGGGTTC
>Ga0334895_1002840_pt1 | contig 14073 bp, 15 predicted proteins | sample GraSluR3_MG_7_FD_207229 | JGI IMG/M metagenome (GOLD analysis project Ga0334895, IMG submission 207229) | Sludge microbial communities from methane-producing bioreactor in Wageningen University, Netherlands - Granular Sludge_31_05-R3 | ecosystem: Engineered > Bioreactor > Anaerobic >... | reverse complement strand
GCGGGGAACTCTACGAGGCTCCTTGTGAAGACAGAAAGAACTGATGCGATCGGTGTTGGTGAGTTGAGAGATTCGATAGAAGTTATTATCGGTGATTTCACTTCTCTGAATCCTTACATAGCGGCGCCGGCGTTGACAATGACAGAGATGAACAATGAGATTCTATCTGACCAGATCATCACGATACTTGCAGCAATGGTAGCTTTTCTGATTCTCCTTACAGTGGTTTTTAGATCGTTTCTAACCTCAATAGTTGCGGTGATTCCCATTGCGTGTACTGTCCTGATGAACTTCATCTTCATGGGCATATTCGGTGTGAGGCTGGATATTGCAACTGCCATTGTCGCCGGAGTGCTAATGGGCCTAACTATTGACTACTCCATACATCTTGTGACACGCTACAGGCAGAAGAGAGATGTCAATACTGTATTGGAGGAGATTGCTCCTGTTATAGTTGCAAGTGCGATTGCATTGTCAGCAGGATTTGGGACGCTTGTTTTTGCTCCCCTGATGCTTTTCATAAGGCTTGGAGTTCTTCTGGCAATAGGGATGCTGGCGGGGGCCTTCTTCACACTCGGGCTTCTTCCCGTACTTCTAGTGCAGCTTGAGAGGCAGAACAGGAAGAAAAGTAGAAGTACCTATTGACAGATGGATCTCCTGGGTGTATTAATAGTTGATTCGCCATCTTACTTGAAAAGGACAGGTGCAAACTTTTCAACGAAGAGCTTTTTTCTCTATACAACGAAGTTGATGAACTGGTCTCCATCTTGCGTGAACGAACAGGCTTAGCCTGTGAAAATGCATGCAGGAATTGTTGCAGAACACCTTCGCACAATATCGAGGTCTCAATTCTGGAACTTCTGCCGCTGGCAGAATACCTCCTTGAACAAGGAGTTGCTGAATACTGGATAGATAGGCTCTCCAACGCTTCAGAAAGCGAGTTTTGCGTTCTCTTTGACGAGAATCCAGCAAGCCAGCCGAAAGGCGGGTGTCGCTTCTACGAATTGCGTCCACTTGTTTGCCGGTTGTTTGGGTTTTCGGCGGTTGTTCGCAAGGACGGCAGCATTGCTCCCGTTCTCTGTAGCATCTTGAAGAAGAGTCATCTGGGAAGGGTCTCAAGTGTCATGAGTCAGACGATAATGAAGATACCCATTATGTCAGATTACGCGAATCGAGTGTATTGCCTGGACCCATACCTTTCATCGATGCGCTATCCGATCAACGCGGCCCTGAAGAAAGCCATAGAGTATGCAGGATATCGAGTTCTTATGTCAAGGGACGAGGACAGCAATCAGGTTTCGCATATTCCTGTACCAGACTCTGGTCAATTGCTGAGCGACCTTGGGGATGTCAGTCATTCTGTTGCAGAGGTCTAGGTGCGTTTCTTTGAGATCTTCTTCAGAAAGCCGAGAAGCAGAGTGTTGAGGTGCTCCGGCTTTTCGATGAAGAGAGCATGTCCGGCATCTCTGACTGTGTGAAACTCTGCGGTAGGCACTTGTGAGGCAATAATCCTTGAGTACTTTTGGGGTTTGACAGCATCTTGATCAGCTGCTATCAGTAACACAGGACAGCGTATCTCTCCGAGATAAGGAGTCAAGGGGTCATCAACGAGTCTCAAGAAGCATCTACAAAGTCTTATCGCAGCTTCAAAATCGCATTCCTCATAGAGCTTCATAATCTTTGGAACAAGTTTCTCTCTGTTTATTTGAAGGAAATCGTGAGAATAGATGTCCGCCAGCCATTCATCAACGAATGAGATAACATCGTGCGTCTCAGCGGCTCTAATCCACCTGCGTACAATCAGCTCCAGTTCGTAGTGTATTTCACTCACTGTTGTAATCAGCGAAAGGCTTCTCACAGTTTCTGGAAAGAGGTGAGCGAACATCATCGCGACTTCTCCACCATAAGACGTTCCGACAACATGAACGCGCTCGATCTCAAGTCTTTCCAGAAGTGCCATGAAGTCTTCTGCGTGTGTCTTCATCGAGTATTCGGCTGAAGATCTATCGGATCTCTTCTGGTCTCTGAAGTTGTGCAGGACCACCTGATAGTGTCTTTGCAGCAGAGAGTCCTGGGCTGTCCAACTCGAAGTGTTCATGAAAATACCATTCAGCAGGGCAACAGTCTCGCCTGAACCATGTAGCTCATAGTAAAGCTTCAGCCCATTGACTTTTTCGAGAGGCATATCGTACCCCACCTCCTTGCCCAAATCAGAAAGACCAGCAACCTGTATGTTACGAGTCTAGCACACTGTTCCCGTAACAACTCCGAGCATGTCGACTATTCATTCGAGCTCTGACAACCTTTTTCTGTGCGGGGAACGCTTCAATCAGGATCGATGACGTGGATAGTCAGATTCTGGATTCTTTCAACCATGGTTCCATCAACATCCGCAAAGAAATTGAAGACAACTTCAAAGCTACCAGTCGCTGCGGGGGTCCACTCGTAGGTGCAGAATTTGTAGTTGCAATACAGATCACCAGTCGATTCAGAGAGCAGTTCCACATTGTTCGATGAGAACCACTTCCATCCTTCAACTTCTATACACTTGTTCTGCTTTATCGGAGAACAGCCAATTGCAGTCTGAGCAGCAAGACCATTTACCCTGAAGCTTATGGTTTCACCAAGAAATTCTGTTATCTCAGGTACGGGTATGGTTCGTGAATACTGTTCAGAAGTTGTCAGGTAGAAGAGAGAACTCCAAAAAGGCACGATGTTCTCGCCGCCGCTCTGATATGCCCTCTCTGGAAGGCCAACGCACGAATACAACGCCTTCCTGGAAAAGGGAATCGGGGTATAACCGCGCCAGGCAAACCCAACTGTCCACAGTGAACCATTCCTGAAGGCCTCATATGCATAGCTTGAAATATCTCGTCGATCTTCAGGTGTGAGATCACCTTCGTATCGTCTTGGTCCCATGAACTTATCAGCCCATATGCCCAGCCATCGTGCTTCGTAAGAATCATATCTGAATACGGGCACATAAGGGGAAGGATCTATATCGTTTGGAAAAACAAATACGCCCTCTTCTATGGCAAGATTGGCGCCATAACTCTGGTAAGGATAGGAATCTGCAAAGGTTTTTCCATCGTTGTGTCCCAGGTTTTCGTAACCAGACGCGATGCTTTCGTCGACGCCTAGGTACAATCCGGCATGCCCGGGAAACCAGTTCATGTCTATATAGTAGAGCAAGTCACCTTCAAGCAAATACTTGCCGGGCAAATGTAGAACGGAGTACAGGGCATCGGCCTTACCCACAATAATGCAGTAGGGGAAACCTCCTTTGACCTTGAGAACAGCGTCTCCATTCTTCGTAACACTGGTTATCTCAAAATCCTCGATACTATCGGACTCTGCAGAAGCAGGGTCCAGGTGAGCCTCGCCGAATATCGGTTGCACGATCAATACCTCATCGTGTCTCAGCGCAAGAACATCCGAAGGTATCGTGATAGTTATTGATTGAAGGAGAGGAAGAGGATTCGTGGAATACAGTATTATTGATGAGCCCAATTGTGTCCTGTCTTGAAAACCAATACTGACGTGTCTGTCAAAAACGAAGGTACCTGGTGGGAAATCCACCTCTATTCCTCTTGGAAGCATTATCTTTCCACCGCTTTGTGCGGAGATCACCTTCTCGAAATAGGCAGGAGATAAGGAAAGTGAAAATGAACACCCAAGCATTAGAAGGCCTATCGATATTATTGACATATACAGGAAGCATCTTTTCATCTTACTCCCCCTGACTCGCATAGTTTCAAGTTATTAACAGTCGTTCGTAACGCTTATTGACAAACCCAAGAAGGCATATCGTGTACATATTATCTCATTTGATGCTGTGATATCGATGTACTTTTTTGACTTATATCCGACAGGTTCTGTACGGTTAGGTTCTGAGCACACTGTGAGGGATGCTATGATTCCTTTGAAAACAGGTCTTGTGTTATCTTAATCTGTAGGGGACAAAGATCATTATGCCTCAAATCATCATACAAGGAGGATTCTATGAGAAGATGGGTAAAGGTAATAACCTGGATTACGATAGTATTCGTTGCAGTCATTGTGACTGGCTGGGCAGGAATAAGAGTCAAACCTGTGTCATTCGAAAGTTTTGCGCAGGTTCAGCCGGACTTCCATTACGTTGAACTGCCTGATGAGCTTCCCGCTCCGGTAGATTCATTTTTCCGTAGCATATATGGTGAAAGAGTTCCAGTAATCAGTTCAGCAGTCATTACCGGTCGCGCAGAGATGATTATTGCCGGCATAAGATTCCAGGCAAGGTTCAGATTCACTCATGTCGCCGGCCAGCACTACAGGCACTATATTGAGCTCACCTTCTTCGGATTGCCTGTTTTGAGAGTGAATGAACGCTACATCGACGGAAAGGCGAGAATGGAACTCCCTTTTGGCATAGTAGAAGAAGGGAACAGGATCGATCAGGCAGCTAATCTTGGTCTGTGGGCAGAATCGATCTGGCTACCCTCGATCATGGTCACTGATCCTCGCGTTCGTTGGGAAGCAGTAGACGAAGATACCGCACTGCTTTTCGTGCCCTTTCACGAAAGAGAAGATCACTTCGTTGTAAGGTTCGATCCTGAGAGCAACCTTCCTGTTCTTATGGAAGCAATGCGTTACAAGAGTGAAGACAGTCAAAGCAAAATCCTGTGGATCAATGAGATTTTGGAATGGGAGACAGTGGGCGATTATAGGTTGCCTAAAGTCGGTTCGGTATACTGGCTGGGTGATAGTAAACCCTGGGCGATCTTCACCGTTGAAGAGATAGTTTACAACGTAGATGTTGAAGAATACGTAAGGGCCAGAGGACTTTGATATGTGCATTACCACTGTTCCAATGCTCATGTAGTCTGACTTCAGGCCTGAGAAAGAACCAGGAGAACTCTACAGACCAGCGGACACGGTTAGCTGGCTTTTCTAATCTCAAAGTCTTCTTCTGTTCTCCGTGCTTCGGGTCTTCTTATCCATGGACCAAAAGGCGAACCCAGAGGAAGCACGATCCTGTCATAGTGAGAATTGAGCACATTGGAAGCAGAGGCATAGAATGAGAAGACAGCAATTCCCATTTCAGATAGTCCAGCGAACCATGTCCAGAATGCTACAGCCCATCCAAGAGTACTGAAGAGCAATCCCAGGAAAAGCATATCAATCAGGACGAATATAATGAACAAAATCTTGTTTGTGCCTGCAGCTCCCAGAGTCATGTAAGCCGTGAAGATCAGGTATCCTAGAAATGCAATGCCGAGCTGTGCTGGATCAGCAACAGCCGATGCTTGGGATACCAGGACACCGTTGTTGAGCATCCATGTCATTCCTATGGCAAGCCAGAACAGACCATAGCCACAAAAAGCGGTTGCGCCGAAGGTGTTCTTCAGTTTGAAATCGAGAAAGCCAGCTATAAGCTGCGCAGTTGCTCCTAGAAAGATGGCCCAGGGAATTAGATAAAGCGTCCCTGAGGTAATACCCAGTTTATGCGATGAAGCAACTAGCGTAACAACAGCCAGGCCGAAGAGTCCAAGTGCTGCAGGGTTCGCCGTGGTACTCTCGTTTCGCCTGCTATCTTCTATTCTGGGCTGGTTCAACATTCTGCTTGCCTCCCTCCATGGCTCCTGCAATTTCAGGCGACAAGGCACATTCAAACCCCCGGTCAACTCAGCCAGCAATACTGGAGCCGCGCTCATGAATCACTCAGATCATTTCCAGTCTGTGCTGACACCCGGGCTTCCAAAGAGAGAGGTTATAGCGTCCCCGGTTGAGGCAATCTGGAGCAAGGTCATGCGATTCACAGAGAGAATTCTATCACTTTCAGCCGATAATCACAATAATATCTTGAGCAGATTCCACGAGATTTGTTGTCTGACTTGTCGTATGACGAATCTCACTATCGACAGGCAATTCACACTCAGGCTTGTGCTGAGGGTTATTTTCCGTCATATCGTGTAGAATCGGAGGAAGAGGTGGTTTGATGATTGACAAGCTAAGGAATTCACTGAAGCGACTCTTGGAAGAAGAAAAGAGGGAAGAAGCGATTCGCATTGCTCTTGATCACCTTGGGAAAGACGGAGTCAGTGTCACTGAACTGTATGTCAACGTACTTGTTCCAATGCTTCAGGGATGGGATTGTGATTACAAGGAAGAGGCTCTCTGTATCTGGAAGGAACATATGATGAGCTCAACGATTAGAACGATTATCGAATGCTGTGCTCCTCAGGTTATCAGGGAAACGGGATCGGTACGCGGAGTCCAGAAGAGAGGCAAGGTTGTAATAGTGTGCCCCCCTGAAGAGCTTCATGAGCTTGGGGCACGTATGGCGGCAGATATCTTCAGGATGAACGGTTATGGAGTGGTCTTCGTCGGAGCCAGCACACCTGTTGAAGCATTTATGAGAGGTCTCGAAAGCTATGTGCCCGATTTCGTAGCGATCAGTGTCAGTAACTACTACAACCTGGTCAACGCGGCGAAGATGGTAAGCAGGGTTAAGGATAGATTTCCATCGATGAAAACCATAGTATCCGGGCCTGCACTGGCAAATAACTCAAAGGCACTGGAACAGATAGATGCAGATATCTACCTTGAAGACCTTCAGGCGATAGCCAGTCTTGACGAGGAGGTCAAACCATGAGGTTCGCATTCAGCGTTGCAGCTCGATTTCTTCTCTCAAGCAAAGCACAGACGATGTTGATCATACTTGGAATATCTATTGGGGTATCGGTTCAGCTCTTCATTGGGCTTCTGATCCAGGGGCTTCAGGAGGATCTGGTTAACAGCACAATAGGGAGTTCTTCCCAGGTCACGATCGTGTCAACTCGGGATGACCGGAGTATAGTGGATTGGGAAGACCTGGTCAAGCAGATAGAAGAGTCCTCAGTCAAACCTCAGATAAGTGCTATTTCCCCGGTTCTTGAGAGTCCAGTCTTCATAACCAGTGCGAGTGCAGTCCCTTCTGTGCTTCTGAGAGGATTTGATTTTGGAGCTGCCGACGCCATATATGGTATTAAGGACAGGATATACCAGGGAAGGCAGCCCGAAGAGGGAGAAATTCTGATCGGAAAAGAGCTTGCCGAAGACCTGGGATTTTCAATTGATCAGAGCATAACGATACTCACCGCTGAAGGAAGAACGACAGAATTGATAATCTCTGGTTTCTTTGATCTGAGGGTAGCCAGTTTGAACCGCTCCTGGGTGCTCGGAACGCTTTCCACCGCGCAAGTTGTAAGCGAAAGAGAAGGTCAGGTAAGTGGCATCGAAATGCAGGTCTCTGACGTGTTCGAAGCTGACAGCATTGCCGCCGGCCTGACTGAGACACTGAGATTTGAAGGGATTCGAGTAGACAATTGGAAGGATCAGAACGAGCAACTTCTAAGTGGCTTGCAGGGTCAGAGTATATCGAGTCTGATGATACAGGTATTTGTGATAATCGCTGTCGCTCTTGGAATATCGAGCATTCTTGTAATAACTGTGGTCCAGAAGTCCAGGCAGATTGGAATTCTCAAAGCTATGGGGGTTACAGACAGGACGGCCAGCCTGGTCTTTCTCTTTGAAGGTGCACTCATAGGTATAGGTGGAGCAGTGGTAGGCGTTCTGTTGGGTTTAGGACTAAGCGTTGCTTTCACTACTTTTGCACTTGGTCCAGACGGTGAACCTGTTGTTGGATTGTACCTGAATTACGGTTTTATGGCGTTGTCAGGTCTTATAGCTTTTGGTGCTTCAGTGATTGCTGCAGTTGTTCCAGCCAGAAGATCTGCAAGACTCACGCCTGTTGAGGTGATACGTAATGGATAATATCGTTGAGCTCAGAGATGTGAACAAGTTCTACGGGACCGCCGTGCAGGCTCAGGTGCTGTTCGATATAGATCTGAGTTTTGAGAAGGGAAGTTTTAACTCGATCATTGGTCAATCAGGGAGCGGAAAGAGCACGCTCCTCAACATACTCGGTACTCTTGACAGGCCAACAAGTGGACGAGTGCTTGTAGATGGGAAAGAAACTTCAAGTATGAAGAATACTGAACTCGCAGCTTTGAGGAACAAGACAATCGGTTTCATATTCCAGTTCCATTATCTGCTACCGGAGTTCACGGCTCTGGAGAATGTGCTTATGCCGTTCAGAATTGGTAACCGTTCTGTGAGTAAGGAAGTAACCGAAAGGGCGAATGAACTCATGGAGATCGTTGGAATAGACCAGGTAAAGAATAACCTTGCAACGAGGATGTCCGGTGGCCAGCAACAGAGAACTGCAATAGCAAGAGCCTTGTTAAACAACCCCAGGGTTGTTCTCGCTGATGAACCCACGGGCAACCTTGACTCAGACACTTCTGAGAAGGTTTTCGGGATGCTGAGGGAGATCAACGAGAGATTTGGGACCACATTTGTCATTGTTACGCATGACCGAAGAATAGCTGAAGAGACAGACAGGATCGTTGAAATCGTTGATGGACGTATCAGAATGGATCTCAAGAAATAGAAGAACCTTTCCAGCCTTTCTTGGAAGCAACAGAAGAACCAGAGGGTTCTTTGAGAAGTATGATGGAGTCCTATTATTCCCTTAACTTAAGAGGGGCATCCCGTAAGTGAGGTGACCAAGCTGATGAGAATCTATGATTTCACTGTGAGAACCATAGAGGGCTTTCAGAAAAGCCTTGATGACTACAGGAGAAAGGTGATCCTGATCGTAAATACAGCAAGCAAGTGCGGTTTCACACCACAGTACAAAGGGTTGCAAGAGCTGTACAGGAAGCACAAAGACAAAGGATTTGTTGTACTTGGTTTCCCCTCAAACGATTTCATGCGTCAGGAACCCGGCACAAATGATGAAATCAAGCAGTTCTGCGAGGTTTCTTTTGGTGTGCAGTTTCCTATGTTTGAGAAGGTAAAAGTGAGGGGAAGAAACAAGCACCCGCTCTATGAGTTCCTGACGTCGAAGAAGACCAATCCCGGTTTTGGTGGATCAATCAAATGGAACTTCACTAAGTTTCTCATCGACAAAGAAGGCGAAATCGTCAATCGCTTCTCACCAAACACCAGCCCTGAGAGCATCGAACCAGAGATAAAACGACTTCTGTAGGGTCCACGTTTGAAGGCAGCAAACTACTTCGTGTCAAAATATATATTACACAGCCCGTGGTAGTAATTGCCTCGAAATGATGTGAAGTGTATGACAGAGTAGTCCGGGTCTTCAACGCCCCGGGGATAGTATTTCTCACTTCCTTCAAACCATAATGCCCCTCTGATTTCTGGTTCCTGGGTTATTTCCGCATGACCCAGGAGCATCAGTCCTTCAAATGAGTCCGGGTCAACAAAGTAGAGACAGGTCTTCCCATCATTAACGACCTGTTTCACGCGTCTTGAAGTAGTATTTGTACTGAACCAGAACTCTTTGAGCCCCAGGTGCTTGAGGTTTAACAGGGCCTTGATATGGGGATAGCCACCGGGTCCGTTTGTTCCAAGCAATGCAATCTTTGATCTCTCAACAAGTTCAAGTCCTTTAGACATTGCTGTTTTCTCGTCCATTATTGATCACCTTCCTCTCACTGTAGTTATGTAGAAAGGAACTCTCAGTATGTCAGATCAAGGTCTACTTCGTACAGGGGTCTTCCCTTCAGAATATATGATTCGATGCTCTTGACAGTCTCATCTATCATCAGTCTGATACCTTCAGGTGTCCAGCTGGCAACGTGCGGAGACATTACAATATTCGGCAGCGTGTGAACAGGGTACTTGGAAGGAAACACAACCGGATGCTTCCGAGATGGGTAATGATACCAGGTATCAATCGCTGCTCCGGCAAGCGTTCCATTTTTCAAAGCGTCGAATAGCGCCTTTTCATCGATGATCTCGCCCCTGCTGATGTTCACCAGGAACTTGTCTTTCATGTTCTTCAGAACACCCACATCTATCAGACCCCTGGTATCATCAGTCAAGGGCATTGCAAGGAACACAATCGCAGACGACTTGATAGCATCCTGAAAAGAATCTGCAAGCACATCAACATGATCTGGCTTACCCTTCGAAAGGTCTCTCCTGTAACCCAGCACTTTACAGTCAAAGGCCTTGAGAATCTTCGCGATCCTGATCCCAATCTGCCCCAGTCCCAAAATGGCACAGGTCTTTCCCTGAATGGAGAACCATGAGGTATCCCTGTCGTCAGTTCTGCCGGGCCATATGCCTCTTGCCATTTCATTGTGAAGAAAAACAACCCGGCCAGTGACTGCCAGTGCGAGAGCTATGGCTCTTTCAGCGACGATCGCTGCATTTCCGTGGTTATTTGAGACAACGATACCTCTTTCTTTTAGACTATTAAGGGGCAGATTGTTGACCCCGGCCCAGGGAACGAATATTGCTTTGAGCTTCTTTGCTCTTCTGAGGTCTTCGTCAGGAAGGCGACCGGTAATAAGTGCGTCTGCTTCTTCGATCAATTCACAGGAATCAGGATGATCACGGCCAGTTATGAAAGAGTCTTCAGAGAAACGTTGTTTCAGATACTCAAGCTTTTCCAGCCAGTAGTCGTCAATCGAGTTCAGGAAGACAAACTTCAAGAGAGCACCTCCATGATCAACAAAAGTGCCTAACAGCAATTTTGCTCAATATTATCGTAAGGATAGGGTCTCGGTACATCACTCGTCTTGTTGAGGTATTCTACATGCTCAGAAGAAAGACTCCAGTCTACCGAATCCAGATTATCTTTGAGATGTTCAAACTTTCTTGCACCAATTATGGGGATGGTAATGGAGTAGTTTGATCGGAGCCAGTTCAGAGCAACCTGTGCAGGTGATCGGCCGACTTCTCTGGAAATCTTAAGAAGAGCATCAATGACCTTCCAGGTGTGCTCGTTGTTGTAGTTGGTCCAGGATTCAAACCAACCTTCCTTTTCTGCGTCTTCAACCCTGCTGTTTGGTGGAGGGCCTTCCATACCCCGTGTGTAGCGACCAGAAAGCCATCCACCAAGTAACGGCCCCCACACCATGAATCCAAGGCCTTCTCTCTCGCACAGAGGCAGCAATTCCCACTCTGAGGAACGAACCAGAAGATTGTACTTCGCCTGAAAAGAGATGAAAGCTTCCCAGCCTTCGGAACGGCTTATATCGACTGCTTTTTGAAGTATCGAAGGGGAGAAATTGCTCGCCCCGATGTACCTGACCTTGCCCTGTCTAACGAGTTCATTGAGGGTGTAAAGGGTCTCATCCAGAGGTGTGTATGGATCCTGACAGTGAAGCTGATAGAGATCGATGTAATCGGTTTTCAGTCTTCTCAAACTGGCTTCTGCCTGTTGCAGGATGTGTTTTCGACCGAGTCCCCGATCATTCGGTCCATTTCCCATGGGAAAACGCACCTTGGTGGCTATTACGAAATTGTCTCTGTTATTTCTTGAAAGCCAGGATCCTACGATTTCTTCAGAGAGCCCCTGGGAGTAGACATTCGCAGTATCAATGAAGTTTCCTCCCGCGGCGCTGAACATGTCAAGCATACGATGGCTGTCACTCTCGTTCGTCTCTCTTCCAAAAGTCATTGCACCCATACACAAAGAACTGACATTCAAACCAGAATGGCCAAGCGAGACATACTCCATCTTGATAACCTCCTTCAGTCATCATTCTGATTGATGTAGAAAAAAGATCTCTTCAGGAGTACTATACATTACCGAACAGATACGTATGAAGTTGCTAGCCTTATGACGGTGGAAAGACACAGAGGGTTAATCTGGTGTAAGCTATTTTAAACAGGAGGGATTGCATGGAGATCATCGTGATAAATGGAGCACCTGTGAACACGGAGAAGGAATACAGGGAGGTTTTGAAGACATGTGTTGATGATCTTGCTTCAAAAGGTGATGAAGTTGAGATCGTTTATCTGTCAGATCTGACAATCAATCAATGTATCGGCTGTTGGTCTTGCTGGGTCAAGACCCCAGGGGAGTGCTTTCACAATGATGGCGTCAGAGAGGTTCTGAGTAAAGTCGTGAAGTCGGATCTTGTTGTGTTTGCTTCTCCGATTGTCGCAGGTTTTATCAGTGCTCTTCTCAAGCGTTTCACGGATAGATTGATTCCTCTTGTTCTGCCCTATTTCACAATACTGGAAGAAGAAATCCATCACGTTCCCAGGTACGAAAAGCGTCCCTTGCTGGGTGTAATGCTCTTCACAGGAGAGGATACGGATAAGGAGGATCTGGAGATAATCCTTGATGTCTACAGAAGAAACTCCTTGAATCTTTCTACAGACCTGGCCTTCTTCAAAGCCTTTGACAGAAAGCGAAAGGAGATAATGGTTGTATGAGACTTTTCGTTTTGAATGGTTCTCCCAGAGGACGATCAAGCAATACAAGAGTGATTCTTGATGCTCTGATTGAAGGCTACGTTGCTGTCAGCGATCACGAGATTGTTTCACTGGACCTGATGCTGGAGAGAGGCATGGATGTTCTGATCCGATCAACAGCAGCAAGCGATTTGATAATGATAGGATTTCCGCTCTACGTGGATTCAATGCCGGGAATAGTCAAGGAGTATCTCGAACACCTCTATGAGAAGCGGGATTCTATCAAAGGCAAGCGAATGGCCTTCCTGATCCATTCAGGATTCCCAGAAGCAGTTCACTCCAGAGCTGTCGAGCGATACTGCAGGAAATTCTGTGTTCGATGCAACTGTGAATATGTCGGGGCAATCGTGAAAGGTGGTTCTGAAGGTATAAGACTTCTTTCTCAGGAGACGAGAAGTGAATTACTGCCAAAGCTGAGGGAACTCGGGAAACACCTGGCATTGTATGGGGAGCTTTCAGGTGAGATTCTGGAAGAGCTCGCAACCCCGGAACGCTTTGAGGGAACTGCTCTCGAAGCAGTCAAGAGTTATGTGGGAGATGGGACGAAGCACCCATACTGGGACCGCATACTGAAGAACAACTCAGCATACGATGAGCGATTCTCGAGACCACTGACAGATTGAGTAAGTCGCTTCACTCCGTCGCGTAGGCTACGGCAGCTTCTGCATGAATTCTTGTTGTATCAAAGACAGGGATAGTTACGTCTTCCTGTCTGATAATATTGGGCAACTCTGTACAGCCAAGTACTACACCTTGAGCACCATCTTTCCTCATCTCTTCAATAAGATCAAGCAGAATCTGTTTTGATTCCTGCAGAACCTCACCTCTGCAAAGCTCGTCGAAGATTATCCTATCCATTATCGCTCGGGTCGCGTTTCCAGGAACGAGGAGTTCAATACCCGTTCGGCGAAACGGTTCACGATAGTATTCTCCTTCCATCGTATGAGTCGTTCCAAGCAGAGCAACACGGTTTATACCACTTTCAGAGATCTTTGCGGCAGTTGAATCAGCGATATGGAGCACCTCAAGAGACGAAAGGTCCGAAATTCGACTAGCCACTTTGTGCATAGTATTTGTGCAGATCACGAGGAATTCTGCTCCCGCTTTCTTCAAGGAGAGGGCAGCTTCAGAGAGTACTGAAGCGACTTGACTCCATAGCCCTGAGTTCATAAGATCTGCAAGAGGCGCGAACTCCACTGAGTAAAGAATGCATTCTGCGGAATGAAGCCCCCCAAGTCGATTTCTGACCGACTCATTGATTATCTTGTAGTAATGAATCGTTGACTCCCAGCTCATTCCTCCCAATAGTCCGATTTTCTTCATTCTGCTCATCTCCTTCTGAAACGTACCAATGAAGTAGTCAAAGATTCACAAGAACCAGGGAAAACAGGATCAGAGTAACCGCGAGCACTTCAGATCGCTCAAGCTTTTCTGAGAAGAAGAGCACTCCCCAGATCGCTATTAGTGCTACACTACCGGCGCTGTATAGTGGAAACGCAACTGAGCTCTTCATTGACTCTAATGCCATTATAAGGAAAAACGACGAGAAGAGATTGGGTATTCCGAGAATAAGTCCTGTTAACACTTCACGTTGGCCAAAACGCTTTCTAGAGATGATGAGCACAGAACTGCTGATAACAAAAGCACTGCTAAACACCGAAAAAAGAAAAACGCTCCTGTAGCCAGAAACACTGTAGTGCTGGAAGATCTTGTTGCTGAACTCGGCTACTCCACCAAAAACAAACAGAAGAGCAA
>Ga0334895_1002836_pt1 | contig 14089 bp, 5 predicted proteins | sample GraSluR3_MG_7_FD_207229 | JGI IMG/M metagenome (GOLD analysis project Ga0334895, IMG submission 207229) | Sludge microbial communities from methane-producing bioreactor in Wageningen University, Netherlands - Granular Sludge_31_05-R3 | ecosystem: Engineered > Bioreactor > Anaerobic > Unclassified... | reverse complement strand
CATTGGAACTTACATTGCCCTCACTGTAGCAATTATCGATGATGGCTGTGGTGTTGTTCCAGCCGACCAGGCCGCCTACAAACGAATAGCCATCGACATCGGCTGTGCTATGACAATCTAGCACCGTAGCAGATGAGTTTGTCCCTAACAATCCACCTGTATTATTACTGCTTGATGTCACACTACCACTACTGTGGCTGTTACTGATCGTCGATGAGCTGGTATTGTATCCTGCCAGGCCACCAATATGGGAATAACCAGAAACATTACCCGAACTGTAACAGTTTTCTATCGCAGAACCGCTTCTATTCTGGCCTGCCAGGCCGCCAACAGAATTCTGGCCGGTAATGCTCACATTGATTACGCCAAGATTCTTTATCTGTGCTCCCTCTAAACGCCCAAAAAGACCAATATTATTCGAAGCAGGACGATTGATATAGAGCCCGTTCACGGTATTACCCTGGCCGTTGTATGAACCGGTAAAGCTTATTGTATTGTCAGAACTTGAGTAATAGCCTATTGGGTCCCATCCCTGACCGTTGAACCAACTGGAAGTGGGAGAAGCATCAATGTCTGCAGTCTGTATGTAGTGACTTGACCAGCGAACTTCTCTACCGGGATCCGGGACTACATCATCATCTGCTACCAGCCAGTAAAGATGACCTAATGATGATAGCTCATAAGGTTGTTCTATTGTTCCATTTCCTGTTGTAGGTGCTATCGCCGTCTGGGCATTCAGGCCAATACTTATCAGCCAGATTAGTGTTATGATAGTTATATATCTCACTTATCCTCCGTCTTTTTCTGTTAATTCTCACTATCATAGATAAATTGCATTCTTTGTTCCAAAGTTTACAGATATGCTGTGGTTGATGAATTATGCAATTCTGTAGGGGAAATTATCGACAGAAAATATGACAGAGTGAAGCTGGTAATGACATATAAGGGTGACAACATCGTGGGCAGGTGTAACCGTAGGGTGTCAAATATGACTTGGGTAGGTTAAAAATACCTGCTCTGTAGTTAGATTTCCAAGAAAACTTTGAATAATGATCTGAATGAAAGAGATATCAAAAAAATCAGAGATTTATAAGATGTTTTGCAAAGATCCCTATCAATGCCCAGGCAACAACCAGAGTGAAGAAGAAGTCTTTGTGCCGATAAAGCACAACTAAAGCCAGAATTATACTGATAGTAAGCAACGCAACAAACCAGAATTCTTCACTCATTCCGAATTGATTCCAGTTGATAGAGACCAGAAAAGCTGTGATATTTGCGATTGTAGCTATTGATATCCAGCCGAGATAGATACTGAAAGGTATATGGACAAACAGTTTCTTATATGGATTAGCTTCTTCTTTCCCGATATTCAGTCGGAGATAGATTATTATAAGAGTTAAGAGTAGTAGCAACATAATAACCACTGACAGCAGAACAAATTCCAGATGCCAGGAAAATATCCAGGCAATATTCAGAAGGCAGGAAAGAAAAAAGAGGTAACTTATTTTATCATGCAAAAGAGAAATGTTTTTTATTGAACTGAAGATACTTCTTGCCTGATATATAATAAAACAAAAGAGGAGGAGATAGATCAAGCCCCAGATCGAAAAGGTAAAACCTGCAGGAACAAAGAGATTGGGATATTGAGCAGAGAGTTCCCCTGTAGTTTTACCGGCAATAGGGAGTGAATTTGCCAGAGCATTTACAACGACCATGGCCAGGAAGACAGTTATATTCAGCAACGATAATATTTTATCTCTTGATTCCACTAAACACCTTTCCCCGCTACGTAAAAAGGGGCGATGTTGCCATCGCCCCACTAGTTCAAATCCTGTTTTGGTCAGCTTACTTCACTAAGATCATCTTTTCGATTCTATCGAAAGTTGGTGTTGACATTCTGTAGAAGTAAATACCTGATGTTACAGATTGACCAATTTCATTCCTACCATCCCAGTTTACCTGATATTCACCCTTAGCGTGAGGACCTTCAGGAACAAGAGTCCTGACTAATTGTCCACGAACGTTATAGACTTTCAAGCTCATAATATCTACATTTTCACGCAGACTGTACTTGATAGTCGTATTCGGGTTGTTAAAAGGTATCGGATTGGGATAGTTCTGGTGTAAGGAATTGACATACCCTGGTCCGGGTACTTCTTCCTCATCCTGGATTATTACCGAGATCGGTCCATGCAGGCTATTTGTCATATCGAGATCAACACTCTCTAACCAGTAATAATATGTCGTGTTCATGTAAACGTCATGATCTGCATAATTATACTGAGTTGTTACAGAGGTATTGTGTGCCGGAATGATTGCATGCGTGATCTTTTGAGCAGCATTATAATCATTCTCTGTGCCACGATAGACATGATAGCCTAGCATATTGGATTCGGTCTCTGAGACCCACTGCAATTCAACCAGGTCATTGGCGATAACAGATGCTGTGAATACCGATAGCTCTACCGGTACTGTCAGATCAGCATAGAGGAAGGTACATACGACTTTAACTTCCGCATTACCTGTTCCTGCATCATCTGTCAGCCACATCTTCCAGTCACCTGTGATATATTGAGTGTTGAACTCTGTCACAGTACCACCAAATGATTGTGGAAGTGGACCGTTGATATTTTCAAATATCCCGAGTAACACTGGGGGATCAGCGTTACTTTCTCCCACTGGGGATTGAATCCACAGTTGTCTTACGGATGCATCACCCGGAGCGATGATATCAACAGACCAGTTGACCTGAAGAACTGCTCCAACTTCTGTGATATTATGAATACCCCAGCCAGGTAGAGTTGTAAATCCCCAGGTGCCGATCGCTGGACTTGGTCCGAAGTCCAATTCCAGAATATCATATGCATGAGCCGTGTGAGTAAATAATCCAAAAGCCAGAACCAGGAACATAAAAACGAACAATTTCCGTTTCATAACTGTCTCCTTGTAGTTAAAAATAACTGTTTCTTTCCGTGTTCGTTCCTGTATAAGATATCCGACCGGATACCATTTGATTATCGAAATATAAAGAACTTTCTCTCTCGCCAGAAGGCGATGTTTCCTTTGTGACATTACAGCCCATAAACAAAAACTGTTTACGAAATGTTTCTTCCATAAACATCCTTAATGAAAAAGAACCAACAAATCGCCACCTAACCGGCAATCTGCTATCTTTTATTTTGCTTTCCAGAGAAGCAAAAAACCTGTTTGCGAAATTCAATTCACTTTAATCTTCAATCACACTCCTTACATTCAGAGTCACTGTCGATTAAAACCATTTCAATTTACAATACTCTTTTACAACATAGGGTAACTCTGTCAAGCTTTTTCTCTTTTTTTGTTTTTTAGAGCTAATTACAAAATGGCTAATCTCGAAATGCAGCAGTAAAGCAATTTTAGAGATTTCTGCCTCCGGCAATGCCCGTTAATAAGCGGCTTATCACCATTGACTTAACTCAAACATAACGGGGAAGCCGCATTCTTATTCTCCGGTTACTTTCAATCCTCTGGCATCAGGTCTTCCGGGAGAGTTATCATAGATTTCAGTCACATAGTATATCACCGTACTGTAATCCTTTCCCGGATCGCCATGGAAGTACTGATACACGTCATTGACGTATCTGATCAACATTTTTTCATATTCAGTGAGATCCGGATCTTCGGGATGAAGCAGTCTGACGATAGTTTTCAATTTAAAGGAAGGTATATCGAGGAATACAATGGTCGATATTGGATTTGTCATCTGGTTCAGGAAGCTTTGAGTCTCGAATTCCGGAACAGAATAGAGTTCCAGTGAACCCTGTTTATCGAGGTCGAAGAATTCTTCGGCATTTTCGTATAAATGTTGCAGGACATCGAGTTTTTGCTCAAGCTCATCATCTTTGGTACTTTCGAGCAATTCCAGTATTTCGGGTAACTTTTCGTATTTTGGAACGAAACCCAACCCTTTGACAGCGTTATTCAGTTTGAATTGTGTATCACTTCTTCTTATACCGTAAGTTGCTACTATCCCGTTATGCGGTCCGGCGAGTTCTGGTCTTTCCATCCTGCGGAAACGGTCAAGTGTGGCAATTCTACGCCCGGTATTCCATTCCATAAACGATTCCGGAAATTTCTTAAGTTCAAATTGGCTCCAGACTCCATCGACTTTTGCATCTATTATCCTGCTTCCCGGATCGGGAGTCATAACATTATTCTGCTGAAAGTAGTTATCAGTCCAGTAACTCATCTCATCATATACTTCATCAGAAAATTCTCTCTCACAACTGATCATAAACATCAGGGTTATTAAGAGAGAGAAAACTGTCAGCATTCTCTTCATCCTTACCTCCATATCTTGTAGCAACATTGATATAAACAGAGCATCCGCTTACTACTTGCGGTTTTTATCAAGCATAATTACATTCCTCTGTATTGTTAGAATCTCACCTTTATTTCAGTAAGATACATTTGCCGGTCTTTATATCCTTCCCGGCTTCCAGCCTGTAGAAGTATACTCCGGAACCGTGCCGGTCACCATTCCAGTTGATGAGATGTTCTCCGGATTGATAATAGTCGTCTGCCAAAATTTCTACTACCTGACCTCTTATGTTATAAACAGTTAATGTCAGTTGTGAAGCCTGTGGCATTATAATTCTGAAGGTCGTTACCGGGTTGAAAGGATTGGGATAATTCTCTACCGTCATAGTTTCATATAGATCGACCACGGTATCTTCAATATTAGTATAGTTATTCTCTATCATATAGGTCAGGTTTTCATTAATCTCATAAGAAGCCAGCATATCTTCCAGATCATCCAGGTAATCAAAATCTTCGGAGATAATGAATTGAAGCCAGGTGTTCAGGATATCGAAAACGATATTGTTGGAATAAATCCCGCTGTGAGTAACACCATCAAGAGAGATATAACCCTTATAGACAGAGTTCAGGTTGTTATATATCGGCAATTGATTTGTTCCGGGTGGTGTAATGATATCTGCCGTCCCAGCAAAGGTCAGTGAAGGGAGTTCTACTCCTTCTGCTGCATCAATGGCTGAAGGGTCAGTATTGCCAACAGCTGCCAGGGTCACCAGTGACGAGAAGCTGTTTTCATAACTCGCTGCCAGTACGCTACAACCACCCCCCATAGAGTGTCCCATAACGATTGATATTGGTTCTATTCTGTTATAAAGAGGAGATTCGATATCATTTCCCGCTTCGGGAATGGCGAAACTTAGAAACCTCAGATCAAGAGCAAACTCATTATGATCGGGAGAGAGTCCCCCCTCTGTAGTTGGAAATGCCATTATCCAGCCGTTAGGTACTACCTCTTCCCATAAAGCTTGATAGGTATAATATGGTGAAATCCAGCCATGACCAAAGACTATAAATGGGTGTGATGACTCATTGGCAAGTTGCGAATTATCTTCCAGTGGCAGGAAGATCTGAGTAGGTATTTCTCTGTTGTTACGGTTCTCATCGATAAAGACGATCTCTATCTGCTCATAATTAGACGCTTGAGGGGTTGCTTCTATTATGTTTGAAGGATCAGATTCACCCTCGTCATATATTGCAGTTACAAAATATTGATATGTCTGGCCATTGACCACTTCTGTGTCTTCATAGACTGTTTCCAAAACAGTTTCTAAATTGATCATCGTTCCGTCTCTGTAGACATTATAGCCGAGTAATTCGGAACGCACAGTATCATTTCTTCTGCTCTTGTCAGTCGAGTTATTGACTCTGTCAATTCCTCTTTCTGAAACCGGTTCTTCCCACTCCAGCCATACAATACCATTACCTGAAACAGCAGAGAGACCCTCAGGTGGATAGAGATCAGGTCCAACAGGAGTAGCATAAGCTGAATTAGAAGGTATCGATTCCCCTTCATCATAAATAGCTGTGACAAAATACTGATAAGTTGTCCCATTATTAACATTTGTATCATTATAGTCTGTCTGGATAGTATTGCCAATCAGGGCAGTATCACGATAGATATTGTAACTCTCCGGCTCAGCCGTTGCTGGTGGTAACCAGCTGAGAGATACTTCCTCATTACCGGCTTCTGCAACGAGATTGATTGGTGGGGCAAGACCAGATTCCACTCCTGTAATCTCTATATCATCCACACACCAGAGATGAGCAGCCAGCGTGCCGGTTATATTCCATTTAAATCTAACCTGTGAATGGCCGGCAACATTTTCGATATCTTCGTTAAAATATGAGGGATTGGCAGTGCTGCCGGTCCAGCTCTCAACTGTTGACCAGCTACTACCATTATCGATACTGAATGAAAAGGACGTTGTTAGGCTGCCAAACCAGGAAGCACTGGCATAATGAGTGAAAGAGACCGAAACTTCTGAATAATTTGATAGATTAAGAGTCGGTGTAATAAGGTCTGTGTTGATTGATCCAAACAGGGTTCCGGATGCATGAGCATAATTGCCGGTAGTTCCTGATAGGCCACTACTGACTGTACCGACCTGCCAGATTTGGCCACCACCTTGAATATCTGCAGTTTCCCAGAAATTTGGAATTTGACTGGTAGAATTGAAGTTTTCCGAGAAGGGGAGGGTAAAAGGAATATAATCGGTTAGAGCAGTAGCTGTTCTACCGCTGGAATAGAGAATGTCGTCATTACAGGAGAAAGCTTTGTAATAATACATAGTTGCCGGGTCCAGGCTGGTATGATGATAGATATTTGCACTACCGTTATACAGGACTGCTCCACCACCAGGTAGAGTCTGGCCGATAGAATACTGTGTACCATCTTGTGGTGTTCCAAACTCTCCATCAGGAGACCAGACAATTAACACATCATCATCTTCATTGTTATTCGACCAGGTCAGATCTATCTGATAAGGCCCTATAGTAGTAGCAGTGAAATTTGCAGGATTCATGATGCCTGTCAGCATATCCTGCAATTCCAGTAGAGCTGAATAGGCATTCAGTCTTCCCGTTCCCAATTGTCCAACATAACCGGGATTCTGCGCATAGTGGTCATCTGTAGAATACCTCAGGATGTCAGCAATATCGTCATTGGCGAGATACCATCCTTCTCTGTGGGCATTTGAGATAACAAGAGCTGCAACCCCTGAAGCATGTGGGCAGGCCATGGAGGTTCCCTGATAGAAGGCATAACCACCGCCGTTAACAGTACTTAATACGCCACCGGCATTACTGGGACTCGTCTGACCTCCAGGAGCGGATATATCTACCCATGTACCATAATTGGAATAGGAGGATCTGATATCCTGATTATTAGTTGCTGCTACAGAAAACGCACCCGTATAATAACCGGGATACCATTGGCCACTGGCGTTACTGTTACCGGCAGCAAAGATAGTGATGCCACCATTAGTGACATTACCACCACCATTAGCATTAAAATAATCTATAGCATCAAGAACGGCCTGTTCATAGACACCGGCAGAAGTATAACCCCAGCTGTTCTGGGATATGGCTGCACCTTCATCTGCTGCATATAGGGGTGCAAGATGAAACCCTCCACTGGAACTACCACTGAATACCTGACAGGACATCAGCCTTATCCCGTCTCCAGTTCCCGAACCACCGGCAATACCGGATACACCAACATTGTTGTTGTTGACTGCAGCAACCGTTCCTGCAACATGAGTACCATGATTGCCGGGATTAATAGTGTTGCTGCTATCAACAAAGTTATATCCGATATCAGACCACATGTTTGCTGATATGTCAGGATGGCTGTATTGTATACCTTCATCAACTATTGCTACTAAAACATCAGAATGACCCTTTTCTATATCCCAGGCAGCGAGAAGATCAATATCTGCTCCAAGTGTTCCACCTGCCTGACCTGTGTTATGGTAGTGCCACTGGTCACTGAGTTGAGGATCGTTTGGAGTCCAGCGGGAAGAGTTTCCCTGATTAGTAATAGTATCTCTGATGTCGTAATTGGGGTCACTGATCAAAGCTTTGATATATTCCGGTTCTGCCCAGTCAATAACATCTCTTAATTCGCGATAGGCCATCACAATATCTCTGATATCCTCTCTGGAGTCAAAGTGAATTTCATACCAGAGATGAAAGCCCCAGAGGCGATGACGCCATTCATAATCCTTCTTGAGAGCCGGAGAATCAAAGAGCTTGCTGGCAGATTTAACTTGAAAATGGTTGTTCAGTTCGTCAATTGCAGGAATCCCGAAAATAACCGTGCCATTCTCATCTCTTTCAATTAAGGAATTATCAAGATATTCTGTATACTCTTTCTGAAACTTAATACGTATCAATCCTTGTTCTATCACCTCATCGGTAACCTCATAGATATCTATGAATGGACGTTCTCCAAATCTGTCTGTCTCATTAATAGCCAGGGCAGCAGTGAATAGAGAAGCCAGGATAGCTATCAGGCAGAAAAATCCTCTCTTTTTCATATCAACATCCTTAATAGTTTTCTATAATTATTTGACATATGGCAATATATGTCAAGATTTCTTTAAATAATTGCGCAGTTCATAAGTTATATATTACTGCTTGAGAGGGGAAGAAGAGAAATCAGCGGATAGATTTTACTCTGAAAAGAAGAATTGGTTCATCCGCAACCAAATCTGTCGTCCAGCTTATTCTACTATCGAATTCAGTAAATTCATTCTGACCGGTGCTAACATCGATAAATACTCCATCAAAACTCTCAGCTGCTTCGACGATATAGTTATACGCGAACAATACCTTCTGCCAGGAAAGGGTTATAGCTGTATTTACCAGAAAAATTTGCAGGCCTTGGGGGGCCTGTAGTGTAAATTCTATAGTATATGTTAGTATATCTTCAGTTTCGTAAAGATCCAGCATATTTTCCAGCTCTTCCACGTGAGTCATATCACCAGTTGCAAAGTAACTCAGCCATTCTCCTGTCAGCTCAAAAACATAAGAATTGTTGTATATCCCCGAATGATTGACATCATTGAGAGACACAAAGCCTTTATATATTGAGCTGAGATTATTAAAGAGTGGGATCTGATGCGATTGGGGGGGAGTCATCCAGTCACTTGTGCCGGAGAATGTTAAGGATGGTAATACCACTTCTGAAGCAGCGTTAAGAGCTTCTGTTGAAGAAGCAGCTGCAAGTGTGATCATAGAAACGAAATCGTTATCATAACTTGCCGCCATTATGCTACAGCCTCCTCCCATGGAATGTCCCATTACGATAGATAAAGGCTTGACCAGCTCGAATAATGGTGAATTGAGATTCTCATTCTCAGCAGGAATAGCATAACTGAGAAATGCTAGATCCATAGCAAAGTTCTGATGGTTGGGAAACAAACCACCTTCTGTAGTGGGGAAGGCAATTATCCATCCCAGCGGAACAAGTGCTTCCCACACAGATTGATAAGTGCTGTAAGATGAAAGCCAGCCGTGTCCAAAGACAATAAACGGGAATATACCTTCTCTCTGCCCTCCGTTATGAAGCAATTCATTATCTACCGGGATGAAAATCTGGGCAGGTATTTCTCGGTTATTACGATCTGTGTCAACAAAGGTGATACTGACCTGTTCAATATCGTATGAAAAGAGACTGATCGCTACACCCAGCAATATAACAGACAGGAAAGTCTTACCTATCATATTTCCCTCTCTGAGATAAAAATTATCTCCTGCAACTGGATCGGCAGGTGATATAAAAACTATTATAAATTAAACCTCTTGTCCAGTACCTACTTAAGTTTCCAGAAGAAGAGTAGGATTACATCAGTTTGCTGCTTTTACTCTATAGAATAATTTCTGCTCGTTCTCATCTATCTGCATTGTCCAACTGACTCTGTTGCCATTTTCGCTGAAGTAACCACGTTCTGAACTGATATCAGAAAATTCCGTATTGATATCATCGGTTGCCTCTACTATGTAATAGTCAGCATTCAGTACCATATCCCAGGAAACGGTCAATTCACCATTGTCTATAGTTATGGTCAGATTTTCAGGAGGATCAAGTGATAGTGGCTCTTCCGGTGTGGCTTCTACTGTATTGGATGCTTCTGATTCTCCTTCGTCATAGAGTGCTGTTATATGATACTGATAAGTTACACCGTTAATAACATCACTATCCTCGAATTCGAGATCAATAACAGGCGAAGTATTTATCATTACATCATCACGGTAGATATTATAACCATTAATCGTAAGGCCCTGTGGAACAGGTGCATCCCACTCCAGCTCTACCAGGTTGTAGTGTGCGGTTGCTACCAGATCCTGTGGTGGATTCAAATCATAAGGTGTGGCATTTGCTGTATTGGACGCCTCTGATTCTCCTTCGTCATAGAGTGCTGTAACGTAATACTGATAGGTCACACCATTAAGAACTTCACTATCCTCGAATTCTAGATCAACAACAGGCGAAGTATTTATCATTACATCATCACGGTAGATATTATAACCATTAATCGTAAGGCCCTGTGGAACAGGTGCATCCCACGCCAGCTCTACCAGGTTGTAGTGTGCGGTTGCTACCAGATCCTGTGGTGGATTCAAATCATAAGGTGTGGCATCTGCTGTATTGGACGCTTCTGATTCTCCTTCGTCATAGAGTGCTGTTATATGATACTGATAAGTTACACCGTTAATAACATCACTATCCTCGAATTCTAGATCAACAACCGGTGAAGTATTTATCATTACATCATCACGGTAGATATTATAACCATTAATCGTAAGGCCCTGTGGAACAGGTGCATCCCACTCCAGCTCTACCAGGTTGTAGTGTGCGGTTGCTACCAGGTTCTGTGGTGGATTCAAATCATAAGGTGTGGCATCTGCTGTATTGGACGCTTCTGATTCTCCTTCATCGTAGACTGCTGTAACGTAATATTCATAAGTATCTTCGTTAATTACATCGTTATCAACATATTCTGGTATGAGAACAATATCGTTATTTATCTGAATACTGTTACGGTATACATTAAATCCGAGAAGCTCCAGTCTTTGATCTGATCTAGTGATCCCCAGAGGTAACGGCTCTTCCCACGTCAGTTCAACAGCATTATGATATGGAGTAGCTATCAGGTCATAAGGTGAATTTAGTTCGTAAGGCGTAGCTTCGGCAATGTTAGAACTATCAGATTCCCCTTCATCGTAGACTGCAGTGACAAAATATTGATACGTCAGGTTATTTATGACATCATAATCATCGTAGTACTGTTCAGTGTGTATCTCCTGATTAACCAGACTGCCATTTCGATAGATATTGTAGCCAAGTAGGGTTAATTCCTGAGGTTCTGGCTCCTGCCATTCCAGTTCCACCAGGCTGTGTCTCGCTATAGCTGTCAGGCTTTGAGGTGGATTGAGCACTAAAGGATCGATAGTCATCAGAACACTGTTTGAGGGTTCAGATTCACCTTCGGCATAAAGAGCGGTAAGATAATATACGTAATCTCCCGGTAACAGATCTTCATCTAAGTAGGACGTCTCATTTACTGCTACATCGACAATCTGGTCTCCATTTCTATATAGACGATAACCGGTGAGTGTTTGTCTTATCTCTTCAGCTGTTCTGGATACTCTACTCAATGCAGGAGCGAATTCTGGTATCTGATCAGTTGAAAAATAAGTATCTTCAATAATTACAGACGGCCTGTTTCTTGTATCCTCAGACAGAATTATATCTCTACCAGAACTGAGAGAAACAAATCCCTGAATATTCCAATTATAATCTAGGGTCGACGCCACCTCCAAAAGAGTGGTCCACGTATCACCCCAGTACATCATATTGCCTATCCCATCAAGAGCAGGACCGTCATCACATCCTGCCGGATAACCTGACTGAGTATCAACATTGTATCCAATCCATAATTCCTGATCCGGAGCTATATAAACCGGTGTATCCAATACTACCGTATTCCAGTCATCGATTACAGGGTCTATTACAAGCTGTTCAATTACTAGATTACCTGGTTCGGTTGACGTTCCACCGGTCCAGACATTTATGGTGTATAGACAATTAATTTCTCGGGGAAAGAAACTTACTTTTGTCAGATAATTATCTGTAACTCCGAGATCGTTAAGATGAGAAGGGGAAAATCGTGAAGCTGCCTTGAATTCTGCAGCAGCACCAATTCCGACACTTCCACTATTAATACCGCTATCCCAGTGAATCGTAGTACCAATATCTGGTGGTATCCATTCTAAGAGTATGTTACTATCGTCTAAAACGGAGGCAGTCAGGTTAGAAGGTGGTTCGAGCAGAGGAGCTTCAGGGGTAGCTGTGACTGTATTGGAAGGCAGGGATTCTCCTTCTTCATACACAGCTGTTACGTAATACTGATAGGTAATTCCATTGTCCACATCATTATCTTCATATTCCAGTCCGATTATCAGGTTCGTATTGATCACAGAATCGTCCCGATAGACATTATAACCGTCAGGAGAACCGGTTTCAGGAGCAGACCAATAAAGATAAACAACCTCATTACCGGCCATGGCTGTCAGGTTGGTCGGCTCAGGTAAATAGGGAGCTTCCGGGGTGGCCGTCACTGTATTGGAAGCCTCTGATTCTCCCTCCGGATAGAGAGCTGTAACATAATATTGATAGGTTACTCCATTCGTTACTGTAATATCTTCGTATTCTGTGGTCAAAACCGCTGCCAGATTGATCATCACCCCATTGCGATAGACATTGTAACCGTCAGGGGTTTCAGAATCTGGTGCCGACCAACTAAGATCAACAACCCCATTACCGGATTCTGCTGTCAGGCCAGTTGGTTCGGGTAAATCAGGCGTATCGGGTGATGAAAAAATAAATCTGATATGCGGTTTATAATTTTCTGTGGTTGTTGTGTTTGAGTTTGTCTGGTTAGAATTATCTGATCTCACAAACCTGAAACCGTTATTCATGGACGTAACTCTCTGTGTCCCTGTCGAACTCCAGGAAGGAACAAGGTCAAAAGCCGTATCGACGAGAATATTGTCTAACCCGTTCCATTCAAAGGGTATATCCAGTTCCAGCAGATCCCAATCACCACTTGTTGGAGCATATGAGGTTGTAGTATAAACAATGTCGTAGGGCCCATTATCGTGTGAAGAAGCATCAGTTGCTGTAGTGTGTTTCATTCTGATGATAAAATCAGGAAGAGCGAGGTTTGGTGCTCCTGTAACATAGAAACCGAGACGGGTAATCGTTCCCGGACCACTAAATCCAGCAGCCTCGATCTCAGAAACAGTATAGACCATCTGACCTCTCAAGCTTCGATAATAGATATTGATCGGCGCTGCTTCCATTCCGCTATTTGTGTTCAGCCCAGTTCCGATATCTACTGATATATTTGAGCTTGGTATTGCCTCGGCTGTTACCCCACTCGAATAATCATTATCACTATTATAAGAAAAGGCTTTGTAATAGTAGGTAGTCCCTTCCTGTAAACCGGTATGGTCATAGATTGTATTACTACCGCGATAAAGTACTATACCCCCACCTGGAAGGGTCTGTCCCGGGGAATAGACAGTTCCGTTACTGGGTTCTCCAAACTGGCCATCTGAGGACCATACTAACATAACGTCATCATTATCTATATTTCTGTTCCAGGTAAGCTGGATATGGCTACTACTGATTATAGTCGCTGAGAAATCAGCAGGATTCATAACCCCTGTCAGCAAATCTTCAACATATTGCAGCGCTGCATAGGCATTGAGTCTTCCTGTTCCCATCTGGTTGAGCCCGATATAGTCTGTAGTATCTCTCAATATATCTGCCACATCGGAATTAATAAGAGTTAGACCGTTACGATGAGCATAAGATATAACAAGTCCAGCGGCTCCTGATGCGTGAGGACAGGCCATTGAAGTACCCTGTAGATATTGATATCCACTATTAGTATACGTGCTGAGTACACCACGCTGAGTAACTGATATGGTTTCTCCACCCGGAGCGGAGATATCTATCCATGTTCCATAATTGGAGTAATATGCTCTTGTATCGGTATTGGTAGTAGATGCAACAGCAAAAGCACCGGAATAGTAACCTGGATACCAGGCACCATTATCATTATCGTTTCCGGCAGCAACGATGGTTATACCACCATCTAAAACAGAGCCACCACCGTTAGCATTGAAGTAATCTATAGCATCCAATACTGCCTGCTCATAA
>Ga0334895_1002826_pt1 | contig 14135 bp, 8 predicted proteins | sample GraSluR3_MG_7_FD_207229 | JGI IMG/M metagenome (GOLD analysis project Ga0334895, IMG submission 207229) | Sludge microbial communities from methane-producing bioreactor in Wageningen University, Netherlands - Granular Sludge_31_05-R3 | ecosystem: Engineered > Bioreactor > Anaerobic > Unclassified... | reverse complement strand
TGATTTCTTTTTACCAATCCTCCAACATAAGAACCGCTTCCTGAAATCAGCCCTATACTATAACAATTAAGAATAAGAGATTCGAAATAATTATAACCTACTAAACCTCCCAAATATCCATCAGATGCACTTACTTCTCCTGTACTGTAACTATTTTTCAGAGAAGAATAATTAATAGTGCTTCCTATTATACCACCTACTCTTGAAACACCATTTACGCTACTTATACTAGAGCTGTTTTGGATGCTTGAAAAAGAGTTATTTCTACCTGATATTCCACCCACCCACCAATTACCTTGTACATTTCCACTTGTATAGCAATTTTTCACATATGATTGATGACTGTTACCTATCAAACCTCCCACATAATCATGTCCGTTTATATTCAAATCTATTAGGCTGAGGTTTTTTATTGTAGCGTTGTTAGCATATCCAAACAAACCTTGGTAATCATTGTCAGGGCGATTGATATGTAAGTCTATTATTGTATATCCTCCACCATAATAATTGCCTGTAAAATGATGGTTGTGGTTGCCTATAGGAATCCAACCTTCCCCATCATACCAGGCATTAGTTTGCGAGGCATTTATGTCATTTGTCTGAACATAATACTTGTCCCAACGAGTTACATCATTTGCGATCCAAGTAAGATTGCTGAAACTGGATATTCTATAGGGATTTTCACTCGTACCTTCTCCAATTGGTTGAACTTCATAAGTTCCCATTTCGATCAAATATGGATACCCTTGATTTATGTAGTATTCATTATCTGCACTCCAAACATCAACAAAATTCCATCCCGAATATGTGTTCTCTGCATAGGGATAAGTCATCTCATCCGTTTCTCTGCCGATACCACCAGAACTGGTAGTTTGCCCTGAAGTTTGTATATCCCAATAGCAGGAGTTTACATTACCGTAATTAAAACCGATAAGACCACCAACAGAAGATGTCCCGTTGATTATGCCCGTGCTATAGCTATTATTTACATTAGAGTTATACCAATTCCTGCCTATTAGTCCACCAACCGATGAACTTCCATTAACATTACCTTTGCTGTAACTATTATTTACTTCGGAATTATCGTTAAAACCTATGAGACCACCTACAAATTGATTGCCATACACAAAACTTTCACTAAAACTATTACTTACTGTAGATTGAAAATTGTTGCCGACAAGACCACCGATAAAATTTCCTGTAGATGTCACGTTACCAGTACTATAGCTATTGATAACATTTGAAGAAATATAATTCTCTCCAACCAGTCCACCTACATACGAATGACCGCTTGTTGTGCCGATACTAAAGCATTTGTTAATAATAGAATTACTCAAATTTTGTCCCACAAGCCCGCCAACATAAGAATTTCCTTTAACTGCTCCTACGCTATAACAATCACTAATAGAGGAGTTATAACTTCTTCCCACCAGAGAACCGACATAGTTACTACCGGTAATATCCGCATTAGTAATTCCTATATTTAAAATCGATGCATCTTCAATATTGCCGAATAACCCTTGCATTTCACTATCGTCATTATTAATATAAAGTCCTTTAATCTGATAATCAGCACCGTCAAAAGTGCCCTCAAAGGTATTACTCCAACTATCGCCTATAGGTTCCCAGCCGTTTCCGAAATTATAATAAGCTCCACTTGGTAGAAATTCTGCAGTAAGGTCAATGTCATCAATTAGTTCAAAGTAAATGTTATCGATATTACAAAAATATCTTACGCTATACAAATGACTATGTGTTGCGATTTGAAATGGATCATTAGAAGTACCTGCTCCTCCCGCGAATGAAACTACACCTATCTTTGCATCATAACGACTATAGTTCTGCTTAGTCACCGTTAGATTTATTACATCAGGTGATGATAGGTCGCCTATACTCAAATTCAATGGTTGACCTGTAGCTTCTGCAGTAGCGATTATCTCACCATTCACAAATAAAGATATAAAAGCACCTTGGTCAGCTGTAACAATTATATGTTGTTCATCGTCAAAAATGTATTGGTCATGCAAGACAGTCAAGGGTTGAGGCACTTCTGTAAACACATGAGAGAAAGCATCACCATGATGATGAAATATACGATAAGTTATCTCTTTGCGGTCAGGATTTGTAGGCCAGCTTGATTGCTGCAAGAAATATTTTCCAGCCGCATTAGCAAATGCAGGCAAGACATCATTTGATACAGGATTTGTACCATACTGCGGTAAAAAATCAGGCCACATATGATTGAACATTCCCCATGTATATGCATCATTGACAAATGAATAGGATATTGCAGATGCTGCTATTATACCCAGAGCACCATATTGATGCTTGTGAATAGCTTCAGCAAAACAATCAGTTGCCAAATGGAATCTTCCCGTCAAACAATTGATAGAAAACACAAAAGGCAGATCATCATTATTCAAACCATCTAGATGATCGTTCCTGTAATATGGTTTTCCCCAACCAGTTACATCGCCATGATCACGATGCATCACCATAAACGCACCTGAGTTTATCGCATTATTAAGGGATACATCATCAGCATCCCATCCATAGTTTTGCAAATGTTGTGGATTATCTGGTATATATCCCAACCCATCAGGTCCGAAGACATTCATAACCATAGGTGTATTATCATTTGTTGACCAATACTGTAATGTGTCAGGATGACCGCCATATGTGCCGTAGATAGCATTTTGTCTCAGTGGGTTTTTCTCCAAAATGTGTTCCCAAAATCCATTAACTGATTCTGCCGATATCTGAAACCAACGCTCAGTTTGCCAGCCCATAGCCGTAATTGGTTCATTATAATAATCTGTATTAGTAGGAGGATTCCGTTCATAATTTATGAATTTACCGACCATAGTCTCCAGATCATTTCGATTTTGTGCTGTTATACGTGCTGGAATAATATCGGGCATCAGGTTATCATTCATATCACTGTAATAATGATCTGAAATGTATGTTGTATCTGCCTGTGAGGTAGGGTGGTCAGTCCTAAATTCACTGGTGATCGTATTGCCGGTAGTACCATAATCTGCTAACAAGAGCACTGCCACAGGTGGAATATCCCAATTGTCATAAGCATTAGAAATATAGTTCTTTATCATCACATGGTCATTCCCACCGACTTCGGCAGTGGTAACCACTTCTGTCTTAATACCTTGTTGTGAGCGGAAGACTCTGATAGAATCACCCCAAGCGATGAATTCGGGATCATCCGGCACAATGACTAAATATTCATAACCTTCGTCACGAGTATTATGCGATGAATAATCTATATGTGGAATTTGTTCAGGATTAATTACCGAATTAAATAATATCGGATCGAACCATCTGTTTCGAAGTCTGTCATCTCCGAAATGTGAGCTACCTCCCACAAAATCGACCTCGATCTTCAGATCGCGATAAACAAGCAGTTCTTTGGAAACCGGATTATACTGAAACGGAGTAATAGAGATGATAACGACATCAAGCCCGCGAATATCTGTCTGCTCTGACAGGAAAACCGGTTCTTGCGGAAAGAATTCATCTCTCGAATAGATACTCATATCATAATTGTATTCCAGAGGTCCATCCTCCACACCGGCGGGAATGCGCGGGGCGGGCTCAATATTAATATTTTTAAGAGCCTCCGTTCGCTCCGATACTATCTTTAACTCCGCTTTTGCTCCCTGCGGCAGCGCTATATAACGACTCATAATCGGCAGATTGGGTGCTCCCTCGTCATTGGGTAGAAATACGCCGGGTATCAGTAGTCTATGCACAATCTCATCATGCAATTTATCTTCAACCAATTCCAACTCTCTGATAGAGAAATTCAAAGAAACTCCGCTACGAGTGGAATACTCCAAACTGATCCCGTGCTCACCCCATGCATCTGAATAATCGGAAATTATCTGCTCATTTGAATGAACAAACACTGTGCAAATTAAAAGTGCAAATGTAAAAAAAAGTTTCATAGTAAATAACATAATGCCTCCATTTTAATCGATATGAAGTCCTCGAACGATGTTACTTACTTCTGAGAATCAAGACTGATTTTCATAACGTCATTAAAATATTAACTATTGTAACTGTCAATTATTTTGTCTTTTTGTATGGAAAGTAAACACTAAAAATATACAGTTAATAAGATTAGGAATTTACAAGAATGTGATGTATAAAAAAGTTAAAAAAGCATAGTCTTTTAGTACTCAAATCATAAAAAAAGAGACGAGCCCGCAGGCCCGCCTCTTTTGGGGAGGTTATGAGAACTTCATTTTATCATCACTACTTTGCAGACAAACCTATCTTCTCCCGTCTGCATGATGCAGAAATAGACGCCGCTAGATACAAAACAATCTATAATGATGACCATCAATTGGTCTTGTCCTTTATAAAAAATGGAGGGATGTGAATACAATATTTAAATTGACAATCGAGCAAAAAGAGTTCTCTTTTATAAACAGGAGTAATTATGAAAAAAATGAATAGTGAGTCTTCGGTACATAATAAGGAAAACTCCAACTCTACAGATACAATGAAACAAGCTCATGCCGGTAATGGCAAACATAAAGAGCATGACAGGCATGCAGGACACAGTATAGTATTATTTCGCAAAAGATTCAGGATATGTCTTCTTCTGACTATTCCAACACTGTTCTGGGAACCGATGTTGCAGGATTGGTTTGGCTACCGGGCTCCTCTATTCCCAGGATCTCAATATATTCCAGCTATTCTGGGAACTATCGTGTTTATTTATGGTGGCTGGATTTTTCTAAAGGGAGCTGGTCATGAACTCTCTTCTCGCCGTCCGGGAATGATGACCCTGATAGCATTGGCTATCAGTGTTGCTTTTGTATATAGTTCCGCTGTAACACTGGGATTTGAAGGTAACGCACTATGGTGGGAACTGGCAACACTTGTAACGATCATGCTGCTAGGGCATTGGATCGAGATGCGTTCAATTTCTCAGGCAAAAGGAGCTTTGAAAGAACTTGCCAAACTTCTTCCTGATAAGGCATTGAGGTTGACAGATGATGATCAGACTGAAGAGATACCTGTCGAACTATTGCAAGAAGGAAATTTGATTCTGATCCGACCCGGAGCAAGTATCCCGGCTGATGGCATAGTTAAAAAGGGTAAAAGTTCGGTAAACGAGGCTATGATCACAGGAGAGTCCGATCCTGTCAAGAAACAGAAGAATGACAAGATCATTGCCGGTAGTGTCAATAGTGAAGGTTCCCTCCGGGTAGAGGTTATAAAGACAGGGACAAAGACTGCTCTTGCCGGTATCATGAGATTGGTGGAGCAAGCTCAGAATTCCCGTTCCCGGGCTCAATCATTTGCTGACAGAGCAGCATTCATTCTTACAATAGTGGCGATTGTTGCAGCAGGCGTTACACTGAGCTTCTGGTTAGCCATGGGTGCAACTTTGCATTTTACTATTACCCGGATTGTTACAGTACTGGTGATCGCCTGTCCTCATGCATTAGGTTTGGCAATACCCTTGGTGATAGCGATATCGACAACCCTCGGAGCCCATAGTGGTTTACTGGTCCGAGACAGGCGCGGTCTGGAAGAAGCCAGAAAGCTCTCAGTTGTTGTCTTCGACAAGACCGGAACTCTTACCTTAGGAGAACACCGTGTAGTTGAAACAGTCGTAACTCCCGACATCAAAAAGGAAGAAGCTTTGAGTCTGGCAGCTGCGGTAGAACATGACTCGGAACATCCGATAGCTCAGGCTTTACTCAGTAGTGCCAGGGAGAAGAAACTTAAAGCCCTACCGGGACATGGTGTCCGGGCTACTGTATCAGGACGCGATCTAAAAGTCGGTGGTCCAGCAATGCTTAATAAATACTCCTCTGAAGTACCTGAAGAATTACAACAATCTACCCAACAGTTTGGAGAAAATGGTCAGGCTGCCGTCTTTTTGTTAGAAGATGAAAGGGTGTTGGCAGTGTTTGCAGTAGCCGATGCGATTCGCAGCGAATCTTATGAGGCAGTAAACAGACTTAAACAGAAGGGACTGGAAGTTGCCATGCTTACCGGAGATTCAGAGGCAGTTGCCGATAATATTGCTAATGAACTGGGAATAGAGAGAGTCTTTGCAGAGGTATTACCGGAAAACAAAGCAGAAAAAATTAAGGATTTGCAAAAACAGGGTAAGTTTGTGGCAATGGTAGGAGATGGAGTGAACGACGCACCGGCACTGGTAACAGCAGATATCGGTGTTGCTATCGGAGCAGGGACGGATGTAGCAGTGGAAGCTGGCGATATAGTCTTAGTACGCAATGATCCACGAGATGTATCGAGAATCGTCAAACTGAGTCAAGCTACCTACCGCAAAATGCTCCAGAATCTCTGGTGGGCAGCAGGATACAATATAGTGGCTATACCGCTTGCAGCAGGTGCTCTTATTTGGGCAGGCATCCTGCTCGTACCGGCAGTAGGTGCTATCCTAATGTCAGCCAGTACTGTTATAGTTGCCATCAATGCCCAGTTATTGAGAAAGATCGATGTTTAATTTTTTGTCTTCGAAAAGAATGGAGTATTATTTTTTATTGGGCAAGATTTACAAAGGGGGTCTATATGAAAGAAGATCTTAATATCAGAGTTACAGGAGAAGCCGGTCAGGGCATGAAAACCATCGGCTCCGTATTGGGTAAAGTTTTCAAAGAGGCGGGATTTTATGTTTTCTCGAATCTCGATTATATGTCGAGAATCAGAGGAGGCAATAATTTCTATCAGCTCCGCATTGCCACCGCACCAAAGAGCTGCCCGAAAGAGAAGATAGATCTGCTGATACCTCTCACCAAAGAAGCATTGCATCTTCATAAAGATTCGCTTGATAAAGATGGACTGGCAGTAGTAGATAAAGAGGAGTTTAAATTAGACGAATGCAAAAGTTATATCTGCATTGATTATTTTAAACTGGCACGTAAAGCTGGGGGTAGCGATCTTTATATAAATTCTGTCTGTTCGGGAATACTAGCAGCAATGTCAGGCATTGACTTGGAGATTGTTAAAAAAGTCCTTTATGAAATGTTTACTAGAAAGAGTAAGGAGATTGTCGAGAAGAATGTCAAAGCTGCAGAATTAGGCTATAATCAAACAAGCGAAAATAATAGCTCAAGTCAGCTAAAGCTTGCGAAACCATCGGGAAGTCCCAAATACATTCTCGACGGCAAACAGGCAGTAGCTCTTGGCGCCATATCTGCTGGTTGTAAATTCTATTCGGCATATCCAATGAGTCCCTCCACTGGCGTGATGGATACTATCGCTCGTTACATGGACAAATTCGGCATCATTGTTGAACAGGCTGAAGATGAAATAGCAGCAGTCAATATGGCTATCGGCGCTTCTGTAACCGGAGTCAGAGCCATGACCTCTACTTCGGGAGGTGGTTTTGCTCTAATGGGTGAAGGAATCAGTTTGGCCGGTATGACTGAAACACCGCTAGTTGTGGGTAATTTTCAAAGGCCTGGACCTGCCACAGGTTTTCCCACCAGAACCGAACAAGCAGACCTCAATTTGGTCCTTGGTGCCGGTCACGGTGAGTTTGCCAAAATAATCTTCGCACCTGGAACTATAGAAGAGTCCTTCTATCTTACTAAAAAGGCGTTTAACATGGCAGAGAAATACCAGATCCCAGCAATTATTCTTTCCGACCAATTTCTGGCAGATTCAGCAAGAAATATCAATAAACTTGATTTTGACAGCGAAGCAATCGAACGCAATATCCTATCTGTAAAAGAAGCAAAAGCAATCAATAAGTATAAAAGATATGAGCTTACTACTTCAGGTATATCACCTCGGGCTATTTTTTCCCGTATTGATGATGTTATCTATATAGATAGTGATGAGCATACGGAAGAAGGACATATTACTGAAGATGCTGATGTAAGGATCAAGATGGTCGAGAAACGTTTCCAGAAGAAGATGGATGCTTTACTTGACGAGTTTATCGACCCCACAGTATATAATTTAGTTAGAGCAGAAACTGTTTTATTTTGTTTCGGTTCAGTTCTGGGTCCTCTTCGGGAATGCTTGGAAGAGATCAACGATCCAAATTTGGCTATGGTTCATCTATCCCAAGTATGGCCAATAAACTCCCAAAAGATCAAGGCTCTGGTTAAAAACAAAAAGAGAGTTTTCAGTGTCGAGAATAATGCTGAAGGTCAGCTAGCAAAACTGTTACACAGGGAAACAGGAATAAGAGTAAATGGTTCGATACTCAAATATGATGGCAGACCTTTCACTCTGGAAAGCTTGATAAAGCAACTAAAAGATGTTGTTTCATCATGAAGGAGGAATTATGGAACTACAAGAATATAAGAGCAAAGATCCTATAGCATGGTGCCCGGGATGTGGTAATTTCGGCATTTTAAATGCGGTTAAAAAGTCTTTGGCAAAATTAGACCAACCCCCCCAAAAAACTTTATTTGTATCAGGGATAGGACAGGCAGCAAAGCTTCCACATTATATTAGAGCTAACTGTTTTAACGGTTTACACGGAAGAGCTTTGCCGGTTGCAGCAGCAGCAAAGATGGTCAATCCTGACCTTCAAGTAATAGTTGATACTGGTGATGGAGATTGCTATGGAGAAGGAGGTAATCATTTTATTCACAACATCAGAAGGAACATCGACATTACAGTTATTGTGCATAACAATCAGATCTATGGATTGACCAAGGGACAAGCTTCTCCTACAAGTGAACCAGGCATGAAAACTAAAGTCCAGAGTAATGGTGTGGTGCTCAACCGATTCAATTCTCTAGCAGTCGCAATTGCAGCCGGATGTGGGTTTGTTGCTCGAGGCTTTTCACGTCAGATAGAAAATCTGTCTAATATTATTGTGGAGGCTATCAAATATCGGGGGTTTTCTTTGGTTGAGGTAATGCAGCCTTGCGTCTCTTTCAATAAAATCAATACATACGATTGGTATGCAGAAAGACTTTATGATGTCGGAGAGTCAGGCTCGTATGATCCTAATCAACTACAAACTGCCTTATCAAAAGCATTAGAATGGGGCGATAAAATTCCGATGGGTATAATTTACAACTCTCCACATAAGACCTATCTGGAAAAGTTGGAGTTTGGCAACATTTTGGTTAATCAGCAAAATAATGACATTAATGGAATATTCGAAGATTTCGCTTGAGGATGTACTATATTCGATGAGACACTGTACAATATTTTGTGAATGATTGTAAATTATATGTCTCATTTACGATTTCATTTGTCATTTGATAATTAACCATTAATGTATATTAGGAGGTGAAAAATGATAGAAATGAACGAGTTATTTCAAACAGCAGACTGGAAAAAAGAAAAACATGTCCCGGTGATTGAACTGCCGGATGGTATCAAAAAAGGTGAATTTTTCTCTATCGAAGTTTCAATAGGTAAGGAAGTCGCTCATCCGAACAAAACTGAACATCATATTCGCTGGATCGATATTTATTTTAAGCCTGATGATGCTAAGTTTCCTTATCAGATTGGTAAAGCTGAATTTACTGCACATGGAGAATCTGTTGAAGGACCTGATACAAGCTCGGTGTATACACATCATCGAATATCATTGAGCTTTAAAACAGAAAAAAGCGGAACTATTCTTGCCTCGAGTTATTGCAATATCCACGGGCTCTGGCAAAACTCAAAAAAAATAACTGTTGAATAGTTCGGGTTTTCTTTAGAGCCCGAAAGCGACTCCTTGTGGTAATAAAGCCGGCTCGGATCGCATGACTATCAAAAACAATACGAGATTTGATATTGTTAATAGTCTCAAGTCAACTAAGAACCGGCTTGTTATGATTTGCTTTAACTATGATATAAACTAATGGAGAATAAACAAGGGAAATTATGGATGTCCTATTAAAGATAAGAGATCTGACCGTCAAAGTAGGTGAAAAAACTATTTTAAATAAACTTGATTTAGATATAGAAAGACATAAGAACATTATTCTCTTCGGGCCCAACGCATCCGGCAAATCGACTCTATTAGGTGCCATAATGGGTTTTGACAACTATGATATCATTTCTGGCAGCATAGAGTTTGATGGCAAAAACCTTCTTGAACTTAAGCCTGATGAACGAGCAAGACATGGGATAGGTTTGATGTTTCAACATCCACCTAAAATACGTGGTATCAAACTAAATCAATTAGCAGACCTGCTTTATGGTGAGAACAAGGATCCGGCAGAGAAAGACATGTTGATTAAGGCTTTGAATTTGGAATATTTGTTGCAAAGAGATCTTAATGTTGATTTATCCGGCGGTGAAATAAAGCGCTCCGAATTACTCCAAATACTTTTACAGTCTCCCAAACTTCTCTTGCTTGATGAACCCGAATCTGGTGTTGATATCGAAAATGTCGCGGTAATGAGTAAGGCTATCAACCAGTATATGAATCGTCATAAAGTATCTGCTTTGATAATCAGTCACACCGGTTACATTCTTGACTATTTAGAAGCCAAAGATGGATGCGTCTTATATGATGGTAAAATTATCTGTCATAAAGAGCCGAAACGTATTTTTAGCGAAATAAAGGAATATGGATACGGGAAATGTAGGGAATGCCGGGAATATGAAATATAAAGGCACTTATTATGAATAAAATAATTGATTCGAATTTATCCAAAGAAGACCAGGAAAAGCTTAAAAAGGTTGGTTTGGACTTTTCGCAAAAGTCTCGTTCCGCAACCTTTATTCAACAAGATGATTCAGTCTTATTCAATAAAACTCTATTAGAAGGTATAGAGATTGAACCAATTGAAGTTGCTTGTAAGAAATATCCGGAGTTGAAAACTACGTATTATGGGAAAGCATTCAAAACAATCGATAAGCAATATCCTCAAGATACACAAGGTGGTTATTTCATCAGAATAAAAAAAGGTGTAACTGCAAAATTTCCCATCCAATCCTGTCTTTTCCTCAATAATAAAGATTTCCGCCAGAATGTTCATAATATTGTTATTGCCGAAGAAGGTTCCCGCGTACATCTGATTACCGGTTGTGCATCTTCAAAAGCAGCAGAAGAAGCATATCATCTTGGTATTTCAGAGTTCTTTGTTGAGAAAAATGCCTATCTGAATTTTACCATGATTCATCGTTGGGAAAAAGATGTCGAAGTCACTCCTATGAGCGTCGCTATTGTCGAAGATGGCGCTTCTTTTGTTTCTAACTACATATCTCTAAGCCCTGTACGTAACATAAAAATGTATCCTACGGCAGTTCTACATAAAAAATGTAAAGCAACATTTTCGTCCCTTATAACAGCCCATAAAGATTGTTTAGTTGATATTGGATCCCGCGTAATTTTTGAAGAACTAGGTTCATCAGCAGAAATAATCTCACGTGCCGTAAGTTTTGGCGGTACTGCAATAGCCAGAGGTGATCTTTATTCCAAGGCAGTTGATATAAAAGCTCATCTTGAATGTCAAGGACTCATTGTTACCGAAACCGGCATAATACATGCTATACCGGAACTTAGAACAACTCGTCGTAATGTAGATATGTCACATGAAGCCGCGATAGGTAAAATCAGTAAAGAAGAACTAGAATACCTGATGGCAAGGGGAATTCCCAAAGAAGAAGCTCAGTCCTTAATTATTCGTGGTTTTCTGGATGTAAATATATTAACGATTCCGGATGAGATAAGAGCAGAAGTAGATAGGTTGGCAGACCAAACTTTAACCGGAGGGATGTAAACAAAAAACGAAGGAAGTTAAGATGGGGAAAAAAATAGCTGTAATCATTGATGACCTTTTTGAAGATTCTGAATATTATGAACCAAGTTCAGCTTTCAAAAAAAAAGGACATCAAATCACACATATTGGTCTAACGAAAAATAAGAAAGTTACCGGTAAAAAAAACAAAATTACAGTTCAGATTGATACGATAATTAGTGAGGTTGCGGTAGATGACTTTGATGCTCTGCTTATCCCGGGTGGTTTTTCACCTGATAAACTACGGGCTTATCAAGAACCTGTAGAATTTGTGAGAAGATTTGTCCAGAAAGGTAAACTGGTCTTCATGATCTGTCATGGACCACAACTTCTCATAAACGCAAGAGTATTAGAAGGACGAACAATCACCGGCTGGAAATCGATAAAACAAGATATAGTAAATGCTGGGGCTGAATTCCAAGATCAAGCAGTTGTAGTTGATGGAAATCTGGTTTCCAGTAGAAGCCCGGCTGATTTACAGGCATTTATCAAAGAATGTTTAGTCAAATTGCAAGATTAAAGGAGGTTAAAAATGGCATCTGAATTGTTTAATATTGAAGGAGATATAGCGATCGTAACGGGAGGTAGCCGTGGTTTAGGCAAAGCAATGGCTGTAGGGCTAGCCAAAGTTGGTGCTAAAGTCGTTATCGCGGATATCATAGACAGCTCCGACACAGTTGATGAAATTAAAAAAGAAGGTCACCATGTTTTGGGAATAAAAGTAGATGTTAGTAATGTAGAAGATGTAGATAATATGATTGAAAAGACAATTGAGAATTTCGGAAATATTGATATTCTGATCAATAATGCCGGCATCCTCAGAACTGGCAAAGCAGAAGAACTGAGCCTGGAAGATTGGAATAAGGTGATACAAGTGAACTTGACCGGACAGTTTATCTGTGCTCAGACTGTTGCAAAACATATGCTTAAAAGAGGAAAAGGAAATATTATCAACATAAGTAGTATTGCCGGGATAAGAGGTTATGCAGGTTCGGCAGTTTACAGTGCTGCCAAAGCAGGATTAATTATGATGACAAAAACCTTTGCGGCGGAATGGGGACATACCCTTCGTGTAAATGCTGTATGTCCGGGTGTTTTCGCCACTGATATGACAGACGATTTTCTCAAAGATAAAGAATTTATGCAAAAACTGAAGCAAAAAGTACCGATGGGACGCCATGCTACAGCGGATGAACTGATAGGCACAATAATATATCTGGCTTCGAAAGCTTCCAGTTATGTTAATGGATATGAACTGGTTATTGACGGAGGATGGTCATCTACTTTGTAAATAAAAGACTTGGACAGTTCAGGAAATAGTAGAAAAGAAGAAGGGCATTTTGAGCTGATTCTAATAGATGAACCACCAAGAATGGGCTGTCCGGTAATTGCCTCAATTAGTGGCACTGACTCTATGATCATCATAACAGAATCTACCTTGTCAGCTCAGCATGATCTTCAAAATATCGTAGTACTTTGCAAACATTTCGACATAGACAATTAGTGATAAAAATAGGATATCAACAAACGCCCACTAGCAGTGGCTAAAAAAGTGGTTGAGGCATGTTGATGTTATTAGGAGCAAACTCATATCGCTATGATCTAGTCTTATCAATGTATCGAATGCTAGAATTATTGGAAAGTAAACACTAAAAAATATCCAGTTAATTAAGGTTAGGAATTTATAATAATGAGATGTATAAAAAAAAAGCATAGTCTTTTAGTACTCAAATCATAAAAAAAGAGACGAGCCTATGGATAAGAAAAATACCAAACAATCCCTCAGTGAAATATTTCTGACGAAATTTCACGGGGCAGGCAAACAAATCCCAATTCCCCAAATGACCGAAACGAATGCCTGCTCTTGTTAATCAGCAAATCCATATTCCCTACCAGCCGTCACCCTGCCTGCCATTCCGTAGTAAAACGAAGGATGGAGTGATTCTGACTTGTCGGAATTGTATCGAAGGGTGACAATGCCACACTTCCTAAGTTCACACTTCGATACGCTCCGGCTTACACCGAAGCTACTCAGTGTGACGATATCGTTCTCTTTCTGAGATCTCTCCGCTCTCTACCAATCTTCCTATCCTCCAAAACTCCTATCTTCTTTCTCCTATATACTCTCACAGTCTCTCCGTCTTTCTACTTTGCTGTTTGACATTTGTAAAAAGAGATCTCTCGACTTCACTCCGGCAAGTCGGGATTCCGCTCGAGATGACCGTTTTCCCATTCTGAACTCTGATCTCTGACCTCCGACCTCTAAACTTCTAAACCCTAAACACCTCACTGCTTTTCTTTTCACCAGGAACTCTCCCTGCTTCTCTTCTCTTCCATCTTCTACCCTCTATCATCTCACTTGAGTAGCAACATTTTTTTCACTGTAGTATCATTTCCCGTAGTTATCCGGTAGAAATAGACGCC
>Ga0334895_1002824_pt1 | contig 14139 bp, 12 predicted proteins | sample GraSluR3_MG_7_FD_207229 | JGI IMG/M metagenome (GOLD analysis project Ga0334895, IMG submission 207229) | Sludge microbial communities from methane-producing bioreactor in Wageningen University, Netherlands - Granular Sludge_31_05-R3 | ecosystem: Engineered > Bioreactor > Anaerobic >... | reverse complement strand
CTTGCAACCATTGCAGTGGTCCCTGTTGAAATTGCAATAACAAGAACCATAAAAACCATAATGATATTCCGACTGGTTCCAACTGCTGAGATGGCATCAACTCCTACCGTCCCCACCATCTTCATGTCGATTGTACCTACGGAAACCTGCAGTAGAGACTGAATAATCACAGGCCATGCCAAGAAAAGCGCAGTCTTGTATAAGTTTTTATTATTAAGCAAATAGTCTCTTCTCACTTCATAGCTTTTGCTCGCCATAAAGGCCTCCTTCACCAAGTCATTATACCCTATCATTCATATCGTATATTCTAAGAAAAAGCCACAAATCTATTCCAGTAGCATCATCGGGCTTGTGGAATAAAGCTTTCACAAGGCACACCTACTTGGCATTTGCCACAGCCATATCTTGGTCTAAACTTTTCCACTGTTTCATCTAGAAAGGCTGCACATAGTTTGTTGTTTTTCCCTTCTTCTATTGATATCGCCCTCACTGGGCATTTTTCCCCGCATTCACCACACATGGAACAGTATTCATAAATACTACCATATCCTCTTTTATCTGGTGATACATATAACTCTGTGACAATACTACCAAATCTACCCGCAATGCCTTTTGAAGTAATCAATCCCTTAGAAAGTCCAAATGTTCCAAGTCCACACACAAATGCAACATGTCTTTCGGACCAATTGCTTGTATACAAATTATCAATATGACTGTTGTCCCCAGTATTGGACCAGAATCTATCATCCAAGGAGGGGACCACGCTTTTGTTGCCAGTTCTTGTCAGTTCCGAACTCAAGTATTGACAAAACTTGTTTATAAAAGATTGGCCCTCGTATCGTGCATGAAGCCACTCATTTGAAGGCCATATTAAATCCTTTATGTTCCCTTTTTTGACTTCAGTTGTAAATGGTAAAAAGAATGAAATAACAGTCTTGGCTTCTCTTAACCATTCTTGAGGAAGTAAAAAATGATCCCCTATTACATTTTTGTCTTTTAGTTTTCTGAAATAATCATCCTCTGCCTCACCAAAAGCAAAAATTGGCGCTTCAAACATTTTCAACCCTGAAACATTTTTGGAAAGAGCCATTTCATTAGTTATATAATTAGCATCTGATGTTTCTACAAAGCTAGATGCCATTTCTATTAATTTATTTTTATCCATACCTTCCCTCCTGTTTTGTGAATTTACAACAGCTTTTAGGCCTTCTCCTTTCTCGGATTTGAGATCACATGAAATACTATTGCCGCCCCTTGCATAGATTTTGGTTTTGCCGTTCATTGTAAATCCTGCCATTCTCATTGTCCATGCAGAAGTATCTTTGCTGCAATCGTCAGCATATTTCCATACAGCTTGACTTGCCATGTAACTACATATTGCCATTTCTGGAAGCAACACCAGATCAGGTGATGTAAGTTCAGAAATCAGAGATTCAATCAGTGAAATAGACACAAAGAAGAGTTTCCTTAACCAAAATTGAATGGAAGCCCAAAAATAATTGTTGCAGTTGCGAAGATGCTGTTATCCATTACAGTAACCGATAATTCCTTTTCCCTAATTTCATTCAATTTCCTACAAATGCTTAATCGTCATGATCATCAAAAACTTCAAATAGCCGATTCGTTCACAATTACCTCAACACCTATGTTGATTATAACAAATGTAACTTGACAGAACCATGCCATATTCAAGCTTTGTTATAGAATATTTCCTCAGTTTTTAATTCAAAAGTATAAATCCAAGGCTCTCGAATAATGATTATTGTTAAATTAAAAGGAATCCTCAGAGAAATAGAAATATTCATATCTTCTGTCAGGATGACCCTTCAGTTAATACTTTCGGGGTATATACTTGTGTATATTTTTGACTCTCCATCGCCTCTATATACCGTTCTTATTTTGATCGCAATGGAAGTCTTTGCTATTTTTAACATCATAAAGAGAACTAAAACTAAAATTTCAACAAACCTAAAAAAATCATTGCATTCTCCATGATTGCAAGCACAGTATCTTGTCTTTTTTATTTTTTGTTCGTAGTAGTTCATATTTCTCCCTGGTATAATCCACAGCATTTCATTCCTATTGTTGGAATGCTTATAGGTAATTCTATGACCGGTATTTCTTTAGGCGTTACTCGTTTAGTTGATGGTATGCAATCACATAAATATTTAGTTGAAGGCGCTTTAATGCTTGGAGCCACACCTAAAATGGCGGCTAATCAAATTATAGATAATGCTTTTGACTCGGCAATCTTACCAACCATTCATTCTATGGTCGGAACCGGGGTAAATACTCATTTCCTATCCCCCCATTTTTTGCTTGTGGAAGCTTCTATGTGGTGTAAAATTTAGTAATAATCATTCCTTTTTATCGTTACAGTAAAGATAAATTTGGTTTTCAAAAGTATCTCTGCCGTAAGTCTAACCATCAATTCGCACCTTACAATCCCTATTAAGTCAAAGGGAGAATTTTTATGGAAATTAAAATTTTAGGTGCAGGTTGCAAAAAATGTTCAGATTTAGAGTCAAATGCAAAAGAAGCGGTTAAATTACTGGGTATGGTAGCTCAATTTGAAAAAGTTCAAGATTTATCTGATATTATGTCTTATGGCGTAATGAAAACACCTGCTCTTGTCATCGACGGCAATGTGGAGGTTATGGACAAGTTAGCAACAGTAGAAGAAATTAAATCAATATCGGAAAAAAATAAAACAGTATAGGTCATTATCCGCATATCTCAGGAGGACTGGTAGGGATGATTTTTCTCGGAATTTTTCATAAACCTCACAAACCGACTGACGAAGATTAGCAGAATAGATATAGGGGTGAAATACTGATGGGAAAAGTAAAATGTAACAGATACATCTGTCAAAATTAAAAAGAATCACGCAGCATAACAGTCCCCATTGATGCTTGCACCTTATCTATCCTCTATCCCATTACAACATTACAACAAGAAATCCCTTCGTACTGGTTCATGTACGAAGGGATTTTGTATCATCTAATTCTGCCATGTGGCTTTTTTGCCCTTGGCGGGCCTAAGACTTCTGCCATCACGATGCTTTGTCTCAACCCAGCCTTATTTAACTGGCTTTTTATTGCTAATCCACTTGAGGGCTTTCTTTTTTCAAGCAAGGATTCTGTTTTTTGATCGTCTGGTATTTTAATTTCGTTTACTCTTCCACGAGTTTGACTACTCTTGTTTTTCGCATCCACTTTTGAGTCTGTTCGCAAACGACTTCTCCCATCAGATTGGGAGGTTTTTGGCATAGTCTTTGCGCCAGCAAGTGGTGGTTTTTTGGTGGAAGAAGTATTCTGGTCTGCTGCTTCCTCAATCTGTTTGATCAGCTCGCGACCCATCTCCGTTATGCTTCGTTTCTTTTGTGGTGCCGTTCCCTTGTTGCTTCTTTGTGCACGACTTTTCAAAATACTTGAAGCAAGAATGACAAGAACGCTTAACAGTGGAACAAAAAGACCTTCCATTTTTCCACTCCTCTCTTACCTTTGAATTACTGATGATCACTCATTGTGTTTATCATCTTTAGACATTTCTCCAATGGAGTCACGCATCTGAGTATCTGCACCAATATTACGATAATTCATATAATCCATCACACCCATTTTACCGCTACGCAATGCTTCTGCAAGAGCAAGAGGTACCATTGCTTCTGCTTCCACTACTTTTGCTCTCATTTCCTGAACACGAGCAACCATTTCCTGTTCTTCAGCAACAGCCATGGCACGACGTTCTTCAGCTTTCGCCTGAGCAATGCTCTTGTCAGCTTGAGCTTGGTCTGTTTGAAGAATCGCACCAATGTTTTTACCGATATCTACGTCTGCAATATCTATAGAAAGAATTTCAAAAGCGGTTCCTGCATCCAACCCTCGGTTTAATACATTCTTTGAAATTGAATCCGGATTCTCCAATACTTGTTTGTGTGAATTTGAGCTACCGATGGTACTTACTACACCTTCTCCAACACGTGCAATTACAGTTTCCTCACCAGCACCACCGACAAGACGTTCAATATTGGCACGCACCGTAATTCTTGCTTTTGCTTTCACTTCAATCCCGTCCATTGCAATACCCGCTATAAAAGGTGTTTCAATTACTTTTGGATTAACACTCATTTGAACTGCTTGCAACACATCTCGACCCGCCAGGTCAATAGCTGCCGCACGCTCAAAGCCAAGCTCTATATTAGCACGTTGGGCTGCAATCAATGCATTTACCACTCTGTCTACGTTACCCCCTGCTAAATAATGAGACTCTAACTGGTTGTTACTCGCATCTACGCCTGCTTTGTGCGCTTTGATTAGTGGGTTTATTACTTTGCTTGGGACAACACGTCGCAAGCGCATCCCTATCAACGTAAAAATACTAACCTTTACACCTGCAGCTAGTGCACTAATCCACAGTGCAACAGGAATAAAAGTAAATAATACAACTACAGCAAAAATCAGAACCCCTACTAAAATCAATGGAATTAAATCTGCGATACTTATCATGGTTATTCCTCCTCATTTTTTAATTCTTTAACGACCACTCGACTGCCACTCACTTGGATAATTTCAACCATTTGATTTGCTTGAATAAAATTACCTACTGAGACAATATCAATCCTATTACCTTCAAACACTCCCGTACCCGCAGGTCTTAGCGGGGTAACAGTTGTTCCTTTCAACCCAATCAAGTGTTTGCGCTCTTGTACAGAGACATAACCCCGGTCAGGTGTTTCTTGGTCAAATAAAACGATATGGCGAAGAACGCCTTTTTTTAGACCTACTCTTTTGTATAAAATGACGGCCACGGTAATGGTAATGATCAATGCCACCAATACACTCATTCCCATTGCAAAGATGTTATCTGTTGCAAAGAACAAAGCACCAATAATGCTCAACACACCTATCCCTCCTAGAATTCCACCCGGGACAAAGAACTCCGCAATGATAAGTCCAATCCCTATTATGATCAATACAAACACTTCCAGACCCGCAAGTCCTGCTACCGCATGCCCATAGAAAAACAAGATCAGCGAAGCAATGCCTACGACACCTGCCACACCAAGTCCTGGTGTATAGAGTTCCAAAACAAATCCAAGTCCTGCTAATGTTAGCAAAATAGACACTACTAAAGAATTAGTCAGAAACCTGGCTATCGTTTCTGCCAAGGTGATCTCCATTTCCACAATGGTGGCTCCCGATAGTCCTAATACCTGCAACAATTCGGTGCGATGGTTCACCGTTCCTTGAGAGTAACCAACTTCAAGTGCTTTTGTCGGCCCGAGGGTCAGAAATTCCCCAACCGGAGCATTGAATTCTGGCAAATCAATGCTGGCATCAGCCATGGCTTCCGCATAAATTCTATCTCGCCCACCAGCTTCAGCTGCACTCCCCATAGCTTCCCGCCAATAAGACTGCGCTTTTGCATCAGCTGCACTCCCATCGACATTAATAATTCCACTGGCACCCATAGTTGCTTGAGGACTCATGTAAATATTGTCTGCAAACAAGGCAATATAAGACCCTGCAGACAATGCCCTCGATCGTATGAATGCAGTTGTGGGAATCGTGATCTCTTGCATAATCTGGCCAATATTGCCTGCTGCTTCCACAGCACCTCCCGGAGTATTGATTTCGAAAATAATGTGGTCCGCATTTGCTTCACTGGCTTCTTTTGTCGCCCTTCTTAAAAATGCTTCTAGTCCCTTTTCAACTTCATTTTCGATGGGTATGATATAGACAAGTTTGCCAACACCGTTTGCTTGTTCATCAGACGCTTCCGCGTGTTGGACAAAACCAATGAAAAACATCATCATCATTGAAAAGATGACGGCATATAACAATTTTTTCATCTTAATACCACCTACTCTCTTTGTTTGGTGTAAAAATGCCTACTCCGAATTATGCATTAGATCGGTCCATTCAAAATACTAAACAAATGTGCCTTGTAAAAATTATCACATTAACATAGTATACTGTTAACAAAACAATGTAAAGCTTGTTCTCATACCATGCTGCTGTTATTTTCCCAATCACTGCATTCCCAATAAAATGAAAACAGCCTCTACTGTCTTTCTTTATCTTTCTCCTCAACCCAAATATGAGCAGGTGCTACCTGCACCAACTCATATCCAAGGGATCGTGCAAGTTTTTCAGATTCTTCTCTATACGGCCACGTACACCAGTCCGGTTCGATGTTGTGTTTTAGCAATTCATTAATTAGAGATATTGAAACTTCTTTGCCATATCCTTTCCCGCGATACTCTTCTTTTGTAAATACATCAATCTCTGCATGTCCATTCCCTAACATGAATCCTGAACACCAACTGATGCATTCTTCGTCATCCATTATTCGGCATACCGGATATTTTTTATTTGCTCCATTTTCTTGCTCATACCGAAGCGTCTTTCTAACCCCAAGTAAATTGATCCGATCCGTTTGTGCTTCTTTGTATTTATCTTTGTTCAAGCGAAATATCTTTCGATCTTCCTTTATCCCATGATGCCTTTCAAACACCTTGTCTAACACGTTACCCCACTTTTGATTAGGACAGAATACGACCGCTTCATTTTCTCCTGACTCTGGTAAATATTGTTGGAATATGACTTCGTCTAATACATCCACAATGTTTTCAATTTCAGGGTTTCCTGCCACAAAATGAAAGGCAAATCTCGTAAATAATATGGCTGCCTGGGTTTCCTTTTCCGAATCAACAAATAGTTTTCCCTCATACTGTCCTTCTAGCGTCGAGTGAATTACTGGGATACTATGCTTGTACTCTTGAAATAAGTGCAAATACTTTCTGCTAATCTCTACTTTTTTCACGTGCTCCCTCTCATTCTCACTGAAAACTTTGTACTTTTCCCATAAACAAAATACTATCCGCTTCATCATTGGCAATGACAAACACAAACGGTCGATCAGCAATAAATATTGGCGAATCTATAGCTGCGGACTCTGTCATTATCACAACAGTGGCTGCCGCTGCTTCACTGCCCTGTTCATTTACCTCAATTACCGCTTTGTGAAGCACGTCCTCAATGAAAATTCCCGGTCGGATTCCGTCAAAATTAGCATGCATCTCAAAAGCTTCTTCCATGCCTAGTCGAATGAGTGCCTCCTTCAAGGATTTAATTCCGTACTCTATCTCGAACCTCGGGATTTGAAGTTCCACATCGTCTTTAAAGGAAACATTGCCTTTAATGTCTTTCCATTTTTCATGATCGATGTTGCTGAGAAATTCATTGATATTTTCTTCTTCATCCTTTGGCAAGATCACATACATAGCCGTGTTTTCACTTTCTCCATATGGCAATCGAACACTTTTGTAATCCACACCTTCGCCATATGCCACACTTCCTTTGCGTCTCATCATCATGATGTCTTCTGCTTCTCCCGAGGCAGAAGCAAATATCGTTTCAAAACTCTGCTCTTCTTCAAAGGGCACCGTCCAATCTCCTTTAAAGTAAATGGCATTAATGAGGTACATGATCACATTACCGGGGATGGGTCCTTCCAGCATGTCTTCAATCTTTCCATCAGTCGCATCCTCGATCCAATCATTAATCTTGTCAACTGTCCCTTCATTTGAAAAATCCAGCTCTTCAACCAAAGCATTGAACACTTCTTGGTTCACCTTCAAAAATGTTTCCTCGATAGGTTCTCCCTCGCGATACCAAATTGAATTGGCGATATTCAGCTCAATATCCTTATCCATAGCCATGAGGTATTTTAAAAACTCTTTGTAGCTTTCTCTTAAAGATTCGTCATCTATTTTCCCATAACCCAAAACTCTTCCCATCTCTTCCCTTGTATCGCCAAGAGCTCCTTGATAAGTCATGGACAAAGCCGTGGAAATGCTGATGGGAGAGATGAATACATTGCCCTCTTCATCTTCTTTATTCAGTTCTTTCAGTATGTTCCAAGCAAATTCACTGTTTCCTTCGATAAATAGAGAACTAACCTTCTCCTTATCATACTCATGTGTTGCCTTTTCTTCGGTCAATACATTGCATCCAATTAAAGCAAAAACCAAGATGAGGGCAATCCCAGCAATTATTGATTTTTTCATCCCACTTTCTCCCTTCTATACGACTTATAATTAAGACGGCTGCGCACTGTGGTTTGTTCCGAGCCTTAGTTTCATACATTATATCAGAGATTTCTAGATATAAAAACTCGCCTCACATTTTGCTGTTAAATCTTCACAGCATCCGCAAAACGACAGAGTCATAATGTCGCTTTTACACGAGACTTATCACACCCTTTCTAACCTGAGCGCATTTAGAGTATTTGTGACTTTATGTTGATGAGAAATGCACACAATGTTAAAATGTAGAAGTAATCGCTACAATGCCTCGACATTCAAATGCGAATGGTGAGTTTATGTCCATTTTATTTGCATTTGAGCTCTTTTTTGAATCAAAAAAATCATCTGTACAAGAGTGGTATTGAATGGAAATCGTTCGTGTTGAAAATCTCCATAAAAGATTCAATTTAAAAAGCAAAATCCTTAAGGTCAATAAAGGCGTTATTCACGCAGTTAATGGGGTTGACTTTTCTATTGATAAAGGAAAGACCTTAGGACTTGTTGGTGAATCAGGCAGCGGAAAGTCAACAACAGGGAGACTTTTGTTAAGATTGCTAGAACCAACGGAAGGAAAAGTCTATTTAGAGGGTACAGATATAAGCACTATTAATAATCGAGAATTCAGAAAAATTCGCAAGGACATTCAGATGGTTTTCCAAAACCCATATGCCGCATTGGACTATAAAATGACCATTGATGACATTCTTACCCAACCCTTACATCTTCACAAAATTGTTTCTCCATTAAAATATAGTAAAGAAGTAGAACGCTTGTTGCATATGGTAGGCTTGTCAAATAAAGATCGAAAGAAATTTCCTCATGAGTTTTCAGGAGGACAAAGGCAAAGAATAGGTATTGCTCGAGCACTATCTACAAAGCCTAAGTTTGTCGTGTGCGATGAGCCGGTTTCAGCGCTAGATGTTTCAGTACAGTCGCAAATCATAAATCTACTTAAAACGTTACAACGAGAGCTTGATTTATCTTATTTGTTCATTGCGCATGGATTGAATGTAATTAGACATATGAGTGATGATGTGGCCGTTATTTATCTTGGTAAAATTGTTGAAAAAGGGTGTTCGGAGATGATTTTCAAAAACCCTAAGCACCCGTATACAAAAGCTTTGATGTCTGCCTCGCCCGTTCCCGATCCAGATATAGACCACAACAGGATACCCCTAAAAAAAGAAATACCAAGTGGACTAAACCTCCCTATTGGGTGCGTTTTCAACAGCAGATGTCCTGTAAAAATTGATATCTGTGAAAAAATAACGCCTGAGCTCATAGGCGACAAACATGATCAAGTGGCTTGTCATTTAGTGAAAGGGGAGAACTCCAATGTTTCCTCTTATTAAAAGAATCAATTATCCCTTGCTTGTCGGAGGCGTCACTCTTTTATTTGTGATGGCCGCTTTTTTCTTCCCCCATTTTTTCACGGATCAAGATCCAAATGTAGAGGAAGCAGCAAAATATATCGAAGTTGTGCAAGACGGCGAATTGATAGGAAAATATGCAATCAGGCCTTTCCCGCCGAACAAAGAAAACATTTTTGGTAGTGATGAAGCCGGAAGAGATTTATACAGTAGATTGGTCTATGGCACAAGAAATACTTTAAGAGTTGCTTTTTATGTTGTTTTTGCACGCATGATCATAGCCATGCCTATGGGTATGATGGCGGGGATGGGACTTAAAACAGCATCCCTAGTGATTAATCTGTTTAATACTATCTTTACAGCGATCCCTAAATTACTTATTGGATTTATCGTTTTAAATTTAGCCTACTTCAGAAACTTAGAAATACAACAATCCACTTTGGCATTTGCAGCAGTGTTAACTTTCTTAGGCTGGTCTAAGGTTGCTGCGTTAATTGAAGGACAAACATCACAGATCATGAATGAGGATTTTATTGAGGGAGAAATCACTGCAGGAAAAAGTTATTTGCAGATTGGGATTCAAAATCTCATGCCGCACTTGATACCCCATGTAGTAAGTTTTGCTTTTATGGAAATAGGCCTGGTTTTGTTTCTTTTGGCACAACTAGCGGTTCTAACCGTGTTTGTTGGGCCTAGGCGCGAACCATTGACCCTTTCATTTTCCGCAGGTTTTGAAATGGCATTCGAGCCTGAGTGGGGAAGTATGTTAGCTCGTGCGCCCATTATTATTCGTTCTTACCACGATCGAATGTGGTTAATTCTTTATCCTGCACTTACTTTTTTTATCGCCATAACGGGATTCAATCTTACAGGAGAAGGATTAAGGATTGAATTTCAGAAGAGAAATTCTCGAATAGTCAGTCTCATTCGAAGAGGTTTTTTCTTTTTCTCGCCCAAAATATATTTTCATCAATGGAAAAACATTACATCGTATTGGAGGTCTGTTGCGATAAAGAGCTTTATCCTAATAGCTGCTTTACTATTTTATTTCTATCCTCCTGAAGCAAGTTTGTCAGATTTCAACACCGAAGAAGCTTATAAACACTTGAAATTTTTTACAGATGAATCTTTAGAAGGAAGAGTAATCGGTTTTGAAGGAGGACGAAAAAGCGGAGACTATATTTTAGAAACACTTAAGAGTTATGGGTTAGAACCGTGGAAAGATCATTATTACCAAGAATTCCCAACCATGGATCCAGGAGCACACGGATATTTGGAACGTTTGCTAGTAGAAAACGCCACTTTAGTGGTAGAAAAGAATGGAGTGGCGCAAATATTTTATATTTATGAAGACTTCTTTCTGCCTCATGTTAGCAAAGCTATTTCAACAGAATTGTATGAAGGGACCTATCCAAAAGATGGTTATCTTTTTGAAGGTAGAACCATAACCTATGATAAGGATCATGTGGAAATTGGTCTGAAACCAAACGAGGAACCGATCCCCCTTATTGAAATAACTAGTAGAGAACAGTTACATCACTACTTTTTTGTCAGTGGGCAAAATATTGGTGGGCACGGACCCATAGAGTTTGGTTTTCGCACCCAAAATGCTCTACAAGGGCTTCCTTATAGCTTAGGAATCATTCATACGGAAGAGTTTGATGATCAAATCATGAATACCTATAGTCATACACACACCCATTTGATCCCTTTTGAGACGCTTAGAGAATGGTTGGATGATGGGGATATTAAAATATCTCTACATTTTAATCCGCCTGTTACACCAGATTATCCAGGTAGAAATATCATGGGATTCTTGCCCGGTAAAAACTGGGAAAACGAAGGTCCTAGAGACATTGTTATTATAGGGGCTCCCTATGATGGCATTTTCACAGGAGCCAGGGCAGGTATCAATCCAGCTATATCAGCTACGGCTGCTTCCACTAACTTAGAGATAGCAAGAGTCCTCTCACAGTTGGAAGAACCACTAGAGAAAAGCATATTGTTTATTTTTTGGGATGGCGAACATAGTCCATACCCTTTCAGAATAAGAGGCTCCTTTCAGTACAACCGTATGAGAGGAAGATTTGAGCAAGCTGAATTTCCTTATACCTATATTGAAGTAGGCTATGCGGGGAATGATCATTTAAATAAAATGGATGTGAATTTTGTTAATGGTAAAGGCCCTGGTCGCGAGAGTTATTTTGCCAGAGATGAAGTTCTAAAACGCTTAAGTGATTTAAACATTGATTATCGTATGTTCTACGACAATAGAAGACTAACAAATTACTCTTTATATAGTTTAAGTATAAATTCTGAGTTTACAATGCGCTTTGGAGGGCTCTATTATCCATTTATGAATCGTAAAGAAGATGAACTACACTCCGTTAACTTGAATAGTATGAGAGAGATCGGACAAGTGATCATTGATACTGTCTCATTGAATCCGTATTATAAAGGTGAAGTAAGGTGAAGGAGGTCATCATGAATGCCGAACTTGTATTGAAACTCGGAAAAAAAATCGTATTTCAGTTATTGGTCCTGGGAATGATCCTTCTTATTGTTCTTATCGCAACCGGAGTCCCAACAAACTTTAATGTCTACTATGAGTACGGACAATATCACTGGTCTATGACACTAGATGAGGTTAAAATAAGCATACTCGATAATATTAAAGGATTTATTTCCGGGGAAATTTTTAGTGTCAAAATTGCAAGTGAATCGATCGGAATCATTTTTCGAACAGCTTTTGTACTAAGTCTAAAAGTTCTTTTGGGCGGTACTCTACTTGCTTTGGCTTTAGGGATACCTAAAGGAGTTTTAGATAGTCGAAAAAAAGGACAACAAGAGACTTTCAAACTGCTTCAATCTTATATCCCCTTATCCATTCCCGATGTTCTGACTGTAGGGTTAATACAATTCGGCGCTATTTATCTTTATTATAACGACATGACATTTTTAGGGTTGGGTCCAATTCATTTCATAGGAGATGAAAGTTGGGTGAACACGATTTATCCAATTATATCCATAAGCATCTTACCTGCAGCTTATATATCAAGGATTACTGCCTCAACAATTGAAACCTTATATACAAAGCAATACATCGTCACGGCAAGAGGAAAAGGGTGTTCTTTCTTTCAAGTTCTGAAAAATCACATGATGAAAAACATTATTTTTGAGATTTTGTCATCAGCGCCAACGATCATGGCGATGATGTTTTCAAGTTTATTAATTATTGAGCGTTTGTTCTTCTATCGAGGGGTAGGCTTTCATTTGATTTTCTTTTTTATCTCTGATCATTTCGCCCCAGAGCAAGCAAGAGCTTCTTTAACGGTTTTTATTATGGGCTTGGCTTTATTTTACTACATCCTCTTTCTAAGTTTAAGAGGTCTTAATGCATGGATATTACCGAAAATCGAAGAAAGATAGGGGGAGCTATGAAATTGCTTGAGGTGAAAAACTTAAAGACCTATTACTATGTAGGTGGCGAAGAAATTCCCGCTGTAGATGGTGTAGACCTCTCCATTAATCAAGGAGAAGTTTTCGCCCTCATCGGAGAATCGGGTAGCGGAAAAAGTGTTACTTCTTTGTCGATTATGGGACTGATCGATCCTCCTGGGAAAATATTAGAAGGACAGATTGCCTTTCATAGAAACGGAGTTATGGATAATCTGTTGGCAAAAAAGGAAAGAGAATGGCAAGCGATACGAGGAAACGAAATTTCAATGATTTATCAGGATCCTCTTACTTCACTACATCCGTTGATAAAAGTGGGCGATCAAGTAGCAGAAGTTTTAGAAATTCATAAAAAAATGGGCAAAAAACAAGCAAAGCGTGAAGCAGTGGAAATGATAAGACGTGTAGGTATTCCTGATGCAGAAAAAAGGAGTGGTGAGTTCCCAGAGAAATTTAGTGGAGGGATGCGACAAAGAATTATGATCGCGATGGCAATGATCAGCAACCCTAGACTGTTGATTGCAGATGAACCTACAACAGCATTGGATGTGACTATTCAAGCAGAAATATTGGATTTGATAAAGAAAATGGGAAAGGAAAAGAACACCGGTATTTTATTAATTACTCATGATTTAGGGGTTGTAGCCGAAATGGCAGACCGTGTGTCCGTCATGTACTGTGGCAAAATCATGGAAGAGGCACCTGTAAAAGAGCTTTTCAGATCTCCCAAAAATCCTTATACAAAAGGATTGATTAAATGTATCCCAAAAATAGATGAGAAGAAAAGAGAACTGCTGGAGATTATTGAAGGTTGCGTTCCTTATCCCACAGACTTTCCAACCGGTTGTCGATTCTCAACCCGTTGTCCCAACGTAATGGAAAGGTGTAAAACAGAACTACCTGATCTTATCGAGGCAGTGCCTGGTCACAAAGTACGATGCCATTTGTACTAAGTAGTACATAACCCTGTTTGTTTAAACAACAGTCAATTTTGCGATTTTTATTCTTCTTTTGCTTTTACATACTCGATGGCTTCTTTACCCGTTATATGGTCAACGTCTATTGCAATAATATGTGTTTGTCTACAACCAATTATTTCATTATGTTTGGCTTCTTCAGGCTGATCGCTTGAATACTTTTCAACCAAAGCCTTCAATGCTTCCAACCATTCGTTCTCTTCTGTTATCCTAGCTTTCCCAAAAGCAATAACGCTTCTGAAGT
>Ga0334895_1002809_pt1 | contig 14217 bp, 9 predicted proteins | sample GraSluR3_MG_7_FD_207229 | JGI IMG/M metagenome (GOLD analysis project Ga0334895, IMG submission 207229) | Sludge microbial communities from methane-producing bioreactor in Wageningen University, Netherlands - Granular Sludge_31_05-R3 | ecosystem: Engineered > Bioreactor > Anaerobic > Unclassified... | reverse complement strand
AGAGGGAGGAGAGCCGTGTGACCCATGCAGAGAAGGCTGGTATAACGGCGCAGCGCATTGCATCCGAGATGAGAACGGTGTTTACCCAACGACGATTTTTCTCAAGGACCGGGTGGCTCTCTGTCGGCGACAGGCTGACCTGGCTTAAGGGGATCAGTACACCGCTGAAACAGATAGCGGAGTACCTTCCAGCCTATGCCTGGGCCTGAGGTATCCCCACGGTTCGGGACACTAGCTACTCCTTCCAAGGGAAGATCATCCCCTTTAGACTGCGTGGACCAAGCTTTTCCCGATCCTCCTGAACAAGGACCGCCCAGGGGATCCGTTTTCGGTCCGCCCCGGGATTCTCTTCAAGGTAATCATATTTATAAAGACGCAGTTTGAAGGCCACCTGATGCCACAGGAGGATGGCGGTGAAACCTGGAACCAGAAAAGCGGTGAAGCCCGAAATCACCAGCAGAAAAAGACTCCCCAGCCCTAAACAAAGGGTAAATCCGGTATTATCAAAAAAGAGCAGCACCGACTTCTTCAGAGATTTACCGATATCACTCTCTAAGCGACAGTAGAGGGGCCAGTAATACTGGCTTGCCAGCCACCATATGATGCTTGTCCAGAAAAGAAGGGACGCTACTCCGAGACCGATAATCCCGCCGATATTCATGTAGAAGGGAAATATCACGGAAACCAGCACAACCTGGAGGATAGCGATACCGCCTATGACCATGGAGGGAACCAGGTTCTCCACTATGTACCTGGGAAGGGAACTTATTGATACGGATTGAAAATCCGACATCGCCTTTGTCATTTTGACAGTTCCCCCTGTATAGACCGAAAAGAGCAAGATTCCCAGGGACAAACCAAAAAGTGACAGAAGAGGAGAAAAGCTCAGCAGAGAAGGCAGGTAGACCACTAGACCCAGCATGAGAATAAACCCGATGTTTATCAGTACCAGCAGGAACAGATTATCCCAGATGTCAAAAAAGGTTTTTTTTATGCAGAACCCGAGCATGGAAGACTCCTCAAATCAAACTGGGTTCATGGTATACGGATAAAAAAAAACCGGCAAGTCCATACAAGGAATCACCGGTCGTTAGTGGCGAAGGGACTTGAACCCCTGACCGAACGGATATGAGCCGTTTGCTCTACCGACTGAGCTACGCCACCTCTAAAAATGTAGCGGTACTATAGCAATGCAGACGTTACGTGTCAAGCGGCCGTCGAGGTGTTTTTCCAGGTTTCACGCCAGTTTCTCGTTCCTTGCGATATCCATCAGCATCCTGTTCCAGTGACTTTTATTAATAAAATCCAGTCTGGAAGAGACGTCATCGATGACAGATCCGATCCGCTGCAGGTACTTTAATCCTTTGCTGACGTAGGTAATTCGTTCCAGGGACTCGTTATGGGTATCCTCCGGGATAAGCAGTGCATGAATCAGGTAATAGAAATGGTAATAGGGATCAAGTTCTCCCAGTTTTTCTTCCCTGGTTATCTTTTCAAGCACCATGCGACCGGACTGGTGACTACCGTTGAGGCTTTCCAGATACCAGCGTAACGCGCTTACACAATTAAGCAAAACCCGCCGGCCGTCGTTTCCGCGAAAAGCGCAATCCTCAATGTTGCTATAGCCGCTTTGCCAGTTGTATCCTCCGAAACATCCGAGCGGCGGCGCTTCAGTCTGAATGGTCCGCTCACTGTGCCGGGCCAGCTTTAGAGCATCAGTGATCTCTCCCTCAAACAGCTTCCCCTCCGCCATGTAGTAGAGCACTTCCGCTGTTCTGGGCATCAGCGCAAGGATATCGGCCCCTTCCTGAAAGCGGCCGTTGTAGATCATGGAGCGCCCGACCCATGCGTAAAAAAGATGATGGGATTCTCCAAGAACTGTTGCCAGGGAAAGACACTCCCAGAATAGTTCCTCCGCTCTTGTGTAGCGTCCAAGGGTAAAAGCAATCCGGCCTTTAAGAAAATGCGCGAACAGCAGGGAATTCCCATAAAAATATCCCCCGGCTGCGCGTATGCCGTCGGAAAGCTGCCGGTCGGCCCGGGAATAATTTCCAAACAAAAAGAGGGATATGCCCCGGCTGATACAGGCGGCTATCCGGTCAGCCGTATTAGAACAGGATTTACTGGTCTCATAGGCCAGAGTGAAGTAGTCATTTGCCTCCTCCACCCTTCCCATGCAGAGCATGGAAGATCCCACGGAGAGCTGAGCACGAGCCACATGACATGAACTCTTTTTTTCCTGCACCCGAAAAAGTATATTCTTGGCCCGGGACAGGGCGGAACCATGGTCCCCACGAGCAAGGATATTTTTTACCGAAACATTATCCACCAGGGAGTCTATTTCACTCTCAAATTCGCCTTCCTCACTGGAAGCTCCCTCAGATTCGGCAATAGCGTCTACCCGTCCCATAAGGAAGTCGGCAATGCGAAGAAGCCGCCTGTACCGACCTTTGAGCAGACTTAAAACAGAGAGAAGCGCTGGCAAATCTTTTTCACTGCCGAATCCATAGACGGCCCGTAACAGAGGAACAAAAAGTGAGACAGCGTAATCCGGAGAAAGCATGGCTGTGACAGCGGCATACTCAAGTCCAAAGGGCGCCGGAGAACCTCCTTTGAAAAAGGATAGAAATTCGTTTATTCCTTTACGATGGTAATCTTCCCTGGATAAATGGTAAGGCACCTTCAGCAGGGGAAAAAAATATCGCCAGGTTCTGAACACTCCGCCTGAAGAGCTGAGTTTCGTAATAAGTGTATCAATTTTCTGCCTGGGGAAACCGGTCCGATACAGACAACTCAGAAGATCGGCAGTCGGGAGAAAGGGAGCAAAGAGTGCAGCAGTAGAGACGATCTTTTTCTCATCATCCTTCAGGTCATGGTAAAGTCGATGCAAACCTGCCTGTCTGCCTCTTTGCGGGGCTCGGCGGAACTCTATAAAACCATAGGAAGCCCGTTTATACCGCGGAGGACGGGACCCGAGGAGAATACAGAAGAGTTCTCCCTTTTCGTGCAGGGGGGCCAGAATGCCCTCCACGACACGCCGGGCGACTCGGTTCATTCTCTCCGCACCAGTCACCAGAATCACCGGCACGGCTCCCCGTTTTCTTGCTCCTGCGGCATAGGCGGGAAAAGCTCTGCTCAGCCATGAAAGGGCATCCTGTTCGCAAAAAAGGTCATCTCCCCGGATAAGTCCGTCTCCGAGTTTTATCCATTCGTCCCGGGTTTTTTCAGGCACTTCAGGCGAAAGATATACATCCGGATCGGCGCCAAAGGCCCCGATAAATGCCCCGTAGGCAGACCGCCAGGGGTAGTTCAGATCGATGAGAGGCAGTTTATCCCCCTCTCCCGCCTCAACAGCCATAGAGACCGCCAAACGATACTGTTCGGCGGGATCAAGGGAGTGGAGAAAAAAAGGCCGTCCTTTTTTGATACCCTCCTTCCATGACTGCATAATCTCATGTGCCAGAGCAAGATTGTCGGCATCTGCAAAACCCTGAAAAGGCTGCGCCTTAACTGCGGAGGCTTCGCTGGTTCCGGAAACCCGCAGCAGAGGCCCGCTGCCCTCAGTGAAAACAAGAGGCATAAGTACCTCGTTGGCGCTTTCGGTAAGGTACAGCGAATCAAGCATGGAGGCGATGAGGCGCCATTTTCCGTCGGGCTGAATACTGAATTCCGTGGATGAAGTATAATCCACCCCGATAAAAAATCCGTGCAATAGAAGCCGCTTCTTGAGAAGCTCCTGATAAAAGCGGTAGATACCTTCCACCAGATAGTCCGCCGCTATGTCCCCGGCCTCGAGAACCAGGGAGCTGCCTTCGACACGGGAAGTGGATAATCCGGGATAGAGAGCAGAAAACAGCTCCAGGATCTCCCCCATCAAACGGGCTTTCATTTTTTTGAGAAGTAAATAGTCGTTCAGCTCCAGAATAATGCGAAACATTTCCAACTACATTTTCGGATTAACATACCAAGTCCTTGATATGTCATGGCTAGGTGAAGGTAAGTTTCGGCGGTTCTGCTCCGCCTTCCCACAACTCTTCGTCTTCAGGGGTCAGTTCCCGCCCGTAAATTGAATCGAAAAGAAAGCGAAAATCCTCAGGTTTCAGGTCCATGAACTGGCAGCCGTAATAGGTCTGCTTGTTGTCCTGGTATTTTCTCATGATCCTTGAACCGATAAGCATCTTCCTGGGACCCATACGTAAAAGGAGATCGAGGTCAGTATAGAGGACAAGCCGTTCATGAAGCTCCCTGGATGTATGGGTGAAGAGCAGCCCCGAGGCGGATATATCAAGAATCTCGGCGGCATACTCCCCTTTCTGGCGTTCAATATTATCAAAGTAGCCGTGATTTTTGAGAGCATATACCAGTACTTTAGAAAACTGGTAGAGATATTCAAAAACCTCGATACCGAGGGTAACATGTTCCGACCAGACATGAATATAGCCGATAACATAATCGTGATAGATAAGGGGGCAGTAGATAACCGCGACAATACCTTTATTCGATAGTTGCGAAAACCTGTCATCCAGTTCCGGCTCGCTCCCGATAAGCTCCGAAAGATTAATATTGTATTCCGGAGCCAGCGCCTGGGTTTTTGTCAGAATCCTTCCCGACATATCGGGATCCGTTTTCGGAACCCCCGCTTTGATGGGAGAGACAAAGAGCGATTTTCCCGTACGGGTAATAATCTCCTCCTCCCAGCCCCGGGGTCCCCGGTCCCGGAACATCTGTATTCGATAATTTGCCTTGAACTCACTGATCTTTTTTGCAGCCCCCGCCATCAGCTTATCCAGTGAGTCCTGGGGAAACACATCTCCGTAAACAGGTTGTTCCGCCGGGTTATACTCCTCGGTCTTGGGAAAGGTAAGTTCGTAGGTTACATTCTCCACCGCAAAACTGACCATGGTTCCCGGCGGAAGGGCAATCCGTTCGTATTTTCGCTGCAGGTTCTTTATCATCTCTCCGGGGATTTCTATACTCAGATAATCGTCGGCACTCTTTACCCGGCTGGGAAAAGTCATAACGTGTCCAAAGTAGGAGAAGAATATGCGGACTTCTTCTTTGACGAAAAAATCGCTCCATCCCTCCGTATCATTGTATAAAACCAGCGCATCTTCTTCGATGCGAAGTACAATGGCCTGCCGGGTTTTCTTATACCCGTGAACCCTGAGAGATATCTTTTTTTCCGCCACGTTATTCAGTACAAACTCTCGTTCCACACGACCTACGGGGGTCCCCATTTTGTTCTCCTGTCACTTCGTTATCCGGATCAGTATATACTATCCGCCACAGGAGGCGGAATCTCTATTTTCGGGTAAGGTTTTTCCACCCTGCTGCTGATCCCCAGGTCCTCAAGCAGATACCTTCCGTCCGCCCCGCTCCTGGCCCTCAGAAACCCGATTACCATCCTGTTGTTCCAGAGAGCTTTGAAAAGGCTGTTCATTTCATCCTCCCTATCCCCTTCTGCGGAGACACGGTAACTTTCAGGACGCCGGCCGAACTGTCCGGACTGGCGATTAAGATGCCCGTGCCATTCCGGAGCCAGATATTCCGCAGGAAGACTCTCTCCCAGCAAGGAGAGGCAGACATCCAGGCCATCAGGTATTCGCCTCCTGAGGCGCCCGATTTCATAGTCGAAAACATCAGGTCTTCGGGTGGAGAATCCCGTATCACCACGGGCAAAAAATGCAGCGGAAACCGGCTGTTCCCGGCTCCTCCTTTCGGTAAACGGGCTCCTGCGCGGTTCTTCCGGAGGCGATGCCGGAATCCGTTCAGATTTGACCTCTTCAATCTCTGTCTGTCCTGCTGCGGACACAGGCTCTCTCGCGGGATCACCCGCCCCGGGGCTCCTGATACGGGTACACCCAGGCACAAGTAGTCCAATCAGAATCAGGATACATAAGCTGCCGTATTGTCTGCCCATCATCAAAATGGTAGCCCCATAGCGCCCCTTCTGTCAAACACACTGGACAGAAGGAAAAACACCAGAGTAGACTGTTTCTGCTAAATAAGGGCACCTCTAAAAACGTTGTATTTTTACCATAGTCAAGGAGGAAAGATTTTGTAGCGCCCGCAAACTCTTGTGGTAACAAGAGTTGAGGACCGCGGGAAATCTTGACGACGCAGGATATGGGGAAAAGAGTAGTTTTTAGAGGTGCCCATAAGGGAATAAACGTGGGAATAGAACAGCAGACTCGTCAAAAAATCCTTGAACACCTGAGCAGCGATTATACCGAGGCAATCCGGGATCCCCTGTGGCAGAACATTTATCTGACCCCGGCACTGAAGAAGCTGATATCCCTGGGGGAGTTCCAGAAGCTGGCGGGAATTCGTCAGCTGGGACCGGCCTACCTGGTATATCCAGGGGCGACCCATACCCGTTTGAATCACAGCCTCGGGGTTTTTCATCTAGCCAAGCGAATAATCCGGCACATTAGCGTCGATCGGCGCAGTCCTCCTGTCAGTCTTGAAGGGGTCAAGGCTTTTTTATGCGCCTCCCTGCTCCACGATCTGGGACACTTTCCCTATACCCACTCCTTCAAGGATCTTCCCCTCCTCGACCATGAGGTCCTCACTGGAAGACTGGTCATGACGCCTCCTTTTCAGCGGGTTTTGCGGGAAGATGTGGGCGTGGAACCATACGTGGTCGCAGCCATAGTGGATGAGGAGCTTGATCACCACAACAGCGGCGAGATCCTCTTTTTCCGGAGAATTCTATCCGGGGTTCTGGACCCCGATAAGCTTGATTACCTGAACAGGGATGCCTTCTTCTGCGGCGTTCCCTATGGTATTCAGGACACGGACTTCTTTATCGACAAGATTATCCCCACATCCTCCGCCCTGGCTCTGGACGAGAGGGGCCTGGGTTCCGTTGAAAGCCTGCTCTTTGCCAAGTATCAGATGTACCGCAGTGTCTACTGGCACCGCACGGTACGGATTGCTACAGCGATGATCAAAAAAGCGGTTCTCCTTGGACTGACCGAGAACGATATAGACCAGGAAGCGCTCTACGGCCTGGACGACGCCGGCTTCTACCGGACCCTGGCCATACGGGAAAGGAGCTACTATCAGCTGGCCAGAATGGTTTTTGAACGACGGCTTTTAAAAACCGCCTACGAGTGTCCTTTTGACCCCCGGCTGCACAATCAGGCGACGGACCTGAACACCCGGCTGGACCTGGAAAACCGGATAGCCTCTGTTTTGCGTGACAAATACGATACCCGGATCGAGACCTGGGAGGTGATTCTCGATATCCCTGAGCCCATCTCCTTTGAGGTAGATCTTTTAATCTACAGAAACGAGAGCTTCCTGCCCTTCGCATCCAGCGGCTCTGTTTTTTCAACCTCTGTGGTTGAGGGTTTTACCCGGTCCCTGCGCAAGGTCCGGCTCTTTCTGCCCCCCGTTATTGCACACTCGGCAGCCCCGTATATGCCGGAAATCATGACCAGTCTCTTCGGAGAACAAGCCACTGCACGGGAATCGCCTTGAAGAAGGAACCAAAAGATACTACAGTAGCCCCAATGAGAGACAGCCATGAAATACTCTAAACTTATGCGTGAACGGATTCAACGGGTAAACGTACTCTTCAAGGAACTGGGCTACGAAGTCTTCGACAACTCCGGAGACGAGGCCTCCTACATTGCCGGTTTCGAAGGCGGCGACGGGGCTGCCGGAGAGTTCTACATCGACATGGACAACAAGTTCCTCGAGATCGCCTATACCTTTGCCTTTCCCCCGGAAACATCGGAGTTTCTGCAGCGCCGTCTGGTGGAAATGCTGAAAATCTGTTACGAGTTCGGATGTTATATAAACATCAGCAAGGAGGAGGAGATCTCCTTTTCGGTCTTCTCGAAAATCTATTTTGCCGGACTCAATTTCTACTCCCTCAAGGAGACCCTGAAGGACTTCAACCTCTGCATCAGCGCAGTCAAGGAGGCTGTGGACATACACAACGAAAACGATGACCAGGAGATTTAAAAACGTTCGCTGTGCACCGCTATATTATGGACCCGCCCCGGGATTGTATCCTCAACAAAATCGGCGACCCTCTGCATTACCCGCTCTCCAATCTCCCGGGAGTTGGTTACGTAAGCCGCGCCAATATGACAGAAAGAGAGGGAGTCCTGCAGATCGATTTCCGCCACCGATACCTTGTACTTTCTGATTAAGCGGTCCTTCAGGGACCGCAGGGTCTGACGTTTCTCCTTCAAGGACGTCGCTTCCGGCAGTTCAAAAACCACCTGGATCATGGAAACTACCATTCTATTCGTAAATCCTCTACAAAACGGTTGGGGTGTGGTATTGTTTGCAACTATAGAGTAATGCAGGTAATGGATCTTAGCAAGACGACACTGATGCTGCTACTTCTCCTCACCCTTGCCGCTGCCAGGCCCGCCGTCGGTGAAGATTCAGTACCGCTGCCGGAGGAAGAAGCCCCGGAAGCCCTCTTTTCCACCAGTCTGGGAGATGCCGATGTGGATCTCTTTTTAACGGGAAGCTGGAACATCTCCACCAGCCTTGGCGGGATCTGGGGCACCCCGTCTCCCGAAACCCCCTCCGTGCCGGGATTCAGTTCCGGCTTCATGTTCAATCAGTTGCCGGATCTGACCCTCTCCCTCTGGCTCATGGAGCGCTACTTCTTCGAAAGCACCATAACCGAAGACTCCTCTTTCAACACCTACCTGCTGGGTTACGAAGGACGGGAGGGAGAGTTTGTCCGGAAGGTGCGCCTTGGAAATACCGGAAGCGCCATCGATTCGACTCCCCTGATCGATCCGGGAGAACACCCTGAAGGCGCCCTGGGGGCCTCGGCCACCCTGGAAACCGGGCGCAGCCGTCACGAATTGCTCTTTCGCTACCAGCGGACATCCCGGGTAACTAAAACCTACGCCGGAACCTCGGAAACCGAAGAGCTGCGCCTTGATCCGGCGAACTTTATCCGGGGCCGCTATTTTCTGCTGGACCACGAAGACATCGAGAACGCCGCGGTCTACCTGGAGGACCGGAACGGGAATCTTGTCGACGGTGACGGCCGTCGTTACAAGAAAGCATCCGATTTTGAGGCGGCGGTCTCCGCGGAGCAGGGCTTTGTAAGTCTTTCCAGGAGCCCTGCAGGACGGGTGTTGATCTACTATGAAACAGGAGGATCTGTGCCCTATACCGCCGACCTGACCATAGGCGGCACGCCCTTCCTGCTCCTCTACGAGGACGGTGCCCCATCGGAGTACGAGTTCCTGGCAGTCTACCCCGCCCCCAACGCCCGTCCCGGCAGAACCGTAAAGGTGGAACTGCGTCCCTCCGGGGAACTTGAAGCTGTGAAGGTTTTTACGGGGGAGTACGGCGCCGGGACCATAACCCTCCGGCAGGGAGCCAGCGAAAGAAAACCTCTGGAAGGCCTGCTGCCTCAGATTTACCCGGGAGCCACCGACTACGATCCCCTGGTTCCCTATATACTCCTCTACACCCGGGCTGTCGGCACCGCCTCCATCAGCGTTCCTCAGGAGGCAATTAAGGGCTCGGTGAGGGTCAGTATAAACGGACGAAATGAACCCCGTTTTACCCGACGTGACGACGGCAGCCTGGATTTTCCCTTTCCCGTTTTCGAGAGCGACAGCGTTGAGGTCAGCTACGAGCTTCCCGACGACGGGGCCTCCGGAGCGGACCTGCTCTTTGTCTCCACCAACACCTTTAAGCCCTGGAAGAACATTCCGGAACTGAGTTTGCGGGGAGACCTGGGGGTCCGCTGGAACATGGACGCCCAGGGCTACAGCGAGGAGTACGCCGAAGCCCCGGGGAGCCTCCTTGCCGCAGCAGGGGCGGACTACCAGGCAGAGGACTGGGGTTTCAGTATAAACGGCGGTCTTTCGGTGGGGACCCACGACACCCGGGGTTACCTGCGCCTTGGGGGGATGAACCGGGGCAGCGTGGATTTCGGCATCAGCGGGCACAGCCTCTTTCCCGCGGCGCCAAGTGCCGGTTTTGCCCAGGCTGAGCTGGGAGAGATGCCCTACACCGACTATTACCAGTACCTCTCCACCGGAGGCAGTACTTTACGGGAGTACGACTGGTCCCCCCCGGACGAGCAGGTTTACGCCTTTGCAGACGGAAACCCCATCGGCCCCTCGGTGGCCAGGGCACAGGACGATGACATTGACGGCATCGTGGCGGTGATTGACTACAATCTGGACAACAGCGAATGGGTCGGGGCCCAGATAAACGCCCCCGGGGGCAGCCTGGATCTTTCGGGGGCGGCAGGTATCTCCTTCAAGTACAGGATTATAGGCGATCCCGCCGACCTCAGCATGACCCTCCGGGCGGGGGCGGTCTCGGAGGACCTGGACGATGACAGAATCCTGGACAAGGAGAACGGTCCCTACGATTCAGGTTTTCCCTACACCCACGCCCCCAGTGGTTACACCCTCTACGTCGGAGGCGGCGGCAGGGGTCCGCGGGGAGAGTTCGGCAACGGAACCGCCGAGAGCGAGGACGCCGACGGGAACGGCCTTCTGAACCGGGAGACCCCAGGCCAGGTCTTTGAACATTCCGTCGGCACCCCGACTTCCGGTTCATGGCGGGAAGTCTACATTCCCCTCTCCGGGTCCGATCGGGCACAGCTGGCGGCCACCCGGGCCGTACAGGTTCTGCTGGAAGCAAGTGATACTGCCAGCGGCAGACTGCTTGTCGGAGAGCTTCGCTTTCACGGCAGCTCCTTTGTCCCCGGCAATGCATCATCCCGAACCGGGGAGGTCTCGGAGTACGACCTGGATCCCGACGAAAGACCTTCTGTTCCCCTGCACGCCGCATACGACCTGGTTGAAGACCGCTTCAATAACGGCGACGAGGACCAGAAGGTGCTGCGCCTGGAATGGACGGGAATGGAGGGTACGGCCGTCGGCCCGGTACCGGAAGTCCCCTTGAAGTCCTACGAAACCCTGCGTTTCTACTACCGCCTTGCTTCGCTTGGTACGCCCGGTGATCCTACGGATTTATCCCTTACCCTCAAGGGTAACGAAGGGGATTACACTGTGAGACTCGAAAACATTTCTGTATCCGCTGCCTGGAGCGAGGTCAGCGTGGACTTGAAAAGCGGACGGGTCTCGGTCAAGGGAGATAATCCCGCTGCGTCAGTCTCCGGCAGCGCCAGCATCATAGCCCGGCAGGCAAGATTCAGCATCGAAAACGGAAACGGGGGTGTCATTTTTCTCGACGAGCTTCATATAAGCGACCCGGTTTTATCCAGCGATCTGGGGGCCTTAAGCTCCGCCCGCTATTCCAGGGACGGGGAAATTCTTGACCTGAGAGGGCTTCCCCTTTTAAGCGACTTCAGCTGGTCGGGGAACTCCCGGGTGGCCTCCTCGGGCTTCGCTTCCGGCTTTACCCCCGCCGACGGCCGGGTGTACCGGGTTTATAACCAGGCCGCCTTTTCCAGCCTCTACTCCCGGGCCAGTTTCAATCTCAATATCAGGGAAGCTGATACGGGGCCCCAGGTTTCAGGCGGCCATACCCTCACTATTCCGGAACAGGGACCCCTGCAGATCGAAGACAGCTACACCCACGATCCGGTACAGGAGGACTTCAGCTTTACCAAGCAGAACAGCCTGCATCTTGAAACCCCGCGGGTACGTGCCGGTTTTATCTCCCGGGCTTCCTACAATGACGACACCCTCAACCAGACCTGGCGAACCGAGGCGGAGATCAGCCCCTTCGAGGGCTTCTCCCTGTCCCCCAGGCTGAACCTTACAAACAGCGTCTCCGATCCCGGGGTGGATTTCCGTTCATGGTACGGCGACGGATGGGTCCAGGGCACCAGACTGCTTATCTACCAGGAAGAGCTTATGCCCACCGATCGTTCCGTAAGCCTTTTTTTTCCTCTTGAATCCCGCACAGGAGATATCTATACGGTCAGAATCCTTCCCTCCGCGGAAAGCTACCGCTACGGAACGGACCCCCGCAAGGAGCTCGATACCCTGGGCCTCGATGTAAAATTCGGCGGTGTTCTTTTCCCCGATGTTTTTAACCGCCTCGATTATACCCTGTACTACAGCAGGGATTTCAGCGGTGAAATGAGTCCCGGAAATACGAAGAAGGAGAACGGCTTCGCCACGGACGCCTCGTCCTGGGCCGCTGCGGTGGGAGACCAGGACTATTTTATCTCCGCGCCGCCTTTGGCCGAGATCGTACAGGATTCCGCCCTTGGGGCTTTTCGGGACGGCACCGCCGGTTTCGACGCCGCCTCCTACTCCCCCGTGGCGGGTGTCTCACTGGAGCGACGTTTTTCTTCCCGCCTGGTCGATCTTGTTATCCCCTCCTACCTGGCCTTTAATATTGACCGCAGCTACAAACGCGAGTATGACGCCGTAACAAGTTCTCTTGGAACAGAGACGACCGCCCGTATGACGGCGGTCAATCTTTTTGGAAGCCTAGGGGCTTACCCCCTTTTCGGCTGGTATGAATCCGACCAGCTTTCCAGCAGCTTCCAGCTTTCCACACGGTATGAAGATGATCTTGATTTTTCATGGCGCTATCGGAATGAAATCCTGCTTTTCGGACCGGGATTAAGCGAATATGCCCTCAACAACAATCTCAGCTTCTCCAGTGAGGATGAACGGCCGGCCTGGAGCGGAAGCATCAAGGCAAGCTGGTTTCAGGCGATAGCCTTTGACTTTTCTCTTCCCCTCGGCGGCTTCAATCTGCCTCCTGCGGACAGGCATCTGCGTCACCGCGAAACCCTCAACTGGGAGATCCGGCCCGTTGAAGGAGAAACCTGGTCCAGAAATATGAGCATTAAACACGCTACGGGAATCACTTTCGGCGGACAGGGGAGCATTGAGGTCTACCTGGCCTTCGGATTCAAACATACCCCCTTGAGCGGAAGCGACGACGACCTGACCTACTATGCCCTGGAGACGGGGATTGTAGGAGAATTCCGCTTCTGATTCCCGGATTCCGCCGGTCCACTGCAGAAGGAGAGTCCGGAAACGCTTTGGGAGGAATTGTACTTTTACAAAAGTGAAGTATAATAGACACTGGAGTATCCGGACAAAGATAGTCGGATTAAAGGAGGGCAGGAATGATGATTACCAGTGGATTGAAACGAACTATTGCCGTCACCATACTGTGCACAGTCGGAACATTTCTCGCAGCCCAGGAGACGGAGAGTCCAGGTTCGGAACCCTCTTTTAATTTCGGTCTCGGTATTGATCTGGGAGCGGTGAGTTTTCAGGAGGACGGCGAAGCAGTGGCGTATCAGCGCCTGGTGCTGAAACCTGATTTCTCCTACGGCAAGCTGGGACTGGGACTCTGGATTCCTCTCCACTTCCGCTTCACCGACAGCGGCGGCGATTTCCGGGATGAGGACTGGGTCCTCGATGATGATGAGAATGTCCTGGAAAAGTACCTGCCCATTTTCAGCTATGTCCGTTACGGTAAAAAAGGAGACGATTTCTATGCCAAGCTGGGTTCCATCGAAGACGGAACCCTTGGTAACGGTTTTATCATGGGGGGATATGCGAATACCCATTTCCTGCCCGATACCCGGATTATCGGGCTGAGCCTGGATCTGGACGGAGGGCTGATCGGGTTTCCCTATGTGGGACTTGAAACCTTCGTCGGGAACCTTGCCCTGGCGGACGTAATCGGCGCCAGGATATATACCCGTCCTTTGGCGGGTACCTCCCTGCCTCTGCTTCCCGAACTCCAGCTGGGTACGACCTTCGCGGTGGACAGGATCCCCGATGCCCGGTACGATTTTACCACCGGCGAACCGGAGATGGTGCAGATGTTCGGGGTGGACCTGCGGCAGCCGATCCTGAATAAACCGTCAGTCAGCCTGGCGGCTTTCGGAGATCTTGTATTTCAGGACGAGACCTACGGCGGCATGGTCGGTGCCGGCGGACGGCTGGTTCAGTACATCCTGTACGGCGCCCAGCTCCGTTTCCTGGGCGAGAACTTTGTCCCCGTCTACTTTGACGGGCAGTATGATCTGTACCGGGAAGAAAAATACGCAGTGTACAACGGCGACATCGATATTCCCGCCTACGCCGGCTGGTACGGAAGTCTCGGCTTCTCCTTTTTGCAGGATACGGTGGTCTTTCTTACCAGTGTGGAGGGCGGATTCGGCGAACCCGAAGAGGATATCGAGTACCCCCAGGTCAATGCCAGCCTCTCCATAGGCGAGGGCCTGCTGCCGGGAATCTACTTCGACCTGAGCTACAATAAACG
>Ga0334895_1002804_pt1 | contig 14230 bp, 11 predicted proteins | sample GraSluR3_MG_7_FD_207229 | JGI IMG/M metagenome (GOLD analysis project Ga0334895, IMG submission 207229) | Sludge microbial communities from methane-producing bioreactor in Wageningen University, Netherlands - Granular Sludge_31_05-R3 | ecosystem: Engineered > Bioreactor > Anaerobic >... | reverse complement strand
TACGTGTTCACCAGCGGAGGCTCAGTCACCTTCCGTTGGGTCGAGGAGGATGATCCGGCGCTGTTCGCGGAGATCGTCCAGGCCGTCAAGGACGGCCGCTGGGCCCTGGTGAACGGGTGGTGGCTACAGCCAGACTGCAACATCCCCTCGGGAGAGTCGTTCGCGCGGCATGCCCTGTACGGTCAGCGCTACCTGCAATCGCGCTTTGGGAAGCGAGCGACGGTAGGCTATAACGTGGACAGCTTTGGCCATGCGGGGACGTTGCCGCAGCTCTTGGATCTGGGCGGGCTGGATAGCTATCTTTTCTTCCGGCCAGGCCCCCACGAGATGGATCTGCCGGATGGCCCCTTCTGGTGGGAGGCGCCCGGCGGCACGAGGGTGCTGGCCTGCCGTCCGCCGCTGCACTATGGCAGCCCCGGCGACGGGGACGTGGTGGAGCGGGCCACCAAGGCTGCGGCCGAGGTGCCCGACGGATTGCGGGATGTGCTCTGCTTTTATGGGGTGGGGAATCACGGCGGCGGCCCCACCCGGCGCGACATCCAGGACATTGTGCAGGCCCAGGCCGAGCGCGACGATCTGGTGTTGCGGTTCGCCGCGCCCGAGGATTACTTTGGCTTGATGCGGCAGCAAGAGCGCCCGTTCCCGACGGTGGCGAGCGAGCTCCAGCACCATGCGCGGGGTTGCTACTCGGTGCTGCTACGCTCCAAACAAGAGAATCGCCGCGCCGAGCACGAGGCTATGCAGGCCGAGCGACTGGCGACGATGGCCACGCTGCTGGCCGGGCGGCCTAGCGCGCAAGAAGAGATCGATGCGGCCTGGGAAGGGACGCTGTTCAACCAGTTTCACGACATCCTGGCGGGGACCAGCATCCGCCGTGCGTACGAGGACGTGTGGGCCACCTATGAGCAGGGGCACCGGACGCTGCAGAGGATCGCGGGCGACGCGATGAACGCGCTGGGGACCAGGCTGGCGGTGCGGCCAGCCGACCACGCCTATGCCGCCTGGAACACGCTGCCCTGGCCACGGCGCGAGGTGGTGCGTCTGAGCATCCCCGTGGGTGGCTGGCGACAGGACCGGCAGGGGCGCGGGATTCCGCGCGATCCGAGAGTCACCGATGGCGAGGGCAACCCGCTGCCGTGCCAGATGGCGGGGGTGGCTTTCGACGACAATGTCTACATCGCCGAGGTGGACGTGCTGGCGGAGATGCCGGCGATGGGCGCCAAGGTGCTCTATCCCAGCCTAAACACCGAGCCTGCCGATCCCGAGGAGCTGGCCCGGAAGCAAGCCGCTCCTGCGGCCGAGGAGATCGCCAACGAGCATCTGCGGGTGCGGCTGGATCCGGCGAGCGGCGCCATTGCCAGCGTCATCGACCTGGCGTCGGGGCGCGAGATGCTGGGCGGCCTCTCGGCGGTGCCGGTGGTGGCGGACGACCCCAGCGATACCTGGAGCCACGATGTTCATGGGTACACCGATCTGGTGGGCCGCTTTGGCACGCAGGAGCCAGTTCGGCTGGTGGAGCAGGGGCCGGTCCGGTGGACGTTGCGCTCGCAGATGGCGTGGGGTAGCTCGCGCATCACCATGGACGTCTCGCTGACGGCGGGGGGGCGCAGCGTGGATCTGGACCTGAAACTCGATTGGCACGAGCAGCACAAGATGCTCAAGCTGGCCTTTGTGGCGGCGGGCGAGGGCCATGCGGTGACCTCCTCGGCGCCGTACGGCCACGTGACGCGCCAGGCCACATGCGAGGAGGAGCCGACGCAGGCCTGGGTGGACCTGGCGGGCACGCTCGCCGATGGCACCCAAACAGGTCTGTGCCTGATCAACGACGGGCTGTACGGCTATGACGCTTGCCAGAACGAGCTGCGTCTGAGCCTGTTGCGCAGCCCCATCTATGCCTTTCACGATCCGCGCGAGGTGATGCCGGGGGTGGGCTACCACTATATCGACCAGGGCGAGCACCATCTGCGGCTGCGGTTGATCCCGCACCTCGGTGACTGGCGCACCGCAGCACCCGACCGTGAGGCCATGGCCTGGCACGAGCCGCTGGTGGCCATGCGGGCCGAGGCACGAGAGGGCGGCGTGTCGTCGTTCTCGCTACTGGAGGCGGTCTCGGGGAGCGCCGTCACCAGCGTGGTCAAGCGGGGCGAGGATGGCGGGTTGATCGTGCGCGGCCACGAGTGCGCGGGCGAGCCAGCCGAGGTGACGCTGACATCTGAGCCGCTGGGGCAGAGCTGGCGCTTTTGCGTGGAGCCCCACGAGATCTGGACGGTGGCGCTAGGCGAGGATGGGACGGTGACGCGGCTGAACCTGCTGGAGGGGCCACTCGCTTAGGCCAGCCTCCGTTTGCCCGTAGCTGGCCCCTGCAGCATAATAGAGCGCCTGGTGCCCGAGGCCGGGCGCTCTAGCAATCTAGACCCAGTTCGGAGGGATGCCATGGGGTCCAACCTGACGCAAAAGATCATCAAGGCGCATCTGGTATCTGGCGAGTTGGCGCCAGGCCAGGAGATCGGTCTGCGCATGGACCAGACCTTGACCCAAGATGCGACCGGCACCATGGCGTACCTCCAGTTCGAGGCCATGGGCATCCCTCGCGTGCGGACCGAGCTCTCGGTGAGCTATGCGGACCATAACATGATGCAGGGCGATTTCCGCAACGCCGACGACCACCGCTATCTGCAGACGGTGGCGGCGCGCCATGGGATCGTCTACTCGCGGCCGGGCAACGGGATCTGCCACCAAGTGCATCTGGAGCGGTTCGGCATCCCGGGCAAGACGCTGCTGGGCTCTGACAGCCACACGCCCACCAATGGTGGGCTGGGCGCGCTGGCCATTGGGGCGGGTGGCCTGGACGTAGCCGCAGTGATGGCTGGCCGCCCGTTTTATGTCAAGATGCCCGAGGTCGTCCTGGTGAGGCTGACGGGGGCGTTACCGGCGTGGGTCTCGGCCAAGGACGTGATCCTGCACCTGTTGCGGGAGCTGAGCGTCAAGGGCGGCCTGGGCAAGGTGTTCGAGTATGGCGGCTCCGGCGTCGCCAGCCTGGACATTCCCCAGCGGGCCACCATCACCAACATGGGCGCCGAGCTGGGCGCCACGTCGTCGCTGTTCCCCAGCGACGAGCGGACGCGGCGGTTCCTGGCCGCCCAGGGGCGGGAACAGGACTGGCAGCCGCTGAGCGCCGACCCCGACGCCACGTACGACCAGGTGATCGAGGTGGAGCTGAACGCGTTGGAGCCGCTGGTGGCGCAGCCCCACAGCCCGGACCATGTCGCGCCGGCAAGCGCCCTGGCGGGCACGCCGGTGTCGCAGGTGTGTGTGGGGAGCTGCACCAACTCGTCGGTGGCGGACCTGGAGACGGTGGCGGCCATCCTACGCGGCAAGACGGTCCATCCCGACGTGTCTCTCACGGTGAGCCCGGGCAGCAAGCAGGCGCTAACGATGATTGCGCGCAGCGGTGCCTTGGCGGACCTGGTGGCAGCCGGCGCGCGCATCCTGGAATCGGCCTGCGGCCCTTGCCTGGGCATGGGCCAGGCGCCGGCCAGCGGCGCCGTATCGGTGCGCAGCTTTAACCGGAATTTCAAAGGGCGCAGCGGGACGCCCGACGCTCAGGTGTTCCTGGCGGGAGCGGAGGTGTGCGCTGCTACGGCGCTGATGGGCGCCCTGACCGATCCACGCACGTTGGGGGAGCCGCCCGCCGTCGCCACGACGGAGCGCTACCTGGTGGACGACAACATGATCGTGTGGCCGCCCGAGGATGGCGGCGACGTGGAGGTGGTGCGGGGGCCGAATATCAAGCCGTTGCCCAGCCGGGAGGCGTTGGCGGACACCATCGTGGCGCCGGCGCTGCTGGTGATGGGCGACAATGTCACCACCGACGACATCATGCCGGCCGGAGCCGAGATCCTGCCGTTCCGCTCCAACGTGCCCGCGCTGAGTGGTTTTGTGCTGACGCGTCTGGACCCGACCTTTCCCGAGCGCGCCAAGGCCGCCGGCCGAGGCATCCTGGTGGCGGGCGAGAACTATGGGCAGGGGTCCAGCCGCGAACACGCCGCGCTGGTACCGATGTATCTGGGCATCCAGGCGGTGGTGGCCAAGAGCCTGGCGCGGATTCATCGCGCCAACCTGATCAACTTTGGTATTGCCCCGCTGACGTTCGAGGATCCGGCCGACTATGGCTCGATCGCGCAGGGCGACGAGCTACGACTGGCCAGCGCGAGAGATGCCATCGTGCAAGGACGGCCATTGACGCTGGAGAATCTGACCAGCGGCGCCACCATCAAGGTGCGTTGTGAGCTCTCGGAACGCGAGCGCCAGGTGCTGGTGGCCGGGGGATTGTTGAACGCCATCCGCAATGCGGGCTAGCAGATAGGAGAGTTCGCCATGAGCTATACCATCACCCTGATCCCTGGCGACGGCACGGGGCCGGATGTCACCGAGGCGATGCGCCGCGTGGTGGAAGCCACCGGCGTTTCGGTCGGATGGGACGTGCAGCAGGCCGGCGAGGTGGCCATGGCCGAGCACGGCACGCCGCTGCCGGAGCATGTGCTCGAATCGGTTCGCCGCAACCGCGTGGGCATCAAGGGCCCCATCACGACGCCGGTGGGCAGCGGCTTTCGCAGCGTGAACGTGGCCATCCGCAAGGCGCTGGACCTATACGCCAACCTCCGCCCGGCCAAGAGCTTTCCGGGGGTACGCTCGGCGTTCTCGGACGTGGACCTGGTCATCGTGCGCGAGAACACCGAGGGGCTGTATGTGGGCATCGAGCACGAGGTCATCGCCGGCGAGGCAGCCGAGGCGATCCGCATCATCACCCGGCGCGGCAGCGAGCGGGTGGTGCGTTTTGCGTTCGAGTACGCCCGCGAGAACGGGCGCCGGCAGGTGACGGCGGTCCACAAGGCCAACATCCTCAAGCTCACCGACGGCCTGTTCCTGGAGACGGCGCGCAAGGTCGCCAGCGAGTACCCAGACATTGCGTTCAACGACCGGATCGTGGACAACATGTGCATGCAACTGGTGCAGCGACCGGAAGAGTACGACGTGCTGGTGCTGCCGAACCTGTACGGCGACATCGTCAGCGACCTGGCGTCGGGCTTGGTGGGGGGGCTGGGCGTCGCGCCGGGGGCCAATATCGGCGAGGGGATCGCTGTATTCGAGCCAGTGCATGGCTCAGCGCCCAAGTATGCGGGGCAGAACAAGGTCAACCCGACGGCCACCATCCAGAGCGCGGTGCTGATGCTGCGCTACCTGGGCGAGACCGAGGCGGCCGACCGCGTGGAGGCGGGCATTCGGCGGGTGATCGCCGACGGCAAGCACGTGACCTATGACATGAAGCCCGATCGGAACGACCCGACGGCGGTGGGCACCCAAGAGATGGCCGACGCCATCATCGCCGCCATGCCGTAGCGGACTTTTGCGACAATCGCTGAGCTAGCAAATGCGGGGGAGCAACTCCCCCGCTGGCATATCCAGCAGGCGTTGGGTGCCGAACGCGGTGCGCAGGACCACGGCGCCAGGGTGGGCTGCCTGCACCTCGCCGATGATGGTTGCCTCAGCGCCCAGGGGGTGGGCGCGCATGACCTCGAGCAGGGTCGAAGCGGCATCAGGCGGCACGATAGCCACCAGCTTGCCCTCGTTGGCGGCATAGAGAGGATCCAGCCCGAGCAGTTCGCAGGCCGCCGATACGGCCTCGTGGACGACGATGGCCTCCTCATGGACGGTGATGCCCACCCGCGATTGCCCCGCGATCTCGTTGAGCACCGCCGCCAGCCCGCCGCGGGTGGCGTCGCGGAGCACGTGTACGCCGGGACAAACCGCCAGCATGGCTTGCACCAGACCCGAGAGCGGGGCACAGTCGCTCTGGATGGGGCTCTCAAAGCGAAGGCCATGACGTTGGGTCATGATGGCCAGGCCATGATCGCCGACGGCGCCGCTGACGAGAATCTGGTCGCCCGGGCGGGCGTTACGCGCCGAGATGTGGATGCCCGGCGGCACGATACCGACGCCGGCGGTGTTGATGAACAGGCGGTCGGCGGCGCCGCGCCCTACCACCTTGGTATCGCCGGCCACGATGCGGACGTCGGCCTCGCGCGCGGTAGCGGCCATGGAGGCGACGACGCGCTCCAGATCCGCCATAGGCAGCCCTTCCTCCAGGATGAACCCCGCCGTGAGATAGAGCGGCACAGCCCCGCGCATGGCGAGATCGTTCACGGTGCCGCAGACGGCCAACTTCCCGATGTCGCCGCCTGGGAAAAAGAGGGGCTGCACCACGTACGAGTCGGTGGTCAGGGCCAACCGGCCATCGATTGGGGACAAGACGGCGGCATCCTCGAGGGCGTGCAGCTCGTCGTCGCCCAGGTAGCGCAGGAACAGGTCGTCGAGCAGCTCGCGGGCCAGGAGGCCGCCGCTGCCATGGGCCAGCAACACGGTATCGCCCATCAGGACGGGCTCCTTCCGTAGCGATAGTAGGCCGCGCAAGCCCCCTCGGCGGAAACCATGCAAGGGCCGACCGGCTTGGCGGGGGTGCAGGCCCGGCCAAAGAGAGGGCATTCGGGCGGCGCGATGACGCCACGGAGCACATCGCCACAGCGGCAGCCACGGGCATGGGGGCCCGCTCCGGCGGGCGGCAACTCGATAGCAGAGCGGTTACGTGCGTCGTAGGCCGCATAGGCAGGGGCCAGGTCGAGGCCGCTGGCGGGAATCACGCCCAGGCCGCGCCAACGGGCATCACCCAGGACAAAGACCTCGTCCATGAGCTGCCTCGCCACCAGGTTGCCCTGGCCGGTGACGCTGCGGCGGTAGGCGTTGATGACGGCTGGGCGTTCCTCGGCCAGGGCGACCGCCAGATCTCGCACCGAGAGCAGGATATCCAGCGGCTCGAACCCGGAGACCGCGCAGGGGACGCCGTAGCGCTCGGGCAGAAAGCTCCAGGCATCGGAGCCGGTGATGGCGGTGACGTGGCCGGGGCCGAGGACGCCATCGACGCGCACGACGCCGCCATCGAGAATGGCGCGCATGGCGGGGGGCGTCAGCTTGTGCAAGGACAGCACACAGAAATTGGCCAGCCCCTCGTCGGCGGCCACCCGCACCGCGGCGGCGATGGTGGGGGCGGTGGTCTCAAAGCCGATGCCCAGCATGACGATGTTGGCGCCGGGCTGATTGCGGGCCAGATCGAGGGCGTCCAGCGCCGAGTAGACGATCTCGACGGAGGCCCCCCGGGCGCGCGCATCGGCCAGGCTGCCGCCGGTGCCGGGCACGCGGATCATGTCGCCAAAGGTGGCTACGGTGACGTCCGGCAGGCTGGCCAGAGCGATGGCCAGGTCGATATCGGCGTCATCGGTGACGCAGACGGGACAACCCGGCCCCGAGAGCAGGCGCACCTCGGGGGCCAGGGCATCGCGCAAGCCGAATCGCATGATGGCGTGGGTATGCCCACCGCAGAATTCCATGATGGCGACGGGCTCAGCCACGGCGGCTTTGGCGGCGGCGATCAGCCGTTGCGCCGCGGCGGGGTCGCGAAAGGCTTGCGGGCGAAAGCCCTGCTGGCTCACGGCTCGCGCCCTTCCGCGCGGTCCAGCTCGCGGCTGGCCTCCTCGAGCTCGGCAAAGAGGGCCAAGGTCTCTCGCGCCTCTTGCTCATCCAAGACGCTGATGGCAAAGCCGGTGTGGATCAGCACATAGTCGCCCTCACGGGCCTCGGGCGTCAAGATCAGGGAGATCTCGCGCCGTACGCCACCCATATCGACCAGCGCCTGAGTTCCCTGGATGCTCTCGATACGCATCGGTACAGCTAGACACATTCTGCGCCTCCTACAACGCTCTGCGCCACCGCCACCTGGCCCAGCGAAAGCCCGCCGTCGTTGCAGGGCACCTGACGGTGCACCAGCGCGGTGAGCCCACGAGCCTGCAGGGCCTGAAGGGTAAGCTGCAGCAATAGGTGATTTTGGAAACAGCCGCCGCTGAGGGCGACGCGAGCGACGCCGGTCTCGCTGGCGAACAACGCGGCCAGCTCGGCGGCCCAGGCGGCGAGAGATCGGTGGAAACGGTACGAGATCACGCCTAGGGGCGTGCCGGCCTCTAGCTCGGCCAGCAAGGCCTGAAACAGCGGCCGCAGCCCGATCACGTGGGCAGGAACGCGTGTCTCGGGAGCGCGCCCCCAGGTGAGCGGCGCGCCGGCCTCGCGTAGCTCGTAGGGATAGGTCAGGACGGCGGGATCGGGCTCGGCCAGCATCTCGAGGGCGATGGCGGCCTCGGCCTCGTAGGTCACGCGGCTGCGGACGCCCAGCAGGGCCGAGACGGCGTCGAATAAGCGGCCGGCGGACGAGGTCCAGGGGGTGTTGACGCCTTCAGCGACCATGCGGCGCAGCAAAGCGCGCTCGCCCAGATCCGCGCTGCCATGCGCCTCGGGCAAGAGATGATCCAGATACGCCCAGGCCAGGCGATAGGGGTTCAGGACGGCCGCATCGCCGCCGGGCATGGGGAGATATTCGAGGTGGGCGACCCGCGCAAAGCCGTGACGATCCCCCAGCAGGAACTCGCCGCCCCAGATGCGGCCATCGAGGCCATAGCCGGTGCCATCCAGGATGATGCCCAGGGAGGGCTCGTCGCAGCCGGCATCAGCCAGGCAAGAGGCCAGGTGGGCGTGGTGATGCTGGACCTCGACGCGGTCCACTCCGACGAGCCCACGGGCGTACCGTGAAGCGGCATAGTCGGGATGCATATCACAGGCGACGATCTCGGGCTGGACATGAAAGAGGCTCTGGAAGAGATCAATGACCTCACGAAAGTAGCCCTGGGTCTCCAGGTTGTCCATGTCACCGATGTGCTGGCTGAGAAAGGCGTGCTCCTCGCGCGAGAGGCAGATGGTGTTCTTGAGCTCGGCGCCGGTGCCAAGGGTGGGTCGCGTCGTGAAGCCAAGGCCGACGGGGAAGGGCGCATAGCCACGGGCGCGCCTGACGGGTTGGGGCGGCCCGATGGCCGGCACGAACCAGACGCTGTCGTCGCAGCGGGAGTGGACGCCACGATCGTGCAGCAGGAACCAGTCGGCGATGGCGCCCAGGCGCTCCAACGCCTCATCGTTGTCGCGGGCCAACGGCTCCTCGCTGAGATTGCCGCTGGTCATGACCAGGGGCACGCCGACCTGGCGCAGGAGCAGATGGTGCAATGGTGTGTAAGGCAGCATCACCCCGAAGAGACGGGTATCGGGCGCGACGTTGCCGGCCACGTTGCCGGTCGGCAAGCGCTCCAGCAGGACGATGGGCGCTGCCACGGAGGTGAGCAGGCGCTCCTCCTCGGCATTGATGTGCGCGAGGGCGTGGGCGGCCGCCAAATCCCGGCACATGATGGCCAGCGGCTTGCCAGGGCGGCGCTTGCGGTCACGCAGGCGCGCAACGGCGTCGCCATTGGTGGCATCGCAGGCGAGTTGCATACCGCCCAGCCCCTTGATGGCGACGATCTCGCCGGCCAGGAGGCGCTCCGTCGCGTGGACCAGGGCATCGTCGCGCTCGGCCACCAGAGAGCCATCGGCGGCCAAGAGATGGAGCTGGGGCCCGCACACGGGGCAGGCGTTGGGCTGGGCGTGAAAGCGCCGGTCCAGGGGATCGTCATACTCGGCCTGGCAAGCCGGGCACATGCGGAACGGCCCCATGGTGGTGTTGGGGCGGTCGTAGGGCACATCGCGGATGATGGTAAAGCGGGGCCCGCAGTTGGTGCAGTTGGTGAACGGGTAGCGGTAACGGCGGTCGTTGGGATCGAACAGCTCGCGTAGGCAGTCGGGGCAGGTGGCCACGTCGGGAGAGACGAGTTGGTACGCTCCCGGCTGAGCCTCGCTCTTGAGGATGGTGAAGGCATCATAGCCCTCGGTGGCCGCCGGCTCGGCGATGACACTCTCCACGTGGGCCAAGGGCGGGGCCTGCTCGGACAGGGCGCGGCAAAAGGCCTGCAAGGAGCCATCCGAGCCCTCGGCGTGAATGTCGACGCCCCAACTGGTGTTTCGGATCCAGCCGCGCACTTGATGCTCGCTAGCGAGGCGGTACACGGTGGGGCGAAAGCCCACACCCTGGACGATGCCCTTGACCGCGATGCGCAGAGCCGCACCGGAGGCCGTCACCTGGGAAGCTGTTCGCCGAGCCATGCGATCCACTCGTCCATGCCGGTGCCGTCGGTCGAAGAGACGGGTATTACCGGCGCCTCGGGGTTGAGGCCAGCCACCAGACGACGGAATTCCGGTTCGTCAAAGGAGAGGTAGGGCAGCAGGTCGATCTTGTTCAGGACGATGGCATCGACCCGCTGAAAGATGGACGGATACTTGTGCGGCTTGTCCCATCCCTCGGGCACGCTGGAGAGGGCGATGCGCAAGTTCTCGCCGAGATCAAAGCCGACCGGGCAGACCAGGTTGCCGACGTTCTCCACCAGGATCAGATCCAGGGCGTCGAGATCGAGCTGGTCGAGGGCGCCGCGCACCTGAAGGGCATCCAGGTGGCATCCGCCGCCGGTGTTGATCTGCACAGCGGGAAAGCCCTCGGCGCGCACGCGGTCAGAATCCACGGTCGAGGCCACGTCGCCCTCGATGACGCCGATACGCAGCCGATCAGCCAGACGATGGGCCGTGGCCAGCAGAAAGGTCGTCTTGCCGGCGCCCGGCGAGGCCATGATGTTGACCAGGGCAACCTGGTGTTGCCGGCACAAGGCGCGAACCTCGACGGCAACGCCTTCATTGGCACCAAAGATACGCTCTACAACGGGAATGTGTCGTATGGACATGGTGTCACTCCACCTCGATGCTATCAACGTAGAACTCGTGACCCGCCACCACCCGCGCGGCCATCGCCGCGCAGTTCGGGCAGGCCCAATCCCCGCTGGTGGGCTCCCAGGCGTGGCCGCAGGCGCGGCACTCTAGGCGGGTAGAGATACGCGCAAAAACCAACTCGGCGCCCCGGGCGCAGGTCTCCTCGCTCATGAAATCGAAGTAGAACTGCACGCTGTCGTCGACAATGCTGGCCAGATCACCGATCACCAGGTGAATGCGGATCACCCGTTGGGCGCCGGCCTCGGAAGCGTGGCGACAGACGATATCGAGGATGCTCTCGGTCACCGATAGCTCGTGCATGGCCAGGCCATTATAGGCGGGCGGGAGGGGCGTTCCAAGAACTGGCCAACGACCAGAGAGGTGGTTAGCCGCGCGGGCCAGGGGCGCTGTTGGCAAAGACGAACCAGGCCCCACCCAGGCCCAACACGACATCGCCGAGGCTGAACACATTGGCAAAGGGAAAGCCCTGGGGGATGGCCCAGATATCGCCCAGGAACCAGAGGGGGGTACCTGGACTGGCCAGGGCCGAGTTGCTGCCGACTGCCGCGGCAACCTCCTCGGGCGTGCTGGCCAGGCCCGCCAGGCGCAGAGCATCCAGCGACGCCGGCATGGCGCCGCCATTGGCCAGGATCGCGGCGCTATTCAGGAGCAGCCCCAGGGTGAGCAGGGGGATGCCGGGGACCCGCCAGTTCAGAACGCAAAAGACGGCGACGAGGGCCATGCTGAGCAGATAAGCGGGCGACCAGAGCGCATCGGCGTGAGGGAGAGCCGACCAGAGCGGGGAAAAGAGAGGGATCTGTATGCCCAACCCGAGCAGGATAAGCCAGGCGCCTCGAAAGCTGATGCGCGAGAGAGGCGATAGGTCACGTCCATCGGCGAGAGAGGCGACGACGCTGATAACGACGCAGAGGGCAAAGATCATGAGGCAGAACTCTCCTCGATCGGCTTTTGGATCCAGGGCGAGCTCTCGCCAGATCCGTCGACCAGGGCGAACATGGCCTCCACGACGCGAGGGTCGAACTGGGTGCCGGCGTTGTCTTGCAGCTCCTTGATGGCCACACTCAGGGGCAAAGGCTCGCGATAGACGCGCCGCGACGTCATGGCATCAAAGGCATCGGCCACGCGGAGGACGCGGCTGCCAAAGGGGATCCCCTCGCCGGTCAGGCCGTCGGGATAGCCGCTCCCGTCATAGTCCTCGTGGTGGTGCAAGATCAGATCCTGCCCCTCGCTAAAGAGGCGAAAACTGTTCACCAGGCGAGCGCCAATGCGGGGATGCTCCTGAAAGGCCAGCCGCTCGGCCTCGTCAAAGGCGCCGGGCTTGAGGAGGAGCGAGTTGCTCATGCCGATCTTGCCGAGGTCATGCAGGCGGCCGGCCATGCGGATGATCTCGGTATCGTCCTCGCTGAGGCCGAGCTTGCGCGCCAGTGCGGTCGCGATCTCGGCCACGCGCTGCGAGTGCTGAAAGGTATTGGGGTCGCGCTGGTCGATCGAGTCGGCCATGCCGATGAGGGCGTCACGGGTCTGGCGTTGTAGCTCGCCGATATAGTGCAAGGACTGGCGCACCACCACCAAGGGCAGGGCCAGGGTGATGATACTCCACCACTGGTGTTGCCACATGGTGGCCATGACAGCGCCCAGAGGAATGATGGTAAGGCTATCCCAGGTGATGTCGCGAAAGTTCATGCGCCAGAGGCGCCCATAGGAGGCCCCCGTGGTGAGCGCCACGACGGTGGTGACAAGGCCGGTGTTGACGATGAAATAGGTGGCCATGATCACCAAGACGGCGGCGGTGTTCTGGAGAGAAGCAAAGGGCAAGCGCGAGCCCTGGTGGAGCAACTCGTAAAAGAGCGCAGCCATGCCAAAGGTGATGGTCATCTCGGCCGTGTTAAAGGCGGATTTGACCCAGGATCGGCGCATGGCGATCTCGGCGACGAGGGTGCCCAGCACGGTAGCGATAATGGTGGCCGCTGGGCCAAAGACGATGGCGGCAGCGGTCTTGACGGCGCAAGAGACGGTGATCTCGGCGCGGTCTTCAAAGGGGAGGACGATGGGATAGAGATCGGCCAGGCCGATCATCGCGGCAAAGAGCAGGATCTGCACCAAATGGACAGGGTCCCAGGTCAGCTCGCGACACGCCAACCCGAAAAAGATGATGGCGATGGTGACGATGCCCAGGATATAGGCTCTCGCTACACGGGGAAGGGATCTCATCACATGTCGCTTTTTTGGTGAACCGCAGGCGCTCGGCCATACACGATCTATTGCACGCCTCCACCCTTTCGAGTGGTGCGTGCCCTATGGGGATCAGGGCCTAGGCCCCAAGATCACCCCATAGTGTTGCTGGGGTCTAGCGCCACTTCCAGCCAGCGGCGGCGGTGGCGACGAGGCCAGCAACAACCATAACAACGTACAGTGCTCGGAAATAGGCCGATCTAACACGCCATTTCATGGGGAAACTCCTTCCAGAGTGGAATGTAGGGACGATGCGTCCTCGAGTTCCCCTTCGCTCCGCTCCGGGCCTGCTTGCGCAGAACCCAGACCGAGCGCCTGGCGGCTACACCCCCTTTAGGTGGGCGCTTTGGCCGTTGCGCGGTAGCCCGTCGGCGTACGCGCTCCATAGCTCAAGACGCCGGTTGATTGCGTCCAGCGTTGCCTTGGCCGCGGCAGTAGGAAGGCAAGCACCGATGATACAGGTTCCTGTAAGCTCCTCAGCGGCGCCCTGGCCCTTGGCAGAGATCATGACGAACATCACGTCCTGGTCTCCGCTGTGGAACACATGGGCATCCACGAGCTCCAGCTCGATGGGAATCCCCGTTGCGTGGCTGGCGGCCAGCAGGGTGGCCTGGGCGGCAGCCAGCGCCACACTATTGCCATCGCCATCGGACACGGTCTCCTGGCAACAACTCTCGCCTGCAGCCCCCAGAAGCGCCACACGCACCTCGTTTTCCTGGTTCAGGAAGCTTGCGTCCATCAGTTTGGGGCGCGTATACGCCCGAGCTGCACGTGGTAGCTGGACGATGCTGACCTTGCGATAGTCCACGGACAGGCCGTAACGGACGCGCAGAAGCGACTCTACGTCGCGGACGATGCGCTTGGGGCTTTTGCCGGGCGGGCCTACCAGGTGGATCTCGTCGATGACTCCGGCCTGATCGGCGATGATGCGCGCGGCATCCACGCCTTCGATACAGGCGATGGCCTCCTCCAGATCGGGGATTATCGCCATCCCAGTGGCCAATGCGGTCTGCCTCCTCGAACCAGCGGGTTGGAGATGCCTGGTGGCATAGAGGGCTTCCCGGCCCTCTGCCCGCTCCTACGCTTGCTTGACATTATAACACAACCCGGGAGAAGGAAAAGCGATTCGACGACGAATGCGCCGCCCAAGAGCGGGAAAGCCAGAGAATCTTGGCCTGAAGCCTTGACAGGTTCGTCT
>Ga0334895_1002800_pt1 | contig 14240 bp, 12 predicted proteins | sample GraSluR3_MG_7_FD_207229 | JGI IMG/M metagenome (GOLD analysis project Ga0334895, IMG submission 207229) | Sludge microbial communities from methane-producing bioreactor in Wageningen University, Netherlands - Granular Sludge_31_05-R3 | ecosystem: Engineered > Bioreactor > Anaerobic >... | reverse complement strand
CCGAACTCCTGGGGACCTTTGAAGCTCACCTGCAGGCCGGAGTTCTCAACAAATTCAACAAACTTGGGATCCTTTATCGCTTCCTCGATATATCCTGCAAGAGCGTCAATATCCTCCTCCGCACCCCCGGCAGCGGTGAAAACACCACGCCATACAGGATACTCAAACTTGAAGCCCTGTTCGGTAACCGTCGGGACGTCGGGAAAAGCAGGATTTCTTTTGCTGCTCAAAACCGCCAGCATGCGCAGATCTCCGGTAGCTACAAGGGACTCGGCTTCAGCCAGGTTGGTAATGGTGGCCTCTATCTCTCCGGCAGCTGTGGCGATAAGCGCGGGTCGGCCTCCGTCATAGGGAATATGCTCTATCTTTATTCCCCCTTCCTTCGCAATCAAAGCGGCAGCGAGATGCCACAACCCGCCTGTTCCGCCATTCCCGACTTTGAGTTTCCCGGGATTCCGTTTTGCATAGGTGAAGATGTCCTCGATACTCTGATAGGATGAATCCGCCGCAACCAGTAGAACGGCAGTGTCTTCAACAAGCTGGGCTACAGGGTCGAGGGTCTTTATGTTGAAATCACCGTACCCGGTATACTGAATCAGGACGATCGAGCGTGAGTACAGCCCCATGGCATACCCCGGATCTTCCGTCGCGATTTTCTTGGCGGCGATGGATCCGCTACCTCCCGGCAGGTTTGACGGTACAACCGACACACCCATCAATTTTTCCATGGGCGGAGCAATGGCCCGGGTGATCAGATCATTCCCGCCGCCAGCCGAATATCCGATCAGGAAATCAATATTCTTGGACGGGTATTCGGCAGATCCCGCGTCTTTTGCGCCCCCCGCTACCAGAAGCCCGAATGACATCAGGGTTAGAAAAACAATCAGAAAAGCTTTTTTTCCCATATTTTCCTCCTCTATGGGTTTAATAAAAGGTTCCCGGTATCTGCATTCGACCCCGGGGTCCTTGACTCACACATTTTCCGGCGTTTTCCCGAACTTGTCGCTGATAAACTTTTTTAGTATCGGATAGAAGAACAGCAGGACGATTATGAGCAGAATAGATGCGCTGATAGGCCGTGTTACCAGGGTTCTGAGGAATTGAGAGACATCGCCGTTCACCAGCAGCAGACTTCGGCGCAGATTGTTTTCAATCAATGGTCCCAGAATAAGACCCAGGACCAGAGGGGCCCTGGGAATATCAAACTTGACCATTACATATCCAAGGACTCCGAATAAAAGAGTGACGCCCACATCAAAAAAACTGTTCTGTACGGCGAAGGAACCTATAACCGCCAGGGAAAGGATAGCGGTATTCAGGAACCTCTTTGGAGCGGAGATCATCTTTGCAAAGAACTTCGCGCCTCCGAGTCCCAGAACCAGAACAAGCATATTCGCCAGCAGCATCCCGATGAAGATCGAAGATACCAGCTCAAAGTTCTCTTTGAATAGTACCGGTCCCGGACTCAGTCCGTGTATCATCAGGGCCCCTATCATGACCCCGGTAACTGCATCTCCGGGAATTCCCAGGGAGAGCATTGTAAGCATGGCCCCGCCCGTACAGGCATTGTTCGCTCCTTCAGCCGCTGCAACACCTTCCAGACTGCCCTCTCCCATCTGTTCCGGATTCCTGGAAACCCGTTTCTGCTGTCCGTAGGCAACGATGGAGGCAATCGTGCCTCCGGCACCAGGTATGGCGCCTATTATTACCCCTACGACGGAGGAACGCATTATCACACCCGCAAGGCTGCGAATAATCATGAAGGATGGAATTATCCCTTTGAGGGTTTGCTGCACCTTGTCAAGAACATTCAGGGACTCCGCCTGTATGAGGATTTCCGCGATACCCAGCAGTCCGATCATTACAGTGATGAACTCGAGACCGGTAATCAGATGACTCGAACCAAAGGTGAACCTGGGGTATCCGATCATAGGGTCCGCACCGATGGTCGCCAGGAACAGCCCGAGTAATCCGGAGAGGAACCCCTTGGTGCTGGACCCCTTACCCAGATACGCAATCAGGCTGATGCCGAGAACACCCAGGGCGAAATATTCGGCGGAAATAAAATTGAGGGTAAATCTGGCTACCACCGGAGACAGAAAGGTTAAGACAAAAACGCTGAAAAGCCCTCCCAGGAACGATGAGACAGTAGCTGTTCCTATGGCCAATCCGGCCTTTCCCTTCGTGGTCAGGGGATATCCATCGAGGGTGGTCATGATGGCTGAGGGTGTTCCCGGGACATTCACCAAGCAGGCGGATATGGATCCACCGTAATTACCGCCGCAATATATACCGATCAAGGTCAGAATCGCTACCAGCGGCCGCAGATCATAGGTGAAGGGAGTTAATACCGCCACAGCCATGATGACAGTTAGTCCTGGAATGCATCCGATGGATATACCTAGCAGAACTCCGGCAAAGAGGAACATCAGTACATCGGTCTGGAAAACAAGGTTCAGTCCTTCCGTATACAGCAGGCCAAAATTCATCTCAGATTTCCCCCTTGCTCACAACAGACTCCCGAGAAGATTGAATAAGGGTTCAGGTAACCTGACACGCAGTATCCAGGCGAACAAGCCGTACTCTATACAGGTGAGGATCGAGGAGAACCATAATCCCGGCCTTTTTTTCCCACCGAAAGCCATGAAAACGAGGAAAAGGTAGCTAAATGTGGAAATCAGAAATCCGATGAACTGCATGACGATCACATAGACCAGGGTCAGGGCCATGAGAATGAAAGGCAGTTTCATCTTTCCGTAGTCGAAAATCTTTTTTTTCCCATCCCGCTTGTAAGAAAAAACACCCTGAACAATGAGAATCACACCGACTACTGCAATCAGGAAAAGAAGCAGGGACGGGTATACTGCCGGATCCTTGTGGCTCGCTTCGGCACTCGGGAGCTGCATGGTTGCCATGAAGAAAATTATAACAAAGAGCAGAAAAAACAGCCCCAGAACTATATTTTTCATTATACACGTTGCCTCATGATCAAATAACCGTTATAACATTAATAACATACATACCCAGGTTAGGCAAATTTTTCCTTCTTCCCCCATCAGTTTTTCTCTTCGCTGCGATCCGTGGCAGGAGGGGGTTCAACCGAAAGAGAATCAATCTCCTTTCGCCACTCGGGGGTCATCTTTATTTCAATTGCAGCGAGGGAATCTTCCAGCTGCTCCAGATTTCTTGCCCCGATAAGGGAAGATGTAACCGCAGGATGCGAAGCAGCCCAAGCAACAGCCAGCGCTGCAGGCTTCACACCGTGTTCAGCCGCATAATCAACAAATTTTTCCGCTATCTCGAAGTATAATGGATTTCCATACCGTGCTTTATACCGCTCGTCCGTCCGGATTCTGCCTTCTTCAGGTTTATCCCCGTGGGTATATTTACCCGTCAGAAGGCCTGCCCCCAGAGGACTATAGGTTATAACGCCAAGCTTTTCAGCTTTTGCAAGCTCCAGAATCTCTACTTCGGACTGCCGTTTTACTAGATTATACATTGGTTGAACGCAGGCGAACTCAGCAATGGACTCTTCCCTCGAGATCCCCAGGGCGAGAGCAATCTGCCAGGCGGCGCTGTTGCTGATTGCGGGATATAAGATTTTCCCCTGCTTCTGCAGATCATCCATGGCCCGCAGGGTCTCTTCCATTGGAGTTCGGCTGTCAAGTTTATGAATGTAATAGATATCTATCCGGTCGGTCTGAAGGTTCTTAAGACTCTTCTCTACCTCCAGCATGATATAGCGCCGTGAAAGACCGCCGTCGTTGGGACCGCCCCACCGGGGAGTTCCCACCTTCGTCGATAGAATCAGCTCATCCCTGCAGGACTTAATGAGCCTTCCCACAATCTGCTCACCCCGGCCGTTACGGTTGCCTCCATAGATATTGGCTGTGTCGAAGACATTAATACCGGCTTCACGGCAGCGGTTGAATATCTTTCCGCTCATCTCCTCATCTGCGGCGGAACCAAAGGTCATGGTTCCCAGACTGAGATACGAAATCTGAATTCCGGTTTTTCCAAGGGTCCTGTATTCCATGTTCTTACCTCCTGCTTTCCAACGGGCCCATTTGCCCCGGATTGACGGGCATAATGGTTATTCCCGGTTGTATTCAATGAAGCTCGACTCAATATACTCCGCCTTCCTCTCATTCAAAAGCTTATCCACCCAGCTCCGATCATAGCTGCCGGCTTCGATGGCCTTGAAGATGTTCTGCTCCTTCTCGAACATGGCCTGTGCTTTCTCCAGGATACCAGCCGCGTCTCTGGGAGGAACAATAACCACGCCGTCTTCATCTCCGACTATTATATCTCCCGGATTTACCACGACCCCGCCGCAGGTTACCGGTACGTTTATCTCGCCGGGACCATCCTTGTAGGGGCCCATGGGGTTTGCCCCCCTGCAGAAAACTGCAAAATCAAGATCCTTCACCGCCCCTGAATCCCGTACCAGGCCATCGATAAGAAAACCGGCGATACCGCGTTTTTTTGCGTAGCGCATCATTATTTCTCCGGTAACGGCGTTTATGGTATCCCCCCTGACCTCGATCACGATGACGTCGCCGGGTTCGGCCATATCCAGGGCCTTATGAAACAGCAGGTTGTCCGCGGTGCTGGAACGCACGGTAAAGGCGGTTCCCAGCATATTGGCTGAATTCATCGGCTTTATTGCCGTATCAACACAGAAAAACCGGTTCATGTTGTCGGCGATATTCGGGGTTGGAATCCCCCGAAAAGAGTCCAGCAGGGCCTTGTCAGACCGGGGAAGTTTAGTAAAGATTCTGAAACCTACATTAGACATAGCACTTTGCTCCTCGTTTATTCTTTTAACTGTTCGTTCCCTGCCGGAGGACCTCGGGGTTCAGAATGTTCTCCGGCTGCTTTCCATCGAGAAACAACAGAAGGTTCTTCACCGACTGTTCCGCCATCCGCTTCAGTGATTCCCCGGTCTGTCCCCCAATATGGGGTGTGAGCAGCACATTAGGAGCCGCAAAAAGAGGATTATCCGGTCCCGGAGGTTCCTGTTCAAAAACATCCACTGCCGCGCCGGCAATCAGGTTTTCATTAAGGGCCCGGGCAAGATCCTGTTCATTAACAATGCCCCCGCGGCTGGTGTTTACGATAATCGCCGACTTTTTCATCCGACGGATTTCCCGCAGGGTAATCAGATCTCTGCTGCTTTTTGTCAGGGGCAGATGCAGGGTTACATAATCGGATCCCCGCAGGATATCATCGACCGTGCCCACGGGAGTAACCCCGCCCTGAGAGACCTCGTCGGCATCAGCATAAGGATCGTATCCGATAACGCGCATACCGAAACCATGGATGCACTTTTTCGCAACGCTCTTTCCAATATTTCCAAGACCTATAATTCCAAGGGTCTTTCCCTGCAGTTCGCTCCCGACAATCTTGTACTTGCCATCATCTCCGCCCTCACCCTTCATTGACGCTGCCGCCTCGCAGATCCTGCGGGTAAGGGAGAGCATCAGCGAAACGGCGTACTCGGCGACGGCATTGACATTCGCTGTGGGTGTATTGGTAACCGCAATGCCCTTCTTCGTTGCTTTTGGGATATCAATATTATCCACACCGGTTCCATGCTTTGAAATAACCCCCAGACTCTCCCCATTCTCATAAAAATGGTCATCGATCTTCCAGGCTCGTACGATAATCCCGCTTATTTCAGGGAGGAGTTTTTTATACTCCCCCCTTGCCATCAGTTCAGGTCCAAGTATTTCCACCTTTTCCTTCAGCAGATCAAGGCCTGTCTGGTGGATCGGTTCAGTTATTAGTATCTTCTTCATACTACTCGTTATCCGAATGCAGAGCCTGCTCTATTGCCCCTGTGTGCTGCGCCTTTCTGTCCCGGACAAATACAAAGACGGCGAAAACCAGTGAAAGAGCAGTCAAAATAATGAGTATCCAATCGATCAGCCCGGAAAAGAACACCAGGGGAGTCCGACTTATCTGCATCGCCCGTCTCAGGTTCAGCTCCGCCATGGGACCGAGAATTAATGCAAGAACCGCCGGAGCCGAGCTTATATTGGTCTTTTTCATCAGATAACCCAGAACGCCAAAGGCAAGCATCAAACCTACATCGAACATGCTGTTCTGAAGGGCATAGGAACCGACCACACTGAGGACCAGCACAACGGGGGCCAGAATATTGTTTCGTATTTTGACGACATTTACGAAGAGATTCGAAGCAAAGTAGCCGAGCACGAGCATGACGAAATTGCCGAACAGAATGGCACCCATGAAGGAATAGACAATCTGGGCATCCTGTACAAAGAGCATCGGTCCGGGACTCAGTCCATGGATCATGAGGCCTCCGATCATTACCGCAGCAACCATGTTGCCCGGAACGCCGAGGGTAAGCAGGGGAACGAGTGATCCGCCTACGACGGCATTGTTGGCAGCCTCCGAAGCGGCTATACCTTCGCTTATTCCAGTACCGAATTTAGAGGGAGTTCTCGACCAGCGCTTAGCCTCGTTATATCCAACGTAGGAGGCAATATTCGCTCCTGCACCAGGGATTATGCCGATAAGGGTTCCAAGAAAGGAAGAACGCAGAAGGGTAACAACACAGACCTTCATTTCTTTAAATACTTCGCCGAACCTGATAATCTTCTTTCGTTTCATTATGCTCGACGCCTGGTTTAGTTTTCCGGAATTCTCGATCATTTCCAGTGCCTGAGGGACCGAGAAAAGGCCGATAAGCAGTACGACCACATTGATACCGCTTAAAAGATTGACGTTCCCAAAGGTAAAGCGTGTATTGCCAATAAGGGGGTCCATGCCTATTACACCAACAAAAAAACCAATACAGGCGGAAATAAAACCCTTGATCGGGTTCTCACTGGCCAGGGATACAATGATCGTAAGCCCGAAAACAGCTACCCAGAAGTACTCGTCCGGACCAAAAGAAAGGGCGATCTTCGCCAGGGGAGGTGCCATGAAAATAAGAGCCAGGGCTCCGACGACTCCGCCGACAAAGGATGAAGATATCGATACCTTCAAAGCCTTATCGGCCTCTCCGTTCTTTGTCATTTTAAAGCCGTCAAAAGATGTAGCTATCGACGCCGGTGTTCCCGGGACTGATATCAGGATGGCGGAGATGGATCCTCCGTATATCGCTCCGATATACACACTTCCCAGGAGTATCAGGCCAATGGAAGAATCCATTGAAAAGGTTACCGGGATCAGCAAGGCGACACCCATGGCGGCGGAAAGTCCCGGCATGGCCCCTACAGAGATGCCAACCGCCACGCCGAACACCATGGCCGCCAGTCCACCCAATGAAAAGACTATATTCAATCCGTCAATTAATGGTTCCCACATAGTATAACTCCCTTTTTGTCGTCTTCATTACTCGAATATTCCCATGGGAAGCGGGACCTGCAGTAATACCACGAAGCTCACGTAGAGAAACGCGGTAAACCCCAGCGGATATAGAATAAGTATCTTAAGGTTTCGCAGTTGCAGCATATAACTGACTCCCGCAAGAAATAGAGGCGTCATAATAATAAAGCCCACCGGTTGGATCAGCAGAAAAAATATTACTATCCCGGCAAAGAGTATTACTATGTTTCTGAAAGATGTTTCTTCCTTCTCCTCTTCTTTTTTTGACAGTCCGAAAACCGAACTGAGGTATAACAGTACCGCAAGAATCATGGAGAATACAAATACCGATTTTGGGAAGATAGATGATCCCTCGGGGATCGGTCCGGATGCAATAAATCCGGCCAGCCCTCCGATGAAAACAATCACTGCGGTGATCCTGTCTTTTGTTCTCATTCTCATATATAAAAGCTCTCCTTGGCAAATGGCCCGGGGGATTGGAAAAAAACGTACATAAACTTATACTTATTAAAACTTTGAAAAATATCCGGACCGGGGGACATCATCCTCCGGCCCGGAAAAACGGAACAATATTACCAGGGGAACTTTTCGTACAGTTTCTTCAGGTTATCTGCGAGGCTGTCGCGCAGCTCCCTGTAATCATCCCCGATCCTGATATCCAGGGGCAGCATGGCTTTCTCCGCCTGGGCAAGGAACTCCGGATCCTTGGCTGCCTTTTCGAAGGCATCACAGAGAATATCAACTACCTCGTCGGGGGTTCCCGGAGGAGCAGAAATACCGCGGCTTGATCCTGAGATTATATCGTATCCAAGCTCTTTGAAGGTCGGGACATTCGGAAGATCCTCATAACGCTTATCATCCATAACCGCCAGTACTCTAAGCTGTTTGGATTCAACATACTGAACCGCTTCGGAGGCGTTGATCGCAGCAGCGTCAATATGACCACCCAGCAGGGCTGTTCGATTGGGACCGGCGCCGCCGAAGGCTACGTTGTTGAAGGTAACATTAGCCTGGTCCTGCAGGAACATGGCCGCGATATAGTCATCTCCGCCGACACCGGAATTACCAAGAGCAACGTTGCCTTCATTGTCCCGGGTATAGTCGAGAAAACCTTTGAGGTCTGGGAAACGATCATCACCGTCAAGGACAACAATAACTCCAGGATCGGTTACAACATTTATCAACGGTCTGAATTCATCCCAGTCGTAAGAGACATCGCGCATCAGAGGGAAGGACAGGAAATTCGGCGTGTTGGTAAGACCGATTGTATGACCATCGGGTTTTGAGTTCTGGATATAGGCGAACCCGACTTCTCCACCGGAACCTGGTTTGTTTACAACAACGACAGATTTTCCAATGTACTTTTCCAGATAACTACCGATCATCCGAGCCATTACATCACTTCCACCACCGGCAGACCACGGATTGACTATTGTAATTGTTTTAGTCGGAAAATTTACGGCCTTCTCCGCTGCACCCGACTGTTCCTGGCCACCTTCTGCAAACAGCATTCCCGCTCCCAGCAGGCATATAGTAACCAGCATCAAAATTTTTTTTGTTTTCATACTCACACTCCTTATCAAAAAATTATGTTTTCGACTTAGCCTTCATAAACGACTGCCCTCCGCTCACCTCCTTTTTACGGTTCACAGTCTTTTTACCGAAGCTACTCCGTAAACATTGCCGACATTATCCAGGTCTTCCATCACGGCAGTGGGGAGCTCGACACCCTTCTCTAACTGTTCCCTCTCATTCCTGGCTTCCAGTTCTCCCGGGAAGAGTATCTCATCCACTCCCTCCGCTCGTTTGGAACCTTTCAGCTCCTGAATAATTCCGTCCACTTTCATGTTAAATTCCGTTACAGGTAAAAACTTCTTTATATCGATCACGAGAACCATATGTCCGATATCCGTGGGGGTAGTCACTTCTTTGAACCATAGTGGTATTTGCGACATAAGCCCTGAACCGGGAAGAACACCGGCAAGGATTTCTCCCACCATGGCCAAACCGTAGGTCTTGTGCCCCATGGAGAGCAGAGCTCCGCCGTCGGGCAGATCGTTGGGATCGTCGGTGACCTGTCCATCCTTGTTTATTATCCAGTCAGTAGGAATCTTCTCCCCTTTTTTTGCATAGAGACGCACCTTTCCTCCGGCAACCTTGCTCATGGCCATATCGAGAAGAAAGGGGTCATAGGAGCCCGTGGGAAACGCAACGGCCAGGGGATTGTTCCCAATTGTCCTGGCACAGCCTCCCCAGGGAGCCATAACCGCACATCCGTTACTCCAGACAATCCCGATCATGTCTTTCTCCACGGCCTGGAGAGCGTAATATCCTGCGGCGCCGAAGTGGCAGCTGTTTTTCAGTACAACGAATCCGATCCCGAGTTTCTCAGCCTTTGCAATAGCCATCTCTGTGGCTTTGCTCGTCAGAACCTGTCCCATGCCGTTATCCCCATCAAGGGACGCGATAGCCGCAGTTTCGGATAAAACCTTGATTTCAGGGTCAACTTTCGTTCCACCCTTGACCATTCGTTCTATGTAAAACGGGAAACGAATAAGCCCGTGGGAATTAACTCCCATAAGATCAGACTTTACCAGAGAGTCGGAAATAATCTCCGCGTCCGCTGGGGAGACTCCGACTTTTTCCAGTACCTCGCTGCAGAACTTTTTCAGGTCCTCAGCTTTTGCACGTACGTATTTCGATTCTTCCATTATTCTGCACACCTTTCCATAAATCAAATTTCACCGGTTCATATGGAATCGGTTCCTACATTACCTCAGGTCATGAGCCAGATACTCTATAACAGCCATATAGTCATCCGGCATCTTTCCATCAAAATGTTCCCGCACCCCAGATTCACAGCTTCGGCGCAGCAGTTCTCCGGTCGCCTGAGACATTACAGGGTCCAGCTTGACCTCGTTTACGGTACGACATACATTGTCCATCTCGGTTGCCCTGCGACCCGCGTGAACAGCATGGGTGCGAACCAGAGCCTGCGCCAGAGAGAAAAACGACTCCTGAGCATCCATCCAGTCGCATATCAATGTAAAAACCTGATCCCCGATTCCCTGGCGGTGAGACGCGACAAGGGTTTCGATTATCAAAGCCTCAATTCCTTTGGCATAAATACTTCTGAACATCTTGAGGGCCGAAGCATCTCCAATTCGTTCCACCGAATCGGCATCTATAAGCATTCCATAGGGTTCGAAAAGCCTTTTGAACAGATGACGGCCGTCCCCCGAAGCGACAATGGGCGTCCGATGACCGCTCATCAGAATAGCCCCCATAATCGCTGCGTCCACCTGTTGACAGGCACTGGACGACAGCGCTTCAGCTGCCTCCCTTTTTACAGCAGGGGAGGTGCTGTTCAGCTCCACGAAAAGATGTTTCCCCTCAAGAAGCCCGGATAATCCTTCGGCGACTTTTACTGCCGCACTGGCAGAATTGGCGGAAAATATTACCTCTGAGTTTTCCGTCAACTCCCTTAGATTGGAGCAGATACGGATATCCGTATTTTCGATTCTCTCCTTTATGGCGGCATCGGGATTGCCGTCCTTCAGCAGAACAGGATCGAACACATCGACCGGTCCGAAGCCCTCCTGCTGAAGACCCTTTGTAAGTGCGGATCCAACTTCTCCGAATCCGACAATCCCCAGACTGATTCGCTCCTTCATAGATTCCGCCCTAAGCGGTGATCTCCTTCATGGCTTCCCTCCATGAACGCCCCAGAACAGAGTAGTCATGGCCGACTTCGATCATATCGATCCCCATCTCCATGTACTTATCCGCCTCTTCTCTCCAGGGAGGAGCGATTCCCAGCATGATGTGTTTTCCATTCTTTTTGGCCGCCGCAATGGTCTTTTTTATGGCATCCTGAACCTTGGGATCATTCTTGGCGGGTTTGCCAAGACCAATGTTCATTGAATAATCAGCCGGTCCGAAAAGAACGAAATCGAGACCTTCAACCGCCATGATCGTATCAACGGAATCCACGGCTTCCTTTGTTTCGATCATCACACCGACCATGGTCTCCTCATTACTCCACTTGACCCACTTATCAGCTGCCACGGATCCGTATCCCCCGGAAAAACAGAGATTGCTGAAACCCCGCTCTCCCAGAGGGGGAAATTTGGCGGCATGCACTATCCGCTTTACCTCTTCTGCGCTTCGCACATCAGGAATAATGAACCCCTCCGCACCGATTTCGAGAACCTTCCGGATAAGGTAGGGATCGTCCTTGTCTATACGAACAATAGGGGAAATATCCGCCACAGCAGCAGCGCGAATCATGTTTTCTACCGTGGTGTCCTGCCTCCAGTTATGTTCCGTATCGATCCGGCACCACTCAAATCCTGAATAGCCTGCCAGTTCAACGAGATTGGTACACAATGCGGTCATGCAGGTCCCGATTGTCACCTTTCCTTCGTTAAGCTTCTTCTTGATCTTGTTTGGTTTCAGTAACACTGGTTACTCCTTTCTTCTGGTCGTCTGGTAGTATTCCTATCCCGCATGATATTCGGGATATAACCTATATTTGCGTAATTCACGTTATAACATATATATTGACAGAACGCAAGTTTTTTTTTATAAAGAAATAGAGGGTGATCGATTTTTGACTTTGTATCAATCTTTCAATATTGTGAGGTTCTTCACATTTCAAAAGGATTAAGCATTTTATTCTTGCTGGTCATGTAAGAATCGTGGTATTCAAGAACACGGAATGGTCTTCTAATATAATAAAGGAGTATGGTCGTGACAGAAAGCACAGTACATACTTTTCAATCTTCAGCGGATATCGCATATAACCAGATATGTAAAAAAATACTGGATGGAGAGCTTGCTCCCGGGCAACGTCTTACCCGGCGTGAAATGGCAAATCTTACCGGCGTCAGCATTATACCAGTGATTGAGGCTCTGCACCGTCTGGAAGATGAGGGTCTTGTAGAATCTGTTCCCCGGGTTGGGTCACGGGTTCTGCTTGTAACTGACGACGTTATCCGGGATCGGCTCATGCTGCGGGAAGCAATAGAATGCCAGGTTGTGCGTATTCTGGCAGAATCGATTACTGGAGAGCAGGTAAACAACCTGATGTATATGGCAGATCAGCTTGATTCAACTTCAAGGGAAACTGAATACTCAGATATATTCTGGGATCGACATTACCGTTTTCATGCAACCATGGCTGAATACTCCAATTGTCAGAGTCTTATAACAGGGCTTCGAAAATTGAATTTATTCCATATACTACAGCGTCAGACAGATTCCGTTCATGCCATCCGCCATGAATTTCCAGGAAACTGGCATCGACTTGTGGTTGAGGCCATACAGCAAGGTAATCCCGATAATGCCGAAAAAGTCCTTCGGGACCACATAGAACGATCACTGATTTTTCGGCAGAAAACTCAAAATCGCGGGAACGACAAAAAGGGTAAAGAGGGTTGAGATAAAGAGTCCTCCGGAGACGGCGATTCCCAGGGGTTGAACAATATTCGACCCCTCGCCCAGGCCGATTGCCAGGGGAAGCATTCCCAGTATGGTGGTCAGCATGGTGATGATTATGGGTGGAAATCTCAGCCCCGCAGCAATGGTTATGGCGTCGGTCTTCGAGTCCTGATGGGGAGATACACGCAGATAAAAATCGATCATGATGATCGCGTTGTTTACCACTACCCCGGCCAGCAGGATCGTCCCTAAAAGGGAGTTCAGGTTCAGGGAAGATTTAAATGCAAACAGGCTCAGCACGACCCCGATAAAGCCCAGGGGAACGGTAACCAGGATAACCAGGGGCAGCCGCAGGGAGTTGAACTGAAAGGCCAGTACCAGGTAGATAAGGGCAACCGAGGCGGCCAGGGCAATAAAGAGGGAACGGATGGCTTCGTCCAGCTCCTCCTGGGGATTATCGAAAGAGACGGCGTAGCCCGGCGGCAGGGCGAGTTTTTCCCTCAGGATGCTGCGGATACGTTCTTCGTTTGTTTCCCGTTCCGCCGCGGGTGTCCCCGGAAGCATTCTGCCGTAAAGCCGGAATATATGCTCCCCGTCTTCGCTGGCAATACCTGCCACAGCGGTGTCCCGGGAAAAGTCGTAGAAATGCTTCAAGGGTACAATCCCCGCACTGGTATAAATCAGGAAGTTCTCCAGCTTCTCGATCCCGTCGAGGTGCGCATCGGGAAACTCCGCGGACACGGTAATGGTCTCCTGTCCGTCCTCAAAATCCATGGAAGCCGTCCCCCGGAGAATCCTGCCGGTAAGGGTATTCAGGGAGCTCTCGGTCAGGTCGCCGAAACCGTCGATTATCTCCCGACGCAGGCGTAACGAAAGCTGATTACTCACCCCCGTCGCGGGGTCGGTAAAGACCCTTCCGTAGAGTTCCGACTGATTTACCAGGTCCCGGATTTCTTCCAGCAGATTGACCTTGACCGCCTCTTCCGGTCCGTGGACGCTCAGCTGAAGATCATTGGTCCGCGGGAGGGGCAGCTGGGCCGGGTCCCACATGTTGACGTTATAGTAAAACCTGTTGTCCGAGACAAAGGCCCGCTGCAGTGCCGCCAGGGTCTCCTCGGCATGTCTGGAACTGACAAGATCAATAAAGAGAATGTTAAAGCGGCCTGATACCTGGGCAAAGGTCCGCTCCACCACATCCCCGGCGGTCTCGTAGACCAGTGATTCCAGTCGGGGTACTACATCTTCCACAATCTCCACCCGGTCTTCAGTATCCATGCTGCGGAAAAAGACGATAATCCGGTTGCTCAAGGGTGATGAGATTATCTCCTTCGGAATCAGTGGCAGCAGCAGGCTGACAGACAGGGCAAGAAGAACAAAGCATCCCAGTATAAGACTGCCCGCCCGTAGGCGGGTATTTATCAGAAAGGATAAGAGCCTGC
>Ga0334895_1002799_pt1 | contig 14240 bp, 9 predicted proteins | sample GraSluR3_MG_7_FD_207229 | JGI IMG/M metagenome (GOLD analysis project Ga0334895, IMG submission 207229) | Sludge microbial communities from methane-producing bioreactor in Wageningen University, Netherlands - Granular Sludge_31_05-R3 | ecosystem: Engineered > Bioreactor > Anaerobic > Unclassified... | reverse complement strand
CCTCCGCCGGAATCGATCCCCGCTACCATTTCATCCCCTTCCTGACCCAGGATTCCAGCCGGGTTGTCTGGGACCGGGGCTTCCCCCTGAACGAGGCCCAGCGGGAGGAAGCGGACATCGGCGACGACGACGCCGGGGCGCTGTACCTGCGGCTGTATCTTGGATCAGGAAGGGACCTTAAGCTTAGCTGCGCCGAAAACGGCTACGACGGACCGGGGCTTCCTCCGGGACTCTTCGTGGAGAACAATCTGGTCAGAACTGTTCCCGACGAAGAACTCGCCGGAGACCCGGATGACGAGGAGGAAGCGTTTTTTCGAAACGGAGTTTTTCCCGCCGAAGCTCTTACATCCCGGCAGGGAAGGGGTTACGGCATATTCCATTCCACCGCCGCAGAGAGCCGGAACCTTGATCTGCTGACCAGTCCGACTGGTCATGCGGGCCTTGCCGAGGCACTTCGGGAGCGCTATTCCGGGGGACCGGGAGAAAAAAGGGACGCCCCGATCTCCGCCACCGACCTGGATGCTTTCTGGGCCTGCCCCTTCGCTTTTCTTTTTACCCGGGTACTGGGGCTGGGGGAAGAGGATTTCACCCCCATGGTACGGGATCATCGTCTTGAAGGGACGCTGCTGCACAGGGTGCTGGAAAAGTTCAGCGCCACCCTGGCCGGGAGTCCGTTTCGATCCGCCGAGCTGGATGAGTACCGGATGCGGATGGGGGACCTTCTTGATCGTGAAGCAGCGAAGCTGAAAGGGCCCCTACCTGTTCAGCCCGCCTGGGAGGCTTCCCTGGAAAACCTGAAACAGCAGCTTGCGGTCTTCCCCGACGCAGAGGCAAAGTACTTCGACGCCTACTCAACAGCCCATACGGAGCGCCAGGTTTCCACTGTTCTGGACGGAGTGCCCGTGGTGGGACGCATAGACCGTATCTCCCGGGGTCCGGCAGGGGAGCTTCTGGTGGTGGACTACAAAAAGAGTTTCCGCCTGACGAAGGGGGACCTGGAGGACGGAAACGGGCTTCCCGCGACCATGCAGATACCCCTCTATGTACTGCTCCTGGAAGAGGCGGGGCTGTGGTCCCCGGGGGACGACCTGATCTGCGCCTATTACTCCGCGGCGGACGGGAGGTACCGTATGGTCTACTCGAGCCTGGAATTCAAGGGAACACGGCCCATGCTGAAGGATGAGCAGTTTGCCGGTCTTCTGCGGACCACCCGGGAGTGTCTGCGCCTCATGCACCGCCGTATCGGGGAAGGGGATTACCGGATGGATCCCCGGGACTGTGACGGCTGCTCCCTGCGGGCCCTGTGCCGCGGGAAATACGTTGTCCGGGGAGCTGAATGATGGCTGAACATCCCTATGATGATGACCAGCTCCGGGCCGTAGACGCCGGTGGAAACGTGGTTGTTGCTGCGGGAGCCGGTTCGGGAAAGACCACAGTTCTTGCCGGACGCTATCTGCGGCTTGTCCGGGAAGGGGCAGAGGTTCCCTCGATTCTGACCCTCACCTTTACCCGCAAGGCCGCGGCGGAGATGCACGTTCGCATTCACCGGCTCCTTACGGAGCATGCCCGGGAGCCTGCGGTACGGGAGCAGCTCGCCCTTTTTGATCAGGCCCGTATCTCGACCCTGGACAGCTTCTGCTCCCGCCTGGCCAGGAACGACGCACCCCGTTTCGGTCTGCCCCTCTCCTTTTCCGTCGACCAGGAGGGGCTGCAGAAGAGGGCGGAGTCCTTCGCTCTCCAGTTCATGCTGGATAAGCATTATAATCCCGCCCTGAAAACACTGATCGCCGCCAACGGTTTCGAAACGGTCTGGAAGGAGTTTTTCGCCTCCTATGCGGTCCGGGAACTCAGGATCGCAGATCCTCCTGACCATGGGGCCGACTTCGCCAGACAGGAGGCGTTCTGCAGGCAAAAGACGGGAGAAATCTTCGCACGTCTAAACGAGCTTTACGGCAGGATGGGCGACATTGCCCGGGATGCTGCAGCTTCCTCGAAGACCCTGGCGGAGGCCGCAAGAATTGCCGAAGAGTGGCCGGATACTGATGAGCTGATGGCCCGGAGTGCCTGGGAGGATCTGCTTGATCTTGCCGGGCGAAAACTGCCGAAAAAACCCGGGAGCAACGTCAAAAACCCGGACCTCGTTTTGCTTCGGGAGCTGCTGGAAGAGATGCGGCCTCTTCTCGATCAGGCGGCCTCCCTGACTGCCGTGCTGTGTTACCGGGATGTCTACAGGGGTATCGCCGGGTTGATGGACGAGTTTGCCGAAGGCTGGAACAATCTCAAACGGAGTCAGGGCCTTGTCTCCTTCGGTGATGTGGTGGCCATGGCGGTGGCCCTGCTGAAGGAGAGCAGGGAGCTCCGGAGCTACTACAAGGAGCAGTTCCGGCACATCATGATCGACGAGTTCCAGGATAACAATGAAATTCAGAAGGAGCTCCTGTATCTGCTGGCGGAAAGGGCGGACCGTTTCTCCCCGGGTATACCCGATCCCAGGGATATCGAAGAGGGAAAGCTCTTTTTTGTGGGGGACGAGAAACAGTCAATCTACCGCTTTCGGGGGGCTGACGTCAGCGTTTTCAAGCGGCTTTCCCGTGAACTGGGACGGGACGGCATCGAACTGGGTACCAACTACCGGAGCCACCCCGGACTGATTGCCTTTTTTAACCGTTTTTTCCCTCCGGTTTTCAGTTCTCCCGAGGAACTCAAGGATTTTGAAGCGGAGTTCCGTCCCCTGAAGGGCAGAAAATACCGGGACGGGGAAAGCGATCCGGAGATCCGGCTCCATTATCTGGATGATTCCGACGAGACGGAGGGGGATGAGGAGGAGTACCTGAACCCGGTGGAGAGCGAAGCCTTCGAGGCGGCCCGGCTTATCCGGGACGCTGTCGCCGGCAGGGGGCTGCAGCTTTCCGATGCTGCGGGAACCCGGGCTCCGGGCTATGATGAATTTGCCCTCCTTCTGCGCTCTACGGGGAACCAGATAGTCTATGAGCGGATTTTCCGTCGCTTCGGGATTCCCTATACAACGGAGAATATTCGCACCCTGTTTCTGGAAGCTCCTGTCAACGACATCTATGCCGCCCTGCAGTGCTGCCTGTACCCCGAGGACCGTATGGCCTATGCCGTCTACCTGCGGTCTTTCTTCGTGAACCTGAGCGACGAGGCCCTGCTGGCTGAGCTTCTGGAGGAGGGCCTCCCCTTCGAAGGAGCAGCCGAAGGGTTTACTGCGACGGAGGCCGAGAAGTACCGCCTGGGGGGAGAGCTCTATCACAGGCTTTCGAAAATGATCGACCGGGTGCCCCACAGGGAGGTCCTTCGCTTTCTCTGGTACGAAGCCGGGTACCGCTACAATCTTCTGATTGATCCGGCCTGGCACGGGTACCTGGAGTTCTACGAATACCTCCTGGCCCTGGCGGACAAGAGCTGGGATGCCGGAGAGTCCATGGCCCTTTTTCTCGATTTTCTGCGGGAAAACCTGGGGGACTATAAAAAGCTCGAGGAGATCGAAATCCTGCGTACCCGGGAGCAGGGGGTGCGCATAATGACCATACACAAGTCCAAGGGGCTCGAGTTTCCCATCGTACTGCTCGCATCCACGGGGCAGGGTTCCAACGAGACCGGAAAGAGGGCTCCCTATTTCGTGGACGCAGATTTCGGACTGACCGTAAACATGGCGGTACCGGGAAGGCCGGTAAACGAAAAGCGCCTTAAGCCTAATCCCTTTTTTGAGCGGGGACTGGAGCTGTCCCGGCAGATGGAGGCTGCGGAGCTCAAGCGGCTCCTGTACGTAGCCTGTACCCGGGCGGAGCAGCACCTTGTCATGCTGGGCTACAGCCCGAAGCGTAAGAGCGCCAATCTGCCCTCACTGCTGGATCTGATATTTTCCGGCCTCGGCTGCTCCATTGACAATCCCGATTCCCCGCATGTGCAGCTTTTTCAGGCACCGCCGCGGAATGCGCTGTACCGTCTGGGCTCCGAAGCCCCGGAAGGCGAAGTCCGGAGGGATCGGATCAGGGAGTATTATCGTCTTACCCGGACTGCAGCCTTCGAGATGCCCGGTTTTAATCCTGCCCTGAGCGTCAGCCGCCTCAACGAGCTGGCCGCTTCGGTGAATTCGAAGGAACCCGGCGTTGAACTCGGTCCTCTGAAGGTGGATTCCCTGATCCGTGAACGGGAGGAGCTTTTCGGAACCCTGGTCCACCGCGTCCTGGAGGGGATGATTACGGAAAAACCCCTTGCCGGCATTGATTCACTCCTTTCGGGCTTTACTGCCGGAGAGGCAGAGGCCCTTCTGGTCAGCGCCGAGGAACTTGCACAAGGTTTTTGGAACTCTCCCTCCCGGCGGGAACTGATCCCCGAGGCTGTTCCCCTCTATTCGGAGGTACCCTTTACCCTGGCCCTTGAAACAGACGGCCCCCGTCGACTGGCCGAGGGAGTCATCGATCTCTATGCAGATCTCGGAGATCATATTGTCTGTGTGGATTTCAAGACCAACCGCTGCCGGGTTCCCGGGGAATATGCAATGCAGATGTTTCTGTATCGAAAGGCCCTGGAAAAACTCTGCGGAAAACCGGTGCGTTCCTTTTTGCTCTATCTGCGGGAAGGGCTTCCCAGGGAAGAGAGCTTCGATTTTGCTCCTGAAGAACTTGAACAGCTGATCTCTGCATTAATTTGAGAAAAAACGCTATTGCCTGGGAGACAGCAGCGACTGCGCCAGGCATATTGTTTTCCTCGCCCTGGGAAGCGAGAAGGTTCCGGCGGATCTGTATCCCTCCCAGGTGGAGCGGGCCCGGGGAATTGTTTCGGCATAACGGACCAGGTTCTTCCTGCCGGGGCGCATATTCAGGCAGCCGGTGATTGGGTATACTGAAAGGAATGAACTACCTGGCCCACGCCTTTCTATCGCCCCCTGACTCCTCCGTTCTTGCCGGAAATCTCGCGGGGGATTCAGTGCGGCGCATAAGGATTGATGCCGCAGATCCGGAGTTTCGAAAGGGACTGGACCTTCATGAAAAGATCGACTCCGCCACCGACGCGCACCCGCTGTTCAAGGAGATGCGGCGGGGAATAGACGGCGCCGGCTTGCCCTACGCGGGGGTTCTGGCAGACCTGTTTATCGATTACGCCCTGGCATCCCGATGGCAGCGTTTCAGTAGGGAGCCGTTTTCCGGGTTCAAATCCCGGATATACCGGGTGCTGAAAGAGGAAGAAAGACATATTCTCGAAGGTTTCGGCTTCACCGCCATGGTCCTGGTACGGGAGGACTGGTTCGAGAGCTACCGATCCCTTGACGGCATGCGGACCGCCTTTTTCCGGCTGAACAGAAAAACCCGCCGTTCCCTGCCGGTGGATTCCATCATGGCCTACCTCAGCTCCAATAATCTTCATGTACAGGAATCGGGGGAAGAAATACTGAAATCGGTTGCCGAAAAAGTCGGTTGTAAGCTTCCCCATTATTAATTACAGTTGTACTAATAAAGCGGCTGTGACCGAAATCTGATATCCGCGGGAGTATCCATGACACCTGATACCTGGATTCTTGAGGAAAATGAGTTTGACCCCGACCTGGTTCCCCGTAACGAAACCCTTTTTGCTCTGAGCAACGGTTACATCGGCATACGCGGTGATTTTGAGGAGGGAGAGGGGAATTTTCATCCCGGGACCTATGTTAACGGTTTTTACGAGATCCGTCCCATCGAATACGGGGAATCCGCCTACGGATATGCAAAATTCCATCAGACCATACAGAACACCGCGAATCCGAAACTGGTAAAGGTCAGGATAAATGGTACCCTCCTCAGCCACAGGGAGTGCCGTCTTATTGAGTACCGGCGGCGTCTTGATTTCAGGACCGGCACCCTGGAGCGCAGTATGGTCCTTGAACTGCCCTCCCGGGAAAAGCTGCGATACCGGAGCCGCCGCTTTGTCTCTCTGGCCGATCCGTTTCTTGTGGCCATGGAAATTGAGATTACACCCCTGGACTCCGATTCATCCGTGGTTTTTGAGTCCTATCTCGACGGCGGAACCAGTAACCGCATCGATTTTGGCGACCCCCGGGTCGCCGCTCATACAGGAGAGAGCAAAAAGATCATCAGTTTCCAGCGGGAAGGCAACGCCGTCGGTCTTACCGAGCGTACGCGCCTGAGCCGGATTGCAGTTGCCTCGGGAATAACCCACTCCGCAGACCGGGATCCCCAGGAACTGGTAGCCCTCCCGGACGACAGGCAGCCGGGAACCGCCACCATATTCCGGGTTTCCGGAGGCGATACGGTTACCTTCAGAAAGTTCGCCTATATCCGGCTGGTTCCGGAGGGGGATGAATCTGACCTGGCTGCCCTGATGAACGATCTGCGCTCCACTGTGGAACGGGGTTTTGATATCCTGTATTCCGAGCACAAGGAGCATCTGAACAAATTCTGGCGCGTCAGCGATGTTCGCATCGACGGTAATCCCGAGGTGCAGCGGAAAGTCCGGTACAGCCTTTTTCAGCTCTATCAGGCGGGCCGTTTCCTTATCGACAGCAGTGTTCCCGCCAAGGGTTTGACCAGCGAAGGCTACGAGGGTCATTTCTTCTGGGATACCGAGATCTTTATCATGCCTTTCTTTACCTTTACCCAGCAAAAGTGTGCAAGGGAAATCCTGAGAAACCGCTACCGCATGCTCGATGCCGCCCGGGCGCGGGCGAGGGAACTTGCGGAGAAGGGAGCCCTCTTCCCCTGGCGGACCATAAACGGACAGGAGGCTTCTGCCTATTTCCTTGCCGGGACCGCCCAGTATCATATTAACGCCGCCATAGCATATGCCATTCGCCAGTATGTGGCGGTAAGCGGAGATTATGAGTACCTGCTGGACGAAGGGGCGGAGATGCTCTTTGAAACCGCCAGGGCCTGGGTCTCCCTGGGCTTTTTCAACCAGGCCAAAGGGGGGAGGTTCTGTATTAACGGTGTTACCGGTCCGGATGAGTACACCGCCCTGGTCAACAACAACTGCTATACCAACATGATGGCCCGCTTTCACCTGCGCTATGCCCGGGAGATTTACTACTGGATGGCGGAAGAACATTTTGAACAGCTGCAGCGGGTCAGCGGCATTCTCGGTCTGCAGCCGGACGAGGTGGATACCTGGATGAAAGCCGCCGAGGGAATGCACATTCCCTATGATCCGGAGCTGGGAATCCATCTTCAGGACGACGACATCCTTGCCCGGGAGCCCTGGGATTTTGAGAATACCCCCAAGAACCGGTATCCCCTGCTTCTGAATTTCCACCCCCTCGTGATCTACCGTCATCGTGTACTGAAACAGCCGGACATGCTGATGACCGCGTTTCTCCTGCCCGAGGAATTTTCCGACGGAGAACACCTAAGGGCTTACGAATTCTATACGCCCATAACCACCTTCGACTCATCCCTGGGAGCGCCGGTACAGGCTATAATCTCCGCCAGGGAGGGACGGCTCCGGGAGGCCTGGAAGTTTTTCAAACGCAACCTGAATGTGGATCTCGAGGACATCCAGGGCAACGTCCGGGACGGGCTGCATATGGCGGCAACCGGGGGAACATGGCAGACCCTGGTCTTCGGGTTCGGAGGATTGAAAATCGACAACGGAGAGGCCTGGTTTGAGCCCCATCTGCCCCGGGAGATCAACGGTCTCGAGTTCAGACTCCGGCTGAAGGAGAGCCTCGTATCCGTCTCCTTCGACCGGAAGGAGGCGCGCTATCAGCTTGAAAAGGGAGACGAAATCAGCCTGCGCCATGAGTACGAAACCATTACCCTGGTGCCGGGAATGCCCGTTTCCCGAAGCCTGGTTCCGGAACTGAAAAGCATGCTGATCTATCTTGCGGAACCCGAACAGAAGGCACGGGAAAAGGTAGTCCGCCTTCTGGAAAACCTGGAAAGCCTGGGTATCCGGACCGTACTCTGCGGCGCTTCGGAAAGCCATCCTCTCAAGGCCCATACCTCCCTTTTTGCCGGCCTGGAGGAGATTGTTAAAAACGTCCCGGATCCGGAGCCCTTCTTTACCGGCGCCACTGTGGCGGAGGAACCTTTGAGAAACTGCATGATTCTCAGCGATCATGAAGATGCTGTCCTGGCTGCCGGACGGGCCGGACTGCCCTGCTATTATCTGAAAGAGCCGTACCCCGAAAACCTTCCCTCTGCGTCGACTCTGATAGAAGATTTCAGGAGCTTCCACCGGCTCTAGAAGTTCACGATATGTGTTCTTGACCTGCAGAGTAAGAATGTATACTCTGAGGTGTAATGAGCATAGGCGGACGAAAAGTCTTTCTGTTATATCCCCACAGCGTCATACAGGACGACCTTATATTTACCCTGGTTCAGAATGAGTATGAGGTCTATCGTCTCAAGGACCATAAGCGGGCATTGAAACTGCTGGAAAAGTTTCCCGATTCCATCCTCTTTGTCAACATCGATGAGCGGCTTGATGAGAATGAGTGGGAGGAGTATATCCGGGGAATCATGCGGAACCCCGCTCTGGATGATGTTCGGATCGGAATACTCTCTTACAATAACGATGAGGAGCTCAAGAAGAAGTACCTCATGGAGATCGGGATTACCTGCGGATTTATCCAGCTGAAACTCGGTCTCAAGGAGAGTACCAGAATCATCCTGACCGTCCTGGAGGCAAGCGAAGCCAAGGGAAGGAGAAAGTTCGTCCGGGTAAACTGTGAACACGACTCCACCGCCCAGTTCAACGTGCGGGTTTGCGATACCGTGGTCACCGGGAAAATCATCGATATCAGCTCCATCGGAATGGCTATCCAGTTCGAGACCGACCCCGATCTGCAGAAGAACACCCTGCTGGAGGGGGTTCAGCTGCGTCTTCGAAGCAGTCTGATTAACCTTTCCGGCGTTATAATGGGCTTTCGCGAAGAGAAACCCAGGCGCTACGTAGTGCTGTTTACTCCCAAAACCGCAGCAGCAGAAAAGACGAAGATCCGCCGCTACATTATCCAGACCCTGCAGGGATTTATCGAATCGCTGCAGGTGTAAGCTTCGGAAACAGTATGCTCTCCTCGATTCCCAGTTCCTCTCCTGCATGACGCGCGATGGTCTGGTTCAGCCAGTTCGGCTGATGTGCGTCCGACCCGAAAACAAAATTGAACTCCCCGATCCAGGGAGTAAAGTAGCTCCTGTAATCCCCCCGCCAGACATAGCGGTTGTTGATTTCTATAAAGCACTCCCGGGGAACCCTGGAAAGGTCTGCGCCCATGGCCATGGGATGGCTGATGATGACCGGTTTTCCGGTGGAAAGCAGAAACTCGGCACCCCGGTATTCGCTTGCCCTGTCCCGGCAGTGGTAAATAAAATAGTCGTAGGGGTATTCGACCGCCTCCCGTGTCTCCTCGCCGGTGTTGATTTCACATCCGAGATAAAACCCGTGAGTCCTGACGTCCCGACAATAGCTCTCGAAGATTTCACCCTGGAGGTACTCAAAATGGTCGCTTATGCCGCGGATCCCGGCATGTCCTATGGAGGCGATAAAATCTATGGTCATCTGGGGAACCACGGCACTGTCCCCGACTGAGTAGACGGTATGGATATGGAGGTCCTGAAGGATTGTGTTCATTAGCGCCATACTACCCCAGAGTATCCTTTTCGTTAAGGGTTTTAGCGGTTTACGATAAATGTTGATCGGTATTAATATAAAGGCAGGAGGCACCTATGCTGAAAACTCTGCTTCTCTTGCGACATGGAAAAACCCATCGCGGCGGCTATAACCGTGACTGGGACAGGGATCTCAAGGGCCGGGGAGTAAGCCAGGCCAGACATATCGGGCGCTATTTGAAAAAAACCGGCATGGTACCTGAGCGTATTATCAGCTCTTCCGCGGTCCGTGCCCGGGCCACGGCGGAAATCTGCGCTGCGGAGACGGAGTATCCCGAACCCGTGGATGCCCGGGACGAACTCTACAATATCGGAGACACGGAGCTGATCGAGTTTATCGCCGGCCTGGATAACTCCCTGGACAGGGTACTTCTGGTGGGACATAATCCCGCTTTTGAAGAAACCGCTTCCCTGCTGGGAGGTAAAAGCACTCCCCTTGGAACCGGAGACTGCGCGGTACTGCGTTTTGCCCTGGATTCATGGGAAGAGCTGCGGCAGCGACCCTCTCCGGAGAGCGTTGAGATAATCCGGGGGGACTGAAAAAGCACGGATTGCGAAAACGGGAAAAATAGCGTATACACTAGAGCCCAAAAACTGTAAGGAGGCTGCAGCGTGGAGTGGAGAGCCAGTCACATTCTGGTCAAGGACCGGGCCCTTGCGCAGGAGCTGGTAAAAAGAATCAAATCCGGGGGAAATTTCGCCGCCCTTGCCAGGGATTTTTCCACCTGTCCGTCAAAATCCAAGGGGGGAGACCTGGGCTGGTTCGGTCCGGGCAAGATGGTTCCCAAATTTGAAGAGGCCTGTAAAAAGATGTCCGTGGGGAGCATCAGTCCCGTTGTTTCCACCCAGTTCGGACATCACATAATTAAGCTGACGGGACGGCGCTGATTCAGACCGGGATTTCCAAGTAAAACAGCGATTTCCAAGTAATCCTGAGGGATTCCCTGATATACGGCTTCTCCGGTCTGTGATATAACCTAGTTTATTCATAAAACATCGTTTTCTGGATACCGGCTGACTCGATAGGGGAGAGGTGTATATAACTGGGTATGAATGGACGTTTCAGGCTTCCTGTCCGGGCGGTGGTGCAGACAAAGATAATCTTCTGGGTATTGTTGCTGGCCGGAATACTCCTGACAAACCTTCGATTTGTATTCGACCTTGCAAAGCTGCGGAATCCCGGCAGTCCGGTGTGGGATGTAACGCTTCTGCTCTCCATTACACCCTCTCTTCTGATTCCGGTTCTGGGACTGCTTAATTTCACGACCGCCCGCAAGTGCAGGGAGTTGACCGGTTTTCTGTGTGATCTGGATATACGGCTGACGACTCTGGATAGTGACGAAGCTGCGGCACCTGTACCAGCGAAGCATGAATTTACAGTGGATTCTTTGCCAAAGCTTCGGCAGCGGCTGTGGTTATTGCTGGATAATTACCGCGAAGCATCTTTTTTAAGTATCAACGATCTGATTCTCAAGACAATTCTCCATGGTACTGCAGAGGAGATGTCTTCTGCTGCGGCTGAAGAGAACTCCATCGGCAAGATATTGTCTTCCCGGTATCTTCTTGTATATTTGCTTCCGGAAAAATTTAAGGATAAAGCTGCCAGATCCTGGATTCAGGATCAAAAAGTACTATTCGAGATTCTTCCCCGGGTGCTTGATAAGGTTGGAATCAGCGATTCCTATTATCACTATTATCTGTGGGAAGGATGCTTATTGGTCCTCAGACTGTCAACAATCCGAAAAAAAATGAAGGGGCCCGGCAGCAAGCTGGCATATTCCCTGTACGACAGATTAAAAAGAAGAGGACTTCCCAGGTTTTCCCTGGGATATACACGTAATCCTTTACAAGGGTACAATCTGTCCGCCCTTGCTGAAGCTGTTCGTAAAGCCGCTTTCATGCGCTACCTTAAAGGACCCGCTTCCATTACCTCCGTCGAAGAGCTTGATTCCCTCGGACCCGTCCATTATCCCCGCCGGGATGTGGATCATTTGATCGAAGCGGCTTTTCTGGGAGACCGCAGGGAATATCTGCGATCGGCCAGGGCTGTTCTTGAGACAATCTCCGGGAGCGAGTACCATAAATTCCTTAGGTATGCGGAGCTCTGCCTTGTGCAGATCAGGGATGAACTCCTGCGGCGCAGCGGATCAAAGGTTGCTATACCGGACAATGTGTCGCGGGCAATCGAGGAACCGACCTTCATGATGTACCGCACCCAGTTCCGGAACATGCTGATCGAAATCTATAAATCCGTGGAAGCATGGCAGGTGGAGGCAGGCTCCATTCGGGATACTGAGCTTATTCAGGCTGCCAGAGATTTTATTGCCGATAATTCAGGGGACCCCGGGCTGTGCGCTGCCATGATTGCCGAGGAACTCAAGGTAAGCGAAGATTCTTTTATGCGAAAATTTCGAAGTATAGAGGGGCAGTCACTTCATGTGTATATCAATACTATCCGGCTTGAAAAAATCGGTGAACTACTGGAATCAACCTCGCTATCTGTAAAGGAACTTTCCAGGCAGGCAGGCTTCAATAATTACCCCTACTTCTTTACGCTGTTCAAAAAATATTACGGTATGACCCCGACCCAGTACCGAAGACTACATGTTATTGATAATAATGACTAAAAGGTTTTTGGCTTTTCCTGAGATTCCTAGTTTTTGCCGGAATTTTAAAATTGAGTTTTATTGTTGTTTTTATTAACATTTTATTCTTATGATATATTTTTAATAATTTCTATACTCTCTCCTGATTCAGCAACGGTTTATTTTCTTTAAAACTTACCAACATCGCTGTTGCTATATTGCCGGCTGGATCAGGTATCCGGTTCAGGATGTATTTATTTGGAGATGGAAACATGCTGTCTGCTGCGAATATACCGAAGATTTTAATTTTAACTGATGTTGATGAAAATAAAATCTCATATTTATCTGAGTTGCGGAAATACTATATGTGCTTTGTCCTGTCCCGGGTTGAGGACTTCTTTTCTGATACCTTAACTCCTTCAATACCGGGAATCATTGTCTGCGATTACAGCTGCAATACCCGCGATCTTTTACTGCATATAAGAGCCTATACGCGGAGAAGGATGAAGTATGAGATCCCCATGATTATCATCCAGCGGGAAGCGGATGAGGCCCTGTACGAAGAACTAATCGATTACGGACACAAGGATATTATCCGGGCCCCTTTTCGAAGCGAGGAGGTTCTGCACAGGATTGCACTGTTCTGTCACCGTCAGGAGAGATACAGACTCGCTGCCGAGGTTGATGATTTGAACAGCGAGCTGCACGAATCCTATCTGGCCATGATTTTTTCCCTGGCGGAATTGACGGAGTCCCGGGACAAAAGCACGGGCAATCACTTGCAGCGAATAACTCTGTATTCTGAACTTATGGCCGAAAAGCTGCGCAGTGCCGGCGGATTTCCGGATATAGATGATCGCTTTATCCGAAGTGTCTATCATATGAGTGCCCTCCACGATATCGGAAAGGTGGGAATCCCCGACAGTATTCTGCTCAAGGAAGGACCCTTGACCACTGATGAGTTTGAAGTAATCAAGGAACACCCGCTGATTGGCGGGAGGACAATCGACAAGGTTCTTGGGGAGTTCTCCATATCCAGCAGTTTCAGAATGGGGCGGGACATTGCCCTCTATCATCATGAACGCTGGGACGGAGGCGGTTATCCGGAAGGCTTGATGCATGAGGAGATTCCCCTTTCCGCGAGGATTGTCGCTCTGGCGGATGTCTTCGACGCCCTCTCGGTGGCCCGGGTATATAAAAGCGCCATGTCTGCAAAGGCAGTCCGGGAGATTATTATCGGCGAAAAGGGAAGGGCCTTTGATCCCAATATTACCGAGGTCTTTTTATCCCATATTCATGATTTTGAAAAAATACGTATGGAGTTCAAAACACAGAACACCGCCGCTTGATTATCGGATACCCTCCGTATTTATCATGGCGGTGTATGTTTTAAGGAGTTATTTTATGTCGAAAGAACAGAGGAAATCTGCATCGGGAGATACTATTCTGTTTGTAATTGGAGTGATTGTACTGGCATTTTCCTGTGCGGGCTTATTGGCATTTGGCGGAGCCGTCAGGATTACTGCGGGTTTGAGTTTTCCATTTGGTCTCGTGCTGCTCTGCGCCGGGTATATCATGAGAGTGAGAAAGTCGCGGAGTATTGAACATGATCTGCTTGAGAAAACCGGCATTATTTTACGCCTGAGTGGCATACGGGATTCTGTAATCGATCTGGTTACGGACAATGATGAGCAGGCCCAGGACCTTATTACCAATATCCGGGCCGCGCTGTTTATTAACCAGCGAATTCAGGAAAAAATCGATGCCATTGCCCAAAAAGCGGACGAGAGCGGTGAAAATATACGCAGTATCTCCGCCTCAGCGGAAGAGATTCAGGCGACCCTTGACTCATTTGAGAAGCGCATCGAAAGTCAGTCAAGCGCGGTCGTTCAAACATCTTCATCCCTGGAGGAGATGAACGCGAGTCTGAACAGTGTGTCACGGATAGCCAGGGAACATCGTTCCCAGACGAAGGAGCTGGTGGAACTTGCCGATCACGGCAAGACCCAGGCGGTACAGACAAACAGTCTGA
>Ga0334895_1002798_pt1 | contig 14248 bp, 14 predicted proteins | sample GraSluR3_MG_7_FD_207229 | JGI IMG/M metagenome (GOLD analysis project Ga0334895, IMG submission 207229) | Sludge microbial communities from methane-producing bioreactor in Wageningen University, Netherlands - Granular Sludge_31_05-R3 | ecosystem: Engineered > Bioreactor > Anaerobic >... | reverse complement strand
TCATCTCCATGAATTTGTTGTTAAGGATCCTTTGACCGGGAAAAAAATTAAGATTGGTATTCCTACAGAGGAAGAATTTTTTACTGAAGAAACAATTCCAGGCTGGAAGGTAATGATTGCTGATTGCTTTTCAAAAAGAAATAAAAAGGCAGATTACACCTACGATTTTGGAGATGATTGGCAACATGTAATTAAGCTGGAAAAAATACTTCCTAAAGAGAAAGGTCAGACCTATCCTCGATGTGTAGCAGGTGAGAGAGCTTGTCCTCCGGAAGATTGTGGTTCTACTCCAGGATATGAGGATATAGTGGATATGATAAAAAATCCTGACCCTGATAATGAAGAGTATCAGGATACAATGAAATGGCTTGGTGGTTCGTATGACCCGGAATATTTTGATTGCAATAAAGTATTTTTTGATGACCCTGAAGAACGGCTAAAAGAATTATTGGAAAAATAAAAAGTAAAATAAATATGTTGGTTAAAGAAATGGGAAGGAAAAATATATGAATTATTTCCCAAGATGAAGTTAAATCTATATTTTAAGATTTACTCATCAATAGAATAAAGAAGGTGTAATAATCAAATGATTAAACAGAACACATTAGAGTTAATCAGACAGACGCCACTGGTGAAATTAGACCGTTTATACGGGATACAGCCTGATTCCACCACATTGGGATAATGATTTAGCAGATGAAATCATAACAGTTTCTGATTCTGAAGTACAAGAAATGACCAATAGATTAAGTTCCGAACAGGGGCTGTATGTGGGGTATTCTTCAGGGGCTAATGTAATTGCTGCCATAAAATATGCAAACAAACATCAGGAGATTAAAAATATAGTGACTATTTTATGTGATACAGGATATAAGTATTCTGATTTATAAAGATACATATTTATAGATCATATTGAAAGGAAATAAGAAATGAATTCTTCTCACTCCCATAAACACCACAATTTTCCCGGTGAGCATGCTATTACTGACATAGGTCAACTTATACTTTTTGTAATTTTTGTTTTAGTGATAATTATTGATATTTTCATATTGAAATTTTCGAGCAAAATGATTGGAACGCTGTCTCAGATGCTTACTATTCCTTTGTTTTTGTTATTTCTTTTAATAGGGGGTTATTTCATTCTAATTTCACATCGGATTATTTTCCGGGATAATGATAAAGATATTGGAATAGTAACTGAAGGTGTCTTTAATATTGTAAGGCATCCCATGTATTTCGGCTCCATACTTTTGTTTTTCAGCTTTGTTATTTTAAGCAATTCTGTTTTGGCTTTACTGGTCTGGATTTTGATATGTATTTTCTATTATTTTATTTCCAGGTATGAAGAGAAACTCCTCATTAATAAATTTGGTGATGAATATAAAGAATATCAGAAAAAAGTTCCGATGTTTATTCCTTTTATAAAGTAAGATGTATAATATCCACCCCCACCTTAATCCTCCCCCCTCAAGGGGGAGGAGATTGAATAGGGTAATCTTCCCCTCAAGGGGGAGGAGATGAGAGAAGATTTAATCTCCTAATCAAAGGGGAGGAAATTTAAAAGCAAGTTACCAGTTTTTTATTTTCAGTTTTCGGTTAAAATATAAATTACAGAATATTTTTAATGCAAATTTTCCCTCTCCCCTTGGAGGGAGAGGGCTGGGGTGAGGGGGAGGAAATAAGAAATGAGTTAATCCTTGCTCAAATGGGAAGAGGCTTAAGATCAGGTTATCAGTTCTTAGTTTTTGGTTTTTAGTAAAATACTGTAGGTATAAATGGATGAGACTGCTTCGTTGCTTTGCTCCTCGCAGTGACAAATCGGTACCAAGATAAATACAATAATCTTTGCAAATATGGAAATATACAATAACACAATATTGGAATAATGGGGTAATTCAAGAAATTCCAAGTCTAGTTATAAGATTATACATTTCTTTATCATTCTTGTATCTCTCCAATTTTCCAATAAAATAATTTACTTGTGGGCATAAGTGGATGAAATTACCCCACCCCCACCTTAATCCTCCCCCCTCAAGGGGGAGGAGATTGAATAGGGTAATCCAATAATCAATAACCCGGAACATCACACTTTAGCTACAGCCTATTGACAAAAAAGAATATTTATGAGAACATGTTAGGGAATATCTAACTAACTATTGAGGTGGCATTTTGAAAGCACATCAAACCCTGTTCGGTGTATTTAACCGTTTTATGCTAATTAAGAAAGAGTGCAGATATAATGTTATCAAGAAACATAATATTTCAGAGCTAACACTAAAACAGATTGAATACTTGAAATTATTTGATAGAAGGGAAAATGTAACCATCAGCCAATTGGCTATGGAACTGGGTTTGTCCAAGCCAACAGTTACCGAAATGGTTAAGAAGTTCATTCGTTTAGATTGCATACAAAAAGAGCAATGCAGACATGATGCAAGAGTTTATTATCTGTATCTTACCGAAAAAGGTAAAATGATTGCCAGGTTAGAACAGATTGCTGATGATTATTTTGTTAAAAGAGTGGAAAGCAGTTTAAACAAGGAAGAAATTAATTTATTGATAGAAATACTTTTAAAGATAGTTTGAGAGTTCATTTTTTTTAATATAAATGTTAGGTTAAGTAAAACTAACAAAATATGATTACATACCAGGATTTTTAATAAACAAATTTTGGGTATGAGTGACGCATAAAGAAATTCCAGTTTTAGAAATGAGGTAAGATTAATGAATACCAATAATATAAAAGATAAATTAGCAATTATAGCAATGCCCGGACACGTGCTTTTTAAAGGAATAAAAAGCACTATCAGAATCAGCAGGTCATTATCTGACACAATATATCCAAGAATTAAGCAGGATGACGATTATGCCATTGTACTGCTTCTAAAAGACGGATGTAATCTGGAAAATTACCAGGAAAGTGACTTATATAATATTGGAAGCCTGGTAAAAATTGAGAAGATAGTCGATTCAAAAACAACCAGTGACATGAATTTAGAGGCATTGGAAAGAGTAGAGGTTAAAAATATAAGTAAGGAGCAGGATTATTATGTCGGTAAATATGACATTAGTCCTGATATTGAAGATTTAGATAAGAATTCGCAAAACCAGATGCTTGAATATATTAAAAATCTTTCTGCTGAAATCAGCAAAGGGTTTGTTGGTTCTGAAAGCTATATTAAATATATCAATAGTATAAATGATTTAGAAAAAATGATTAGCTATTTAATGCAGTTTATCAACATATCCCCTTCTGAAAAACAAGAATTATTTGAAATTAGATCCAGAAGAAAAAAATGTTTAATGTTTTTAGATTTTCTCATTAAGCAAAAAGAAAATATTAAATTTCAAATGGAGATAAATGCAAAGTTGACCGGTGAAGTGAATAAGCAATATAGAGAAAAAATGCTGCGAGAACAGTTAAAAGCAATACAGGAAGAATTAAATGAAGGAAAGCAGTCTGGAACTAAAAAGAAGGATTACCTGACCTTAATCAATGAATCTAAGATGCCTGAAGATGTAAAAGAAATTGCTCTGGAAGAAAATGAGAAATTGGAAAATCAAGGACCAAATAATGTGGAGGCAAATGTAATCAGAAATTATTTGGATTTACTGATAGCACTCCCCTGGGGGAAAAGCTGCATAAAGGAAGTAGACATTAAAGAAGCTAAAAATATTTTAGAAAAAGACCACTATGGTCTGGATAAGGTAAAAGAGAGAATTATTCAACATCTAACTGTGATGAAGCTTAAGAATAACCAGCAGGGTTCAATCCTGCTTCTGGTAGGGCCTCCGGGAACGGGAAAAACCAGTTTGGGGAAAAGTATAGCCAAAGTGCTTCAGAGAGAATATGTGAGAATAAGCCTTGGAGGCGTAAGGGATGAAGCCGAAATTAGAGGACATAGGAGAACTTATGTTGGTGCACTTCCTGGCAGAATTATACAGGGAATCAAAAAAGCCCGAACCAATAATCCTGTGTTTATATTAGATGAGGTAGATAAGCTATTAGCTTCCAATATGGGAGATCCGGCCAGCGCATTACTGGAGGTACTGGATCCTGAACAAAATAATTCATTTTCAGACCATTACCTGGAAGTACCATATGACTTATCTGATGTATTTTTCATCGGAACAGCCAATTCCTTAAGGGATATTCCCGAACCACTTAGAGACAGAATGGAAATAATTCAGATTCACAGCTATACAACGACTGAGAAATTCCATATAGCAAAAAGACATCTGATGGATGAGGTTTTGGAAAATCATGGTCTGACGCCTGAACAATTAAAAATAGAAGATGATACCATAAAGGCGATTATAGATAAATATACCCGGGAAGCGGGAGTGAGAGGACTGAAAAAACAATTATCAGCTATAGCCAGACACGCAACAGAAAAGATTATAGTTGATGAGGTAAAAATTCCTTATATAGTAAAAGAAGAAATGTTGTTTGACATATTAGGACCCGAGATATCCAGATATGATAAAGTTAAGAAATCAAACCCGCCAGGGGTAGTTACCGGATTAGCATGGACACCTGTTGGTGGGGATATTTTATTTATTGAAAGTGCTTTTATGCCAGGAAAGGGAGAGCTAACCCTTACAGGGCAATTAGGTGATGTTATGAAAGAGTCAGCTAAAATTTCTCAGAGCTTAATCAGATCGAGATTGTTTTTGAGTTTGGAGGATAATCATTTTGATAAACATGACCTTCATATTCATATACCACAGGGCTCTATACCTAAAGATGGTCCATCTGCCGGTGTGACCCTGTTTACATCAATAGCTTCTCTGTTTACCGGAATTCCGGTAGATGCAAAAATTGCAATGACCGGAGAAATATCCTTAAGAGGCACAATTCTTCCGGTGGGGGGAATAAAAGAAAAGGTAATAGCGGCACATCGTTCCGGTATTAAAAAAATACTCCTTCCTTTGGAAAATAAAAAAGATCTTTGCGATGTCCCGGAGGAGATAAAGAAAGATATTCAATTTATTTTTATCGAAACCATAGAGGAATTGATGCAGGAGACCCTGGGTATTAAATTGCCAAGGGTTAACGAATTTCACTTTTATATACCAGATAAAAGTGTGATAAAGAAAGACAAGGAATTTGTAAAAGTATAAAGTATAAGATAATTAATTAAAAGAAAAGTAAAAGCAAAGGGGATGTTGATTTGCCCTGTATAAATAACAGGCCAGTTAACATCCCCTTATTTATAGTAATGATTATAATTAATATAGAAACATCTCGTCTGGTAAATTAAGATAAAATGTTTTAAATCTGGATAATTTTTTCAATCCACAGCGGGAAAAATCCTTAGTCCTTAGAGGACTTATTGTTATAAAAGTTTAGATTGACAAGAGAAATATTGTATTGTATATTATTTTGTAATCATTACAAATATAAACTTATTATAAATTATAAGATAAGGATGATTAATGAAATCAAACTTTAATGATTTATCAACCGAATTAAAAAAAAGAAAAATACACCCCTCATATCAGAGACTAAGAATATTGGACTATTTATACAAAAACCAATACCATCCAACTGCAGAACAGATATTTAAGGATCTTCAAAGAGAAATACCTACTTTATCAAAAACTACGATTTACAATACATTAAATCTCTTTCTTGAAAATGGATTAATAAGAGCAGTCAATATTGAAGAACATGAAACCCGCTATGATATCATTACCGAAAAACATGGACATTTTAAGTGTGAAATTTGTGGTGAAATAACCAATTTCTTTATAGACTTTGATTCCTTAAAAGCGAAAGAATTGAACGGTTTCAAAATAATCGATAAGAATATATATTTCAAAGGAATTTGTCCTGGGTGTTTATCAAATGTAAATAAAAATAATAAAGATAAAAAAGATTAAAAGGAGGATGTAATATGAATGAAAAAAGCAAATGCCCGGTAACGGGCAAAACCGGAAATATCACACCAGGCGGTGGAACTTCGAATAAAGAGTGGTGGCCTAATCAATTGAATCTCAAGATTCTTCACCAACACTCAAACTTGAGTAATCCGATGGAAGAGTCGTTCAATTATGCTGAAGAATTTAAAAAACTTGATTTGAAAGCGATAAAAAAAGACCTCTATGCTTTGATGAATGATTCACAGGAGTGGTGGCCAGCTGATTATGGTCACTATGGTCCGCTTTTTATTCGGATGGCCTGGCACAGTGCAGGGACCTACCGAATGGGTGATGGTCGTGGGGGTGCGGGATCAGGATCTCAACGTTTAGCCCCCTTAAACAGCTGGCCTGACAATGTAAACCTGGATAAAGCACGTCGTTTACTCTGGCCAATTAAACAGAAATATGGTAGGAAGATTTCCTGGGCTGATCTGATGGTTCTAACCGGTAATTGTGCTTTAGAGTCGATGGGTTTAAAAACCTTTGGTTTTGCCGGTGGACGAAAGGATGTGTGGGAGCCGGAAGAGGACGTTTATTGGGGCTCTGAAAGTGAATGGCTTGGAGATAAGCGCTATTCCGGAGACAGAGAATTGGAAAATCCCCTTGCTGCCGTTCAGATGGGTTTGATATATGTAAACCCGGAAGGTCCAAACGGTAATCCGGATCCGGTTGCCTCCGGTCGGGACGTCAGAGAGACATTTGCTCGTATGGCTATGAATGATAAAGAGACTGTTGCTCTGATTGCAGGAGGTCATACCTTTGGTAAATGTCATGGTGCAGGTCCTGCAACTCATGTGGGTCCCGAACCTGAAGCTGCTCCCATTGAAGAACAAGGTCTCGGATGGAAGAGCAGTTTTGGCAGTGGAAAAGGCGGAGATACTATTGGTAGTGGAATAGAGGGTGCATGGAAACCGAAACCAACAAAATGGGACATGGGGTATCTTAAAGTGTTGTTCAAATATGAGTGGGAGTTAGTTAAAAGCCCTGCAGGCGCAAATCAATGGTTGGCCAAGGATGTTGATGAAGAAGATATGGTAGTTGATGCGCATGATCCTTCAAAGAAACACCGGCCAATGATGACCACAGCAGATATGTCACTACGTTATGACCCAAAATATGAGCCGATCGCACGCCACTATCTGGAAAATCCTGAAGAATTTGAAGATGCCTTCGCACGTGCATGGTTTAAGTTAACCCACCGTGATATGGGACCTCGTTCACGTTATCTTGGCCCGGAAGTTCCAAAAGAGGAACTACTCTGGCAAGATCCAGTTCCAGAAGTTGATCATGAACTAATTAATGAACAGGATATCACAAAACTCAAGAATAAGATTATTACCTCTGGATTATCTGTTTCCCAGCTGGTTTCAACAGCCTGGGCTGCAGCATCTACTTTCCGTGGTTCAGACATGCGCGGCGGGGCGAATGGGGCAAGAATACGTCTTGCACCACAGGTTGATTGGGAGGTTAACCAGCCAGAACAATTAAAGGCTGTACTTCAGAAAATAGAAGGTATCCAGAAAGAGTTTAATAGCACTCAGTCCGGAGGGAAGAAGGTGTCACTTGCTGATCTGATTGTCCTGGGTGGGTGTGCTGGTATAGAGAAAGCTGCTAAAAATGCCGGTTATGAGGTGAATGTACCATTTGTACCTGGACGGACAGATGCATCACAAGAACAGACTGATGTGGAAGCATTTAAAGTCCTTGAACCGGTTGCAGACGGATTTCGCAACTATCTTAAAGGAAAATACTCGCTATCAGCAGAGGAACTATTACTTGATAAGGCACAACTTCTTACATTGACCGCTCCTGAAATGACCGTTCTAATTGGCGGTATGCGTGTTTTGAATGCTAATTATGGGCAATCCCAACATGGGGTCTTTACCAGCAGGCCTGAATCTCTTACCAATGATTTTTTCGTGAGCCTGCTTGATATGAGTACAACCTGGAAGGCAAAAGACAAAGAGAAGAATGTGTTTGAGGGTCGTGATCGTGCAACCGATGAACTTAAATGGACTGCTACCCGCGTAGATCTCATTTTCGGTTCTAATTCTCAGCTCCGGGCAATTGCGGAAGTCTATGCTTGTGAAGATGCTCAGGAGAAATTCTTACAAGACTTTGTATCTGCCTGGAATAAGGTAATGAATGCCGATAGGTTTGATATTATCTAAAATATTTAAGAGTTAGAAATTTAATAAAGGGGCAGCTATCATGCCCCTTTACTAACCTATTATTTAGTAAAATTAAGAATAAAGGAAAGTGTCATAATTTTGGTTAAAAGCAAAGAAATATTAGAAGAGATTAATTCAGTTATTTCTGGTAAGACACTTGATGCCATCTTTCCACCATTATTTTTTGTTTTATTTAATAGTATCGCAAATTTAAATTTGGCTGTTGTAGCTTCATTTTTTCTGGCATTAATATTGGCAGCTATTCGTCTTATTAAGAGGCAAGATTTGAAATATGCCCTGGGTGGCTTGGTTGGAGTTATAATGGCATCAGTCCTGGTATATTTAACCAGAAACCCGGCTCTTTATTTTATCGGACCTGTCATAAGTAGCGGGTTGCTTTTAGTTTTAGCTGTAGTAAGCTTAATAACCGGTAAGCCTCTGGCTGCCTGGGCAAGTCATTTAAGCCGTGGATGGCCTCTGGAATGGTATTGGCGTAAGGATATCAAGCCGGCATATCTTGAAGTAACCTGGTTTTGGACGGGATTGATTCTGATGCGTTTATTTATACAGATTTTATTATTAAGGATTGGAGATGTATCCAGGATAGCATGGGTTAATATCTTACTGGGATGGCCTTTAACTTTATTTGTACTAATTTTAACTTATATATATGGTATCCGGCGTTTGCATCTGCTACAAGGTCCTGGAGTAGAGGAATTTAAAGAAGGTAAGAATGCCCCCTGGATAGGACAGAGTAGAGGTTTTTAATTATTAAAAAGGAATATACAGGCATGTAGACCTGCATTGAATATGAAGGAAAACAGATATTTCTTTATTCATTCCAGCGAAAATTTGTCAGAAAAAGCGCATCATTATTAAAAAAATATTTATATACTATTTAATATATAAGGATTATAATGTAAGAAAAATTAAAATAATAAAAGTAAACCAAAAATAAATGTATTTTAAATTATTAAAACTAAAATAATTTTCTTGGTCTTTGTTTCTGGAAATATTTATAAGAGGAGGTGAGATCACCAGATAACAGCTTAAAAAGTACTGCCGATATTTTTTTATTAACTGTTTTGCAATATCTCTATACAAGAAAAAGCTATCTTATCTATATTTTATGATTTTAAAAAATGGAGGTATTTTATGGGTAATCTTTTACCATTAATTATTCAGTTAGTCAGCGGTGCAGTTGGGGGTAATATTGCAGGTTCATTGATGAAAGAGTTTTCTCTTGGAACACTGATGAATTCTATTGCTGGTATTATTGGCGGTGGAATCGGAGGTCAGCTTCTGGGGATGCTGGGAGTTGCTACCCAGACGGGTGGAACAGATATTGCCAGTATTGTAGGAAGTATAGCAAGCGGTGGCGTTGGCGGAGGTGTACTGATGGCGATTATCGGTTTTATCAAAAAAGCAATGGCAAAAAAATAGGCTGTGTAATTTATTTTCTATTTAATGATTGAGAACTCACTCCTCCTTAACTCTAAGGCTAAGGAGGAGTATTTATTTGTTATAGTCTTATACTGCAAGTTTAAAATAAAAAATTTCTTACCTGTAGCATAATATATTAATAGGGTAGAAACAAAATGAGATTGATCAAGAATATCAGTGATATAATAAAATGCAATATAAAGAAACAAAAAAATGAGAAATTTTTGTAAATATATAAAAAGTCTATTAAATACATATTTTAATTTTATTTTAGAAGGAGAAGAGATGAAAAAAGAAAAAACAATTTTAGTAATTTTATCAATCATAGTATTTTTTGGTGTGCTTTTTACCGGATGTGTTGATGTTCCGAAAACAGCAAAAATGGCAATAAGTGCCAATCCTAACCCTGTTCCAGTTGAAACTTCTGGTGAAGAATGGAATTATACGCTGCAAATAGCAGAAAGTAATGGAGTTGGAGTTACATTAAACGGGTTAACTTTTGAGAATTATCATGGAGAGGGAGAAGCAGGAAGTACAATTATTATTAACACTGATATGTTACATCAATGGTTTGGAACAGATTATATTGCAGGCTATAATTCTATTCAAAGTGAAATGTACCATTCCAGCGTTTTAGCAGATAATCATTATGTCATTGCAACTGTCACGGGTATAGATGATAATGGTAACGCAGTGGAGGCAACAGTGAGAATTGACTATATTGTACAATAACTATTATTTGATAAAATACAGTACAGCAGTGAACCAAACTGGCAATCAAATAAATGATTCAAAATGTATAAATGGAGTCTATTATTGAAAATAATATCTTGTCTCACTTGTTAATAGAATAATCTGAGCAGCCAGAATAGTGAAAAATTATCTTTATACCAGAAAAATAATTTATAGCCGAGGGATTATCTGTGGCTAAATATAATTGCTTTTGTAGTATAATATAAACAATAAAACAACTGAATATTGAATAATTTGATTGAAGATAAATAATAATTTAATTGAGGTGCAACATGAATACAAATAATGAAGAATGTTGTCCTGAATTTAACCCGGAAAAATGGGATAAAAAGTCATTTAACTGGGAAGAAAAGCAATTTATTAAAGAGTCAATTCCTACCTTGTTTCATACTCCCTTTCCTCCAATGATTAGCAGAAAGATAACCGGGATGATGAACCTGGCAACTAGTGCAGACAAAATAGATACTAAAAAAGATGAAGTTTTAGTTTTATTTCAGGATCCATCCGCCTTTAGATCAAACATCTATATTTCCGTAACCGGAGAAGTCCCAGGTGCAAATAATGTTCAGATTCCGGGAACATTCATGGCCAAAGTCTACGATGGACCATATAATGCTGTTCCGAAATTTATAAAAGATATGAACATGAATTTAGAAACAGAAGGAAAGAATATTCCAAAAGATGATGAGTACTATATTCATTATGCCTACTGTCCGAAATGTGCAAAAAAATATGGCCATCAATATATGATCCTGTTTGCCAGGATCTAAAGAACATAAAAGGTAATAGAATGTATTGAGAAGACCATCATCTCTCTTGAATTAATTGCACTTCGTGGTATGAATTACAATTTGTACATTGGAAGAGGCTTTTTTTGATATTCTGATATAAGGTTTATAAATATCGAGAAAGATAAACCGGAGTCAACGATATGGAATTTGTTTTGTATTTATTGCTATATTTATTCCTTATCATGCTTATTTTGATTGCTGCGATAATTTTTATACCCGTAGTCTACTCTGTGCAAGGAGAAAAAGAAGAATATTATTTCTTGTTGGTCAAGATTAGCTGGTTATTTTCTTTGATAAATCTTATTGCTATCAAAAAAGAGAATAAAAAAATAGAATTCTTCCTGAAAATTTTTGGATTCCGTATTAATCTGATAGATTTTAGAAAAGTTCAAAAACAGCAAAAGAAAAAAGAAATAAAAAAAACAGAGCAAAAAAAACAAATCACTAAGAAACCCTTGAACAGATATTTCAATTTTTTCCAGCATTCTTTCATGAGTCAAACTTTGCGATTAATAAGAAGGATATTCAGACACATTAAACCTAAAGTCAATCGATTGTATCTCATCTACGGGTTTGAAGATCCCGCCGATACGGGCATACTGACCGGTATTTTCTACCTGTTATTTCCGAATAGTTCCTATAGTAATATTATAAAAATGCAACCGGTATTTGTAGAGGAAATAATTGAAGGAGAGATAAGCATTAAAGGAAGAATTATTATAGCTTTTCTATTATGCTATTTTATTCAGTTTTACTTTGCCAAAGGGGTTAGGCAGACAATAAGAGAAATAAGAAATAAGTAAAAAATCAGGAGGTAAATAAAAATGAACGAAGAATTAGGTAAAGGATTAGAAATGTTATTTGAAAAATTACAGGATTTTTTGACTTCCAGAACTATTATCGGAAAGGAGATTCAGGTCGGGGAAACAACACTGATTCCGGTAATTGAGCTTACCTTCGGCATGGGTTCGGGCTCCAGTGGTGGAACGGATGAGAAAAAACAGGCAGGTTCCGGTGAAGGTGTAGGGTTTGGGGCAAAGGCCAGACCATCGGCTGTTGTTGTGATACAGAAGGATAATGTGCAGCTGTTACCTATGGGCAAGCCCGGAGCTCTGGAAAAATTAATGGAGAAGATTCCGGATATTATGGATAAAATTTCAAAAACTGAAGGAGGTAAAGAAGGAGGTAAAAATAAAGAGAAAAAATAAAATTTGCACAATTTCAAATTCACATACAAAACTTTGTACTTTTTTGCGGGTCAAAGTGAATGAGATTGCTTTATCGCTTCGCGCCGCGCAATGACAACAGGGTTTGAGTTATCCAATCTTTTCACAATCTATTAATATTTTCCATACAAAATTGATAAGCGGGGGATAGCAAATATCCCCCTTATCAATAAAGTCTATCTTTTTATAAAAAATTTAAGGTTCTCCAATAAGCATGAAAAAACAGGGGCAGGTCTCAAATTATCAGCTTAACTCTCCTTTCAGAACTTATTTTTCCATCTTTCGCCTGTTCCTGTTTTTTCTGTTCCATTTAGAAAATAAAACGGTCAGCCATTCATGGAATTAGCATTTCTATGCGATTACAACAAAACTTCCATTGTTAGTAGGGGATGTGTATAATAATAAAAGAATCTGCTCTTCTTTAAGCTATAGAGCCATGAAAAAGAATAATAACTTGTTATTCGAGAATATTACATAGAAAGCTTTAATATTTAAGCTACTACATATTTAGTCTGAAAGATAAGATTCCCCGGATAGTTAATAAATCAGAATAAAGATTTTTCTCAATCAAGGAATATAAGGGAGTGTTAATGAAAATATCCATAGCCACAATTACTAAAGATTTCGATTCTTTAGAACCAATAAATGATTTTTTAGAAAATGCTTTAAAGTATAATCATAAAATTTACAGTATAATAATTGTCTATTCCCATAATTGTGATTTCAGCCTGGTTAAAAGCCTGAGGGGGAAAGTAAAAGTTTTTTTATTAAAAATAAATAATTCCCCTGAAATAGTAAAATTATTAAACAAGATCGGTGTATCAAAAGAAAATATAGATACTTTATTAGAGTGCAATACTTTAAAAGAACAGAATTTAGTGCCTTATGGCATGAATAGAAATTATGCCTTAATCCAGGCTTTACTGGATGGCACGGAGGCACTTTTTTTTATTGATACAGATGTTTATCCTAAGGTATTGGTAAAAGAAAATGATAAAGTACGAGAAAAAGAGATAGATTTTATCGGAAGGCACTTAGAATATCTTAAGAAAGAAAAGGTTATTATTACCACCAGTGATTATTCCGGCTATTCCATTATTCCACCTATGTATTTTAAAGGAATGAAGGAGTTATTTTTGTCTTTACAAAAAGAAGATGCTTATGTTTTTGTAAAAAATTCTGAAAAACATTCCTGTTTAAATTTAGATAATGACAATAAGGGAAATGTTTTTAAAACAAATAAAATTTTAGGTGGAAATGTAGCCATAAAATTAAGTGATTATAAAGAAATAAATCCTTTCTTTTCAACAGTGTATAATGTGAATGGTGAAAACTTTCTAACACGCGGGGAAGACACCCTGATGGGAATTAAGTTTAGAAATAGCCAGAAAAAATGTATTGATATAGATACCAAAATATTCCATAATACCTTCGGAAATTATCCAAAGGTGCCTGATATAAAAAAAGATAAATCTATCAGGGACAGATTTTTTTATACCTGTATGGGATGGATTGGCAGAAATCCTTTTTTGAATTGGTTGAAGGGTATAGATGTAAAAGAGGTAAAAAAATGGCAGAAAGAAAAATCACTAATAGGGTCCAGGGCTATAACCTCTTATTTAGGAGATAAGAGATTTTTAATTCTCCCTGAAGCACTGGAAAAATCTTACAATGGTTTAGGAAGAGTAATTAATGAATATGAAGATACTATGAAAGCCTGGGATGACCTGATTGAAAAATTAGAAAAACAGGAGCTAAGATAAATGAATATATTAATAATAAACCACTTCCCCCTGGAAGGATCGGGAAGTGGAATTTACACTAAAAATCTGGCAAAAGAATTAACTAAAATCGGACACAATGTTGAAGTAATATTTCCGGAAAATCAAACAGTGCCAAAGGAAGATTTTAGAATAAGACCGATAATGTTCAGTAATAA
>Ga0334895_1002795_pt1 | contig 14256 bp, 10 predicted proteins | sample GraSluR3_MG_7_FD_207229 | JGI IMG/M metagenome (GOLD analysis project Ga0334895, IMG submission 207229) | Sludge microbial communities from methane-producing bioreactor in Wageningen University, Netherlands - Granular Sludge_31_05-R3 | ecosystem: Engineered > Bioreactor > Anaerobic >... | reverse complement strand
AACAGCTGTAGCAGCCTACTTGCATGATTGTGGCAAACTAAAGAACAATAAGTTGATTTTTGATACAATAAGAGGGTATGACATTATACTTGATCAAACGACAAAGCAAAACATTCAATTGCAGCATGCGGTTTTGGGTAGATATATGGCACAGGACCGCTTTCGTATTTCGGATGTTGACATTTTAAATGCCATCCGCTATCATACAACAGGTAGAGAAAACATGTCCATGTTGGAAAAAATTGTCTTCGTGGCAGATGGGATAGATGCTGGCAGACATTATGATGGTGTTGAAAAAATAAGAGAAGTGGCTTTCGAAGATTTGGAAAGAGGGCTGATTTGTTTGTTGGAACATACTTTAAACTATTTAAAACGAAACAATAATCAAATACACGCCAATACTGTAAAGGCCTTGGCATGGTACAAAAAAAGGAGGAGGTTGTAATTTGAACAAAACAAACCTGATGATTGAAACAATATTGAAAGCTTGTGAGAGTAAAAAGGGTTATGCTTTTAAATTGATAGATCTCTCGAAAGTTTCATCGTTTACCGATTATTTTGTTATTTGCTCTGTGAATAATGAAAGACAAGCCGAAGCGGTTGCTGAAGAAATTGATAATACTATGTCAAAACAAGGTTTCCAACTATTAGGCAAAGAAGGAATGTCAAGCAAGAGATGGATACTGTTAGATTATGGTGATATCATTGTGCATGTTTTCCATAAAGACGAAAGGAGCATTTATAAATTAGAACAACTATGGGCAGATGGTGATAATATAGAGATAGAACAATACGGAGTAGAAAACTGGCATTAAAGGCCAGTTTTCTTTTTTCTTTTCCTGCGGATACGCTGAATACGAAGAATATTATAGACTCTTAACAAGAACACCAGAAGTATAATGATGGAGATGATAAAGAAGATTTGTTTAATGATAGGGACCAACCTATCCCAATCGGACTCGTTAGGCATGCCGATAGCATTAACTTGGATAGGTGAGATTAGATCGACAGAGCCGAGAAGCTCATTGTCTATATAATAGGAGACGAAAGCGATTCTTTCGTCTTTACTAAGCGGAATATCATAATCGTAATAATCAACAACTTCATAGATAGACGCTTTCATCTCGATTGGGATGACAGCAGAAAGACTACGGCTTGTGATGAGAGGAACCTCTTCAAGGACAAGATTGTCAAGACGTGCATTTTTATAAAACATGCCGGATTCAACGAGTTGGACATTTTCAAAGTGATCGAAACCATAATTGAATAATTTAACCGTATCGCTGTAAACTTCTGTGATATAGCCACCTAACACAACAGAAATTAGCTCCAAATCATCCTTCTTTGCAGATCCTATTAAACAACTACCGGCTTCAGGTGTGTAGCCAGTCTTGAATCCTGTTGCCCCTTCATACTTTATGTCCACGTAATAACCGTCAATGATGATCTGGTTGCCATAACCAACGCCTGATAGCAGTCTGTTTGAGTTGTTTAAATAGCGTTCTTCATTTTTTATGTTGGTGGGAGGAATCGTGTAATTTGGTTTTTCAATAATTTCACGGATGGTCTCATTTTTATAAGCGTAAACAGCTAGTTTAGCCATATCTTCAGCCGTTGAATAATGATTTTCATCATGAAGGCCATGTGGGTTGGTGAAATGGGTTTGGGACATTCCCAACTCCACTGCTTTTTCATTCATTTTATCAACAAAACTTTCAACCGAGCCCTCATAATTGATGGCGATTACCTCTGCGACATCATTGGCCGAAGCGATTAACAAAGCATTAAGCATATGAACAAAATTTATTTGTTCTCCAGGTTCAAGGGCTATATGGCTACCATCAATTGTGTAGGGGGTTGAATCATCTACCGTAAGAATATCTGAAAAATCTCCCATCTCAAGAGCAAGTATGGCTGTCATGACTTTGGTTAAACTAGCAGGGAAACGGATTTCATCTGAATGATTGGAGAACAGTATCTTTCCAGAATGAGCATCCACTAAAACAGATGAAGGACAATCTAGTTTATCTTCACTGTAACCTACAGCTGTGTTACATATTAAGGTGAGCAAAAAAATGATTAGTAAATATTTTTTCATGATATCCTCCGCTTTGATTGCCAAAAACAGTATAGCAAACTTTTATATAAATTGTAAGTTTTTCTTTTTTTTGGTATGATAGATTAAAATGATAAATAGACTAAAGGTAAAGGGGACTATATGGAAAACATCAGTAGAAGAACAGTCATCATAACCGTGTCCGCATTGTTGCTGGGTAGTTGCTTTTTTTTTATCAAAAGTCAACTGAGTAACGTGAGTATAGCCACCGCATTGACGAATCATCTTGTGGATGAGACGAATGAAAGTGAAGATTTTTCTCAACTTGAAGAATCTGATACGAATACGGAGATTGACACAGTCAAGGATAGTCAACCAGAAGTGATTTATGTTGATATTGATGGTGCGGTTAACAACCCTGGGGTTTTCATGGTACCGTCTGGAACTCGACTATTTACATTAATCGATGTGGCAGGAGGATTAAAAGAGGATGCAGACACGAGAAATATCAATCGTGCTGACGAGGTTAAGGATAGACAAAAAATCTACATCCCAGAAATAAACGAAATTTATATTCCTGAACCGGATGTGTCTGAAAACTATGAAAGTAGCTCTGAAGCTGGAAGTTTAAATGATTCAAAGATCAATATCAACACGGCAAGTCAATCACAATTAGAAACCCTTCCAGGAATTGGAGAGGTGTTGGCCCAAAGAATCATTGCCTATCGTAATGAAAAAATGTTTTCAACCATAGAAGAAGTGATGAATGTCTCAGGCATAGCCAATGCAAAGTACGATGCATTGAAAGATCTCATCACCGTACAATAAATGAACGTATGGTTGTTATCCTTTGTATTTAGAATACAATTATTTAGGAGGACAAGATGACACTAGAAGAAATTAGATTGACACAAATGACAAAAAGCTCTGGCTGAGCGGCTAAAATAGGTCCTGAGACCTTGGCTCAAGTTTTGAGTCACTTACCTGATTTTGAAGATAATAGATTGTTAGTTGGGATTGGCAAAGCAGACGACGCAGCCGTTTATCAAGTAAATGACAAACTGTGCATTATCCAAACAGTTGACTTTTTCACACCAGTAGTGGATGACCCTTATACTTTTGGAGCAATTGCTGCTGCCAATGCTTTGAGTGATGTTTATGCCATGGGAGGCAAGCCCGTCTTAGCTCTTAATATAGTTGGATTCCCAAATTGTCTGCCCGCCCATATTCTTACAGAAATCCTAAAAGGAGGAGCAGACAAAGTAAAAGAAGCCTCAGCCGTTTTAGCAGGTGGACATTCAATAGAAGATGATGAACCCAAATACGGCTTGTCAGTCATGGGTTTTGTTGATTGCGACAAAATTCTTACAAACAGTGGTGCACAACCAGGAGATTATATTGCCTTGTCCAAACCATTAGGAACAGGTATTTTGAACACAGCAATCAAAGGCGGTATGATCAGTGAAATTGACTACAACCGCGCCGTTGAAACAATGATGTGTTTGAATGGGCAAGCATCTGAAATAGCAAAAAGCCTTTCCGCAACAGCGTGCACAGATGTCACAGGTTTTGGTCTACTAGGACATCTTGATGAAATGGCTGTTAACAGCCAGGTCACTATGGAAATTGAGGTTGGTAAAATCCCTATCATAAAGGGAACTATTGGATATGCTGAAATGGGGTTGATCCCTGGTGGTACTTACAAAAACAGAGCACACTACGAAGCCTATATGGATTTTGGAGAATATACAGACAATGATGTACTAGATATATGCTTTGACCCACAAACATCAGGTGGGCTTCTGATCACAGTACCACCAAATGAATTGAACAACTTGGAAAAACAAAAACTATTCAAAATCATTGGAAGAGTAATCGAACAAAAGGAAATACATGTACAATTAAAGTAATGGAGAATTGAATGGATAAGAAATCACTTTACAGGCGTATTCCCAAAGTAGATATATTGATGAATAGCCCTAAAATCAATTGTTTTTCAGAGCATGTAGATCGCGAGATTATCATTGCGGTAATTCGAAAAAATCTGGATACTTTAAGAGGTTTAATCGATGAAGGTGTGAAAGAAACGGTTATACATCAGAGAATAGAGTCTATTACGCATAAAATTGAAAGGGACTTGATCAATATGACGACGGGTTACCTAAAGGAAGTCATTAACGGGACAGGTGTGATTATACATACTAATTTAGGAAGATCAGTCCTATCAAAAGAGATCTTTGAGGAAGTAAAAAACACTTTGATTCACTATACAAATTTAGAATACGATCTAAGTATTGGTGCAAGAGGATCTAGATATGACTTAGTAGAAGAGTTGATATGCGCTTTAACTGGAGCTGAAAGTGCTCTTGTCGTCAACAACAATGCGGCTGCTGTCATTTTAACCTTAAAGGTATTTTCTTCAGAATACGAAACAATAGTTTCTAGAGGTGAATTAGTAGAGATCGGAGGCAGCTTTCGAATTCCTGAGGTAATGAAGCTCAGCGGAGCTAGGCTCATTGAAGTGGGCACAACCAATAGAACTTACTTGAAAGACTACCAAGAAGCGGTTTCGGAGCAGACTAAGGTTTTAATGAAAGTACACACCAGCAATTACAACATTTTAGGTTTTACCGAAAGCGCAAAAGCGGAAGAGTTGGTTGATTTAGCGAGAAAAGAAAATCTTATGGTGATTGAAGATTTAGGTAGTGGTGTTCTAATAGATTTGACAGAGTACAACTTTGACTATGAACCTACCGTTAGAGACTCGATCCAAAAAGGAATCGATTTGGTCACTTTTAGTGGAGATAAGCTCCTTGGTGGGCCACAATGTGGCATTATTGTTGGGAAAAAGAAATACATCGACCAGCTTAAGAAAAACCAACTAACAAGAGCGCTTCGAGTGGATAAATTTACGCTAGCCGCTTTGGAAGCTGTTTTTAGAAGATATTTGAACTCAAAGACTGTTGCGGAAAATATTCCAGTGCTGAAGATGATGACGACCTCCTCGGATGAAATCAAGGAAAAAGCCTTGCGATTAAAGCATTTGATACAGAGCCTGGACGTAAAATCAACGACAGAAATCGTTCCAAGTGTATCAAAATTTGGTGGAGGTTCAATGCCACAGTCAATTATCCAAAGCTTTGCAATTGCCATTAAACCATTTCAAATCACAGCATCAGAAATGGAAGAGAGGCTTAGAAAGAATAACCCGCCCATTGTTACTAGAGTGTCAAACGAAGAAATCCTCATTGACTTAAGAACTGTTTTCGAAGAACAGTATGAAGCTATCGCGAAAGCCATTCTAAAGATTGAGAGAGGAGACAGATGATGAGAAATCTTATCATTGGTACAGCTGGACACATAGACCATGGAAAGACGTCTCTGATTAAAGCCTTAACTGGAATCGAGACGGACCGTCTAAAAGAAGAGAAAGCCAGAGGCATTACAATTGATCTTGGATTTTCTTTTTTTGAGTCTCAATCAAGCGGTCAAATAGGCGTTATCGATGTACCAGGGCATGAAAAATTTCTGAACAACATGCTTTCGGGCGTTGTTGGAATGGATATGATCTTGTTGGTAGTTGCTGCTGACGAAGGAGTCATGCCTCAAACAGTTGAACATTTGAATATTCTTGAGCTGATTGGTGTAAAAAAAGGCATCATTGTTATGACAAAAGTAGATATGGTAGATGATGACATGCAGATGTTAGTGGCCGAGGATATCCAAGATCATATCAATCATACTTTTTTAGAATCGGCTGACATAGTTAAAGTTTCATCAGTCACGGGAAAAGGTATAGACAGCTTGAAACAAAAAATTGATCAAGTGTTGAAAACAATTCCTGCTAGAAACGAATTCTATCAAGCTAGAATGCCAATTGACCGAGTTTTTACACTAAAAGGAATAGGAACAGTGGTAACAGGAACAGTTATCGAGGGTAGTTTTGAAATCAATGACGAAATATGTATCTATCCGGATAAAATAGGTTACCGCATTAGGAACATTCAAGTTCATGGACAAAACACAACAAAGACAGTTGCTGGGCAAAGAACCGCTATTAACATTGCTTCTGCAGCAAAGCATGAGCTATCTAGGGGCCAAGTAATTGCTAAAAGAGACAGCTTATTTAGTACAAAACGACTGGATGTGGAATTAATCCATTTAAAGGATTCTCACCGCATTATCAAAAATGGAAGTCGTGTCCACATGTTTACTGGAACGGCCGAGACATTGGCGACAGTGATTTTATTTGAACGTGCTGAACTGATGCCAGGAGACAGTAGTTATGCGCAGTTAAGGTTAGAAGATCCGTTAGCGGTCAAGTTTGGAGATAAGTTTATCATTCGGTTTTATTCACCGTTGGAAACAGTTGGAGGAGGAACTATTTTGGATCCTTATCCATTGAGGAAAAAGCCGATGTCTAAAGAGCAGATTTTTTCATGCCAACAAAAAAGCAGCTCAAACAAGTTGACTGTGTTACACGCTTTTATAAAAGAACAAAGAGAATTCGTTGAGAGAGATTTTTTACACAAATTATTTCCTTGGGATATGGATACATTGACATCGAGCATCGGTCATTTGGTCAAATTAGAAAAAGTTATGCTTATCGAGGACAACGACAAACCCTACTACATTGACAAAACCAACTATAACCAACTAAGAGACAAGTTGTTAGATGAAATTAAGAAATACCATCTAGCCAATAACTTGCGTCCTGGAATTAACAAGGAGACCTTATATAAAAATACTCAGATAAGTGCAAGTTCGGGGGTATTCAACAAAATATTAAATCATATGAAAACCAAAGGAGAGATTGAACAAATTAATGAGTACGTTGCGTTATTTGGATTTGAAAGAATTTTAAGCGGATCACAACTCAAGATATACACATCAATTAACGCATTATTCAGCCAAGACGATGGCATCGTAAAAAAAGAATCCATACAAGAATTAGACAGAGAAAATGCTTTGCTTGACTATATGGTATACAATAAAGAGGTAGAAGTGATCAACAATGAACTTGTCATTCAAAATAATTACCTAAATACTTTAACTAATAAACTGAAAGAATATTTAGATATAAACAATGAAATGACGGCAGCGGAGGCAAGAGATTTGTTCAATACTAGCCGCAAAAAGGCGATTATTTTGCTTGAATATTTCGATATGAAAAAGATCACGAAAAGAGAAGGCGACAGTCGCAAGTTGTGCAATAAAATACTTGAGAGGTGAAAGATGGACAGTAGGATTCTAATTGTAGACGATGAACCATTGTTGGTAAAAGGGTTGAAATATAGCCTTGAACAAGACGGCTATTTAACAGACACGGCATACGATGGGAAAGAAGCTCTTGAAAAACAGGGGGCCCAAAAGTACGATCTCATCATTTTAGATCTGATGTTGCCAGAAATTGATGGTTTGGAAGTATGTCAAAGAATACGCGAAAGATCCGACACGCCAATTATCATGTTGACTGCAAAAGGAGAAGACATGAATAAAATACTAGGACTTGAATACGGTGCGGATGATTATATGACCAAACCATTCAATATATTGGAACTTAAGGCTCGAATAAAAGCGATTCTAAGACGTTCAGGAAACAAAGAAACTAAATTTGGCGATCAAGTGATTTATGTGGATGATTTTATGATTAACACTTTAGGACGAAAAGTAACCGTTAATGGAAAAGAAATCAATTTGACTGCAAAAGAATTTGATCTACTGATTCTTTTAGCCACTAACCCTGGCAAAGTGTTCACAAGAGAAGAACTCCTAGAAGTCATATGGGGATATGAATATTTTGGAGATTTAAGAACAGTGGATGTTCATGTGAGACGACTTCGGGAAAAAATAGAGAAGGACACAACCAATTATGAATATATACTAACCAAATGGGGAGTGGGCTACTATTTTAGGAATAGGACTTAGTAATAGATTCATTAGCTTTAGGTGGAAAATGCTTTCCACCTATTTGTTGTTAATTGTATGCTTATTTATTCTACTCACTTCTTTGATTCCTCAGTATGTGTTGGATTGGCAAATCCAGTTTAGGGTAGAAGCACTGAAGGATGCGTCTTATGAAATTGGGAATAGGATAGACTATTACCTTGGTTTTTATGACTCGACAATCTACGTGACATATATTGATAACATAACCAGGCAATACGCCAATCAAATGGATTCAAGAGTATTGATTTTTGACAATGGTGGGAAAATCATTTCGGACTCAAACAACCAGCTTAAATCACAAACCTTGGAGGTGCTGGAAATTAATGAGGCACTCACTGGAGAAATGTCATGGAACAATTACTATTTCAATGATATTGGAAATGTCTTGTATCTTGCTATTCCCGTCTTTGTGGAAGGGGATGTCAGAGGTGGTGTTCTCGTTTCAAATTCAATCAATGACCTATATGATCATGTAGAAATCATTAATAGAACGATACAAACAATTATGCTAACGATTGGTCTAATCATAATATTGGGAGTATTTATTATATCCAACCACTTCTTGAGGCCCATTAATAAATTTTATCCAGTGATCAATAAACTAGCTAAAGGTGATTTTTCTGATCGAGTAGTTGTTAAGTCAAATGATGAGTTTAAGCTTCTTGCAGATTCATTTAACAACATGAGTGTGCAATTGAATGAAGTCGAGCAACAGCGCGAAGATTTTGTGGGGAACGTATCGCATGAATTAAAGACACCATTGTCATCCATTAAGCTGTTAAGCGAAAGCTTGTTGACACAGGACAAGGTAGAAGAATCTGTATATAAAGAATTTTTAATGGATATCAATAATGAAGTGAATCGCTTAAATCGAATTGTGACAGACTTGTTGTCTTTGGTAGATATGAACAAAAAAGACTTAATTTTGTCCTATCAATTCTCAGGATTAACAGAGCTTGTTAGAAAAGTGGCAGAACAGCTCAAACCGTTAGCAGATCAAAAGCAGATCGTAGTGCTGATAAAAGAAAAAGAGAAACTTTTCTTGAGAATGGATCCTGATAAAATCAAACAAGCTGTGATCAATATATTACACAATGCCATTATGTATACTGCAGAGCAAGGGTCCATTGAAGTAAGCCTTTATAAAGAGAAAGAAATGGCCGTTATCGAAATCAAAGATACAGGTGTGGGGATATCTGAAGAAAACCTTCAAACTATTTTTAACAGATTTTATCGTGTTGATCGAGCTAGATCAAGAAATACAGGCGGGACAGGTTTGGGGTTATCTATCTCAAAACAAATTGTCAACCTTCATCATGGGGAGCTTACTGTTAGGAGTAAACTTGGAGAGGGCAGCATATTTTGTATCAAGTTGCCGATTCAATAAAGGAGAAGACAATGAGGACAAAGAAAAAACAAAGATTCATTATAGCGATTATTTGGATTATTTCAACGTTGATACTGACGGCCTGCTATTCCAGAGGTAAAGAAGAAGAGAGTGTCGTAAAAATCTCACCTTTCCGAATGGAACAAAGCGCATTTCTACAACTCTATATACCCAACAAAACACAGAGTTGTTTAATCTCAGAACTTTCTGGTGTTTCTGAGATAGACGAGTCAAAAGAAATTGAAGAAGCGTTGCGTCTCTTGCGAAAAAGAACAATGGAATCCAGTAACTTTGTATCAATGGAAAAGTTGGTTTTTTTGAACATTTCAATCGTAGCAGATACGGTCTTTATTGAGTACGAATTCCAAGAAGATATTCAACTTGATGAGATGGAAGAAGCACTCACGCTATATTCAATAATCAACACAGCTACTGCACATCAAAACATTGAGTTTGTGAAGTTGAGCAACAGTTCCAGCGATAAATACTTTTTTAGCAAATACAATATCGATGTGCCTCTTGCATCAACCAATGCACTGTTGTACAAAGATTACGTGAGTCCTATTCAAACGGTGGCTAACCTTTTAAATGCAATTGTTGAAAAAAGAGAACTTCCAAGCATAGCAGACAACGAAGTGAGTGCGATATTACAAAGCATTACATTTGAAATCAAAAGATTTGACATCATGGACTATGAATATAATAAGTATGGAGATTTTGTGACGGTTAGATCAAAAATTATTTTTGGAGATAACTTATCAAATGAGAAGACGATGGAACTATCTTTTTTACTGGAACTGTTGAGTGGACGGTTTGAAATCAAAGAAATAATTGCGCACGAGGATGAATAAATATTGACATAAGTGTTAAGTTATGATATCTTTTTTAAAACCTTTAATTTAGTACGAGAGACTAAGAAGGAGTCCGTATGAATCTGACAGGAATGAAAGATTATTTAAAGACAAGGCAATCGGAGCACAATAGTGCTTCAGGTTGCTATTTTTTTGGGAGGCAAAGATGAAAGGACAGTTAATTATGGAGAACGGAATGGCTTTTGAAGGGACATGTTTTGGAGAGGTTAAAGACTCTAGGGGAGAAGTTGTTTTTAATACAGGAATGACTGGATACCAAGAAATATTGACCGACCCTTCATATTTTGGACAAATTGTTGTGATGACTTATCCATTGATTGGGAACTATGGAATCAATTTTTCAGATGTTCAATCAACAGGAATTAAAGCGAATGGACTGGTTGTAAAAGAAGTGTGTGAGATTCCAAGCAATTGGCGGAGTGAAATGGATTTAGACTCGTATATGAAGGAAGAAGGCGTAATTGGAATTAAAGGCGTGGACACAAGACAGATCACTAGAATTATACGCCAATATGGCACGATGAGAGGGATGATTACTACCACAGACTTGAAGTATGATCAAATCAAAAAGATGTTTAACTTCAATCCAACAGCACAGGCGGTTAATAATGTCAGTACCAAACAAATCGTTAATTTTGATGGTAAAGGTGCTCATCTTGCGGTGCTTGACTTAGGTGTAAAAACAGGCATTATTAACGAGTTGAAAAAAAGAGACTGTAGAATCACCATGTTTCCTGCACATACAGATGATAAGGAAATAATGCGTTGTCAACCTGATGGATTGTTTATAACCAATGGCCCAGGAGATCCAAAGGAATTGATCAAAGTCATAGATACGGTAAAAAAACTAGTGGGAGTCATGCCGATATTGGGTATTTGTTTGGGTCATCAAATCATTGCTTTGGCATGTGGAGCAGACACGGAAAAGATGAGATTTGGGCATAGAGGTAGCAACCACCCAGTTAAATCTATGTTGGATGGTCGAGTCATGATTACTTCTCAAAATCATGGATATATGGTTAAGCCAAACAGTGTTCCCAAAGGATTCACCATAACGCATACGAGTTTAAACGATGGTAGCATAGAAGGACTATTTAACAGTGAAAAAAAGACGATGGGTGTTCAATTCCACCCTGAAGCAAGCCCAGGGCCTAAAGAGTCCAGTTTTATCTTTGATAGTTTTTTAAAAATGATAATAGGAGATCATATATGCCATTAAATACTAGTATTAAAAAAGTCTTAGTAATAGGGTCCGGACCGATTATTATTGGGCAAGCTGCCGAATTTGATTATTCGGGGACGCAAGCTTGTCGGGCTTTGAAAGAAGAAGGCGTCGAAACCGTTTTAGTTAACAGCAACCCTGCAACGATTATGACGGATAAATCCGTAGCAGATCGAGTTTACATAGAACCGCTCACCATCGATTTCATAGAAAAAATAATTGAAAAAGAAAAACCGGATGGGATATTGCCAGGCATGGGAGGGCAAACTTCACTAAACTTAGTGGTTGATTTATACGACAGAAAAATTCTCGAAAGAAACCAGGTAAAAGTTATAGGCACCTCTATAGCAAGCATCAAAACAGGGGAAGACAGAGAAGCTTTTAGAAAAAAGATGGAAGAAATTGGACAACCAATAGTAAAAAGTGAGATCATACATGGTGTAGAAGAAGGCATTATTGCCGCAAATCATATTGGTTATCCAGTTATAGTTAGGCCGGCTTACACTTTGGGAGGTTCTGGGGGAGGCATAGCAGAAAACGAAAAAGAGTTACTAAACATTCTTTCAAAAGGTCTCAACCTAAGCAGAAATCGACAGGTACTGATTGAAAAAAGCATCAAAGGGTGGAAAGAAATAGAGTATGAAGTCATGAGAGATGGCAATGGTACTTGTATCACTGTTTGCAATATGGAAAACATGGACCCCGTCGGGATTCATACAGGCGATAGCATTGTGGTAGCTCCTTCTCAAACTCTTTCAGATGTTGAACATCAGATGCTAAGAACGGCTGCATTGAAAATTATTGATGAAATTGAAATTAAGGGTGGGTGCAATGTGCAGTTTGCATTAAATCCAGATAACTTCGAATATATAGTAATCGAAATCAACCCACGAGTCAGCCGATCTTCAGCCTTAGCTTCTAAAGCAACGGGCTATCCAATAGCAAAAGTAGCAGCTAAAATTGCTCTGGGATTAAATTTAGATGAGATTGAAAACTCAGTGACAAAGAAAACGACCGCTTGTTTTGAACCGGTATTGGATTATGTTGTTGTCAAAATTCCAAAGTGGCCTTTTGACAAACTCTACAGTGACAATCGTCGCCTTGGCACGCAAATGATTGCAACCGGAGAAGTAATGGGTATTGGAAATAATTTTGAGGCAGCACTTCTTAAAGCGTTACGATCCTTAGAAATTTCGCAATTCACATTAATCAACAAAAAATACGATGACATCACACTCGTTCAATTAAAAGAAGCAATAGCCGTATCCTCCGATGAACTTTTATATATACTGGCCTCAATGTTGAGACGAGGCTACAGTGCGTCAAAAATTCATGATTATACAAAGATCGATCCCTTCTTCATACAGAAAATTAGAAATATTATTGAACAAGAAGAATTATTAAGACGCGTTAAACTTGAAGATTTGACCCCTCAATGGTTGAATCAACTTAAAAGGATGGGTTTTTCAGATAAAGGGATGGCAGACTTGATGGGCTGTGAACCAGATATGATATTTAATAGACGGCTTCAGTTTGAAATATACCCAACATACAAAATGGTGGATACATGTAGTGGCGAATTTGAAGCCGAAACACCTTACTATTATTCAACTTATGACAATGAGGACGAGATGATTGTAAGTGACAAGAATAAAATAGTCGTTATTGGATCTGGCCCTATTCGAATTGGACAAGGAGTTGAGTTTGACTATTGCTGCGTACATTGTGTGACAGTTCTTAAGAATCTTGGGTATGAGAGCATTATGATCAATAACAATCCAGAAACTGTTAGTACAGATTTTGACATGTCAGATAAACTATATTTTGAACCACTAACGGAAGAAGATGTTTACAATGTCATATTAAAAGAAAAACCTGTAGGAGTCATTCTCCAGTTCGGCGGACAAACAGCGATCAAACTAGCAGAATTCATAAAGAAAATGGGCGTCAACATTTTAGGAACCACCGCAGATCATATTGATATGGCTGAGGATAGAGACAAATTTGACGATATGATGGAAAAATTAAACGTCAAAAGACCTATAGGGAAAGGTGTGTGGAATATAAATGAAGGACAATTGGTTGCTGAACAAATAGGCTATCCTGTCTTGGTACGGCCGTCTTATGTTCTTGGCGGACAAGGGATGGAAATAGCATATCATGAAAAAGCTTTGATCAATTACTTGGAAATGGCCTTCAAAAAAGACAAAAAACATCCAGTGTTAATTGATAAATACATGTTAGGATTGGAATTAGAGGTAGATGTTATTGCGGATGGAGAAGAAATCTTAATTCCTGGAATAATGGAACACCTTGAGAAAGCAGGGGTTCATTCAGGTGATAGCATTTCAATCTATCCCACTAAATCTTTAACAGCAACACATATAAATAATCTAGAGATCGCTACTAGAAAAATTGCATTAGAGTTGGGAGTCAAAGGAATCTTGAATGTTCAATTCGTATTGAAAGACGATGAAATCTATGTCATAGAAGTAAATCCAAGATCAAGCAGAACAGTGCCTTTTATAAGTAAAGTCACCAACATACCAATGATCGAATTGGCAGTAAGAACCATGATGGGAGAAAAATTGAAAGATATGGGGTTTGGAATAGGTCTCTATCAACCTCCAAACATGGTAGCCATTAAAGTGCCTGTGTTTTCCTCACAAAAAATCGGAGGGACAGAAGTAAGCTTAGGACCTGAAATGAAATCCACAGGTGAAGTGCTTGGCATTGGCAGAAACTATCATGAAGCACTGATAAAGGGCTT
>Ga0334895_1002791_pt1 | contig 14281 bp, 9 predicted proteins | sample GraSluR3_MG_7_FD_207229 | JGI IMG/M metagenome (GOLD analysis project Ga0334895, IMG submission 207229) | Sludge microbial communities from methane-producing bioreactor in Wageningen University, Netherlands - Granular Sludge_31_05-R3 | ecosystem: Engineered > Bioreactor > Anaerobic > Unclassified... | reverse complement strand
CCGGCAACCGGATTTCTTCAATTCCTTTTAAATGGTTGTCGTCCCAGGCCGCTGCCTTTTGCCGGGCTTTGATGTGCTTGTTGAAGTATTTCAGTTTCACACTCAGAACCGCTGCCTGAATACTGTCGAGCCGCGAATTAACACCGATGCGTTCGTACTGGTATTTCGCTTTCATGCCGTGGTTGGCAATGGAGCGAATAATGGCAGCCAGCTTTTCGTCGCCGGTAAAAATTGCTCCGCCATCGCCAAAAGCCCCCAGGTTTTTCGACGGAAAAAATGAATTGCACCCGATGTGCCCCACAGTTCCGGCTTTTTTTGTTGTGCCGTCGCTGAAAATATAATCGGTACCCAGTGCCTGGCAAGCGTCCTCAACTAAAAACAAGTTGTGTTTTTTTGCCAGTTCAAGCATTGGTTCCAGATGTGCGCATTGCCCGAACAGGTGTACCGGAAGTATGGCTTTGGTTTTTGGTGTGATTGCTTTTTCTACTTCATTTTCATCGAGGTTGAACGTGCCGGGATGCACATCGGCAAAAACCGGTTTTAAACCAAGCAACGCCAGCACTTCCACCGTAGCAATAAAAGTAAACGGCGTGGTAATCACCTCGTCGCCCGGTTGCAGGCCAAGCGCCATAAACGCAATCTGCAGGGCATCGGTACCGTTTGCACAGGCAATTACGTTTGTTTGAAGATAGTTGGCCAACTCCTCCTCAAATTCCAGTACTTTCCCGCTTTTTATAAATTGGGTGGATTTTATCACCTCCTGCATGGCAGCATCAATCTCCTCTTTCATGGTGAGGTACTGCCCGTAGGTGTCGCACATGTGGATGGTTTGCATTTCAGATTTAATTTATTTTTTATAAAACCAACATTCAGCAAATTTAGTGTGATTAGCCAATAATACTTAATCTTTCATTCTGTTTTTCCGATTTTTCCTAAAATTGAAAGTGCTATGTATTGTTGAATAATTCATTCAAAAAGATAATATTATTACTTTAGCCGGGAAAAATGAAATTTGGACGATGAATATTGCAATGATTCTTGACGAGGAATTTCCACCCGACCCAAGGGTGCAAAATGAAGCAAATTCGTTGATTGATGCCGGTTATTCGATACTCCTTTTTTGTTTTGATTACAAGAATAAGCCTGAAAAAGAATCAATTAACGGAATACAGGTGCATCGGTTAAAAGTTCCGAAATTCATTTACAGCTTATCATCCCTCGCATACTCATTTCCGTTTTACAGATGGTTTATTCAGCCAAAACTAAAAGATATATTTTTACAGGAAAAGGTTGATGCAGTGCATGTTCACGATATACGAATTGCCAAAACTGTTTTGCGGGCTTTGCCAAATAAGAACATTCCCAAAATTCTTGATTTGCATGAGAACCGCCCGGAAATCATGAAATATTACGAGCATGTCCGGAAATTTCCGGGAAATATCCTCATCAGCCCGAAAAAGTGGAAAAAATGGGAAGAAAAACTGGTGAAAAAGTATGATAAAGTGGTAGTGGTTACCAATGAGGCAAAAGAATACCTGATAAATAGCTATTCAATATCGGAAGAAAAAATTGCAGTTTTTCCCAACACGGTTCATCCTTCCTTTTATACGAATTATGAGATTGACGAATCTTTAATAGAAAGGTTTGAAAAGAATTTTGTGTTGTTTTACCTGGGTGAAACCGGAAAAAGGAGAGGGCTTGAAACCGCTATTAAAGCAGTGGGATTATTAAAAGATTCAATTCCTGAAATTCTATTGGTGATTGCCGGAAAAAGCAAATACGACGGTCAGTTAAAAGAGCTGGTTAAGGATTTAAATCTGATTGAACATGTTAGTTTTGAGGGTTTTCAGAATATGAAAAAAGTTCCGTCCTATATTCTGGCCAGCAAAGTTTGTATTTCTCCGTTACACAGGAATTTACATCACGATACCACCTATGCCAATAAAATATTTCAATACATGTCTTTGGGTGTTCCTGTTTTGGTGAGTGATTGTACGGCACAAAAAAATGTAGTGGAAAAATCCGGTGCCGGATTGGTTCATGAGGCAGAAAATGAAAAAGACTTTGCAGAAAAAGTTTTTGAACTGCGCCAAAATTCCGATGAGGCAAAAAAAATGGGTGAAAACGGAAGAAACTTTGTTCGAACGGTTTTTAATCAGGACATTACTTCCGGTAATTTGGTTAATCTCTACAATAATTTATCAGCTAAAAATTAAAAAATGTACGAAAATTCTTTTCCTGAACTCCGGTATATAAACACGAAAGAATTCATTTCACGTTTCGTTTCAGCCGGGGAAAAAGTTCTTGACCTTGGTATAGAAAATCCTTTTACTGAGGTATTAAAAAAGGAAGGATTTCAGGTTTTCAATACCGGGAAATCTGATCTCGATCTTAACCCGGGCATAGTGAAAGAATATGATGCTGAGGTTGTTACTGCACTTGAGATTCTCGAACACCTGGTTTCTCCGTTTCCGTTACTGAAAAATCTGCCGGGGAAAAAACTAATTGCCACAGTACCACTTCGGCTATGGTTCAGTACTGCATACCGGAATCCGAAAGATTCATGGGATTGCCACTACCATGAATTTGAAGACTGGCAGTTTGACTGGCTGCTCGAAAAAAGCGGCTGGAAAATCATACATCGGGAAAAATGGAAATCACCCACCAAAAAGATTGGATTCCGGCCTTTTTTAAGGAATATAACACCTCGTTATTATGCCGTTTATGCTGAGAGGATTTAGTTTTTGAGCAGTTTATTTATCCATTTTATTTTCATCTGCTCCACATCCTCCGAAATTTTTAAGCCCACGGTTAGCGCAGCAAAAATTATTGTGAACAAGGTACTTCGCAAAAAAATGTCGGGTAAAAGCTGAACCTGGGGTATTAAATTGGAAACAAGAACTGAAAAAACAAAAACAAACCCGGCAACCAGAATTTTTCTGTCAAAAGGCTGCATGTTATATTTCAGTTTTAAAAAGAGAAAACGCATAAAGTTATTTGCCGTTATGGAAGCAGCTATGGCGATGGCGGCGCCGGTTATGCCCCACAACGGAACAAGTATGAACATGGTTGCTACCACCAGTATAATTAATATCAGAATAAAATAAAGGGCTACCCTGTAATGTTTTGAAAAGGCGATAATTTGCGCATTTGCGCCGGTCATCATGTCAACCAGGTAACCAAGTCCGATAAAAAAGACTACCCATTTCGCCCCTTCGTAGTCGGGACCGAGAATAACCAGAATGTTGTCGATGTTTATCCAGATACCACCGAATAAAAAAGCACCAATGATAAACTGGTTCAGGCAACTTCGGCGGTAGATGTCAGCAATGTAGCCCAGATCTTTGCGTTTAAAGGCATCTGCAATCAGGGTGCCTGAAATGCGCAGCAAGGTACGCGACGGAATGATTACCAGTGTTCCAAAAAAGAAAGCAATTGTATATACGCCTGTTTGGCTTAACCCCAGCATTTGATTTATAAGAATTTTATCGATATTAAAAACAATGTTGCTTCCAAGTCCGGTTAAAATGCTGAATAATCCCACACTAATCATCTCTTTTCGTAAGGTGGGTTTTACGAATTGCAGTTGCGGCCTGAAACTAATTTCTTTTTTTATCAGGAGATAAACAAAAATAATTACTCCCTTGGTACTTACTAAAGCAGCATAAGCCAATATTAGCTGGTGGATGTTAATAAACCGGAAAACAAAAAGTAGAGTTGCCAGTAAAATCAACAATCGTTGCAAAAATTCCTGTAAAAATGTACCGAATACGGCATCATACAGTAGTTTATTAAACACATCGAGCTGAGTGAAAAGCAGGGTAAAAAAGGTTAGGGGAATCAGCAAATACAGGTAATCGGCAAACAGTTTCGATTTTTCAAGATTGCTTTCTACAAGCCACGAATTCATAAACCAAAACAATATCAGAAAAAGGGAAAATCCCAGAAACATTACTGCAAAAGCGATAAAAAGGTACCCATTGTGATTGTTTTCCTTGTTTCTGAACCAGGGGAAAAGACGACCGGTAATCCCCTGAAAACCAAGGGAAGATAACTGGGCAAACAGCACCGACCAGGCCAGCAGTAAGCTGAATAATCCAATGGTATCAGTAGTCAGGTAATTTGGAAAAAGATAAGCTGTGGTGATAAATCCTATACCCACACCCAAATAAGACCAAATGCTTCCTTTGATGCTTTGTTTAATGATTATTCCCATTTATATAGCTTAAGCGTAATAAATATTTATTTTTGTTCAGAACTTTTTGAAATTCATTATAACTATGGCAAAGATAACCGGCTTCCGTAATATTTTTATCAATATCGGAATTATCCTGTTTTTTATTGTTTTGGCTTACGCTTACATGTTTCCGCTTCTTGAAGGGAAAACGCTTGAGATGGACGACATCATGCATTTTAAGGGCATGTCGAAAGAACTGGCTGATTACCGGGAGGCAACCGGTGAAGAAGCAATCTGGACCAACAGCATGTTTGGCGGAATGCCCGGGTATTTGATATCAGTGCTTTATCCGGGAAATTTAAGCAGCCACATTACCGGAAGTATTAGGAAAATATTTTCCATTGCTTCATTTCTTATTTTGTATATGATCGGGTTTTTTATATTATTATCAAGTCTGAAAATCAACCGCTGGCTATGTGTTGCAGGAGCTGTTGCATTTGCGTTCACATCTTATTTTCTGATTATTTTAAATGCCGGTCACATGACAAAAGCCAATGCCATTGCGTGGCTTGGGCCTGTACTTGCAGGTGTTTTGTTGGCTTTTCGTGGAAAACATCTTGCCGGAAGTTTGTTGTTTGCCGTTGCATTTTCGCTGGAACTGGTTTCAAATCACCTGCAGATTACTTACTATGGGTTTTTGATGATTGCCATTTTAGGATTGGTAGAATTGATTTTTGCCATTCGTGAAAAAACATTTCCGTCGTTTTTTAAGGCTGTTTTATTTCTGTTTGCAGGCGCTGTTATCGCTTTGGGTATGAATTTTTCGAGACTTTATACCACCTGGGAATACTCCAAAGATACCATTCGGGGACCTTCCGAACTCACAACAAACGATGAAAACAAAACCAGCGGCCTCGATAAAGACTACGTGGTGCAATGGAGCTACGGAATGGACGAAACGCTGACTCTGCTCATACCCAACTTCAAGGGAGGCGGAAGTCTGATTAACCCGGGTGTTGATTCAGAAAGTTTTCGCACTTTGCAAAGTCGGGGGGCTCAGAATCCGCGACAATTGATTCAGGGAGTCAGCATGTACCATGGCGATCAGCCCGGAACTTCTGGACCGGTTTACGTGGGCGCCATTGTGGTTTTCCTTTTTGTGCTTGGTTTGTTTGTGGTGAAAGGAAGAATGAAGTGGTGGCTTCTTTCAGCCACTATAGTTTCTGTTGTATTGTCCTGGGGCGGAAACATCATGTGGCTTACCAGTTTTCTGCTCGACTACCTGCCGTTTTACAACAAATTCAGGGCGCCCAGCATGACACTGGTAATTGCTGAATTTACCATGCCACTTCTGGGAATTATCGCTTTAAATGATATTCTGGCCGGCAAAGTGGATAAAAAAATCTGGCTGAACGGGTTGAAATGGTCGGTTATTGCTACCGGCGGACTTTCATTGCTTTTTGCCATTCTTCCGGGAATTTCGGGCAGTTTTACCAATGCTACGGATGTCATGCGTTTTCCCGACTGGCTGATGGAAAGTGTGATTGCCGACCGTAAATCCATGTTCAGGGCAGATGCTTTCCGTTCGTTTTTATTTATTGCACTGGCTGCCGGAGCTTTATACCTGTGGCACATCAAAAAAATTAAAACGACACCGTTTATTGCCATTCTGGGAGTTCTCATTTTAGTTGATTTGTGGACGGTGGACAAACGCTACCTCAACAGCGACCACTTTGTCCCTGCCCGGCAGGCCGAAGATCCGTTTCCAATGACTCCTGCCGATCAGGCCATTTTGGCTGATAACGATTTATATTACCGTGTTTTGCCTTTGCAAAATCCGTTTCAGGATGCACGGGCGTCATACTACCATAAAAATGTGGGTGGTTATCATGCGGCCAAACTTCGCCGGTACCAGGAAATTATCGAACATCATTTACAGCCCGAAATGCAAAAAATGGTTACCGGGTTGCAGGCCGGGTCATCACTCGATTCGGTTTTCAGGCAGTTGCCGGTTATAAATATGCTCAACACCCGCTACCTGATTTTCGACCTGAATCAGGCGCCTCTTCGTAATCCGCATCCGCTGGGAAATGCGTGGTTTGTTTCCGATTTTAAAGTAGTTGGAAATGCCGACGATGAAATTAAAGCCATGGAAAGTTTCGACCCTGCGGAAACGGCTGTTGTTGACCAACGATTTATTGAGCATGTTCAGGGAATATCTGTTTTTAAAGATGCAGATGGAAAAGTTGAATTGACTGAATACCAGCCCAATTACCTGAAATATAATTTTAATGCCACAAGCGACCAGTTTACCGTTTTTTCAGACATCTACTACGATAAAGGATGGAATGCTTACATTGATGGTGAACAGGTTCCCCATTTCAGGTCGAATTACGTCTTGCGCGCCATGATTATTCCGGCTGGCCAGCATACTGTTGAATTCAAGTTTGAGCCGAAATCGTATTACATGGGAAACAAAGTTTCATTGGCAAGTTCGCTGCTGCTAATTTTGGCCATAGCCGGTTACGGTTTTATGCAATTCCGAAAGCGAAAAATTCAACCCGAAAAATAAAGTGGGGATGAAATCGCGTTTGCCGGCCGGTTTTTTTCAGCGTGATGTTTTGGAGGTTGCCCCTGAATTGCTGGGAAAAATTCTCGTTCGTAAGTTTGATGATGGTAATTTGCATCGCTTCATCATCACCGAGGTGGAAGCATACAGCGGCGATGGTGATCGTGCATGCCACGCCAGCAAAGGTAAAACACCCCGCACCGAAGTGATGTTCCGCGAGGGCGGTTTGGTTTACGTTTACCTCGTTTACGGAATTCACTGGCTGCTGAATATTGTGACCGGGGAGGAAGGCGATGCATCAGCAGTATTAATCCGCGGACTGGAAGGAATTGACGGTCCCGGACGGGTGGGCAAGGCACTTCGTTTGGACAAATCATTTTTCGGCGAAAACCTGTTCACTTCAAACAGAATATGGGTTGAAGAATCAGGACAGCAAGTGGAATTTACCACTTCCCCGCGAGTAGGTATTCATTATGCAGGAGAGCCCTGGGTAAGTAAACCCTGGAGATATCTTCTTATTTCTCCAGAATAAACCGGTTGTATATCCACAGCAAAATCACTGCCGAAACAGCAACTCCGGAATATACATACCAAATATTTGAAGGGTTATAAGTTGTCCATAAAAATTGAATAAGTTCCGGTGTGGTCATTCCCATTTTTTCTGCAGCAGCAGCAATAAAATCATTTTTACTGAACGTATCAGAAATTTCGGGGATGGATAAACCACGTTTGGCCACCTCCAGTTTTAATAAAGAAATATCATCGGCAATGCGTTCATAAACGCCGCCTGAAAGCCAGCCGGCCAACTGATGCCCGGCAGCAATGGGAAGGAAAGAGGTTCCCATGTATAATGCTTTTTGATCTTCGGGAGCAATACGGCCTACATATTCTGTAAATTTTGGAGAACTGGCCATTTCGCCTAAAGCAAAAACCAGTATTCCCAACAGAATCAGCCAGCTGTTTTGGTTCGAGAACATCAGTCCCAGTCCTCCTGCCAGTACCAATATTCCACCCATCATTGCAGCCAGCGGACGGAAACGCATTACAAAGGCTGAAACAATTAACTGAAAAAGAATAATGAAAAAGGCATCCATACTCCCAAGGGTTACAGCCGTTATGGTTCCTTCAGGTGTGCCAATTGCCTCGGCCAGCCACGGCCAGATTGAATGAATACCATCATACAAAGCAGAAGTATCAACCCACTGGTCAACAAAAACAGGGAAGGAATAGTACAGTTGGTTAAACGCAGTCCAAAAAAGAATCATGATAATCAGAAATAAAACATACTTCCAGTTTTGAAGCGTGATTCCAATATTTACAAAGGCATTTCCAATGCTTTTCAACAGCGAAGTTCCTTTTTCCTTTACAACAGGTTCGCGGAAGAAAAATGCAGTAATAAAGTAATTGATTCCCATGGTGATGATGGACATGTAAAAAACAAAATCCCACGATTTTTGCATGAGCACACCGGCAATAAAAGGACCAATGAATCCGCCAATGTTAATCATCATATAAAAAATTCCAAACCCGATGGAAGATGTTTCGGAAGTAGTATTCCGTGCAATCATGGCCGAAATAATGGGTTTGAAAAGCGCACCGCCAATGCAGGTCCAGATAAAAGCAAAAAACATCCAGCCGAATGTTTCAAAACTTCCAATCATATAAAAACCGGTAATATAAACCGTGAAGGATAGGAACAGGATGCGTTTGTAACCTACTTTATCGGCAATGGCACCGGTTATTACCGGTAAAAAATAGAGCAGCATAGAGCCGGTGCCCATAATAATACCCTTCTGTGCCTGGGTGAGTCCCAGTGCGCCGGTGTCTTTTGAATTTACCAGGTAAAGCGCAAATGCCATATAAAAACCGTACCATGCCCAACGTTCAAAAAGTTCGATAACATTGGCGGCCCAAAACGTAGTGTTGTATTTTTTAATTACCGATACAAATCCCATTGCCATTCATTTTAAAAATTGAAGGGCGCAAGGTAGTAAATCAAGGCAAATGTTAAAAGAAAAAATTGAAAGGGAATGACTTTGAACCGTTCAAAAAAACTAAAGGTTAAAATCTTCCAGGAATATGGTCATTAAAATAATGATCATAATGGTTAAAAACAACATGATGAAGAAGCCAACAACCCCAATCTGGAACCCTTTTTTCACTTTTTTGGTTCGGGTAGCCGAAATGAGATACTGAATGGAATGGACCAGGCTTTCGGGTGCTTTTTCATTTTTCACTATGTAGTCGGCTGCCCCTTTTCTCATAATTTTCACAGCAACTTCCACATCGTTTTGGCCGCTCAAAAAGATAAAATCGATTTCAGGATGATCAATCTGAGTTTTCCTCATAAGTTCCAACCCGGTAATTCCTTCGAAAGAATAGTCCAAAACAATGATATCCGGTTTTTGGTGAATGGCTTTCAAGCACTCTTCTCCGGTTTTAAACATTTTCAGATTTGTGAATTTGTGTTGCTGTAAATAGCCAGCAATCAGGTCTTTATAAATTACACTGTCTTGTACGATAAAGATGAGTGGATTTTTTGTTTTTTGCATAGCAGCCCGATTAATAATTGATAGTTATAAACATACCACAAAATTTTACACAAATCAAACTTACAGAAAATTCTGATTGAAACCAACTTATTTTGTTCTTCAGTTAAAACGAATTTGTTTACCGTTTGTTTGATAAACAGTCAATTATCTTCTGATGGGCTGAACTCCCCCTGGTGAGGTTGTCCCGCCGGGCATAAACATATTGTTTTCATCCTGCTGTACCCCAGGGTTAAGCTCCTGTTCCCGTTCCTGGCGGGCTTTTTCTTCGGCCTCTTTTCTTTGTTGCTCTTCCAGTTCCCTGTCGCGTATATCCTTCGTAAAGGTAGGATCGTGTTCCAGAATCCAGCTCAGATTACTATCCCAGTTCGACCTTACCTTTATCACTTCATTGATGTATGCTACTTTTTCGGGCTGATATTTGTCCTGGAAACTGCCCGTATCCCATTTGCCGTTTTCATTTTCATCGAAAATCACTTTCACCTTGTACTTTTCCGGCGCCAGGTAATCGAAAACAACCGTCTGGTTTTCCGATATTATACTTTCCCGGAGAACATTTTCAGCATCGTTGTTTTGCAGCAGTTGCACCAGCATCTGCCCTTCAACCCCCGTCATTTCAAGGTTTATTGTTCCGTAAAAATCCAAAGACCGGGTTCTGAATGTAGAAGAGAGTGCCTTGCTGGTAATCCCGTAAATATTTACACTGGCAGCCGAATCGGTTTCGAGGGTGTAAGTGGTTTCACTTTCCCACGGGAAAGCCAGCCGAAAGACCCGTAGTGAGAGCGAGTCGCGTTCAAATTTCACATTGAGCGGAGTTTTGAGCGTATCTTCTGCCAGGTAAATCTTTATGGCCGCCGGATCGATGTGCCTGACTGGATGCGGCGCTGTCAGCACAATGTCCCTGTTCAGGTCGAATCCGGAAGTGCTCAGGTTTGTTTCCCAGTTAAACTGAGGCACCGGTGGCGGCCCTTCCTCTTCCTCATCGTCGGCCCTGACACTTCTTCTCCTCCGCCGTGAATCGTCCACTCTTTCCGTAAAACTCATGTCGAGCGTGTCTTTATGCAGGTAAATTTCGCTTAAAGAATCAAGTTGAAAATAGGAGATCTCCATTCTGATGTTTTCTCTTGCAGCCAGTGTGGTGTCTGCAATCCAAACGGTAAGTGAATCGAATTTCTCGTTGGGTTCCAGTACATACCAATCCGGTACAATGGTATCAATAAGCTGAATATTAAATGTATCGCTCACCGGTTCGTTAAAAACGAATGTGCTTTGGTATCGCGAATCGCGCCTCGAAGTTTTCAGGTATTGTTCAAATATTTTTTCGGTGAATTGCCTCAGGTAAATGGGCCCGGGTAAAAAATGAATGTGACCGGCGATGAGCAGTGAATCGGCGCCGGAGGCAAGCGTATCGGCTTCTAAGTGGTATTCGGCCGAGGGAACAACCAGCGTGTCGTGAAAGGCAATTTCTTCGGCTCCTTCGTTGTAACGCATATCGTTGTTCAGGTCATTCAATGCAAACAGGTGATATTTTCCTTCCGGCAGGTTATCGAAAAGGTACATGCCGTTTTCATCGGTTTTGGCAATATAGTCGGGGCGAAGAGTATAAACCGCCGAATCGTGCAGGTTTTTATGCAGCATCACCAATGTATTTTCTGCCGGTTCCAGGTTAAATCCGTCAATTACCTTTCCCGCAACCCTTAGTGTATCGATCTGGTCGTAAGTGCTGAAGGAAAAGCGCAGGTTGTCCAGGGGGTTTCTTTCGTTGTTGTCAACTATGGCATTTTTAAAATCGAGCGAATAGGTAACACTGTCGCGCAAATCTTCGGTAAACCGCACAATCAGTGTTTTCGATTTGGTGAGAATGGTCGGTCGCTTTTCCAGCGGCGGCGAAACCACCAGCATCTCTGAGACCTGGTCGGGAATAATAAATTCGTCGAAGGTGAGCCGCACTTCATTCCCGTCGTAATTCAGGGCTTTGTATGCCGGATGCGTTCCAACCAACACCGGCGGAATGCTATCGCGCGGGCCGCCGGCGGGCATTCCCTGGTTGGCACACGACGAAACAATTACAACCCAGGCAAACCCTGCCACAACAATATATGGTAACTTATCGAGTATTTTCATTCTTCCTAAAAACGAACCACAAACATACAAATTCCTGCAAACAATGCAGGTAGGGGGTTGTTAAATAAACCAAAGAAGCTCTTGAAAATTTATAAAAGTTTAAGTTAAAAATTCAGTTTAGTTGAATAGAATGAACTAAATTGCCAAAGATTTTAATAAAAACCAAATGGCAAAAAGAAAAAAGAAAGAACGCAAAAAGCTTAAAAATTCAGTTGTATTTAATAAGAAAAAGCTTAAAAACGCTATCCTTTCCATATTGTATGAAGAGCCGGCAAGGGTGGTCAATTACAAACAGATTTCATCGTGGCTGGACATAAAAGATTCCGAAGGAAGGCGACTCATTAACGTTGCCCTCGAGGAGATGAAGGACGATGAATACCTCGAACAAATTTCGCGTGGCCGGTACCGGCTGAAAGCCAAAACCGGCACCGTTTGCGGAGTGGTTGAATTGCAACGGCAGGGATTTGCCTACATCAACAGCGATGAGGTGGATCGTCCGATTCTGGTTTCGGCCCACAACCTGAACAATGCCATGGATGGCGACAAGGTGCGGGTGCATTTGTATGCCCGCCGCAAAAAACACGATCTGGAAGGCGAGGTGACCGAAATTGTGGAACGGGCCAAAACCATTTTTGTGGGAACCGTACAAATGTCACGCAACTTTGCGTTTCTGTTACCTGCCGGGAAAGTGGGATTCGATATTTTTATTGCCAAAGAAAACCTGAACGGCGCCAAAGACGGGCAAAAAGCCATTGCCGAAATTACAGAATGGCCGCCCAAAGCGCGCAGTCCGTTCGGCAAAATTACCGAAGTGCTTGGCGATACCGGCAACAACGACGCCGAAATGCATGCCATTTTAGCCGAGTTTGAGCTGCCCCACAAATTTCCTGAGAAAGTGGATAAAGTGGCCGAAAAAATTCCGTTTGAAATTCCTGAGGAAGAATACAAGAAACGTCGCGATTTTCGCAATGTTACCACGTTTACCATCGACCCGGCCGATGCCAAAGACTTCGACGATGCCCTTTCGTTGCGTAAACTCGAAAACAACAACTGGGAAGTGGGAATTCATATTGCCGATGTAACGCACTACGTTACAACTAATTCGCTCATGGAAACCGAAGCTCAAAGCCGTGCTACCTCTGTTTACCTGGTTGACCGTGTGGTGCCCATGCTGCCCGAGCGCCTTTCCAACGGAGTGTGCTCGCTGCGGCCCAACGAAGATAAACTGTGCTTTTCTGCTGTTTTTGAATTAACCGAAGATGCCAAAGTGGTAAAGCAATGGTTTGGAAAAACAATAATACATTCCAACAAAAGGTTTGCCTACGAAGATGCCCAGGAAATTATTGAAACCGGCAAAGGTGAGCTTGATGAAGAAGTTTTGAAACTGAACGATTTGGCCAAAAAATTACGTGCCGGGCGGTTTAAAAACGGATCTATTGCCTTCGACCGTGTTGAAATTAAATTCAATATTGACGAAAAAGGGAAACCGCTTTCGGTTTATTTTAAGGAAGCAAAAGAAGCCAATCAGCTCATCGAGGAATTTATGCTGCTGGCCAATAAAAAAGTGGCCGAATTCGTTGGTAAAACCCAAGGCAGGAAAAAGTCAAAAACGTTTGTTTACCGCATTCACGACAAACCCGACCCCGACAAGCTGGAGTCATTCAATTCGTTTATCAGCCGCTTTGGTTATGGCATTCAGCTCCAGTCTGCAAAAACCATTTCCAGTTCAATGAACAACCTTCTGGTTCATGTAAAAGGCAAAAAGGAACAAAATGTGGTTGAAACACTGGCCATCCGAACCATGGCCAAGGCCGCATATTCCACACGGAACATAGGTCATTACGGATTGGCATTCGACCATTACACCCATTTTACTTCGCCCATCCGCCGATATCCCGACATGATGGTGCACCGCCTGCTGGAAAAATACCTGGAAGACGGGCGCTCGGCAAGCGAACAAAAATACGAAGACCTGTGCCGCCACTCATCCGACATGGAAGCCCGCGCTGCCAATGCCGAAAGGGCATCCATAAAATACAAACAGGTTGAATTTATGCAGGACCATGTGGGAGAAGTGTATCCGGGAGTGATTTCGGGTATTACCGACTGGGGAATTTATGTGGAACTGGAAAACAAAATTGAAGGCATGATTCCCATTCGCGAACTGGACGACGATTTTTATATTTTCGATGAAAAAAATTATGCTTTGGTAGGCCGGCACAAACACAAAAAGTACCAGCTGGGCGATGAAATAACGGTGAAAATCTGGCGGACCAACCTTGAAAAGAAGCAGCTTGATTTTAAACTGGCATATAATACAGAACCCGAAGGTTCAGAAAGTTAAACGGATGAATTCCCTGGTTTTACAGGGTAGAAAGCCGGTTTGGGATAATATCGCCTTATTTAGTCGAAAAATAAAAATGTGTATTGAGTAAAATAAATATTTATATTTGTTTACTTTTTTTAATGCATCAAAAGAGGGAATTAAAATGCAGACCAACACTGAAAACGGTACAAAAAGAGACCTCAACAGGGAAAATATCCTGAAAATAGCACGCGAAATATTTAGTAAATACGGTTACCGGAAAACCACACTCGACGACATTGCCAACGCTGTACGCAAAGGGAAAAGCTCGCTTTACTACTATTTTGCCAGCAAGGAAGATTTGTTTCAGGCAGTAATTATGAAAGAGGTGGAAATTCTGGCGCATGAGTTGGAGATAGTGATTAACCGCAATACCGATCCGGTGGACAAGTTGCGCGATTACATTCTTACCAAGCTGACTACTTTCCGTAATCTGGCCAATTTTTACCATGCCATTGAAAACGATGTTACTGCCCTTGAATTCATCGAAGAGGTAA
>Ga0334895_1002786_pt1 | contig 14309 bp, 13 predicted proteins | sample GraSluR3_MG_7_FD_207229 | JGI IMG/M metagenome (GOLD analysis project Ga0334895, IMG submission 207229) | Sludge microbial communities from methane-producing bioreactor in Wageningen University, Netherlands - Granular Sludge_31_05-R3 | ecosystem: Engineered > Bioreactor > Anaerobic >... | reverse complement strand
CTACCCTTTACCCTACCCCCTATACTCATATGCTTCACATTCCGGTCACAAATCCAATAAATCCTTCCCCCATTCCCGCAATGCAATGTCACACATGATAAAACAAATCTACGCTCATCCCCGCTTTTTAATGACGATACTCTGTAGGAAACACGCCAAAGCAGTTTAGACCATGACATAGCAATGATAGATAGCATCAATCACTTCATAAACCTGTCAAAACTCCAAGTGGTCTGCATTATCTCTTTCCTAGACTGTGGATAGTACTTAACTAGCCAGACCAAAAACTCAGTAAGATCTAGCATTTTTTCGAGATGTTCTTGGATTATCTTGCGATTGTCTTCCTTTTGATGATCGTTATTAGCAACCTCAATAGCTTTCAAGATGGCTCTTTCCTGATCTTGACTACTATCTGTGTACATAGATATGAGCCCAATATCCCTGAAATACTCTATACAACCCAAACCGTCATTATTAACAATCACTGCACTTGTGCCTAAGATAGCAGCTTCCGTAGACATCGTTCCACTCTCTCCCGCTATCAAATGAGCAAAGTACAGCGCATCATGCATTTTTTCGGGAGATATGGAGCAATGATGCTCCTTTAGTTCACTTGGGACTTCTCCCTCAGAAGTAACAAATACTCTCATTATCCCTGAAAGTTCTTTCACTAGTCGAATCTTATTAGCAAGCGTCATGCCCTTACATCCCACATCGTGATGAGCATTCCATGAAACAAAACGCACTATGGCAAATTTATCACTAATCTCTAGCCCTAGTTCATCCAAAACTGATTCATTCGGAGTAAATCTTTTGGAATGTAGATACGCAATATCCATGGTGCCAGGAAACTTGATTTGTTTCTTCCCAAGATCAATTTTATAGCAGCTTGGTGTTAGGATTAAGTCAACCAAGGGAAGGCATATAATCTGTTGCCATTTTGCAGTCTCAGTGTCGTCGATGCTGATTGCCTTGGCTCGAACTAGTTGTGCCAGCAGAGTGGTGTACAAACCTCCAAATGACATACAAATATCTGGTTTGAAACTTCTGGCATTCCTATACATGAGATAAATAATTCTCAAAGTATTCCAAACTTTCCCAGTGACACTGTTATACCCCTTCCCCCTATTAATAGCCTCTATTCCATAGGCATTTAGGAGCTCTTGGATAGGATATCTTTCTCTGGCAAAACACATAATCTCATGCCCATTATCCGTCATCTCCTTAATGAAATGCTTGAAGTAATGCACATGAGCCGGATGGCCAAAATCAATTACAATTTTCATTTATTCCTTTTCCTCATAGCGCTCGATGATACGTGCTGTTTGCTGACCATGTCCCCTAACCCCACATGCAAATACGCATCTGGTGCCGGCATGCCCAAATCATCAAAAAGAGTTTGGACATCTTCTCGTCATAATGCTGCCCGGTGTGAATCAAGGCAGCTGTGTATCTATCACACTGTTCCTTGAGTGCCTTGTATAGCGGTGCCATCTTCATGAAATTCGGACGGGCACCAACTATTAGGTGTATTCTTCTATTCATATTGTTACAAATCTCTACATATCCTTGAAGTTTGTCACTAAGGGCTTGGATTAATGAATCACTAGATTTATTTCTGGTAGTCGCATGGTGGGTTGTTGCCTTTCTTGAACGGTCTAACGAGAAACTCCATCTCTTCTTCGGGTGAGTGATACAAATCTACTTGAAGCTAGAAAAACCAGATGGCAATGCCCAATAGGTGTGTATCACAAAAAATCACCTCGTACCATCGAGCACATAAACTACCTTACCCGATTTACTCAAGATCCGCTCATTAACGAAATCAACTGAGACATCTATATCCGAACCAACCTGATTTTGGATGCACTGCACTATATAGGCTTCTTGCTTGGCATCAAATCCTTCTGCTGGTATCACATGGCAAGCAACTCTGCTTCCGGATTGCTTTTCTATGCAGTAGTAATCTATCGGCATATCTTTAAACAGAATCGTAAAGCCGGGACCCGTTAACTTCGCCCCGTTATCCAATTCAATCAGCTCTGATGTCCTGCCGTAAATCTTTTCTATGACCTGCCCGTTGTAGCCATCACCTATTCCCATCTCATACAAATCACCAATCTGATAGTTTATCAGGGGAAATGCATTGTTAAGCAAGTCTGTCAGAAGTGCCGATTGCGCCCTATCTGCTCCGATCTCAAGTGTACGTATGAATGTATTATAGCCAACCTTGAACTTACTGCGATTCAACGCAAAAGCAGAGATGCTGCCATCGTTTGCTCCATAGCAATCTAGTATGTCGCAGTTAAAGGCTTCCTTGATTGTGTCATAGAACTCATCTCGCAATACTTCAGAAGTAGGAAAACAGCACTTTATCCTGCCCTTAAACCCATGCTTTTCGGCATACTGGGCTAGAAGATAGAGAGAGGAAGGATAGCCGTATATATAGTAGATTCCATTTTGCCTCAAATAGTCTAAATAGCAACTCATTACCTGGTCAGTCATATTGATTCCACTAAAGGCTCTTTTATTCTTTAGGGAATAATAGATGCTATGCTTGAAGGACGGCTTCTTGCCCACATGAATGGATGTGCTGCCCAAGGCCATAAATGCATCTCCATATCGATATCCGGTCTTTTCCCAATTAACGATGTTATGGGCATTAACAAAGCTCCAAGCATTGTGAGATTGTAGATACTTCATTGGATCCCCGGTTGATCCTCCCGTTGATCCTTTCTTGTACCTTATCTCAGAAGCCCTGCTAGATATGAGATTATCATAATGCTCACGGACCATAGGCTTCGTTAACACGGGAAAAAGCTTGATGTCTTGAACTCCCTTTATGTCACTCGGAATAATTCCGACATCATCCATAACTCTCCGATAATAGACAGTGTTCTCGTAAGCTTCTTTTACCAAGCGACAGAACTTGTCATCCTGCCATCGTCTTATCTCATCCGATGACCAGGTATTCATCTTCGGAATCACTTTCCAGTATCTGGTCAGAGAAGTGCCCATAGCTTTATCAGCTAGTGGCATGGCAATATGGCGCAGTATGTTATACTTAATTGTCACTTCAACTCCGCGACGTGCAGATTAGACTCACATTGTTGAATGTACAGTTGGTTCCAAGGACTTACTAGATGCGGTTTAATTAAGTTCTCAAAGATCAATGCTGAATTGACCTTAGACTTACTGTCCTTAAACTCATATATATCTTTCAAGCACTCTTCTATGGCTTCATGAAGTCTATCTACGCTGTCAATTTTTGAGTATGTTAGACCTATCTGATCCAGCTTCCCGTAGTTCAGCCAGCTTCCTGATATCAAACAGGCTCCCGCATAAAGAGACTCAATCATAGCCCCAGCAAACTGGTCTGACACACGAACATTAATAAACACATCTGTAACAGCTCTAAACATCGAAATGTCTTCATTTGACATGAAATCTGTAAAAATCTTGTAATGAAACCCTCTTAACTCCCTTTCTATGAGGTCAATTATCCTCCTTTTTCGTTGCTCATCTCCTCCATATGTAAGTAAAAACATAAGCTGAATCGATTCCTTGCATCTTAGCTTTTTGATCTCATATATGACCTTCTCGTGCTGATCATACTTGGCTATAGTGCTAGAACATGAAATATTTACCAAGCCATTGCGTAGTCCAAGCTTTTCACAATAATCCCTTAGGCACCCCCGTTCTACAATCTTTACTAAGTCTCCGAAGTGAGATAAAGGTAATACATGGATTGCGACCTTACTCTTAGCTACAGCAGGATTGTAGGCTAAAAACTCATCAGCTACAGAATCGCTTGTGAATGTTATAAGATCAACGTATCGGTATACGTGAGCGAACATCCATCTTTTCATACTAGTAGTGTAGGTGGACTTGCCGAAAACAGTAACAATTACTTTTTTTACATTTCTTTTCCAAAATGGAATCATCCAGAAGTTTTCACGCTTTAGGTTTAGAATATGGCAGATGTCCCATCTTTCTCTTCTAAATTTTAGCAAGAAATGGATAGCGGCCACATACCGAAAGATATAATTTACAACTTTACTTTTTATAATCATATCAGAATCAAATATTTGAATAACATGGCCGTTGTTCACATCGATGTACTGTCTATTCTTCAAATCCAACACGAATACTTCATTAGACTCATGCTCAACACACTCAAGCATGCCTTTCAAAAATACCGACTTTCTTGCAACATACAATATCTTCATGCAACTATTCCCTTCATAATAATATTATCATAGAGTCCCGCCACATCCCAGAGTTTCATTATCAGGATGATCTGACACAAACAATACTTTCTTCATGATAAGATTAATTTCTCCATTATTGTTAGCCTGGTTTCGACGTACTCAGTGGTGTTAATAACAGATCTGTTCGATCCGTCAAATCTGCATAATTCTCTGATTGTCATTTTTTCTCTTTTCCCCACTAATGTTCACGAATGAAAGATCGCTAATGGACACGAATGGCTGGGGTGATAGGTTTAGAAAGTTGAGCGCTTCGCTGTTGAGAGAGTTTAGAAAGTTGAACGATGCGCTGCTCAGTGTTTCTCTTTGTCGATATGATTTCTGACATCTCATCATCTATCTGAGTGATTTTCGGTGTATTCGGTGCTCTCGGTGGTATGACTTATTAATCCGTGTCAATCCGTTCCATCCGTCAAATCCGTGTAACTATCTCTCGGTGGTTCATTCACAACTCCCGATGCAGCTTCTCGTACCCCGGCACTTTCTCCAGATATCCGGCTTCAACCGCGGAAGCTACAGTTCTACAGGGCAGATTTTGCTCAATGACGTCTTCACGGGTTAGAGTCTTAAAATCTATCTCGGGACACTGCTTTTTCAATGCCCGCATGATCTTCATATAGACATTGGGCCAGGTGCTCATCGCCCTACCTTGGCGGCGAAACTTACGATTAAAAAGCTTGATGTACTCCCGGCAATCATCGATATAGTCCTCACTCACAGATATCCTGCGCCGAAAAGCATGCATCTCCTGCGTCAGCGAGTGATCCGGAGTGAACTTGGGTTTTACCTTCTTCCGAACAATGTATTTATTTAGCTTGGAATTGTAGTAAACCACTACGTCGTCCATATTGCCTGTGAAGCCGGGAAGGAGAACTTTTAGTTTAGCTTTCATTTAATACCTACCGCTAATATGCGCGAATAAAAGACGCAAATGTACGCGAATGGCTTGGTTAAAAAGGTTTAGAGGGTTGAGCCCTTCGCTGTTAAGAGGGTTTAGAAGGCGTTTCATATTACGATTTACGATGTATGATGTACGATTCCGGGAAGGATCAAGGTTTTGTAGGTGTCCGAAATTTCCACTCAACCTTCTAACAAAACCACTCATATGCTCAGAACCCAAATGCTCAGATCCCAAAATTTTCGTGTAATTAGTGTAATTCGTGGATGCTTAGTTATGCTTGCAATGCGCTTGCGATGTCCAGCAAAACGCTGGGGATTGTTAGCACACCTATGGCATGAGTTAATGGGCATGCCCAAGCACCTAGTGAACGTAAAATACGTCAATTCCCTTCATCCCGACACACCAGTTAGGCACCACATCTTCAAAGCTTACAGTTTCGCCTTTTACCATTTTAATCAACGCATCCAGATAGTTGAATCCAGTGATGTGGGTGAAGGGATACCCCCCGCCAAATCTTGGATTAAAATCGATGAAGTAAACTTCACCATCATCAGTCTCAATAAAGTCTACATCCATATTGCCTATGTGTCTTGTCGCAGCACTAATTCTTCGCGCCCAAAGCTCATACTTTCTCGAAAAGAAAGTCTCTGCTTTATCGGTCTCGCCTGCTCTCATCCCAAGTTTCTTCTTTACACAGGCGTGTAGAAAATTACCATCAAGATCATTCAAGATATCCATGCCATACTCTTGACCTGATACATAGTCCTGAATGATGTCATTTTCTTCATCAAAGCACTGGACAAGTTCATCTTGGTTGCTTACAATATGTAATCCCACGCTACCGCTGCCCTCTCTTTTTTTTGCTATCAATGGAAACTGAGTGGCTGCGTTTTTAGTATGATAAATCTTGGGGTATGGTATGCTATGATCCATACAGAAAGTGGACGTCTTATCTTTTTCAAGACACATTTCAACTATATCCGACGTAGATACAATTACTTTGGTTCCACAATCGTTAAATAGTTCTGTATGCATTGATAGAATAGGCAACTCAAAATCCATGAGGGGAATCAACAAATCAATTTGATAATTCTTACATTCTTTAAGTAGTGAAGCAAGATACCGATCTTCGTTGGAACTAACAAAAGGAGTGATTATTGTCTTTACGCTTTTATCCACGTGGAATGCAGCTGTGAGATCTGAAGCATCAGATACGAATATATTGATATCTTTATACGTGGTCGCTATCTCCAAGGCGTACTTTATCAAGTATGTCCTTCGTCCGGCATTCGTGAAAAGTATGTTCATAAAAGGTTATTTAAAGCCCCGCCAGTATTAACGTACAATACATTCTTCATGTTATTCTCAAGCATATGTGTAACAGCTACCGCATTATAAATCGGATCAACTAATATACTGGTCATTTCGAAGAATTCGCTTCTTCGCTTCTCGAAACGATCTAATCTTTTCCCATAACACTCATGATACTTGTCTTCAATGTGTAACATATCAAATGAATCGTAGGGAGATACGTCTTTAAGTGCATCTAAGCATCTTGATTTACTCCGTGCAACCGAGACACCAATAACTTTTATTCCGTGCTTGATTGCAGATACCCAAATACCATGAGCGGTAGTGCCAGTCCCATAAGGTAACACGATTTGAGTTATCCTTTTATCAATAATGCTTGATTTAAATAAATCGTCAAACAACTGAGTGTATTGCAGAGAACCATCTATTGTGTGCCCACCACCTGGAATCCAAAGAAAGTCTTGATGCGTATTCTTTTCTCTTGATATTATGTCTCTCGCATCACTATTGTCAGCGTAAACTAACTTCATCCCCATGAGGTCAGCTGCTCTAAGGTGCGGATAATCTTTAGAGTTGAGTTGCCCATCATGTATCACGACACCAACCGCGCTAACTTTCAGATATGCTGCCCACCATGCGCATGCCAGAAGATGGCTTGAGTAGGGAGAACCAAAAGATAAGATTCCTTTGTGCCTGAACGGGCACGGAATAATGCCATTAAGTTTCCTGATCTTGTTTCCAGCCACATAACAATTATTTGTGCTTTCATCTAAAACCCACAATGTATCTGAAATTTTGATTATGCTACTTGGAAAATTCATATCTCAACAAAATGCTTTTTTCTCCATTCTCTCTGTTGCTCACTACTCCCTGTTCAACAAAACCAGCTTTTGTAAACAGACGCCTTGAACCTGTATTAGACTCCCAAGTTTGAGTATCCATACCTTTCATACCAGCTTTTTTTATGTATTCTAGACTGGCATCCAGAAGGCAAAGCCCTATTCCTTTCCCACGCTCCTTTGTTGCTATATATGATAAAAATGAAAAGCTATAATCGCTTGGATTGCAGTAAAATGCAGATAATCCAGAAACATTACCTGTTCCCTCCTCTACTGTAAACAATACTACAGCTTCTTGCATTATCTTGTGTATGTATTGATTGATATCTGTTCTGTGGCTAATTGGTGGGTTGAATTCTGTTTCTGTTTCCCTAATAAAATCAATGATAGCTTTGTCAAACTGCTTTGTTGCATTACTGTAGTCCAAAACTATCCTCTTATTCTGAGTAGCCACTTAACACCTCACTGAACTTGGTATATTGATCAGTCTGTCTGCCACTTCTTGTGACACTCTTGTATCTGCGGTCATCGATTTGTTAAACATCTCCAACTCATTCATCAGAATCCATGCCGGCCTAGTCATAACCATACTTTCATTACTTTGCTTAAGGAAGGCCTCACGCTCTTCCAGATCCTTGAGCAAGATCACATTCAACCAATAATTGGAGATAGTATCACTTGGTTCTGGAATGTATTCAATCTCAGCCACTTGCGAGAAGTAATCTCGGTAGGCATGGGCAGTTTCGCGTTTGTTCTCAAGGATATCACTGAGCTTCTCCATCTGAGCGCAACCCAAGGCAGCATTCACATTGGGCAGGCGATAGTTAAAGCCAATCATGTCATGCTCGAAGTTCCAGGGATGCGGCTTCTTGGCAGTGGTGGTGATATACTTAGCTAAAGGCCCCAGCTCATCATCATTGGTGATGATCATACCCCCACCACCGGTAGTAATGGTCTTATTGCCATTGAAGCTGAGTATTCCCAGTTTCCCGAAGGTGCCTGTATGCTGTCCTTTGTAATAGCTGCCGATGGACTCCGCAGAATCTTCCACCACGGGAATGTGATAGCGCTCACATATCTCTACGATGCGGTCTATGCGGCAGGGATGGCCGAAGGTGTGCATGGGTACGCAAGCAGAGATTCTCTGTTTACCGCTAATTCCCGCTAATGAAAGATCGCTAATATTCGCTAATGAATTATTTGAAGTCTGCGAAAGGGGCTGGTTGATTTCAGCATTACTGGCATTCTGTTCAATAACGCGTTTTTGCCCTTGTTCTTGTGCCCTATTCGCGTTCATTTGCGTCTTTTCATTCGCGTCTATTCGCGGTAGGTAGTAGCAGGCTCCGTCTTGGATCACAGTGTTCGCAGCCAGCCAGGCCTCCAGGGATTCCGGGGACATACCCAGTGTATCGCGATCGATATCAACAAAGACGGGCTCCGCTCCACAGTAAGAGATAGCATTACAGGTAGCGATAAAAGTGAGCGGCTGAGTAATCACCAGATCACCTTGTCCTACTCCGGCAAGTTTGAGTGCTACGTGCAATGCCGCTGTGCCATTAACTGTAGCGATGGCATATTTTGCTCCGGTATAATCCCGGATCATTTCTTCAAAGCGATCTACATACTTTCCCACTGATGACACAAAAGTGCTATCCACGCAATCTGCCAGATACTTCTTTTCGTTGCCGCCAAAGTATGGTTCATGGAGGGGGATAAAGTCGCGATTGGGGTATAGGCTGCGGATAAAATCGATTATATGTTGGTAGTTCATTTCTCTTCTTTACCGCTAATGAACGCAAATGATTTACGCGAATGATCGCTAATGCTATTTTGAGCAGCTCTTTCTAAGACCACTCTACGCCACTGGAGTCGGGTTTGACCAAAGTTGACAAGCAAGGCAAGCTTTAGCCTAAGGGCAGAAAGATAGTTTAAGGCTTGTGCCAGATGTTGCTCGTTAAGTCCCGAACAAGCTTTAAGCTCAACAACTATCTGATCATAGCATAAGAAATCGGCATAGTACTTCTTTTCAAGCTTGTTTTCTTTATAAAAGATCTCAAGACGATGCTCTTTTTTGAACGGTACTCCCCGCTTTTCAAACTCAATTGCTAAAGCCTCCTGATAGACAGGCTCGAGAAAGGCGGAACCCAGCTCGTTATGAACAGCCATACAAGCTCCCACAATCTTGAAGGCTTCATCCTTATGTAGCAATTCCACTTTATTAGCGTCCATTAGCGTCCCGATTAGCGATCATTAGCGGTAGGTCACACATTGTACAGCCCTGGTTTGTACTTAGCCAGGTTCTCCGGCTTAGTAAACCATTCCACCGTCTTTTCCAGTCCTTCTCGGATACTGTACTTAGGTGCGAATCCCGTTAGCTCTCTTATCTTGGAGTTATCACACCAAAGTCTGAATACTTCTGAGTTATCTGGGCGGATGCGCTGCTCATCGGTGATGAAACGCACATCACTTTGCATGATGTCCTTGATCAAGTCCAGAGTATCTTTGATGGATATCTCGTAGTTGGAGCCGATATTCACGGTTTCGCCAATGGCTTGCTCGCACTTAGCAAGCTTAATAAAGCCTCTGCAAGTATCCTCAACATAGTTGAAATCCCTAGTTGGCGTAAGGTCACCAAGCTTGATCTCCTTCATGCCACCAGCGATTTGGGAAATGATCGTGGGGATTACAGCTCTGGCAGACTGGCGTGGACCGTAGGTGTTGAAGGGACGCACTATCGTTATGGGAAGTTTGAAGGCATTGTAAAAGCTCATTGCGATGGCATCTGCCCCAATCTTGCTGGCACTATATGGCGATTGAGGCTGAAGAGGATGCTTCTCGTCGATAGGGACATATCTGGCAGTACCATATACTTCACTGGTGGAGGTGACAAGGATGCGTTTGACTCCTGAATCCCTGGCAGCCTGGCAGATGTTCAGAGAGCCTTTCACGTTGGTATCAACATAGCTATCGGGAGCAACATAAGAGTAGGGAATTGCGATCAGTGCTGCTAAATGGAAGACGATATCTATGCCTTTACAAATCTCGCGGCAGTAATTGGGATCTCGCACATCTCCGGTAACTACTTCCAGCCTGTCGTTAGACTCGATATCTTCCAGCCAGCCCCAGTAATTGAAGGAATTGTACTGGGCTAAGGCTCGAACCTGATGTCCTTCTTTGAGTAACGCTTCTGTTAAATGTGAGCCGATGAAGCCATCGGCTCCGGTAACTAAAACTTTCATATCTTCCTCTACCACTAATAAACACTAATTTATCCGAATGAACACGAATATCAAGCATCCCCCACAGTGAAAAAGTGCTTCGTTTATTACAATGTCAAACATCATATTTCTCAACTTACCTGCCTTCTAGTGCCTTCAAGCGGTATCAATTAAAACTCATTATCCATACGGCATTTGTGTACATTCGTGATCTTTCATTCGTGTTCATTCGTGGTAGCGACATGATGAACCACCTAAACCTTCTCAACAGCGAAGCACTCAACCTTCTAAACCACATTCGCGAACATTCGTGATCTTTCATTCGCGATCATTCGTGGGTAATCTATTCAAACTTTTCTTTGTAGACTTCTTGAGCCTTTTCGTAGTCCTTTACCTGTCCAATATCCAGCCAATACTCCTCGATCGGATAATGCGTAATAGGCAAGCTCAGATCAATCATCTTGCGAATCAGGCTATCCATCCCAAAATACTCATTATCCGGGATCAGGTCAAGAATCCTTGGTTTAAAAATGTATATCCCTGCCAGGATGGTCGTTCTTATATCCGGCTTTTCCTCTATTCCGGTTACAAAATCACCTTCCGTATGAATGTTGCCAAACTGGAATGGCGTAACGATCTCTTTAGTACAAATGGTAAGTAGAGATTCTTTGCTTATTGCAAAATCATATAGCTTACGATAAGGCAATTGGGTTAAGATATCTCCATTCATCACAAGAAATGGCTCCATAAGTTGATCCTTAACGAGTTTCACCGGACCTGCCGTTCCCAGCGGTATTTCTTCCTTGCTGATAGTCAGACTCACTCCATACTTGCTGCCATCGCCGAAGAAATTCTCTATATAGGCAGACTTATAGTTAGTCGCCAGAAAAATGTGATTGAAGCCATTCGCTTTCAGATGTTCAATCTGGATTTCAAGTACTGCCTTTTCTCCAATGGGGAGCAAAGGCTTAGGTATTACCTCTGTAAAGGGACGGAGGCGTGTGCCAAGTCCGCCGGATAGTATTATTGCTTTCATAACTTAAATTCCTGTTTGGTGAATATTCTCAAAAATCAAGTGGGAATAATCTTTCTATATATCTGGACGCTTGTCAAATTACTCCCTTTGTGCCTATTATCTCTCTCGAGACCAAATTGACGCCCTACTTATGTTTTATCGATGAAACTAAGTAACTTAGCTGCATTGTTCTTATAGTCAAGGTTGTTCAAAGCCCAATTGTATCCATTGTTAGCTATCCTCTCTGCATCAATTGGATTCTGAATCAAATAGGCAATGGCATTGGCTAAAGATTGTGGGTCATTGGGCTCAGCAAAAACAAGCTGTTCTCTATCTGTAAAATATGTTTTCAAGTCACCAATCCTTGTTGCAACTACAGGTTTTTTAGCTGCAAAGTACTCGCCTAGCTTTGTTGGGAACCCTGCTTCTGCAGATAAGCCTTTTTGCCTGGGGTTTACCAAAATTTTACAATTGCTGAGATTCTTGGCTACTTCGCTAGTTGAGACAAATCCGGTAAATACTACTCCTTGCGTCAGAAGCGGATTTTGTTTACAGAGTTGCGACACTGATTCAGGCAATTCTCCCATTACTAACAAAGATAAATCCTCATATTCTTTGCGAACTATCCCAAAGGCAGTAAATAGGTCAATTATTCCATTACCCAAACTTGGATGCCCGCAAAAACCAACTAAGTCTTTACCTTCATTGACAGGTTGAATCTGTTCTGAGCTTGTTTTTATGAAGTGCGGGATCAGCAATATCTTGTTTGCTCCCACGCCAGCTTTAACACATCGATCATATAGATAGTGGGTTAAAACGATAACACCATTCAAATACCTGTCGATGTATCTATATTGCAGACTATTAAAGAACAGCTTTGGGGCTTTCCACCAAACAGGCATAATTGTACTTCTCTTGTAGTGGTCAGTTACAATTCTATAACACTTCATTTTAAAAAGAGATGACCAAAGAAAAAACGGTACTATCTGATAGGCATAATCTATTCCGTATAAGACTATAGCGTTATCCTTTCTATATAATTTTCTATTAGCTACAAAGAGCGGAATCCATGCAATTATGGCAGCAAGCTCAAAGAACTTCAGGGCTTCATTTTTGACCGGCTTCGAAAACAAGAAATTGGAAGACTTCACTGGAGTATCGTTGTCAAAGTCGAACCTTCTACCTCTTAATCTAACAACCTCGACACTATCTCCGTTCTCATGGATTCCCAGCACCAAGTTCCTGACAAGAGTTTCTGCCGCCATACCATAAGGATAATCTCCAGCTGTAACAATAACAATGTTCATTTTTATAATCTCACATCTGATTCAGTTTTATCAATACAACCCACTCCACTGCTTATGCAGCTTTACAGTCCCCATTACAAGCTTCAAGACCCTCATCGCCGTATTCTCCATCTGGTACTCAGGGCAAATACTGGCATAATGAGCCCCTTCATCTACCGCCAGTTTGATTGAATCCATCACTACGTCCGGATCAAATCCAGAAAGGATAATGGTCCCTGCATCAATCGCCTCAGGACGCTCCATAGAGTTACGAATAGTTATAGCCGGGAACTTCAAGATTGAGCTTTCTTCGCTGATTGTACCGCTGTCAGAAACTACGCAGAGTGCATTCATTTGTAGATAATTGTATTCCGAGAATCCAAAGGGTTTTAGGAATTGAACTAAGGGATGAAACTCAAAATCATCCAACATTTCGATTCTTTTTCTGGTGCGAGGATGAGTGCTAACAATTATCGGATTTCCATAAGCTTCTGCCAGAATATTGAGAACCTTGCCAATGCGTCTTAGATTCTCTGGATAATCCACATTCTCTTCTCTATGCACTGAGATCAGGAAATACTTCTTTGCTTCAAGCTCTAGCTTACTTAGGATGTCCGAGGCTTGGATTTTGGGCAAATACTTATTCAGCACTTCATACATGGGTGATCCAGTTACATATACCCGGCGATGGGAAAGACCCTCAGCGAGTAGATGCCGGCGAGAATTCTCTGTATAGACAAGGTTAAAATCCGAGATGTGATCGATCATCTTGCGGTTAATTTCTTCTGGTACATTGGCATCAAAACTACGATTCCCCGCTTCCATATGGTAGATCGGGATATGCTTCCTCTTTGCCATAATCGCGGCAATTGAAGCATTGGTATCACCCAGGATCAACATAGCATCCGGCTTCTCCTGATCCAGTATTTCTTCTATCTTGATGAGGGTTTCGCCCAACACGTGGCCCAGAGAGGAAGTATTCACGTTCAAGAAATAATCCGGTTTTCTGAGCTCCAGATCCTCAAAGAAGATCTGATTCAGCTCGTAGTCGTAATTTTGCCCGGTATGAACAAGGATATGTTTGGTGTATTTATCGAATAAGGGTATCACACAGGCAAGGCGGATTATCTCCGGCCTGGTGCCCACTACTGTTATTACTTTTAGCATTTTATTTCCTTTTGATGGTTACACGGATTTAACGGATCGGACAGATTCACACGGATAAAAGAAGTGTAACATGTCCGAAACTACTATGAAGATAGAGCCTCCGCCTACTAACTGCAAGCTCATTATTCCACGGGAGTGACTCATTGACATGCCAAATCCGTCTTATCCGTTTAATCTGCTAGATCCGTGTGACTAACCTTTCCTATTAAGATACGATACAACCGTGTTAATCCGTTTCATCCGTACAATCCGTGTAACTATATCTCTGCGTGACTATTCAAACCTCTTCGAAGTAAGTATCAGG